>ENA-OQNN01000104-OQNN01000104.1-human-gut-metagenome-genome-assembly--contig:-NODE-104-length-102930-cov-8.008074_pt1 | contig 102930 bp, 92 predicted proteins | sample MGYA00242624_ERZ504870 | MGnify/ENA primary metagenome ERZ504870 (study PRJEB26092, sample SAMD00036379) | human gut metagenome | host: Homo sapiens | study: EMG produced TPA metagenomics assembly of... | reverse complement strand
GATGAACTAATCGCTAACTGCGACTAAGGAGTTCCGGAGAGCCGTCACTCCTAAGTCTTCGTAAGCGCTGGATTTCATCTACGCTAAGGGCGCGCCTGAAATGGTTCGCTGGAGTAATACCCATTGCCCAAATGCTGTGTACTGGCTGGATGCCAACACCCTAAACAGCAATGTAATGTTTAATGATTAGTGGATAGAAACGAGGAGATTTCCTGTAAAAATCGCTGTCCATATTTCTTAAGCTTATTCTGTCCTACGCCGGATACGTTAAGCATTTCGTCCTCATTCTGGGGGAGTTTCTCGCACATGTCGATAAGGGTTTTGTCGGTGAAGACGATGTAGGGCGGGACGGATTCTTCTTTGGCAATTTGGAGGCGGAGCTGGCGTAAGGTCTCGAAAAGAGCGGAGTTACGGCTGGAGTTTGCGGCGGTGGTGCCAGCGGATGAACCCACTTTGAAAGCGGAAAAACTGTCTTTTTCGAATGGATTTTTGCGTTTCTTTGAGGCTGATATTTTCTCTTTTTCTTTGAATTTCTTTACTATAATTTTGATATTTTTTGTTTGTAAATCTGCGATGTTTCCTACTTTTAGGACACTATATTCGCCCTCAGTCTGAATGATATAGCCCATGCGGATCATCTGGCTTATAAGGAGCCGGAGGTCAGCTTCGGTGCGGTTTTCCAGTTTGGCATAGCAGTTGTAGGAGGTGGCACCGATGTCTTTCAGGCGGGCTTTTTTGGAGCCAAGGAGGGTGCCGGTTACAAGAGCCTGACCGTAGCGGCCGCGCATTTCGGTGATGCAGCTGATTACCCATTTGGCGTCCTGGGTCATGTCAAGTTCTTCAAATTCCTGGTGGCAGTTACCGCAATTGTCGCAGGGGGTATCTGTGGTTTCGCCGAAGTATTCCAGAATGTAATTGCGCAGGCAGGAGGTAGTCATGCAGTAGCCTTCCATAAGCTGGAGGCGGCGGGAATCCTGGCGCTTTACCTGGTCGATTTCCTGGAAATCCATGCCCTCGAAGTCTTTGCTTCCAAGAAGGAGTTTGCTGATCATCACATCCTGAGTGGAAAAGAGAAGGATACATTTTGCAGGTTCACCATCACGTCCTGCGCGGCCAGCTTCCTGGTAATAGTTTTCCATGCTCTGAGGCATGTTGTAGTGGATGACGAAACGCACATTGGATTTGTCGATTCCCATGCCAAAAGCATTGGTGGCAATCACAACCTGAGCGCGGTCATAGATGAAATCATCCTGACTTTTTTTGCGGATATCGTTGCTCATTCCAGCGTGGTAACGGGTTACAGAGACGCCTTGTTTCAATAATTTCTCATACAAAGTATCCACGTTTTTTCTGGTGGCACAGTAGATGATTCCACTTTCGTTTGGGTGGGTTTCTATGTAATTTTGGATAAAGATGTCCTTCTGCTTTCCAGTGAGATGTTCCACTTGATAATAGAGATTTTCTCTGTCAAAACCAGTGACAACAACGTTGGGATTCTTCAGTTTCAGGATCCTTGCAATGTCATTTTTTACCACTTCTGTTGCGGTGGCAGTGAAGGCACTGATGATCGGATTGCCAGGCAGCTGTTCCACAAAATCTATGATTTTTAAGTAACTTGGACGGAAATCCTGTCCCCATTGGGAGATACAGTGGGCCTCGTCTACAGTTACCATGGAGATAGGAGTATGTAGCGCGAAACTTAGAAATGAAGCTGTTTCCAGTCGTTCTGGTGCTACGTAAATAATCTTATAGACACCTCGCGCAGCGAAAGAAAGAGCCTTATTAATCTGTCCCTCAGTCAGTGAGGAATTAATATAAGCCGCGTGAATTCCTGCTTCATTCAGAGATTTCACCTGATCCTGCATAAGTGAGATCAGCGGTGAAACCACCAATGTAATTCCTGGCAAAAGCAGCGCTGGAACTTGATAACAAAGGGATTTTCCGGCCCCTGTCGGCATAATTGCCAGAGCATCTCTTCCACTTAAAATGGTATCTATAATTTCTCCTTGTCCTTCCCGGAAGGAATCATATCCGAAGTAAGTTTTTAAAATTTGTAAGGGAGATACTGGTGGAGTACCAGAATTCATTTCTTGTATATTCGAATTGTTTGTTGTCAATTTATTGACCTCCTGCGATGAAAATAGGTGACTGTTTAGTAGTTGCAAAGTTGCACACTTTGAGGTGTTTTTATTTTTTTATCATATTTAATGCTGCCTGCGCTGTCTTGCCTGTAAGTTCTGTAATACTGGAAAGTACTGGCACATCTCCATATTTTCGGTTTTCATAAAACGCATAATAACATCCATATAGAATGTAAGTGAGCATAATATTAATGTCCTTGTCATCCCGATATTGAGGGTAAGCTCCAAACACCAGCTCCTTTAAAGCTGCTTCAATTTTCTGCACCAGGCATTTACTCCTGCTTCCCGAAAACAAAATCCCGATCAGCGAATCCTTTGCCAGAAACCCCATAAACAGTTCCCTGGAAAAAAAAGTGGTATCCTCCAGCACTCTCTCCGGATGAGTGAGATTCTCCATAATTGATACCACAACTTCCGTTTCCAACGTATCCGAGAGATGATAAATATCCTGATAATGTGCATAAAATGTAGACTTATTAATCTGCGCTTTCTCACACAACTCCTTAATCGTAATCCTCTCCAGCTCCTTATGAGAACGCAACTCTATAAAAGCATTTATAATACTCTGTCTGGTTTTTTCAATTCTAATATCCATATAGCGTTATCCTTTATTTTAATTTGCTATTTAGTTGATTAAAAGTTCTTCAATGCGGACGCATTTGGACAATGTGTATTACTCACTCGCCGGCGCAACGCTCCAGCGAACTAATCGCTAACTGCGACTAATGCGTTCGGGAGAGCCCTCACGCATAAGTCTACGTAAGCGCTGGATTTCGCTTACGCTAAGAACGCGCCTGAAATGGCTCGCTGAAGTAATACACATTGCCCAAATGCTGTGTGTCGGCTGGAACTGAGGTTATTTAGGAACTTTTAACGAGGGGAGGGGGAGTGATTGTTTTCCCGAAACTTTCTTGCCAATGATAGATTAGGTAAAACCAATAAAGCTGCGAAGTATCAACCATCTAAATGGGGTATCGAAGACACATAAAATAATATGTCAAGTTCTTTGTTTGCAAAACAGCCCTAAGAATGTGCAAATACTTCATAGAAATTATAAAAGCCGCTAATTTCCGGCAAGATTCCCATAAACTTTCGTTTCCGATACAGTATAGGGAAACCAATCACTCACCCACCCCACCTGTTGAAAGTTCCTATGTACAAATAAGTCCAGCCAGTACACAGCATTCGGGCAATGGTGATTGCTCCAGCGAGCCATTTCAGGCGCGGTTTTAGCGTAGGCGAAATCCACTGCTTACGGAGACTTAATCGTGAAGGCTTTCCTGAACGATTTAGTCGCAGTTAGCAGTTAGTTCGCTGGAGCGTTGCGCCGGCGAGTGAGCAATCACCATTGTCCGAGTGCGTCCGCCTTGAACAACTTTCAACACACTAAATAGGTTATAAAGAAATCCGACACATTTCAAAAAACGTTGGAAATCCAACTAATGTCGTTTTTCGTCGGTAGCAATTTTTCATTTACACAATTATACTTATTATACAGAGAAAAACAACTACTGTCTAATATCTTTTTATAATGAATGGGAGAGCAAAAACATGGATTTTTACAACTTTTATACAGGAAAAGAATTTGAAGCATATCAGTACCTTGGTGCTCACGTATGGGATGGCGGAACCACCTTCCGTACATTTGCCCCGGCAGCGCAGCGAGTATCTGTAATTGGTGAGTTCAACGGCTGGACAGAGACTCCTATGAACCGCGTTCATGATGGCAATTTCTGGGAATGCACCATGAATAATGTAGGCTCTGACCTGATGTATAAATACAGAATTTACCGTCAGGACGGCTCCTTCGTGGACCACGCAGACCCCTATGCTTTTTATAGCGAGATGCGTCCAGGCACTGCTTCAAAGACCTATGCTCTTGGCGGTTATGAATTTGGCGACAGCAAATGGCTGAAAAACCGCAAAGCAAGCTACGACAAACCAGTAAACATTTATGAAATGCATTTTGGCTCCTGGAAAAAACGAGGCGAAGGACAGGAAGACTGGTACACCTATGAGGAACTGGCACCGATCCTTATCACCTATTTGAAGGAACACGGCTATAATTATGTGGAGATCATGCCTCTCTGTGAGTACCCATGCGACGAATCCTGGGGATATCAGGATACAGGATATTTCAGTCCAACCTCCCGCTATGGCAAGCCGGAAGAATTGAAAGCATTTGTAGACCAGTGCCACCAGGCTGGAATTGGGGTCATTCTGGATTTTGTTCCAGTGCATTTTGCAGTGAATGATTATGCGTTGGCAGAATATGACGGAACAGCCCTTTATGAATATCCAAACATGGCAGTTGGCCGCAACGAATGGGGAAGCTGCAATTTTATGCATTCCAGAGGAGAAGTTTGCAGTTTTCTGCAGTCCTCTGCCTATTACTGGATGAATGAATTCCATTTCGATGGCCTTCGCATGGACGCAGTAGGAAATCTGATTTACTGGCAGGGGGACGCAAGCCGTGGAGAAAACCTGGCAGCTCTGAAATTTATCCGTACCATGAATCAGGGCTTAAAGGAAAGAATCCCTGACTGCCTCCTTTTTGCCGAGGATTCCACTCCATATCAGGGTGTGACAAAGCCGGTATGGGAGGGCGGACTTGGATTTGATTACAAATGGGATCTTGGATGGATGCATGATACTCTGTCTTATTTTCAGGCAGATGCAAAAGAAAGACAGGAAAAATATCACAAGCTGACATTCTCTATGATGTATTTTTACAATGAGCGCTATATCCTGCCGCTGTCCCATGATGAGGTTGTCCACGGAAAGGCAACCATCGCTCAGAAGATGAACGGTGGTTATGATGGGAAATTTCCACAGGCAAGAGCTTTCTATATGTATATGTATGCGCACCCGGGTGCAAAGCTGAATTTCATGGGAAATGAGCTGGCACAGCTGAAAGAATGGTGCGAAAAGGATGAGTTGGACTGGATTTTGCTGAAATTCCCTGTTCATGAAGCATTTCATAAATTCATGGCAGATCTGAACCAATGCTATCTGAAGAACAGTGCTTTTTCCCAGAGAGATTTCAGCCAGGATGGTTTCTCATGGGTGGATTGCCATCAGGAGCAGAAGTGCATGTATCTGTTTGAAAGAATCAGTGGGGATCAGAAAATTTTGGCTGTGTTCAATTTCTCCGACGAAATCCAGGAATACACTTTGGAAAAAGATTATGACGGATATGAGCTTCTCCTTGCAAGTGATATGGTGAAATATGGCGGTAAAAAGCGCTACACGAAAAAAGAAAAGGTAATTACAGGCGGAAAAGCAGTATTTAAAATGGGACCATTTTCTGCCAGATATTATCTGGTGAAATAAGGAAAAGTATATAAATAAAAAAGACCTGTATCCGGATAAAATTCTACAATGATGGAACCTTGTCATTGGTTTTATCTGGAGTACAGGTCTTTATGATTGCTGCGTACAGCAGTCAATGAGCTTCTGTAATTGTAAGAAAATGCAATGCAAAAACGCAATGCGTATAATTTATTTACCAGGAGAGAGATGCTCCTTGATAGCGGTAAAGCTCTCTGGACTGATGACATGCTCGATACGGCATGCATCGGAGGTTGCAGTTTCCGGATCAACACCCAGACTGATCAGCCAGGAGGATAAAAATTCATGTCGCTCATAAATCATATCTGCAATCTTCTGTCCGGATTCGGTAAGATAAATATATCCTTCTGGAGTGACAGTGATATGGTTCTTTTCACGAAGGTTCTTCATAGCAACACTGACGCTTGACTTCTTAAATCCAAGTTCATCAGCAATATCAACGGAACGCACAACAGGTTTCTTTTTGCTGAGAATAAGAATGGTTTCCAGATAGTTCTCAGCGGATTCATTAGATTTCACGATAGATCACCTCAATTTTTTGCGTGTGTAGCAGTACACGTATATTACCTATAGAATACCATAGTTTACCGATTAGGGCAATTATTTTTTGCAGAAGAAAAAGCGTAGTTCAGATCTGTTTATTGTTTATGAAGAGAACAGATATGATTTTTACAATATATAGCAAATATCAAAATTTGAGAAAATAAGAATGAAATTATGGAAGAAATAAATGCTATATCTAAAATGCAACAAATAAAAATCTTAAAATTTGAGATGAAATGGTTGCATTATATAAAGAGAGAAGTATAATATTAGGTACATAGAATAAAATATTAAAAGGTAAAAAGAGAGCCAAGGAGTTGAGAGCTATGACGAAGTTTATAAGTAACGTGAATAAATATTTATCAGAAATGAAGATTAAGCAATCTTATCTAAGCATGGTTACTGGTATAGATAAGAATAAAATGTCGCGTTTATTGACTGGTTCACAAGAAGAAAGCGGTACAGATATGGAGAAGATTGCACGTGGACTTGGGAAAAGTATTGGATTTTTTTTGAAAGAATCTATGAGCATTTCACAGGTCGGAAGTTCTTCAATGAATAAAATTGCATTTTATGCTGGAGAACCTTCCAAGAAACAAGAGCAGATCGCCAAGCAGTTAGTGGAATTAATGGAAAATATTGATGAAGTAATCAGTGCAAACAGTCGTTTTGAAAATATAGCGAGGAGTTAAGTGATGAATATAGAGCGTTTACGAAAAATCATTGCATATAGTGATAAAAATCATGACGAAATCTACTCTATGATAAAAAGATTCTGTTCATTTGCCGGGATTGAATATGATAGTGATCTTCTTAATGTTCTGCAAATTGTGCGGTCCTCTTTTCAGAAAAAAGGATTTCTGGTTTTGGAAATACCTTTTGCCGATGATGAAATAGGCGCTTTGTGTTATAAAGGTGATGGATTAGGGTATGTTGTAATTAACACTTCTTTACCTAAGGTGAATACGAATTTTGCTATATCACATGAAATTTATCATGTTTTCTGGGGCGAAAATGAATTTGTTTCAAAGGTAGAATTTTCAGACGATCATTATTATGAACATGAGGAAGAATATGCTGCAAATCTTTTTGCTGGGATGTTGTTAATGCCAGAGATAAGTTTTAGAAGAATGTATTTGAAATTTAAAGAAGAATCTGACAGTAATGAAGTAGATACAATTATCCGATTAATGGCATATTATGAAGTTCCATTTATGGCAGTTTTGATTAGATGCCTTGAATTGAGATTGATAGCTGGAAATGCAGTTACAGAAGGATTACTTAATCATGATCGTACCCAGATTAAACAAAAATTAGCCGATCTTTGGTTGGACGAGGCCATAATGGAACCATCAAAAAAAGATGATTATCTGCACGTAGAAGCTATAGTTAAGAAGTTTGGAAAAAAATATGTCGAGGATGGATATATAAATGAGCGTACATTAGATAAAGTTCTTCATAATATGCGTGAACTATACCAGAAAATAAGGAGGGAGTAAGATATGCCAACTACATATACGGAAACTCCCGATAATTTTAATGAGATAGGTACTTTTGTTGAAAAAGAGATTAATGGCATAAAGAAAATTTTCTATCTGGCTCAAAGAGTTATTTTTTATGATGCATGCTCGTTTCAAAAGCATTCTCATTTGCCGGATAAAGAGATAAAAGTATTGATGAATTATTATAAAATACATGGAACAGTGGTATTTATCACGAAATGTATTTTGATGGAGCTTGCATCAGACAGGCATAGTTTAGCAGAAGAATATATTGCATTCATAAAAAAAATGGCTGAGGCAGAAATTAAGGTTGTGATATTTAATGAAGAATATACATATGACATTCTTTCAGAATGCTTTTCTACAAATGAAAGAATAAATGAGTATTTATCCTGGGCTGTGAGAATGGTAAAATCTCCGGTTAGTACAATAACAGAAACGTTGAAAAATGACGAGAAACTTACAGCAGAAGTGCTTGAAGGGAAAAATTTAAGACAGTCTGATATATATCGTAGATTTTTTGCCACAGTGAGAGAAAACAAAGAACATGCGGATAATTTAGGGGAAGAACTTATTGCGATATGCGTACATATACTGTCACATCTTCCTGGAATCGTAGATGGGAAAATATGTGTACTGACAGATGATAAAGGTGCAGCATCAAAAATTGATTCCGCAGTAAAAAGAACAAACGTACAGAACAGAGGGGCAAAGATTATATTGTTTAGTACTCCTAAAGTGGTTCAGCATATGTTTCAGGAGCAAATAGAAATATCTGAAAATGAGATGATAAATATTATATCTCAAGGAACCTCTGGAAATATAGTTGTTATGGGAACAACGGCGTATGATTTTGATATTAATGTGAGCATATCCATGCCAAGTGAAGCGTTAGTAGGGAAAATAATGGAGCCAAATGGGATTAATATTATTTTTTGAGAAAAGCTCTGGGAAATGTAATTGGTAGGCTGTGCATCCAGAATAGGATAATGCCCGTTTGAAAAAAAGGCTTAAACAGTCATATTTTCCAATGACAAATCATTTTCCGGGTAGTATATTAAAACTAATTATCGTTTTCAGGGAGGTTTTTATTATGTACATTGCTTCAAAGGAACGTTACACCACAATGGAATACAACCGTTGTGGTGACAGCGGACTTATGCTGCCGAAGGTGTCACTTGGACTATGGCATAATTTTGGTGATACTTCTAAATTTGAGAATATGAGACAGCTGTGTTTTACTGCGTTTGACAACGGAATCACACAGTTCGATCTGGCGAATAATTATGGACCGGAGCCAGGGAGTGCAGAGATTAATTTCGGCAGGATTCTGAAAGAAGCTCTGGGAAAATACAGGGACGAGCTGATCATTACTACCAAGGCAGGATATGAAATGTGGGATGGTCCTTATGGGAACTGGGGTAGCCGCAAGTATCTTCTGGCAAGTCTTGACCAGAGCCTGAAGCGCATGGGACTGGAATATGTAGATATTTTTTACAATCATAGAATGGACCCGGAGACACCGCTGGAAGAAACCATGGGAGCGTTGGCCAGTGCAGTGCAGAGCGGAAAAGCCCTGTATGTGGGGCTTTCCAATTACGATGGAAAAACACTTTCACAGGCAGCGTCAATTTTGCAGGAAATGCATTGTCCTTTTGTAATTAATCAGAATCGTTATTCTATTTTTGACAGAACTGTGGAGAAAAATGGACTGAAAAAGACCACAGGAATTCTGAAAAAAGGTCTGATCACCTTCAGTCCTCTTGCTCAGGGGCAGCTTACAGACCGCTACCTTAATGGTATTCCAGAAGACAGCCGTATCCGTACAGACGGCAGATTTTTGAAGGAAAGCAATCTGACGCCAGAGCGTTTGCAGCAGATCCGGGAGCTGAATGATATGGCTACAGGGCGTGGCGAGAAGCTTTCGGAGATGGCTCTTGGCTGGCTGCTTGCACAGCAGGAGGTGACCAGTGTACTCATTGGAGCATCACGACCACAGCAGATCCTTGATAACATAAAAGCAATCCACTGTGCACCATTTACGGAGGAAGAGCTTGTGAGAATTGATGAAATTGCGGCTGAAAATACAGCCAGTACATCGTTTCGTAAATAACGATACTAATATGCAGACAAGTCAATATGGCAGTTACTTAATATTCGATGTATTAGAGCCTGTTTGAAAAATCATTTCCGCAATCTGCACGCCCCACTTTGCGGTATATTTCACCCGAATTCGGTTGCCGTAGCCCGCTACGGCGCCCTCATCCGGGCAAAATCTCCCACAAATTGTGACGCACATCTTGCAGAAAGCCTTTTTCAAACATGCTCTAGATAACAAGCATGAAATCCCAGATATATCCAGAAGCCTGACAGCTATGAACAGTATTAAAAAGAAGCAGATAGGGCTTTTTCCGAGACGAAGAAAAACAATTATATTTTGCATAAGGAGAGGGACAGAAAATGATAATTCGAAAGGGAACACAGGCTGATCTTGTGTCAGTGGAACAGCTTTACAATGATATTCATACTGCAGAAGAAACAGGTCAGCAGACCATTGGCTGGATCCGTGGCGTGTATCCTACAAGAGCTACGGCACAGGCAGCATTAGATGTCAATGACTTGTTTGTTCTGGAGGATGCAGGTGAGATCCTGGGAGCGGCCAGAATCAATAAAGCGCAGGTGGATTCTTATGCAGAAGGCGATTGGGAATTCGCAGCCAGGGATGAGGAGGTCTGCGTTCTTCACACTCTGGTAGTTTCCCCCTCCGCTTCAGGAAAAGGCTATGGAAAGAAGTTTGTAAAGTTTTATGAGGATTACGCTTTAAGCCACGGCTGTCCGGAACTTCGAATGGATACCAACGCAAGAAATGCTGCTGCAAGAGGGCTGTATAAGAAGCTTGGATATAAGGAAATCGGGATTGTGCCTACAGAATTTAACGGGATACCGGATGTGCAGCTGGTATTGTTGGAGAAGCACTTGTAATAGTTGAAATTCCCTTTTAGGAAAAAAGAAAAGAGAGCAGGCGAGTTTGTAGAGATACAGATTTGTCTGCTTTTTTTATATAGAGTTCCATCCCCCCGGGGGGCTTGCGGAAGAAAACTGGTTTTGATAATATTTTAACATTGGAGTTTAATGCGGAGGATTTGAAATTGGATAAATTACTGGATGAAATAGAGAGCTATTGGAGCACCCGGACGGAAGGGTATTCTGAGGTGAATGAAAAAGAATTGAAGGGAATGCAGAAAAAGGCATGGCTGGAGACTCTGGAACGCGGATTTTTTGGAAAAAGGTCTGGGAAAAATGAGGATTCAGAAAACAATTCTGTGGAAAAAGAAGTTTTCGAAGAAGAATTTTCTGAAAAACAACATACAGACAAATATAAGGACCACCTAAGAATTCTGGATATCGGCACAGGACCAGGCTTTTTCCCTATGATCCTTGCGGAAGCAGGATATCATGTAACAGCCATAGATTACACTCCGGGAATGCTGGAAAAGGCTGCAGAAAATGCAGCGAAATTTATCGGAGAAAAAAGCCGGAATATTGAATTTAAAAGAATGGATGCCCAGGCATTGGAGTTTGAAGATGAGAGCTTTGACGTGATCATTTCCAGAAACCTGACCTGGAATCTGCCCCATCCGGAAATGGCTTATAAAGAGTGGCTTCGGGTGCTGAAAAAAGGTGGAAAGCTTTTGAATTTTGATGCCAACTGGTATGGATATCTCTATGATGATAAGAAGCGTGAGGCTTACGAGAACGACCGTAAAAATGTGGAAAAAGGAAGCCTGGATGATCATTATCTGTGCACAGATATTGACCGAATGGAGAAAATTGCGCTGCAGGTTCCACTGTCTGAGACCAAGCGTCCGGGATGGGATGTGAAGGTACTGGAAGCGCTTGGAGCAGCGCAGATTCAGGTGAATGAGGATATATGGCAGCAGGTGTGGAGTGAGGAAGAGAAGCTGAATTATGGATCTACACCCATGTTTATGGTGGAGGCTGTAAAATAGAAAAAGATATTATCAGTGATATACAGAAATTTGTACGAATTTAAAGAGAAGTAAAGCGGTGTTGGTTGTAAGAATGAAGTATTAGAGTATTTGAAAAATAGGATAAGTTTTTATTGGATTGTAAGGAAAATTATTTGTAAAGATATTATTGGAAAAGGTAGAAAATAATGAGTGAAATAATAAATATAGGTGGCTTAAGTGCCGCACCAGGGCAGCGTGTCCATGGTTTTGTTTCCATTGGAAATGGTGAATTTTCTCTTCCCGCAACAATTGTCAGGGGCGAAAAACCAGGTAAAACAGCTCTCATTACAGCTGGTATCCACGCTGGTGAATATGTGGGAATACAGAGTGCAGTAGAGCTTGGAAGAGACCTGAAAATTGAGAAAATGACCGGAACGGTAATTATTGTAAAGGTAGTGGCGAAAGAAGAATTTGAGAACCGTCACGGTTCTCTTTGCAGAGCAACCGGCGAGAATCTGAACCGCCTTTTTCCAGGAAAAAAAGAAGGTACTACATACGAAAAACTGGCGTATGCAGTAGTTGAAGAGTTACAGAAGGTGGCAGATTTTTATATCGATCTTCACAGCGGTGATGACTATGAGAAGCTGACTCCCTATGTGTATTACGCAGGGAAAGCAGCCCCGGAAGTGATGAAAATTTCCCGTCAGATGGCAGAGCAGGTGGATGTTCCTTACATGGTAAAATCTGAGGTATCATCTGGTGGAAGCTATAATTATGCAGCATCCTGCGGCATCCCTTCCGTGCTTCTGGAACGGGGCGGAATGGGAGCCTGGGAGACAGAGGAAGTGCGTTCTATGAAGCGTGATGTACGCAGTATTTTACGGTTCCTCGGTATTTATGACGGACATAGAAGTATGCGGAAATATTATCCATTAAACGTAACGGATGTGCAGTATCAATCTGCCTCTTATACGGGACTCTGGTATCCACAGAAGAAGGCAGGAGACCTGTTTACAGAAGGGGAAATCCTTGGATATGTAAAGGATTATGAGGATAATATTCTGGAAACCTGTACCTCCTATGGAGATGGAGTGATCCTGTATCAGACGGGCTCTTTGCAGGTAATTAAGGATGGTCCGATGGTAGCTTACGGTCGGATCAGCTACGAGGAAGACGACCGAAAAGAGAAGATTGCAGCTTACTGGACAAAGCGAAGCGACAGTTTCCTGGAGCAGAGAAGAGCGGAACTACATAGTCCATTAGCGGATAGATGGCTGGAAGAAATTGAGAAATATCTGCCCCAAAAGGCGTTAAGTTCTGAAGCAATAGATCGGAAACTTACTGATAAAACATATTTGAATAATGGAAAAAATACAGAACCTGTAATTGAGGATGAAAGCAAAGAAAGAAAAGAAGCAGTCATAGAAATTAAGGAAAAAGAGACTGATAATGGTAAGCTTAGAATCTTAGATGTGGGCTGCGGAACCGGCTTTTTTACCATTCTTCTTGCAAAACAGGGACACCATGTAACCGGTACCGATCTTACTCCGGACATGATTGCAAACTCCCGGATTCTTGCCAAAGAAGAGCAGGTAAGCTGTGACTTCCAGGTGATGGATGCAGAGCATTTAAGCTTCCAGGACGAAAGCTTCGACGTAGTCATTTCCCGGAACCTGACCTGGACTTTACCGGAAGCAGCACAGGCCTATAAGGAGTGGACAAGAGTGTTAAAACCAGGTGGACTTCTCCTGAATTTTGACGCCAATTACGGTGCTACAAACTTCGCCGAAACCTCCGACCTTCCGGAAAATCACGCCCACAACCAGCTTGGAAATTCCCTGATGCAGGAGTGCGAAGATATCAAACGTCAGCTGCCCATCAGTTCTTACCTCCGCCCGGCCTGGGACGTGGAAGAGCTTGGAAAAACAGGAATGGAGCAGATTTCCATTGACCTGGGATTGAGCAGACGGGTTTATAAAGAGAAGGATGAATTTTATAATCCAACTCCGATGTTTGCCATTGCAGCAAAGAAAGCATAAAAGTGGAGCGTATGCTTCATGATATGCGAATATTGAGTAGGATTGTGGGAGTGCAGCGCACGAAACCATCCGCAGGTATCATAGTTATACAAGCCTGAAAAATATATGATAACATAAAAATGTGCCCGGAATTTATTTCCCAGGCACATTTTTCTATAGGAAAAGGGATATTAAAATAAAAGAAAGTTATCAGATTACATAATCCGAATTTGTCATATGAAGAAATGCCATTGTTTTCTCACTCTTGGGCTGTGAGAAGAACTCTTTGGATGGTCCCTCTTCTACGATAACACCGTCCTCCATGTAGACTACCCAGTTGGCAACTTTTCGGGCGAAATCCATTTCGTGGGTGACTACGACCATGGTGGTTCCTTCGTTGGCAAGCTTTCTCATAACATCCAGAACCTCGCCGGTAAGTCTTGGGTCAAGGGCGGAGGTTGGTTCGTCGAAGAGAACTACTTCCGGATTGTAGGCAATGGCTCTTGCGATAGCCACACGCTGCTGCTGCCCACCGGAAAGCTGGTCCGGATAGAAGCTGGCGCGGTCTGCCATGCCTACTTTTTCCAGCATTTCCATAGCTTTTTTCTTCGCTTCTTCCGGAGAATTCTTACGGGCAATGGTAAGACCCTCCAGTACATTGTCAAGTGCTGTTTTGTTGCGGAAAAGATTGTATCCTTGGAAGACAAAGCCCATTTTCATTCGTAACTGCCGGATCTCTTTTCTGGTCACAGCAGTGATATCTTTGTGGAAATCATCAAAGGTGATTTCTCCTTTATCTGCCTGCTCCAGAAAGCTGATACAGCGGAGAAGGGTTGTCTTTCCAGAACCGCTGTTTCCCAGAACTGCGATCACAGAACCTTTTTCAACTTTGAAATCAACACCTTTTAATACTTCGTTTGATCCGAATTTTTTATGGATATTCTTTACTTCCAGCATATTTTTTTCTCACATTCTTATATAGAAATTTGGTAATTGATAACAGGGTATTATGAAAAAACTTAAAAGTCTTTCTTCTGTAGTAAATGATATAAAATACGAGTTGTTCACATATGGTGATGCTGCCGAAGGCGACATTGATTATACTTCGACCTTTAAAATATCATTAAAGTAGTTATTGGCAACCATCAGCACACCCATAGCTGTGATAACTACGATTTCTTCTTCTGTAAATTCTTCTTTTAATTCAGTATAGATTTCATCCGGAATGTTTTTCGGATCTTTTGCAAGAGCGCGGCCAAAAGAAATAAGTAATTCTTCCTTCTTTGTAAATTGAAAATTGTCGAAATCAATACCATTATCTTTCAGAAGCTTTCTGAAATAAGTACTGCATACCAGGCAGTCATTTTCTTCGGAAATTGCATATTCAAAGAAGTCACCGGCTCTTTTTCCAATCAGTCTCTGCAGTTCCCGGTCGAGGGAGTAGGAGCTGTCTTCAATGGCTTTAAAGGCTTCTGCATTATGGAGAAGAGTAAGCTTTTCATTAGTGAGCCTGTATCCTTGTGCAAGATGGTTCCTGATTACTTCTTTCTCTTTTTCGCCTGCTGTTTCCGGGTCAATTTTTGAAATATAAGACATGATTATTCTCCTTTCACTGGTGCTGGAGCATTCCATACCAGCTTTTTCTCAAAATAGTTTTGTACCCATGTAAGTACGGTACAGATCATAAGGTAAATAACAGCAGCCTCGCAGTACAGGGCGAAGGGCTCGTAGGTTCTGGCGGCAATCTGCTGTGCGGTGGTGAACAGCTCCACAACTGTGATACTGGAGGCAAGGGAAGTGTCCTTGGTAAGTCCGATCAGTGAGTTAAACAGTGGTGGAAAAGCGATTCGGAATGCCTGGGGCATTACAATCCTGGTCATGGTCTGGCGGTAACTCAGACCCACCATATAAGCAGCTTCTGTCTGTCCTTCTGGTACCGCCTGGATCGCAGATCGGAAAATCTCAGCGTTGTAAGCGCCAAGGTTCAGGGCAAAGGCGATCACAGCGGATGGAAAAGCGTCCAGGATAATTCCGACAGACGGCAAGCCAAAGAAGATGATGAACAGCTGTACAATAAGTGGGGTTCCGCGGAAGACCCATATGTAAAATCTTGCGAACTGCTTCAGTCCTTTTACATTGGCAATCTGTACCAGGGCCAGAAAAAGGGCGATGATGCAGCCAAAAACAAAGGATAATAAGGTAAGGGGGATTGTAACTTTTATTCCGGGTATGAGGATTCTGGTGAAAGAAGATACCAGAATCCCTGCTAAACGTTCACTCATAATTGTTTCCTTTTACTTTCAATTGTTGGATGATTGTCTGTTGTTCTGGACAACGGCTGTGGAAAAGTAATTAGTTTTCATCAGTGCTTTCTGTTGTTGCATCCTCAGAAGCGGTGTCTGTATTTGCTGCATTTTCATCCTGTGGCTGTGTGAAGTCTGTGCCGAAGTAATCCTCAGAAAGCTTGCTTAAAGTTCCGTCTTCTTTCAGTTCGTCAATAGCGTTCTGAACTGCATCATATAAAGCTGTTTCTCCTTTTTTGATGGGAACCGCATAGGTATCAACTACATCTGGAATCTCAAATGCAACCTTCAGATTTGCGTCTGGGTGCTGCTGGAGATACTCGTTAAATACAACGGAATTGAAGGTGGTGAAATCGGCACGTCCGGATTCAATCAGGGAAACCGCTTCGTCAGCTGTGCTGATCTGTACAAGAGATGCACCGGCGTCTTCCAGAATATCAAGGTAAGCGGTTGTGGCAGTGTTTGCTACTTTTTTTCCATTCAGAGAAGCCATATCTACGATATCATCATTGTCCTTGGCTACTACGATCTGCTGTGTGATGTAGAAATATGGTCCTGCGAAATCGTATTTCTCTTCACGCTCAGGTGTGATACTTACTGCATTGATAACTGTATCAAGACGTCCACTGTCGATTCCTGCAAGAAGGGAATCCCAGTCAGATTCTGTGAAATCTGCTTCCGCACCAAGCTTGTCTGCAATTGCCTTTGCTACCTCCACGTCAAATCCGGTAAGCTCTCCGTTGTCGTCATGATAGGTGTATGGAGGATAGGTTCCTTCCACACCGACTTTCAGTTTTCCTGATTCCTGAATCTGTGCAAGCTCGTCATCAGCTGCATAAGTCATACTGCATGTTGCCAGAACTCCTGTTAATACTGCTGCAATTCCTAAAGTCAAGATGCTTTTTCTCATAATTGTATCCTCCTCTTATTTTGTTTCCTATTTAGCAACTAGGTTTAATATGAATTGAATGATAACATAGAAATCTGGCCTTGTCTAATATGGAATAAAGATAGCTGGCTATAGGGAATGACTATAACTTGTTTAAATTGAGAGTACACAGCTTGACTTAATAGGAAGATATGGTAAAGTGGTAGAAAGAAATCTGGTGGGAGTGAGGCTTGATAATTCTCTTTGGGTCAAGGGCGCGTGGAGATTTCAAAAGGACGAGTGACATTGATCTTGCAGTCAGTGGAGGGGATTTTTGCAGGTTTGCACTGGATGTAGATGAGGAAACATAAAAACAGAACGAAAGCAGATGTAAAAAGACTGAAGCTTTCGCCAGAGAGGGAATAGCTATGTTAGATCTGAAGCAACTGAAATATTTTATAGTGTGTGCAGAAACAGGCTCTATCAGCGAGGCTGCCAAGCTTCTTTATACAACCCAGCCCAGTGTGAGCAAGGCAATCAAAGCACTGGAGGAAGAAATGGGAATTGTATTGTTTGAGCGTATGCCAAGGGGAATTGCGCTTACGGCGAAAGGCCGGGAGGCATACCGATATGCATGCAGGATCATAAATGATTCCCGGATACTGGAAGAGATGAGCCATGGGAATATGGCAAAATATCTGCGGATTTCATTGAATCCCAGTTCCTGGTTTACGAATCAGTTTGTGGAGTTTTATAAGGAAAATTATGACAAGGATTATCATTTTGAAATCTATACAGCCGGTGTGCGCACAGTCATGGAACGTGTTCGGGATTACCTTTCAGACATTGGCTTTGTATATGTGATGGAGCAGCAAAAGAAAGAATTCCAGTATGAGCTGGCGAAAAACAAGCTGGTTTTTACCGTTATGCAGGAAAGTACGGCGACATTTTATCCGGGAAAGTTAAATACGTTATATCAGGAAGCAGCAGATAGAGAGAAAGCACACAACGTAAATATGGAAGAGATGAAGAACTTCCGATTTATCCAGAACTTCCGTGATGAGTTTCTGGAATTGGGAGAGAAAGAAAAACGTAGTGTGTTCAGCTGGGAAAATCTGAATGTCTCCATTATTACAAACAGTGATTACATTATGGAAAAGATGTTGAAAGAGACCGGACTTTGCAATATCAGCGGCAGTTATCTTTCCAATGATAAAAAGGCAGCAAACAAAGGCATTCCGCTGGAATTCAAAAAGAATAAGGTGGTTTTCGGATACATCAGAAGAAAGAATGACGACACGGATGAGCTGATGGAGGAATTACTGGGATTTTTAAGGGAAAAATTGAAGCTGGAGAATGGCAGCTGAATATGAAAGGGATAAAAGAAAAACGAAGCAGAATCGGCTAAAGGAACGTGCGCCGGTCTTCGAAAATAGAGAAAAGGTATTCCTGAAAATCGAAAATATATTCCAAATAAGAATAGCTTATAACCCCCCAGGCGGGTTGTAGGCTGTTTTTTATTTTGCTAAACTACACCGTGGAATGAAAGAATGAGTAAAAACCTACTTGTACAGTATGGAATGGAGACAATTAAATGAAAAAATATGCAATCAAACGTATCCTTCAGCTGATTCCCATTCTGTTTGCAATTACTTTTCTTTCTTATGGAATGATGCGTATTGCAGGAAGTGATGTTGTAACACGGAAAATGGAGAATACAGGAGGGGTAGTATCGGAAGCTGAACTGGATGCGGCAAGAGAAGAGCTGGGGCTGGATAAGCCATTTTTAACCCAGTATTTTGTATGGCTAGGAAAACTGCTTTGTGGAGATATGGGGAACAGCTATGTATCAGGAGTTTCGGTCTTTGATACTTTTATATCAAAACTGCCGGCAACCCTGCTTCTTACGGCCACTTCCATTTTGCTTACTATTATTATTTCGATTCCTTTGGGAATTTTGTCTGCGGTGAAGCAGAATACAATTGCTGATTACCTGATTCGCTTCTGCAGTTTTATAGGAAACAGTCTTCCTAATTTCTTTGTATCACTTTTGCTTATGTATTTTCTTGCAATCCGGGTCAGGATTTTCCCTGTTATTGCCAAGGATGTGAGTCTGAAAAGTGTTGCAATGCCGGCCATAACCCTGGCCATTGCCATGTCTGCGAAATATCTGCGGCAGGTAAGGGCTACTGTGTTAGATGAGCTGAGTAAGGATTATGTAGCAGGCGCCCGTGCCCGTGGGGTGAAGTTTTCTGTTACCTTATGGAAAAGTATTATGAAAGCATCCCTGGTTACGGTCATTACCCTGTTAATGCTGTCAGTGGGAAACCTCCTTGGCGGTACGGCAATTGTGGAGTCCATCTTCATGTGGGACGGTGTTGGAAAAATGGCAGTAGATGCTATTTCCATGCGCGATTATCCCATTATTCAGGCGTATGTTATGTGGATGGCGATCATTTATGTGCTGGTGAATCTGCTCACAGACCTGTCTTACCGGTTCCTTGATCCGAGAATCCGTCTGGGAGGTGCGAAGCAGTGAGTGTAAAAAAAATGGACGAAGTGCCAGAAAAGAAAACGGAAAGTAAAATACTGGCAAAGATGGGTAAGAAAGAACAAGGTAGATGTCAAAAAGAAAGTGTAGTGCTGAAAAATGGGCAAAGAACAGATAATGGAAAGCACGTAACCGTGCGTGTGCAGAGGTTTAGAAAGAGCCATGTAAAACAAAAGCTGATACTGTTCAGTGTTCTGGCTGCCTGTCTTGTAATCCTGGCAGTTTTTTCAGACCATCTCTGTCCTTATGACCCTTACGCCCAGGATCTTTCCAGCGCCCTTCAGGCACCCAGCCTTCAGCATCCCATGGGAACAGATACCTATGGCAGGGATATGCTGTCCCGGGTGATCAGCGGAGCAAGAGCCAGTATTTTTTCCACTTTTATACTGGTGGCTGTGATTTCCATTTTCGGTACGATTGTGGGATTATGCTGTGGCTATTATGGCGGAATTCTGGATTCTGTTATGATGAGAATTTCTGATGTCTGTCTGGCATTTCCAGGGCTGGTGTTTGCAATGGCGATCGCGGCCATTCTTGGGGGAGGTATCCAAAATGCTATTATTGCGCTGGCAGTGGTCAGCTGGCCAAAGTATTCACGTATAGCCAGAAGTCAGACACTGGCTTTGAAAGAGGAACCTTACATCCATGCGGCGATATTGGCTGGGGACAGCTCTGCTCAGATCCTTGTTAGACATGTTCTTCCCAATATGATCGGACCGGTTCTGGTAACAGCTATGCTGGATATTGGAACCATGATGATGGAGCTTGCAGGACTTTCCTTTCTGGGTCTTGGAGCGCAGATTCCAATGGCTGAGTGGGGAAGCATGATGAGCGGTGGACGAAGTATGATCCAGACATATCCATGGGTGGTTCTGTCGCCGGGAATTGCGATTTTTATATCGGTGGTTATTTTTAATCTGCTGGGAGATACCGTCCGGGATTACCTGGATCCGAAGAATAGCCGGATCAAGTGATGCGAGACAGTCAGAGGCTGAAATACGCGGCTTCCAAAACACAATTTTGGACTCTTTTGTGCTGTCAAAGCGGAAATGAAATATGTAAGCTTTGGAAAAAAGCATGTTAAATATAAGAGTATGAATAAACACGAGGAGGAATGTAAATGAAAACAAAGAAGATTCTTGGAATTGCACTGGCTGTCTGTATGACAATAGGTTTGACTACAGTGCCCGCAATGGCGGAAGATAAGAAAACATTTGTATTTGGTGATACCACCTTTAATGCGGAGAATGAAGAAGCGGATATCAATCCACAGAACACCTACGCCGGCTGGGCCTGCATCCGCTATGGTGTCGGCGAAACCCTGTTCCGCTATTCTGATACCATGGAAATTGAACCATGGATTGCCAAAGAATATGAAAATGTAGATGAGCTGACCTGGAAAATTACTTTGAACGATGGTGTTGTATTTTCCAATGGGCGTGTCTGTGATGGACAGGCGGTAAAGGAAAGCCTGGAGTCTCTGGTTGAAAATCATGAAAGAGCAGCGGGGGACCTTTGCATTGACAGTATTGAGGCAGATGGAAATGTGGTTACCATTAAGACCACAGAGCCGAAACCGGCACTGATTAACTATTTAAGTGATCCCTATGGCTGCATTATTGATGTACAGGCTGGAATTACGGACAATGGAATTGTAATCGGTACAGGCCCTTATGTGGCTACAGATCTGGTAACGGACGATCATCTTACACTTGTAAAAAATGAAAACTACTGGAACGGTGATGTAAATGTAGATGAAATTACCGTCCGCACCATTTCCGATGGTGATACACTGGCATTTGCACTTCAGGCAGGTGAAATCAATGCTGCTTATGGTATGGCATATGCAAGCTATCCTTTATTTGAGAATGATGATTTTACGTTCTCCAGTGCTGCAACAAGCCGCGCATTCTATGCATGGATGAATTTTGAAAGTACGGTAACTTCTGATCCGGCAGTCCGCAAGGCAATTGCCATGGGAATTGACAAAGAGAGCTTCGTATCCGTACTTCTGAATGGATACGGATATCCGGCAGTTGGTGCATTCCCGGATACTTTTTCATTTGGCGGACAGAATCTGACTACAGAGAGCTATGATCCGGATGGAGCCAAAAAGGTTCTGGAGGATGCAGGCTGGGTTGATTCAGATGGTGACGGAATCCGTGAAAAGGATGGCGAGAAGCTTGTAATCCGCTGGCTTACCTATCCAAGCCGTCAGGAGCTTCCGCTGCTGGCAGAATCAGCCCAGGCAACTCTGAAAGAGATTGGTATGGATGTTCAGGTTAACTGCACATCTGACAGCAATACCATCCGCAAAGATCCTGCGCAGTGGGACGTATACGCAAGTGCCATGGTAACAGCCCCAACAGGAGATCCGGAGAATTTCTTCACAACCTGTGCTCTGGATAACTCTGTTTCCAATAATGGACATTATCACAGTGATAAGCTGGAAGAGCTTGCAAAAGAGATGGGAAAAGAATTTGATGTGGAAAAACGTTCCGAACTGGGAATTCAGATGCAGCAGACCGTTCTGGACGACAACGCTTATGTGTTCTGTTCTCATCTTAAAATGAGCATGATCATGCAGTCAAATGTAACCGGTCTTGTGTCCCATCCTTGTGATTACTATGAGCTGACAGCAGATCTGGATATTAACTAAGGAAAAATACGCTTTGTGAGTTTGACCTGCCTATGGTGTAAATGAGAGCCAGCTGCCATGTATGGATAATACAGGCAGCTGGCAGAAATATTTTTTGGATATCAAGGAGGAGTTTGCACGACAATGGAGAATAAAATACTGACCTATGATTCGGTGGAGATATCCTTTGACGGGGAAGCGGTAGTCCATGATGTAAGCTTCTCACTCACACCGGGCGAAATCCTGGGGCTTGTAGGAGAATCCGGAAGTGGTAAAAGTACACTGATCAAAGCTGCTATGGGACTTCTTGGTTCAGGAGGCCTGGTAACCAGAGGCGACATCTGTTATATGGGACAGAATATTCTGGATATTTCAGAGAAGGAAAAAAGAAAAATCCGGGGAGCAGGAATCGGCATGATTTTTCAGGATGCAGGAGCCTCTCTTTGCCCTATCCGTACGATTGGTGACCAGATTTATGAGAGTATGCGCGCCCATAAGAAAGTGAGCAGAAATGAAGCAAAGGATCGTGCCATGGAATTGTTTGAAAAGCTGAATTTTAAAGACAGCCAGCGCGTGTGGGACAGCTATCCCTTTGAATTATCCGGTGGAATGAATCAGAGAGCAGGGATTGCCATTTCCATGCTGATGAATCCACCGATTCTTTTGGCAGACGAACCTACAAGTGCACTGGATGTATCGGTTCAGCGTCAGGTAGTAAGAGAAATGTTAAAGCTCAGGGAATTGTTTGGAACAGCAATTATAATTGTAACCCACGATATTGGTGTAGTTCGGGCAATGGCGGATACCGTTCTGGTTCTGAAGAATGGAAAAATGGTGGAATATGGAGAGGCAAAAAAGGTGTTGAACCATCCACAGGATCCCTATACGAAGAAGCTGCTGGCAGCAGTTCCAAGGCTTAAGAGAAAGGAAAGATCATGAACACACTTTTGGAAGCTGAACACTTAACGAAGGTATTTGCGCAGAGGGGAAAAGAGCCTTTTAAAGCTGTGGATGACGTAAGCTTTTCTTTGCAGGCAGGAGAAACACTTGGAATCGTTGGCGAATCCGGCTCCGGAAAAAGTACACTGGCGAAGATGATCACAAGGCTGACGGATATTACAGATGGTACTTTGAAATTCCAGGGAAAAGACATTACGAAATTGAAACAGAGCCAGTTGAGGGACGTATATGGAAATATCCAGATGGTTTTTCAGAATCCGGCAGGTTCCTTTGACCCGAGAAGAACTTTGGGAGACGGAATTGGAGAGAGCCTTCGAAATCGTGGCATGAAGAAGGCAGATATTGCAATAAGGGTGAAAGAACTGCTGGAACAGTGCGGACTTGAAGAAGAGCTGGCTAAAAGATATCCACATGAGGTCAGTGGAGGACAGTGCCAGAGAGCTGCAATTGCAAGGGCACTGGCAGTGGAACCGAAGGTGCTGATCTGCGATGAAGCTACCAGCTCACTGGATGTGACCATTCAGAAGCAGATCATGGAGCTTCTGGAAGAGCTGAAGGATACACATGGCTTATCCTTTATATTTATCTGCCATAATCTTGCACTTGTACAGAGCTTCTGCGATAAGGTGCTGGTTCTGTATGACGGAAAAGTGGTGGAGAGCGGGAAGCCGGATGATATTATCAATGAGCCGAAAGAGGCGTATACAAAGAAGCTGGTGGATGCAGTATTTGAGTAAAATAAGCACAGAAGAAAGCCCTGCCGGGCAGGATTGCACTGCGATGAAAGGGGAGTTGCCGTTCGAGGCAACCCGCCGCAGTCGGAGAATCCTGCAAGCAGGATTTTTTTTTCTTGAAATTTCCTTGTAAGATATTCCATAAAAGCAGAAAAATATGCAAAATGGGAATGGGTAAATATCCCCCTGGGGAGCTTGTGATACCTGTTGATTCTGGTACAATAGGTTTCAGCAGCAAGGCAGAAAACGCCTGAAATGCGAATTTTTATACATAGTTACATGTAACACCTCCACTCATTATTACATGTAAATACAGACCTTCTATAGAAAGACAGTTATAGGACAAAAGCTTATAACTGCCTTTCTTATCTGGAGCGTATTTGAAAAAAATTCCGCAGTCTGCACGCCCCACTTTGCGGTATATTTCACCCGAATCCGGGAAAAATCTCCACAAATTGTGATGTGCATCTTGCAGAAAGCCTTTTTCAGACACGCTCTGAGAAGAAATGAGGGATGGAGAAAAAAGAGTCAGTAATCTTCAGAAAATAATATTTCTGCTGATAATAAAAACAAGAGGGAGAACTGCTATGAAAATCAAGAAAGTAATCAGTTTATTATGTACAGCGGCCATGCTGCTGGCTGTACCAGCCGGGAATGTTTATGCGGGTGCGGAGGATCAGTCTGTGGTAGTTACAATGCCAACCACATCAGAACCGGAATCCGGTTTTGATCCGGCTTACGGATGGGGAGCCGGAGAGCATGTTCATGAGCCATTGATCCAGAGTACCCTGGTTCGTACCACCAAGGACCTTGGAATTGAAAATGACCTTGCCACAGAGTATTCCTGTAGTGACGATGGTCTTACCTGGACTGTAAAAATCCGTGATGATGTGAAGTTTACAGATGGAGAGCCATTGACCGCCTCTGATGTTGCTTTTACCTTTAATACCTGTCGTGATGAAAGCTCTGTAAACGATTTTACCATGTTGAAGGAAGCGGTTGCAGTGGACGATACGACGGTAGAGTTTCATATGAATGAGCCATATTCCATTTGGCCATACACCATGGCAATTGTAGGAATCGTACCAGAGCATGCCTATGATGAAAATTATGGACAGAATCCAATTGGTTCCGGACGTTATATTATGAAGCAGTGGGACAAAGGACAGCAGGTTATTTTTGAAGCAAACCCGGATTACTACGGAGAAGAACCAAAGATCAAAAAACTGACGGTGCTGTTTATGGAAGAAGATGCAGCCATGGCAGCGGCAATGTCCGGACAGATAGATGTAGCTCACACAGCAGCCTCTTACAGTGACCAGGAAATTGACGGGTATGAACTCCTGAGTGTGGCAACTGTGGATAACCGTGGCTTTAATCTTCCTTGTACAGAACCAGAAGAAAAAGACGGTATCACATATGGAAACAGTCTGACTTCCGATGTGAAGGTACGACGTGCAATTAATCTTGCTATTGACCGGGAAGAGATGATCAAAAATGTACTCAATGGTTATGGAACAGTAGCCTATAGTGTTTGCGACAAAATGCCATGGTACAACGAGGAGGCTGTTACAGAGTATGACCTTGATGCAGCGAAGGCTCTGATGGAAGAAGCAGGCTGGATAGAAGGCGATGACGGAATAAGAGAAAAAGATGGGGAAAAAGCAGAGCTTACCATTATGTTTTCAAATGGAGATTCTGTGCGCCAGGCACTTGCAGAAGACTCTGCGAATCAGCTGCGTGAGCTTGGAATTGATGTAACTACTTCTGGTGTTGGCTGGGATACCGCCTACGATCAGGCACAGTCAGAACCGCTTATATGGGGATGGGGAGCACATAGCCCTATGGAGCTTTACAATATTTATCACACCATCAAAGATACCGGAAGTGCGGAATATTCTCCATATGCAAATGAGACAGTTGACAAATACATGGACGAAGCACTTGCAAGCAGCAACCTGGAAGAATCCTACGATCTCTGGAAAAAAGCCCAGTGGGACGGAACCACAGGAATTACACAGGAAGGGGATATTCCGTGGATCTGGCTGTGCAATATTGATCATCTTTATTTTGTACGTGATGGTCTGAAAGTGGCAGATCAGAAATTACATCCTCATGGCCATGGCTGGTCTATTGTAAACAATGTTGACCAGTGGGAGTGGGAATAAAGAAAGCAATAAGGAATGCTTTTTGTACTTGTATCAGGTATGAAGAGTAAGAAAAAACGAAACGGATAAATTAAGATGAAACGCATAGGTATTTATGTAGGAAAGAACCTGCTACGAATCATATTACTGCTTTTTGCAGTAAGCATTCTTACCTTTGCCCTTGTATCAGCTTCCCCCATTGACCCGTTACAGGCCAATGTGGGGCAGGCTGCTCTGGGCAGTATGAGTGAAGAACAAAAAGAAAAGCTGCGCTCCTACTGGGGCGTGGATGAATCGCCAGTGCAGAGATATCTGAACTGGCTGAATGCATTTATAAAGGGAGATGGAGGAATTTCTCTGTTATACCGGCAGTCGGTGACAAAGGTCATTGCAGTGAAGCTGGGAAATTCTCTTTTTCTTATGGGACTGGCGTGGGTGGTTTCCGGACTTGTGGGCTTCCTTCTGGGAGTACTTGCAGGGGTGTTTCAGGGCAGGCTGCCGGATAAGATCATAAAAGGCTATTCGCTGGTGATTGCCAGCACTCCTTCTTTTTGGCTGGCACTTTTGCTGTTGATCATTTTTGGAGTCTGGATGAAAATCCTTCCCATTGGACTTAGTGTTCCTATTGGAGTAGAAGTCAGCGGTGTTACCTTTTTGGACAGAGTGCGTCATGCCATTCTTCCGGCAGTCACTTTAAGCATAACCGGAATTTCGAATATCACATTACATACCAGGGAAAAAATGATTGATATAATGGAAAGCGATTACATCCTTTTTGCAAAGGCGCGGGGAGAGAAAACCGGAAGCATCATTTTTCACCATGGCATTCGTAATGTGCTGCTTCCGGCCATGACCCTGCAGTTTGCATCTGTCAGTGAGATCATAGGAGGTTCCGTTCTTGTGGAGCAGGTATTTTCCTATCCGGGACTGGGGCAGGCGGCTGTAGCGGCGGGAACTGGCAGTGATGTGCCTCTTCTTATGGGGATTACATTGATAACAGCAGCCATTGTTTTTCTGGGAAATTTCCTGGCAAATGTACTGTATGGAGTTGTTGATCCCAGAATCCGGAAGGGAGGGCTGGGGCTATGAACGAAGGTGTAATGAAAAACAGTTGTTCAAAGGGCAGCCCGGGAGTCGTGGAAAAGCAGAGGAAAAGGCTGAATCAGCGGCAGAAAGCAAGGATTTTGCTGGTTTTTTCTGTAGCTTTTCTGGCGGTGATAGCCATACTTGGAGTGGTGCTTCATGATGCCGCTATGGTGACTGATTTTTCCAGAAAAAATATTGCTCCCTGTCTGAAATATCCTTTTGGTACGGACTGGCTGGGCAGAAATATGTTTTACCGTACTCTTACCGGTTTATCTATGAGTATTCTTATTGGCGTGCTGGCAGCAGGTGTAAGCGCAGTTATGGCACTGATTCTTGGAATTTGTGCAGCAACTCTTGGGAAAAAGGTGGACTCTGCCATCTCTTTTGCAATTGACACTGTTATGGGAATTCCGCATATTCTGCTGTTGATCCTGATTTCCTATGCTATGGGAAAAGGGTTGAAGGGAGTGATCGCAGGTGTGGCGCTGACACACTGGACATCTCTGGCAAGGCTGATCCGAGGTGAGGTTATGCAGCTTCGGGAAAGTGAATATATTCAGATCGCAGGAAAGCTTGGGCTGGGCAAATGGGAGATTGCGAAAAAACACATAGTTCCCCATGTTCTGCCCCAGTTTATTGTTGGGCTGGTATTGCTTTTCCCACACGCAATTCTTCATGAGTCCAGTATTACATTTCTGGGCTTCGGGCTTTCCACGGAGCAGCCGGCGATTGGAGTTATTTTATCAGAAAGTATGCGCTATCTGATCATGGGCAAATGGTGGCTGGCTGTATTTCCTGGAATGATGCTGGTTCTTACGGTTGTGCTGTTTGAAAAAGGCGGTACAGCTCTTCGTCAGCTTCTGGATCCGGGAAGTGTTCACAAATAGAGAATAGCAGGAGGGACTGTCCGGTAAGAGACAGCAGCGTATGAAAAAATATGAGTTGTACAAATAAGAAAAAAATACTGGAAATAGAAGAGCTTTCCGTTTCCTTTCTCCAATATAAAGGGAAAACCAGCAGACAGAGCTGGCTTCCCGTGATTTCAGGTCTATCTGTTGCAGTGAGGGAAGGGGAACTGGTGGCTGTAGTCGGCTCCAGCGGTTCCGGAAAAAGTCTTCTGGCACATGCGATTTTGGGAATTCTGCCTTATAATGCAAATGTATCCGGAACTATGAAGTTCCAGGGTGAATTGATGGACGAAAAGAAGATCAGTGAACTTCGTGGAAAGGAAATTGCTTTCGTACCTCAGAGCACCTTATATCTGGATCCGCTTATGAAAGTGGGGAAACAGGTCCGGGGAAAAAGAGGGAGAAAAGGGGCAGAAAAGCAATCGGAATTGTTCCGCAGGTATGGTCTGCCTGAGGAAACGGAAACGAAATATCCTTTCGAGTGTTCTGGAGGAATGACCAGAAGAATTTTGCTGTCTACTGCATTAATGGAAAATCCAAAGCTTATTATTGCGGATGAACCTACGCCTGGCATGGACCTGACACTTGCGAAAAAGTCTATGGAGGATTTCAGAAAATTTGCAGATGAAGGAAATGGAGTTCTTCTGATTACTCATGATATTGAGCTGGCACTGGAAGTTGCTGACAGGATCGTTGTTTTTTATGCAGGAAAAACAGTGGAAGAGGCCCCGGTTTCGGATTTTCGTTCAGAAGAGACCTTGCGCCATCCTTATACGAAAGCATTGTGGCGGGCACTTCCGCAGAATGGCTTTACCCCTCTTGACGGAACCCAGCCTTATGTGAAAGACATGCCGCAGGGATGTCCTTTTGGACCAAGGTGCAGCTGGTATCGGGAAGAATGCACAGGGGAGATACCTATGGTGGAGGATGGATGCGGAAGTGTCAGGTGTATCCGGTATTGTATGTAAAACGGAAATACCACCTATCGGCGACATTACTATATAGGAAAGTCAGCTGTTGTGTGCCTGTGGCACTCCCACAGCTGGAGGCAGCATTCGTAATCCGGGACTTTCATAGTAAAGTCTGATATGGGATGACTTTAATGCATGGTACATACTGAAGGGTTATAACAGGAGATATAAAATGATTCTGGAAGCACGAGATATTTCATTTTCTTATGAGAGAAAAGGTGCAGAACTTTTTTCAAATATAAATTTTAAAGTGGAAAACAACGAAAGAGTGTGGGTGCCAGGACCAAGTGGCTATGGAAAAACCACATTGTGTAAAATTCTGGCTGGCTATCTGGAACCTTGCAAAGGACAGATTTTGCTGGATGGAAAGCCTTTGCCGAAGAAAGGGTATTGTCCGGTGCAGATGATCTGGCAGCATCCGGAAAGGGCTGTGAATCCCAGACTGAAAATGGAAAATATTTTGTCTGATGGAGGGCAGGTTGAAAATCGGATCATAGAGGAGCTGGGGATAGAAGAAGATTGGTTGAACCGGTATCCTCAGGAATTATCCGGTGGGGAATTGCAGCGTTTCTGTATTGCAAGAGCACTGGGAAAAGAGACAAGGTTTCTGATTGCAGACGAGATCAGTACCATGCTGGATCTCATCACGCAGAGCCAGATCTGGAATTTTCTGCTGGAAGAAGTAAAAAGGCGGGAAATCGGGTTGATCGTGGTATCTCATAGTGAGGCATTATTGAAGCAGGTTGCAGAGCGAAAACTGCCTTTTACGGCAGAGAAGACAACTGCCTGAAAATTTTGAGTGATTCATTTATTTTATACTTCCATTTTCCAAGAAAAACAAGAGCAGATTTTAACAAAAAAATCCCTTAAAAAAAAGTTATGTTTGGTTAATCATAATTGAAACAAGTGACTATAATAAGGGACGTAAAAAGAAAAAAGAAGTACTTAACAAAACCTCTTTGTTGAAGGCTGCTAAGCGTTTCAGAATTTTGGAGGAAAAGATAAATGAATACTTTAAAAGCTGAAAAAAGAAGCATGGATGTCAAAGCAAAGAAATTAAGAAGAGAAGGATTTGTAACAGGTAACCTGTTCGGCAGAGAAATTGAAGGTTCCATTCCCCTTAAGTTTACTAAGAAAGAAATTGAAGTTCTGTTGAAAAACAACAATAAAGGAAGCCAGGTAATGCTGGAACTGGATGGTAAAACCTATGATGCGCTGATCAAGGAAGTTGATTATAATCCACTTGCACATACAGTAGAGGAAGTTGATTTCCAGGCACTGGTAAGCAATGAGATGGTTCATTCCACTGCTGAGATCATTCTGGAAAATGAAGAGAAAGTTATGTCCGGTGTTCTGCAGGATGAGTTGAAAGAGGTTGCATACAAAGCACTTCCGGCAGATCTGGTTGACAAGATCAAGGTTGATGTCGCTGGTATGAAGATTGGTGATACGCTTCGTGTGAAAGACCTTGAAATCGCCAAGAATAAGAATATCCACATCACAACTGATCCGGAAGCAGTTGTCGCAACTGTAACACCAGTTCACAACGTAGTTCCGGAGACTGAGACAGAGGCTGAAGAGACTGCTGAGGAGAAATAAGCTGGCGGCAGTTGCTGAAATTGAATTTTGAATATGTGTGAATGAAATGGGAAGCTGTTCACTGGGAAATTGGTGGGCAGCTTCCTTCTTTTGATTTTGAAAATAACTTAAAAAAATAATTTTTAAAAAAAGGCCTTTAGATTTTTTCAAAAAAGGCACACAGCAGTTATATTACTGGTAAAAACCCTTTACAAATTTTAGAAACTGCTTTACATGTGGCTTTAGAATGCGGCTTTTACTATAGGCGATGTAGAAGGTTCGCATGGCTGTCTCATGATTCAGCGGAAACATGAGAATCTGGTGTGTGTCAGCAAGATCCTTTGCGGAGCAGGCAGAAAGAATAGAAATGCCAAGTCCGCCAGCTACAGATTTGCGGATGGCTTCCAGATCATTCATTCTGGCGACAATATGCAGGGCGGTGTCCGGAATATTATGAATTTCCAGATACCGGTCAATTTCCTTCTTTGTACCAGAGCCGGTTTCCCGCATGATGAAAGGCTCCTGAAGAAAATCAGCAAAGTTAAGAGTACCGGAGGTTGCTTTTTGTTCATATTGGAGATAGTGCTCATTCACAGGTGTTGCGATCACAAGCTTATCCTGACAAAATGGAATGAAACAGCAGTCTGGCTCGTCGAAGGTATTTCCAATGAGGGCCATATCCACGCTGCCGTCCAGAACCCTTGCCACAGCGCCAAGACTGTCAGATTGCCAGGAGTGGAAGTATACGTCCGTAATCTGGCTGGTAAAGGCACTGAGGATTTCCGGCAAAAGATAGGAAGAGGGAATGGTGGAAACGGCCAGGTCAATGATTTTTTTATTTTGTCCGGTAAATTCTTCTATAATATTGCTGCGCATGTTCAGCATATTGGAAGCGCAGTCGTAAAGCTGCAGTCCTCGTTGTGTGATAGTCAGCTTCTTGGTGGTACGGATCAGTAAACGAGAGTTCAATTCCTGCTCCAAAGAATTGATGTGGGCGCTGATGGTGGGCTGAGTCAGGTTCAGCTGACGGGCTGCTTCGGAGAAGCTTTTATTTTCTACAACAGCTACGAAGGCCTCTAATTGTTTAAATTCCATAGGGTAAAAATACTGGTTCCTTTCTCAAAGACTAATTAAGTGTTACTAATGCTGAATTTATAAGTCTAAAATTTTCTTTAATCCCTGGATGGCAAAATCCAGCTCATTCTTTGTATTTTCCGGTCCAAAGGAGAACCGGATAGTTCCGGCAGGATAAGTACCAAGCGTCTTGTGGGCGTTTGGAGCGCAGTGGAGTCCGACTCTGGTCATAACACCATACTCATTGTCCAGCTGCCACGCCACCTGTGACATGTCGATTTCTGGTGTCTGGATCGAAACAACTGCATTTCGGTCAGTGAGATCTTTTTTTCCAATAATACGGATATGTCTGCCAGTATCGTCCAGTGCCTGCAGCTGTTCCAGAAAATAACCAGTGAGAGACAATTCTTTTTCATTTATCGCCTGCAAAGAATGCGTTTTCAAGAACAAAAGTGCTTCATGCAGTCCATAAATTCCAGGCAGATTAGGTGTCCCGGATTCAAAGCGATCCGGCATAAAATCCGGAATTTCTTCCGTATGAGATACACTTCCGGTACCGCCGGAAATCAGTGGTTCCATTTGTTCTGCCAATTCCTGGGAAACCAGGAAACCACCTGTCCCTTGTGGTCCCCGAAGTCCTTTATGTCCGGTAAAAGCTAACGCGTCAATATGCATTTTGTCCATATTAATTGGTACGATCCCAGCCGTCTGTGCAGAATCCACAACAAAATAAAGCTGGTGCCTCTGACAGATTTCCCCAAGGGCATCAAGGGGCATCCTGGTTCCGCATACATTGGAAGCATGTAAAGTGACAATAGCTTTCGTCTCAGGGCGGATCAGTTCTTCTACTTTTTCCAGAATCATAGAGCCGTCCGTTCTGCAAGGAATCCGGTCAAAGGAAATCCCTAAGGAAGCCAGCTGTACTACAGGTCTCATAACTGCATTGTGCTCCATGGCGGATACCAGAATATGGTCTCCTGGTTTTAAGAATCCTTTTAAAATAAAATTGAGACTGGTGGTGACATTTGGTGTAAAAATTGCATTTTTGCATTTGGAAAAGTGGAAAAGTTCTGCCAGCAGCTGGCGTGTCTCATAAATAACTTCTTCTGCTGAGTAAGCACTGGAGTAGCAGCCGCGGTTCACGTTAACTCCGTTCATAGTCAGGTAATCCATCATAGCTTGTGCCACACCTGGAGCCTTTGGAAAAGAGGTGCTGGCCTGGTCGAGGTAAATTCGGTTCATGATTATATCCTTTCGCTTGGAAAATGGTTATTTAATATATCTATAATACCACGATTTATCGACAATATCTATAAATACTTAAAATAATCCCACATAATCAATTAGAGTTTTCTGACAAAAAATGCTAAAATAGAGGAAAGGTTTGATAGTTGTCTAAGGAGGAAAGAGTATGAAAGAAACATTGTCAAAGAAAGAAACACCCATAATCATCGGAGCCGGTGTCATCATCGGAATCATTGCAGTGGCTCTGGTATATTTCGGAAACCCTGCAAATATGGGCTTCTGCATTGCCTGCTTCCTGCGTGATACTTCAGGAGCACTGGGATTCCACAGTGCAGCTGCGGTTCAGTACATCCGCCCGGAAATTGTAGGACTGGTACTTGGCTCCTGCATTCTTGCTCTTGCAACCAAAGAATTTAAGCCAAGAGGCGGCTCCGCACCTGTTACCCGTTTTGTGATCGGAATGTTCGTTATGATCGGCTGCCTGATGTTCCTTGGCTGCCCATTCCGCATGATCCTTCGTCTGGCTGGCGGCGATTTCAACGCCATCTTTGGTTTGATCGGATTTATTGCTGGAATCCTTGCCGGAGTATTTTTCCTGAAAAAAGGCTATACTCTGAAACGTTCCTATAAAATGCAGCCGGTTGAAGGCGGCATTTTCCCAGTAGTGGAAATCGGAATTCTTCTGCTTCTTATTGCAGCACCTGCATTCATCCACTTCACAGAAGCTGACGGTGGTCCTGGAGCAAAGCATGCTGCAATTGCAATCTCCCTGATCGCAGGGCTTCTGGTAGGTGCACTTGCACAGAGAACCCGCCTGTGTATGGTTGGAGGAATCCGTGACGTGGTACTGTTTGGAGAGTGGAAGCTGCTTCTTGGATTTATTGCAATTCTGGTAAGTGCGTTGATCGGAAACATGATCCTGGGATATTTTAATCCAGGATTTGCAGGACAACCTGTCGCACATACAGATGGTCTTTGGAATGCACTTGGAATGGCGCTTGCAGGATTTGGCTGTGTCCTTCTTGGAGGCTGCCCGCTTCGTCAGCTGGTTCTGGCTGGTGAAGGAAACACAGACTCCGCCATCACAGTATTTGGTCTGATGGCTGGTGCAGCTGTAGCACATAATTTCGGACTGGCATCTTCTGGAGAAGGCCCGACTGCAAATGGCAAGATCGCTGTTGTGATCGGTTTTGTGGTTCTGATCGTGATTGCGACAGTAAATTCCATGCGTAAGAATGAAGCGTGAAGTTGATTAAGGATGCTCATTTATAGTATATCTGTGTAAACAGACAATTCCGTTTAGTTGAAATAATGAAAAATCTAAGGAGATTAAGTGTATGAAAACAATAGATGCAAGAGGTCTTTCCTGCCCGGAACCTGTGATCCGTACTAAGAATGCGCTGGTATCCGGTGAGAAGGCATATACGGTAATGGTAGATAACGTAACAGCCAAAGAAAACGTATCCCGTTTCGCCCTGCATCAGGGATATAAGGTGTCTGTAAAAGAGGATGGGGAAGACTTTGTCCTCACTCTTGAGAAATAATGGGAGATTACATAGCCACATTTTTTTCCCATTTTGGAGCTATGTCTTTCAAGAAAAAATGTGAGAAAGAGGGATATCCAGCTACGATCATGCCGGTGCCAAGGAATTTAAGCTCTTCCTGCGGAACCTGCGTGAAATTCACAGGGGAAGCACAGACTGCGCAAAACTGGAACTCCGATGAAGTGGAGCAGCTGGTAAAAATACTTGAAACAGGAAGCTTTCAAGTTATATGGCATAGCTAAAGGTAAATAGCGGATAAGAGGAGAATGTATTATGCCAGAAAACAGGCAGTCTAATTATGACCAGGTAATCGAGAACTGGAGATTGAAATTCCTGGAAATGGATCAGGAGGAACTGATTCGCAAATTTCAGCTGGAAGCTGATGAGGAGTTTCTTTATATCATCTACTTTTCAAAAAGATTTCGAATTGACCGAAAAAACGGATTCATTACAGAAGATGGGAAAAGCCCTGGATTTGATACGGTGATGAATATTTATAATACGTTTTACTATTCAGCAGCTCATCCTGTGGCATCGGGCAATCTGGTGGCTTTTCGCCAGGTGAAGAGAGTGTATCCTTTTGAGGATGCTTACAGAAGGACAATTATTTCCAGGCTGCAGGAGCTTTTCTCCGGGAAAACAGAAGAATTAAGAAAAGCCTGTGAGGCTCTTGGGGGAACTTTGCTTCCTCAGGGAGATGTGGGGTATGTGCTTCCGGTATTTCCTTTTTTGAATATTGCAGTTTTGTTCTGGGATAAGGATGAGGAATTTGAAGCACAGGCAAACATGCTTTTTGATTCGGAAATCACAGAGTTTATGCATGAGGAAAACGTAGTGTGTGTGGCGGCGGACGCGGTGTATTATCTTACATTGGCTGCCGGAATGACGCCAGAGAAGATATATGCCCAATAGGGGATTATAATATAAAAAAGGTCGTATATGTCAGCGGCCTTTTTATATTGCAAAAAATACTGACCAAATCTTCTATATCATAAAGAGTTTTGCCAGATGAAATTTTTTTCTTGCAAACTTTATGTGACAACCTTACAACATTGTAAGATTCTGCCTGCATTTTGTAATCTGATTCGATGGCAGCAAGTGACTTTTTTAAGTATACTGTTTTTTGCAAGGAAGCGTATGAAAAAGCTCATTGATAAAGGAGAGGAGTAAAAAATGTCATTACTTGAAGTTACAAATCTGAAAAAAATATATACCACCCGTTTTGGCGGAAATAAGGTGCAGGCATTGACCAATGTGAATTTTTCTGTGGAAAAAGGTGAATTTGTTGCAATTATGGGAGAAAGCGGTTCCGGAAAAACTACACTTCTGAATATTCTTGCAACACTGGATAAACCTACTTCCGGAGACGTACTTCTGGATGGAAAAAGCCTGGGACACCTTTCTGATAAGGAGATTTCTACATTTCGAAGAAAAAATCTGGGCTTTGTGTTCCAGGACTTTAATCTTCTTGATACCTTCAGCCTGAGGGATAATATTTATCTGCCGCTGGTGCTGGCAGGTGAAGATTACCGGGAAATGGGGCAGAAAATCCGCCCTATTGCACAGGCTCTTCATATTTATGAGCTGTTGGAAAAGTATCCTTATGAGGTCTCAGGAGGACAGAAACAAAGATGCGCAGTTGCCAGGGCTCTGATCACACAGCCACGCCTGGTCCTTGCGGATGAACCCACAGGGGCTCTCGATTCCAAGGCTGCAAATGCTCTTCTGGATGTTTTTGGAGAGATAAACAGACAGGGACAGACCATTCTTATGGTCACTCACAGCGCCCAGGCAGCCAGCCGGGCATCCAGGGTTCTGTTTATAAAAGATGGTGAAGTTTTCCACCAGATCTATCGCGGCGAGAAAACAAAAGAGGAGATGTACCAGATGATTTCCGATACCTTAACCATTTTGATGACGGGCGGTGAGTATCATGCGTAAGGGACTTTTTGCCAGGCTGGCAGTTGTAAACATCCGGAAAAATAAACAGATTTATGTGCCTTATATTCTGGCGAGTCTGTTCAATGTGGCAATGCTGTATATGATGCTTTTTATCAATCATAATGCAGGAATGAAAACGATCTGTCACAGTGGTGACGTGTTGATGATCACGACTATGGGAGTTGGCGTTATTGTTATTTTCTCCTTTATTTTCCTGTTGTACAGCAACAGTTTCCTCATGAAAAGAAGACAAAAGGAACTGGGACTTTACAACATTCTCGGTTTGGAAAAGAAGCATATCAGCAGGGTTATGATGCTGGAGAATCTGTTTAGTGCCTTGATCAGTTTTGTTGGCGGAATCCTTGTGGGAATTCTGGGAAGCAAGCTGGCGCTTCTGCTGCTCTTGAAACTGATCAAGGTTCCGGCGTCCTTTGGGTTCGAAGTCAGCGTTCCGGCAATCAGAATATGCCTGGAAGTGTTTGGAGCTATTTTTGTTTTGATCCTTCTGGTAAATATCAGGAAGGTTTACAAAACAAACCCGATTCAGCTTCTTCATGCACAAAATGCAGGGGAAAAGGAACCAAAAGCAAAATGGTTGATGGCAGTTGCCGGTTTTATCTGTCTGTTTATCGGATATTATATTGCCATTACTACAGAGTCTCCTCTTTCGGCGCTGGCGCTGTTCTTTGTGGCAGTGGTTCTGGTAATGGCAGGAACGTATCTTCTTTTTACAGCAGGAAGCATTGTGGTGCTCAAAGTCCTGCGCTGGAATAAGAAATTTTATTATAAAACCAAGAATTTTACTGCTGTTTCCGGTATGCTGTACCGCATGAAACAAAATGCAGTTGGACTTGCAAGTATCTGTATTCTGAGCACAGGCGTACTTCTGATGATCTCTTCTACGGTGTGCCTGAATTCCGGACTGGATGATATTATGAACAAACGCTGTCCGGCGGATGTGAATGTGCTGTACCGGGGAAATTCTTATGAAGATCTGGAAAAAATGAGAGAGAAATTACTGGAAAAAATTGAAAACCAGGTTTCTTATGAGAAAATTAACACCGAAATTGCTTTTTCCTCTACGCTTGTGGGAAGCGAAGATGGGAGCTGGAAATTTGCAAATGTTGATGGGAGTTCTCTTATGGCAATGCCAGCCTCATTGGAAACCCTTACCGTGGTTCCACAGGAAGAGTATGCAAGGGTTACGGGAGAAGAGATTTCCCTTGCGCCAGGTGAAGTTCTTGCTTACCACAATGGAAAAACAGACGGTGAGACTCTGGAGATTCATAACAAGATTTACCAGGTGAAAGAATGGCTGAAAAATTACCAGTATGTGGGGGATAATTTTTCTTCTATGGATTCTTTGAAGCTGGTTGTAAATGACGAAGACTTTTTTGCTTTGTTTTTGCAGCAGGAGGAAGTTTATCAAAGTGCAATGTCTCTGATGGAGCTGGAAACGGATGTGTATCTGTCTGGAAGTGAAGAAGAAAAATATGCATCTGCCACCAAAGTAAGCAATCTTGCATCGGAGCTTCTGGATTCCGAAAAAGCAGCTGGAACTATAGAAGTGGGAATGAACTACAGTACTATAAAACAGGACCTGTATAACAGTTTTTACAGTATGTTCGGTGGAATTTTGTTCCTTGGAATTTTCCTTGGACTGCTGTTCCTGATGGGGGCGGCCATGATCATTTACTACAAGCAGGTTTCAGAGGGCTATGAGGATAAGGAACGGTTCGAGATCATGCAGAAGGTGGGCATGACTCATAAAGAGGTGAAATCTTCCATTCACAGACAGATCCTTATGGTATTTTTCCTTCCTCTTGGAATGGCAGCACTGCACATTGCTATGGCTTTTCCTATGGTAAAGAGATTGCTGGCGCTGTTTAGCATGACAAACAGCGGTTTGTTTGCCAGATGCACGGTGGTGACATTATTGGTGTTTGCTTTGGTTTATGGCGTGATTTATGGGCTGACAGCGAAGGTTTATTACAAGATTGTAGAGAGAAAGTGAGAATACAAGGGATAATAGTTGAATTTATTAGTGTAAAGTGCTACAATGAGAGAGCCTGGGAGGCCAAAACTGTTTCCCAGGCTCTTTGCGTGACTACAGAAGAAACCGGAGGAAATCTCTCATGAAAAAAGAGAGCTTTAAACAAGGAATTACAGATGGAATCCCCATTGCCCTGGGGTATCTGGCTGTTTCCTTTACGTTTGGTATGATGGCGGTGCAGGGCGGACTGTCTATCTGGCAGGCGGTCTTGATTTCTTTGACGAATCTTACGTCAGCGGGACAATTTGCAGGTCTTGATATTATCATAGCAGGAGGTTCCTTATGGGAAATGGCACTTACTCAGCTGATTATCAATCTGAGATACTGTCTGATGTCGTTTTCCCTTTCACAGAAGCTAAGACGTGATGAAACTTGGGGGCATCGTTACGGAGTTGCATTTGGCGTAACAGATGAGATATTCGGAGTCAGTGCCAGTAAACCGGGGAAAGTCAGTGCGTTTTATAATTATGGTGTAATGAGTGTAGCAATCCCGGGATGGACCATTGGAACCCTGCTTGGAGCTATTTCAGGAAGTATTCTTCCTGATTTTATTATGAGTGCACTTGGAGTTGCCATTTATGGAATGTTTTTGGCTGTCATTATTCCGCCATCCAAGAAAAACAAAGCAGTGCTTCTGGTTGTTCTTGGAGCAATGGCAGTGAGCGCATTATTTGCCTGGGTTCCTGTATTATCGAAAGTCTCATCCGGATTTGTGATTATTATTACTACAATTCTGGTAGCCGGACTGGCAGCATGGCTTTGCCCGGTTGATGAAGAAAATGCCAAGGAGGAAGCTCATGAAGCCTAATGTTTATATTTATATCCTGGTTATGGCTGGCGTTACATATTTGATCCGTATGCTGCCATTGGCACTGGCGAAGAAGGAGATTACCAATCCTTTTATAAAATCATTTCTGTTTTATGTGCCCTATGCCTGTCTGGCAGCTATGACGTTTCCGGCGATTTTGTCGGCAACGGCAAGTGTAATTTCAGCTGTAGTGGGATTTGTAGTGGCGCTGATTGCAGCGTACAAAGAGAAGAGTCTGCTGACTGTGGCGCTTCTTGCCTGTGGTGCAGTATTTATTGTAGAAAGAATAATGGCCTTTGCGGTGTAAGCATTACAAAATGCCTACGGTCCGCAAGGGCCTTTTTATTGAGTCATTCTCCAAGAAATCCCAGATCAATTTCCCCATCAAATACAGTAGTCGCCGGACCAGTCATATAAACCTGATCGTCATTTTCGTCCCAGAAAATATTAAGATCGCCACCAAGAAGCTTCACGGTAACCGGCTGATCACGGTCAACCAGCCCGTTCAAAATAGAAGCAACTGCAACTGCGCAGGCACCTGTTCCACAAGCCAGAGTCTCACCGGAACCGCGCTCCCAGACTCTCATCTGGACAGTGTGTCGGTCGATGACTTTTACGAATTCGGTATTGACGCGGTCAGGGAAATTTATATGGTTTTCAAAAGATGGACCGATCTTTTCGATTTCCAGCCCGTCTACGTCATTCATGTATACGATGGCGTGAGGATTTCCCATGGAAACAGCTGTAAAGTGATAAATCTGTCCGTCTACTTCAATAGGGGCATTTACGACCTGCTCAGACTCAGATACAACTGGAATCAGAGAAGCCTGAAGAATAGGGGCGCCCATATTGACCTTTACCATACTGACTTTTCCGTCACGGATAGAAAGATCCAGATATTTCACGCCGCTTTTGGTCGCTACGCTGATACTGGTCTTGTTTACAATGCCGTAATCGTAAGCATACTTGGCTACACAGCGGATGCCATTGCCGCACATAGCACCCTGGGAACCATCCAGGTTGTACATATCCATCTCACAGTCTGCAATGTCAGACGGCTTAATCAGAATCAGTCCGTCTGAGCCAATTCCAAAATGTCTGTCACTCACAAATTTGGCAACTGCTGATGGATCTTTCACAGTTTCTTTAAAACAGTTCACATATACATAATCGTTGCCGATACCATGCATTTTTGTAAATTTCATAACAAATACCTCCTGTTTAGGCGGTTAACGCCTTGGTCATTCAATTATTTAATTACTCCACACGAATCATATCATAACACAGATCTGTTATCAAAAAGTGAATTTTTCCAAATAATGACAAAGAAGTTGGGGAAATTTATGGAAACTCTTGCATTTTTCCCAAAAGCTGATAAAATGAGGAAAAGATAGATGAATGAATATGCAGAAAGCATGAATAATTATGTCCCCATCTTGTGAAGTCGGTTGTTGTGGAAGAAATAAATAGCAACAGCTTACTATGTGGATGAAGATATAAGGAACTGGTTCTGTATATGAGATTAAGAGGAGGAAAAGAATATGAAAAAATTAGTAGCTCTTGCACTTGGCACAGTAATGGCAGTTTCCATGACTGCTGGCGTATCTGCTGCAACTGTTGAGTCAAAGGATGATCTTAAGAATGCAACAATCGGTGTACAGCTTGGTACAACCGGTGATATTGAAGCTAGTGAATATGAGGCTGACGGAGCAACTGTTAAGCGTTACAGCAAAGGAAGCGAAGCAATCCAGGCACTTATGGCCGGTCAGATTGACTGTGTGATCATCGACTCACAGCCAGCTCAGAAATTTGTTGAGAATGCAGACGGACTGAAGATCCTGGACGAGCCATTCGTTGAAGAAGAGTATGCAATCTGCCTGAAGAAAGGCAATGATGAGCTTCTTGACAAGATTAACGGCGCATTAAAAGAACTGAAAGAGGACGGAACTGTTGATGATATTATGAACAACTACATCGGTGATAACATTGGCGAGACACCATATGAGTCTCCGGAAGATGTAGACCGTTCCAACGGAACTCTTGTAATGGCAACAAACGCTGAGTTCGAGCCATATGAGTACCGTGACGGTGATGAGATTGTTGGTATCGACGCTGATATTGCACAGGCAATCTGCGATAAGCTTGGATATGAGCTTGAGATCGACGATATGGAGTTTGATGCAATCCTTGCTGCAGTGCAGTCTGGAAAAGCTGATTTCGGTGCTGCCGGAATGACCGTTACAGAGGATCGTCTGGAGAGCGTTGATTTCACAGACACCTATGCAAATGCAAGCCAGGTTATCATTGTAAAAGCTGACTGATAGAAATAATACAGCATAAGCTGTCAGAGAAGTGTGAGTCACCTAGATGAATGCTGTTTGGGAAAAGCTTGGAATGTATAAGCTTTGGATACAGGCAGATCAAGGTGACTCCTACTAATGTTACTGACTGAAAGAATGAAAACAGCCAGCATACAGTTCTGGCAGCTTTTCCTATATGGAATGGTGCCGAAAGAGAAGCAGGCACTGCACCATTAGATAAGCAAATAAAAAGGGAAATAATATGTTTGAAAAATTTGGACACGATTTTTATATCAATTTTATAAAAGATGACAGATACACCTGGCTGCTGGATGGTTTGAAAAATACCATGATCATCACTGTTTTCGCCCTGTTGATCGGTATCTGTATCGGTTTTCTGGTGGCAATTATCCGTTCTTCCCACGATAAATCCGGGAATTTTAAAATTGCCAACTCCATCTGCAGAGTTTATCTGACTGTGATCCGTGGAACACCTACTGTGATCCAGCTTCTGATCATGAACTTTGTAGTTTTTGGTTCTGTAAGTGTCAATGAGATTCTGGTAGGAAGTCTGGCATTTGGTATCAATTCAGGTGCCTACGTTGCGGAGATCGTCCGTTCCGGAATCATGTCAATTGATCAGGGACAGACAGAGGCAGGACGTAGCCTGGGACTTAATTTTACCCAGACCATGCGTCTTATTATCATTCCACAGGCGTTTAAGAATGTGCTTCCTGCACTGGTAAATGAGTTTATCGTGCTGATCAAGGAAACTTCTATTATCGGTTACATCGGAATGATGGACCTGACCAAGGGTGCAATGCTGATCCAGAGCCGTACCTACAATGCTTTTATGCCTCTTCTGGCAGCAGCTGCAATTTATCTGATCGTGGTCATGGTATTGACCTTCTTTATGAATAAACTGGAGAGGAGACTGAGAACCAGTGAGCGTTGATAAGAGTAAAGTTTTGATCCAGGTACAGGATCTGAAAAAAGCGTTTGGATCCAATCAGGTTCTGGATGGAATTTCCACAGATATCTGTCAGGGCGAGGTTGTTGCCATTATTGGACCATCTGGCTCTGGTAAATCCACTTTCCTTCGTTCTCTCAACCTTCTGGAGGAGCCTACAGGAGGTAAAATCCTGTTTGAAGGAACAGATATCACAGATCCCAAGGTTGACATAAATCGACATCGTCAGAAGATCGGAATGGTTTTCCAGCAGTTTAATCTGTTTCCACACAAGACGGTAAAGCAGAATATTATGATGGCACCGGTTGCCCTGAAACTGATGACAAAGGAAGAGGCTTCCAGACGTGCGGACGAGCTTCTTGCTCGTGTGGGACTTCCAGATAAGGCAAATGCTTATCCGGATATGCTTTCCGGTGGTCAGAAGCAGCGTATTGCCATTGCAAGATCCCTTGCCATGAATCCGGATGTTATGCTTTTTGACGAGCCTACTTCTGCACTGGATCCGGAGATGGTTGGAGAGGTTCTGGAGCTGATGAAAGAGCTTGCAAAGAGCGGCATGACTATGGTTGTAGTTACTCACGAGATGGGATTTGCAAGAGAGGTTGCAACAAGAGTTTTATTTATTGATGACGGCAAAATTCAGGAACAGAATGCGCCGAAGGAGTTTTTTGAAAATCCGCAGAATCCGCGATTGAAGGAATTTTTGTCTAAGGTTCTGTAAAAAGAAAAAAGACAACCTTTTCCATTGGTTTAAATGGGACTGAGGTTGTCTTTTTTTTGTGTGAAAAAACGCGGTGATTTAAAATCCTATGCGTTTTTCTTCATTTCTTTATAACAATATTTGATGATTTCTTTCCTTGTGACAATTCCGATAAAGTGATCCTGATCATCTATAACCGGCACAAAGTTCTGGTTGATTGCGCGGTCCAGGAGATCCTCCATGTCGCAGTCAACGTGTACCGGTTTGTAGGTGGCTCTTCTGGAGATAGCCATAACTGGTACTTCCTCGGCTGTTTTCATATCCGTGATGTTCAGATTTTTCATTCCCCAGAGAAGATCACCCTCAGAAATAGTACCTACGTATTTTCCATCTGGATTCAGAATAGGAATACAGGAAAATTTCCGGTGTTCCATTTTCTCAAGAGTCTGCCTCAAAGTTTCATTCTCGAAAATGTAGGCAATATCACTTTTCGGTGTTAAGAAAAAAAGTATATTCAATTTGATCCCTCGATTCTATTTTACAGAAGTGGAATACCGCCTTTAGCAGCTTCTTCCTGCATTTCCTTAGGCCACAGGGAAACATGTACTTCTCCAATATGAGCCTTGCGCAGGAAGAACATACAGATACGGGACTGACCGATACCGCCGCCGATGGTGTATGGAAGTTCTTTATTCAGAATGGCCTTCTGGAACGGGAGCTCTCTGCGGTCGTCACAGCCGGCTTCTGTAAGCTGTTTGTCAAGTGCTGTCTCGTCTACACGGATACCCATGGAAGAAAGTTCAAGGGCAATGTCCAGTACAGGATAGTATACCAGAATATCGCCGTTTAATTCCCAGTCATCATAGTCTGGAGCACGTCCGTCGTGGCGCTCGCCATTTGTCAGTTTCTTACCTACCTGCATAAGGAAAACAGCGCCTTTTTCTTTGACGATCTTGTATTCTCTTTCCTTAGGGGTAAGATCCGGATACATGTCTACAAGCTCTTCTGTGGAGACAAATGCAATCTCTCTTGGAAGAATTTCTTCTATGTAGTCATACTGTACTGCCATGTATTTCTCTGTCTTGCGGAGTACGCTGTAGATAGTACGGACAGTGTTAATGAGAGTTTCTACATTTCTCTCTTCTTTGGTGATGATCTTCTCCCAGTCCCACTGGTCTACATAGATGGAATGGATGTTGTCAACATCCTCATCACGGCGGATGGCAACCATATCGGTGTATAAGCCCTCACCTACAGAGAAACCATATTTCTTCAGTGCATAACGCTTCCATTTTGCAAGAGAATGTACGATTTCAGCGTTGCAGTCCATGCCTTTGATGTCAAAGCTTACCGGACGCTCCACGCCGTTCAGGTTATCATTGAGGCCGGAACTTGGATCTACAAATATAGGTGCGGAGACACGCAGAAGGTTCAGCTTCTGTGCAAGTGTCTGCTGGAAAAAATCTTTCACAGTTTTAATTGCTACCTGAGTATCATGAAGATTAAGGTCTGCATGATAGCCCATAGGAATTTTTAATTGTTCCATGGGAATCCTCCTTGTTGATTGTGTTAATCTCTGTTTTCTGTTCACGATAATGTTCTGTGGTTACTAAAACGTGAACAGGAACAATCTCGGTTTATTATAACAGGTATTTTCCCGCTTGGCAATTTAGACCTTGCAAGAAATATGCAAAAAAGATACAATAAAAGACAAAGAATGTGATGATTTTTCCCTGTTGGAGCAAAAACAGGAATTACAGGTTGTGGTGAAACAGAATAACCAGAGAACCGGGAGGATGTCTATGGAGAAAAAAAGGTGCCAGGTCTGCGATGGGCCTGTTGTAAATGGCAGATGTAAGCTGTGTGGAATGCCTTATAGAAATGATGAGACTTTGTATCATCTGAATGAGAACAGAAGTGACCATTACCGTCATGCTACCAGCCGGGCGCGGGCAATCATGCGCCAGGAGGAAATCCCGCTGGGAGATAAGAAGGCTGGAAGTGCTGCATATAAGACCGGGACCGGAACAGGCGTGGCAGGAGCCGGAAATAAACATGATCAGAAAACGGGAACACGAAGCTCTAAGTCACTGGCTGGTGCAGGCACAGGGAATTCTTATAATAAGGGAAATGTGAAAGCAGGAAGTATATATGGAGGAGGCACTGGTGCTGATAAGAATGGAAATAAGGTCTCTGTCCCTGCTGGGAGTTATAATTCCAAGAGCAGACAAAGTACAGCTGGAACTTACAGCGCTGCAGCTAAAAAAAGCAGTGTTTACACCCAGAAACCGGTAAAAAAGAAAAAAGGATCCCTTCTTGGATGGCTCATGGTCCTGGTGATCATCTGCGCAAGCTTACCGGAAATCCGGGATTCCCTGAAGGACAGCCTTGCTCCGATACTTGAAGAAGAATTTGGAGATATGTTCAGTTCTGGGGCTGATTCAGCCTCTTATAAACTGATGGCAGGAGATGTGCTGGAGGTTGGAGAAAATGTGGATGGAGGCATTGTCCCAGGATATTACATTGCTTCCTGTTCAAATGGTTTTGTAAGTTTTATGATCATGGGAGAAGAGGGTGAAAACGGAAGCATGACAGTGACAGATGGCGTGGAGCGTAAGATTACCCTGAAAGAGGGAGATCTGATCGGAATCATAAATACAGAGTCAGAAGATTCCGCATTGATGCTTACTGCTCGTTAAGATTGGGGAAATAATAGTAAAAAATAGTAAAAAAAGGAACCTCGTCAGATGAGTACTTATTTCGTCGGAGGTTTCTTTTTGTATGTTTAGAGCGTGTTTGAAAAATCATTCCCGCAATATGCACGCCCCACTTTGCGGGAAATTTCACCCGAATTCGGTTGCCGCAGCCCGCTACAGCGCCCTTATCCGGGTGAAATCTCCCACAAATTGTGACGCACATATTGTGGAAAGCCTTTTGCAAACAGGCTCTAGCGGATGGTAGTTCCTGTTTTTCCTTCATAGCCCTCTTTGGCATGAGCCATATCAGTAATCACAGTGCTCCGGCCTTCCCCTTTCTCGATAAAGGAAATACCTGCTTCGATTTTGGGAAGCATGGAACCGGAAGCAAACTGGTTCTCTTCAATGTATTTCTTAGCGTCCGCTACAGTGATGCTGCCAAGCTTCTGCTCATTTACCTGACCGTGGTTCAGACTTACGTTCTCTACACTTGTGAGAATCAGAAGAGTATCGGCATTTAATTCTTCTGCAAGAAGTCCTGCGGCAAGATCTTTCTCAATGATGGCACTGGCACCGTGAAGGTTGATGCCCTGCTCAAGCACTGGAATTCCACCGCCGCCGGCTGCGATAACAACCTGGTCTGCATTGAGAAGTGCTCGTATAGTCTCAAGCTCTACGATTCTCTGTGGCTTCGGAGCTGCTACGATTCGTCTGTATCCGCCATCAGCAAGTCTGGTGACAAAGTTTCCTTTTTCTTCCTCTGCTTCAGCTTCTTCCTCAGTGAGAACACGTCCGATAATTTTCTCCGGATCTGCAAAAGCGTCGTCATATGGATCAATAACAGTCTGGGTAAGAATGGTAGCAACAGGTTTGTAAATTCCGCGGCTGATAAATTCAGAGCGGATCGCATTCTGAAGGTCATATCCAATGTAGCCCTGGCTCATTGCGGAGCAGACTGACATAGGAGCGAATGTATAATCCGGGTGTGTCTTTCCAAATTCATTCATTGCAGTGTGGATCATGCCAATCTGTGGGCCATTGCTGTGGGAGATTACCACCTTGGCACCCTCTTCAACAAGATCTGCGATTGCTTTTGCTGCGGCTTTGGTGGCTACTTTCTGCTCTGGAAGTGTGGTGCCGAGAGCTCTGTGACCTAATGCAACTACTACGATTTTTTCACTCATAGGAGATACCTCGTTTCTGTCAAGAATATAATGCGGATATCAGAGTTAAGTGGATTACTGTGAAAGTATTCACAGCAACATGAATGATTTCTCCGGACATCCTTGTGTAATATCTTCCATTATAAAAGCTAAGGGTGGGAATTGCAATAGAAAAGTCCTTGAAACAGGAAAAGCCATCCGCATCAGGCAGATGGCTCATTTCCTATATTTTTGAGGGGGGAGATAGAGAGTGGTTTTTCATCTATCCGAAATTCATTATATCGGCAATTTGTGAGGAAAATGTGTCTCAAATCTAAAAGAAATCGAAAAAATATGAAATGAAAATAAAATCCGACCCTTTATTGCATTTAAAGACCAAGTGTGGTAAAGTAAACCTATCTTGTTTCTGCATTCTGCAGAAAAGAATTTCTACCGCGCCGGTTCGGCGCAAGATAACCCGTTTTTTGAAGGAAACCTGTTAACCTGGGCGTTTTATACGCTTTTTTGAAAATGGATGCATACAATGGCAAGGCAAATTTGCTTCGGAATGCTGTGAATAGGATCTGTTTAAGTGAGAAAGGTGTGATTCCCATGTGCTGTCAGTGACTCATTTATATGGTGATGTCGCCAGTAGGCGGCAAGTCCGTTTTGTAAAATAGTAGTTTAATAACAGAGATTAGTGAAAAATAGGGGTAGAAAAGGAGAAGTTATAATGAAAAACAGAATATGGAAAAAGATACTGGCAGTGGGAGTAAGTCTGCTTGCAGAAGCTGGGATGCTGGTTGGATGCACGGCGCAGCCGGCAGTGGCATATGGAGCAGAAATGGAAGGCGGGTTATCTGTTGCCCAAGATGCGGCATGGACAGATTTACAGAAATTTCAGGCGGTGATTTCTGTAAAGGCAGATGGGCTGGCGTCACTTACGTGGGAAAATGAAAACCAGGAATATGAAAGTGGCGATGAAAATTTATTCAGCAGTGGAAATCAGGACGGGAGCCTGGAAAATGATCAATATGATTTTTCGGATGAAACAATATCTCATCCAACATCTTACGAACTGGTAGTCTGGCTTTCTGAATATTTTCAGCCAGATGCTTCGTTTATGGCACCTGAAGGCTGCCTGAAAGAGGAGCTTCCTATCGAGACTGCTGACGGAAGATCCAGCAGTATAACCGGATTCCGCTGGAAAATAAATTCGGGAGAACAGGGCAAACAGCTGAAAATTCCGGTTACCTTGCGGGATGAATATCGTTTTCCAGCAGAAAAACATACAGTTCCTACCTGTCAGGATATTTTGCATGCAAATGGTGCTATAAGCGGAGAAGAAAATGGAGGCGGAGTTTACATTGTAAAAAAAGTGGAAAATGAAAAAAACATTTTGTGTAAAGCCTTATCTAAGAGTTTGGAGATACCAGCTGCACACATGGATTTTTCAGTGGAGATGGAAGCCAAGGAAAAGGCGCTTTATACTGGAAAACGCATTCATATGGCAGTGAATCTGACAAATAATGGTCAGGTACCTTTTTATAAAATTTCCCTTCAGGCCAAAGTAAAAGAACAGGAACTGGTACCTGTGTGGGAAAAGGAGCCTGGCCTTGAAGTTTCGGAAAGTGGTGCAGTGCTGGAAAGCCTTTCCGCAGGGGAAACACGAATCCTGTCTTTTTATATAGATCCGGACATGGATCAGAAAAGTAATCTGGAGCTGGAGCTTTTTGCAAAAACAGAAAATCCGGTTTCGTTGGAGAAAGCAGCAGAAAAACAGTTAACATTACAGCAGGGAAAAGCCTCTTTTACGGTAAAGAAAACAGCTGACTGCGACAACGCCAGCCCTGGGGAGACTGTGACTTATCAGATCAGTATTCACAATACCGGGGAGGTGACTCTGCATTCCGTAGTTACTACAGAACGTTTCGGGCTTGCCGGAGTAACAGCTACTTTTCAGGAACAGAGAGGTATAACCCTGAATAAAAGCAGGACTCAGGCGAAAATCCAGGAAATCGCACCTGGTGGCTGTGTGAATTTAAAGGCAAAAGTTGTACTTCCAAAAGATCTGAAAGACCAGAATCTGATGAATCAGATTATTGTAGTTACTGACGAGACTGGTGAGGAAAGCGCAGTGCGGGATCAGGCAACCATCCGTGTGGAAGATAAGGAGAAGGATGGAAATGGAAGCGGAAACGGAAATGGGGGTGGAAATGGAGATGGAACTGGCATAGGCAGTGGGAATAATGATGGCAGCACAATGGCTGCGTCCACCTCTCCAAAAACAGGGGATACTTCCCACAAAGAGCTGTTTCAGGTACTGATTCTGCTTTCGTTTCTTTTTTCCGCTGTAGCCGCCAGAAGAATGTTTGGAGACAATGCTCACAGATGACCCGTGAATGGAAACTATAATGTGAGGTGAACGGTTACTGTTTTTTAACAGGAAAGATTGAAAACAAATTCTGTGTGTGATATTCTATAAAAGAGTATGCGTTGCTGTATGATGTCATTAGATTAGAGCGTGTTTGAAAAATCATTCCCGCAAATTGTGACACAAATCTTGCAGAAAGTCTTTTTCAAACAAGCTCTGGCGTGATTTTAAAGCAACGTCAATATAGGGAGGCATATATTATGAAATTATCATCCTTATTAGAGAAGTTAGAATACACCTGCGTGCAGGGGAGCACAGAGCAGGAAGTCACTGGTGTTGTTTATGATTCCAGAAAGGTAACAGACGGCTCTCTGTTTATCTGTATCAGAGGTGCTGTTGTAGATGGACATAAATTTATCCCGGATGTGACAGCAAAAGGGGCTAAAGTTCTGGTAGTAGAAGAGGAGGTTTCTGCACCGTCGGATGTTACGGTTATCCAGGTGACAGACACCAGATATGCTATGGCATTTATTTCAGCAGCCTGGTTCGGACATCCGGCAGAGAAGCTGAAAACAATCGGAATTACCGGAACTAAGGGAAAAACTACCACTACCTATATGGTAAAATCCATTCTGGAAAATGCTGGATACAAGGTTGGTCTGATCGGTACTATTGAGGCAATTATCGGAAATAAGATAATACCTGCTTCTAATACCACACCAGAATCCTATGTAGTTCAGGAGTATTTTCACGAAATGGTGGAAGCTGGCTGTGATTGTGTGGTTATGGAAGTTTCCTCACAGGGGCTGATGCTGCATCGTACTCAGGGATTTGTGTTTGATTTTGGAATTTTTACAAATATTGAACCAGATCATATTGGTCCAAACGAGCACAAGGACTTTGACCATTATCTGTCTTGTAAAGCTATGCTTCTCAAGCAGTGCCGCGTAGGAATTGTAAACCGTGATGATGAGCATTTTGACAGAATTGTAGAGGGACATACCTGTACTCTGGAAACCTATGGCTTTTCAAAAGAAGCAGACCTTCGCGCTGAGGATGCCAGACTGATTGGCGGAAAAGGTTATCTTGGAATTTCCTATCAGCTGAAGGGGCTTATGGATTTCCCTGTTGAAATCGACATCCCAGGTAAATTCAGTATTTACAACTCTCTTACCGCTATTGCAATCTGCCGTCATTTTAAGGTTTCCCAGGAAAATATCCTGAAGGCTCTGAAGGTAGCAAAAGTAAAAGGCCGTATTGAGATGGTGAAAGTATCTGATGAATTTACTCTGATGATTGATTATGCACATAATGCAATGGCTTTGGAAAGTCTTCTTACTACATTGCGTGAGTATCATCCACACAGACTGGTCTGCCTGTTTGGTTGTGGCGGAAACCGCTCCAGGCTTCGCCGTTATGAGATGGGAGAAGTTTCCGGTCGTCTGGCAGATCTGACCATCATTACTTCTGATAATCCGCGAGATGAGGAGCCTCAGGCTATTATTGATGACATCAAGGTTGGCATGGCGAAGACAGAAGGTAAATATGTGGAGATTCCAGACCGCAAGGAAGCAATCGCTTATGCCATCCATCACGGAGAACCAGGGGATATTGTGGTGCTGGCTGGTAAAGGTCATGAAGATTACCAGGAAATCAAAGGTAAAAAATATCCTATGGATGAGCGTGTGTTGATCGCAGATATTCTTGCCGGAAGGTAAAACATGACATATGCAGATATTATTGTAGACATTTCCCATGAGAAGCTGGATAAAAGCTTTCAATATCTGGTTCCAGAGAAACTGAAGGACGAGATACAGGTGGGAATGGTGGTTTCCATTCCATTTGGAAGAGGAAATCATGTGCGCAAGGGATATGTAGTGGGGATTTCTGATGAGCCCAAGGTAAAGGGAATCCAGCTTAAGTCTGTTGCCGGTATTGAAAATGATCAGGAAACCACAGAATCCAGGCTGATCGCGCTGGCAGGGTGGATGAAAGAAAATTATGGCTCTACCATGATCCAGGCTCTGAAAACAGTTCTTCCTATTCAGAAAAAGATGAAAGCTCAGGAAAAAAGGTGGATAACCCTTCTGATTTCCAGAGAAGATGGGGAAAAGCTTCTGGAAGAGCTCAGCATGACCAGATTTAAAGCACGTATCCGCCTTCTGGAAGCACTCTTGCAGAATGAAAATGGGAAAATTGAGACTGCCTGGGCTTCAAAGGAGCTTGGCACTACGGCTTCTGTCCTGAGATATTTTGAAGAACAGGGGATTGCTTCTGTGGAGTCAGATGAAGTGTATAGAAATGCAGTTGCAGATGCAGAGAATATTCCGCATGTGGCACCAGCAGTATTAAGTATATCCCAGCAAATGGCTGTGAATCAGATCTTATCAGAATGGGAACACCCGGATCCGAGACCGGTTCTTCTTCACGGAGTTACCGGCAGTGGAAAAACGGAAGTATATATGGAGCTGATCGATAAGGTGATAAAGGAAGGCGGTCAGGCAATCGTGCTGATTCCGGAAATTGCGCTGACTTATCAGACTGTACGGCGATTTTATGGTCGTTTTGGTGATAAGGTGTCGGTAATTAACTCCAGACTTTCCCTGGGAGAGCGTTATGACCAGTTTAAAAGAGCCAAACAGGGAGAACTGCAGGTTATGGTGGGACCCCGTTCAGCACTTTTTACTCCTTTTGGAAAGCTAAGACTGATCATTATTGATGAGGAGCATGAATCTTCTTATAAAAGTGAAAACAGTCCAAGGTATCACGCCCGGGAAACGGCTATCCACAGAGCAAAGCTGGAAGGCGCAAGAGTAATTCTTGGTTCTGCAACTCCATCTATGGAAGCGTATTACAGGGCGAAAGAAGGAGAATATGTCCTTGTAAAGCTGGAAGCCAGATTTGAAGAAAGACCTCTTCCCAGGGTATCAATTATTGACATGAGGGAACAACTAAAAAAAGGAAACCGCCTTGCCCTCAGTCTGGAACTGAGAGAAGACCTGAGCCAGTGCCTGAAAAAAGGGGAGCAGGCCATGTTGTTTCTCAACCGCCGTGGCTACGCAGGGTTTGTTTCATGCCGTTCCTGCGGTCATGTAATGAAATGTCCTCACTGTGACGTTTCCTTAAGTGAGCATAATGGCAGAAAGCTGATCTGTCATTATTGTGGTTATGAAACTGTGAAACCGGACAAATGTCCAGTCTGTTCTTCCCCATATATAGGCGGTTTTAAAGCGGGAACCCAGCAGATCCAGCAGGTGGTAGAAAAAGAATTTCCAGAGGCAAGAGTTCTTCGAATGGATTACGACACTACAAGAGCTAAGGGAAGCTATGAAAAAATCCTGGCTGCTTTTTCCAGGCATGAGGCCGATATTTTGATTGGAACCCAGATGATCGTCAAGGGACATGATTTCCCGGATGTTACTCTTGTGGGGATCCTTGCTGCAGATTTATCCCTGAATGCTGATGATTATCGCAGTGGTGAGCGCACTTTTCAGCTTCTTACCCAGGCGGTGGGACGAGCAGGAAGAGGAAGGAAAGAAGGCCATGCCTTGATCCAGACTTATAGTCCGGATCATTACAGCATACAGACAGCTGCAAAGCAGGATTACGAAGAATTTTACCAGGAAGAGATGGGATACCGTCTTCTTATGGATTATCCCCCGGCTGCCCATATGATGGCAGTGCTTGGTTCTTCGGAGGATGAGAAGCTTCTTGAGACAGCCATGCACTATCTTGGTCTGTTTACAGGAAAAATATATGCGGGAAAAGATCTTCATGTGATCGGTCCCGCCCCTGCGTCTGTAGGGAAAGTAAAGGATGTATACAGAAGAGTACTTTATCTGAAACATGAGAATTATGATCTGCTTGTCCGAATAAAGGACAGGCTGGAGGAATATATAGAAATCAATTCCGGCTTCAGAAAAGTTAATATACAATTTGATTTTTCATAAGGCGAAATACCGGAAATAAAGGGCTGCGTTAAGGTGCAGGGCTTTGAAACAACGGGTATTTCCAAATTCAAAGATAAAGGAGATAACACAGAGATGGCACTTAGAACAATCAGAACAGAGGGAGATTCCGTTTTGGAAAAAATCTGCAGACCAGTAGAGAAAATCGACAAACGTACAAAGGATCTGGTAGGAGACATGCTGGAAACCATGTATGACGCATGCGGTGTTGGCCTTGCAGCTCCCCAGGTGGGTATATTAAAGAGAATCGTAGTGATCGATATTGGAGATGGTCCAATTATTCTTATTAATCCGGAAATTCTTATGACATCCGGTGAGCAGACAGGCGAGGAGGGATGTTTAAGTGTTCCGGGAATGTCCGGTCAGGTTACCCGCCCAAATTATGTGAAGGTAAAAGCTCTTGATATGGATATGAATGAGCAGATATATGAAGGAGAAGGACTCCTTGCCCGTGCATTTTGTCATGAGCTGGATCATCTTGACGGAAAAATGTACACACGTCTGGTTGAAGGTGAATTACATCATGTAAGTTATGACAATGAGGAGGAAGAGGAATAAATGAAAATTGTTTATATGGGAACGCCGGATTTTGCAGTTAATCCCCTTCATGCACTGGCTGAAGCTGGCTATGAGGTGGCAGGTGTTATAACCCAGCCGGATAAGCCGAAGGGAAGGGGAAAGACTATGCTTCCCACTCCTGTAAAGGAAGAGGCAATGAAACATGGGTTCCCGGTTTACCAGCCTGTGAAGGTACGCGATCCGGAATTTTTACAGGTTCTTGAGAAACTGGATCCCGATATTATTGTGGTAGCTGCCTTTGGACAGATCATTCCCAAAAGCATTCTGGAGCTTCCGAAATACGGATGTATTAACATCCATGCATCCCTGCTTCCGAAATACCGCGGTGCAGCTCCTATTCAGCAGGCAGTTATTGATGGGGAAAAGGAGTCAGGTGTTACGATCATGAGAATGGGAACAGGTCTTGATACAGGAGATATGATCTCAAGGATCGTAGTGCCGATTGCAAAAGATGAGACGGGCGGAACTCTGTTTGATAAGCTTGCAGAAGCAGGAGCGAAGCTTCTTGTTGAGACATTGCCTCACATTTTTGATGGCACAGCTGTTTACGAGAAACAGCCGGAGGAAAGCCCTACTCCCTATGCCGGTATGATCACCAAACAGATGGGATTGATCAATTTCGGGAAATCAGCCGAGGAACTGGAAAGACTGGTGCGAGGTTTAAATCCGTGGCCAAGTGCATTTACTTTCTGGAATGGAAAAACTTTGAAGGTATGGGAAAGCTTTGTAGTAAAAAGTGAAGAAGCTGGCGCAGAAAAGTCAGAACCTGGAACGGTAGTAAAAACAGACAAAAAAGGAATTTACGTGGCTTGCGGTGAGGATGTTCTGGTACTTTCACAGGTACAGCTAGAAGGAAAAAAGAGAATGGATGCGGATGCATTCCTTCGAGGATGTCATATAGAAACCGGAAGCAGATTCACAGATAAAAAGGAGTGATCTTATGTACGGATATGGGTATCCTTATGGATTTTATGTTGATCCTACTTATGTATTGCTGATCATTGGAATGGTGCTGGCACTGGCTGCATCTGGAAAGATGAAAAGCACTTTTGCACGTTATCAGCAGGTGCGCAGCCATTCAGGTCTTACAGGAGCTCAGACTGCCCAGAGGATTTTAAATGCAGCCGGAATTTACGACGTAACGATTGTTCCAATTTCCGGAAGCCTTACAGATCATTATGATCCGAGAACAAAGAGGCTGGCACTTTCACAGGACGTATATGGAAGAACTTCTGTGGCAGCTGTATGTGTCGCTGCCCATGAGTGTGGTCATGCCATTCAGCACAATATAAATTATGCACCGCTGAATATCCGTTCAGCTATTGTTCCGGTGGCAAATATCGGATCTTCCCTTTCCTGGCCGATTTTTCTTCTGGGACTGATCCTTTCCATACCGGCACTTACAACTGCAGGAATTGTGCTGTTTTCACTGGCGGTACTGTTTCAGCTTGTAACACTTCCGGTAGAATTCAATGCTTCCTCAAGAGCTTTAAAAATGCTGGAAAGCACAGGAATTTTAAGCCGCGAGGAAAACAAAGGTGCGAAGAAGGTTCTTACAGCGGCAGCCCTTACTTATGTAGCAGCTCTTGCTTCTTCCATTTTACAGCTTCTGAGACTGCTCATACTTTCCGGAGGTAGAAGACGGGATGATTAACGGAATCAATTCCAGGGAGATGATCCTGGAAATTTTACTTGAAATCGAAGAGGGCGAGCATAGCCACGTGGCAATTCGGAATGCCCTTTCCAAATATCAGTTCCTTCCCAAACAGGACCGGGCATTTATTACCCGTGTCTGTGAAGGAACGCTGGAATACCGGATCCAGATTGATTACATTATCAATTCTTTTTCCAAGGTGACAGTTGATAAGATGAAGCCTGCAATCCGGGAAATTTTAAGAAGTGCAGTATATCAGCTGAAATACATGGATAGCGTGCCAGACAGCGCAGTGTGCAATGAGGCTGTGAAGCTGGCACAAAGAAAAGGTTTTTATAATCTGAAGCCTTTTGTAAATGGTGTTCTTCGTACCATAGCCCGGGAAATGGATCAGGTCCGGTTCCCTCAAAAAGAAGATGATCTGTTGAAATATCTTTCCGTAAAGTATTCCATGCCAGAGGTACTGGTAACCAGGTGGCTGGAAGCCTATGGAGAAGAAACAACAGAGAAGATACTGGCGGATTTTCTTACGGAACATCCTCTTACCATCAGATGCCGGACTTATCTGAATTCCAAGGAAGAGATTATAAAAAGCCTGGAAAGTCAGGGCGTTCATGTAGCACCTGCTCCATATCTGCCTTATGCATACAGCATTTCTGAATTTAACCATATTCTTGCACTGGATGCTTTTATCAAGGGTAAAATCGTCGTGCAGGATGTAAGTTCCATGCTGGTTGCGGAGGTTGCAGATCCGAAGAAGGGCGATTACGTTATTGACGTGTGTGCTGCGCCAGGTGGAAAGAGTCTTCATATGGGAGACAAGATGGAGGGATATGGAACGGTAGATGCAAGAGATGTAAGCCAGTATAAAGTCAATCTGATCGAGGAAAATATCCAACGTACCAATTCTATTAATGTACAGGCAAGAGTGCAGGATGCTACTATTTTTGATCAGGATTCAGAACTGCTTGCAGATGTTGTAATTGCAGATGTACCTTGTTCCGGGTATGGAGTGATCGGCAAGAAGCCGGAAATCAAATACCGTGTTACGCCACAGAAACAGGATGAAATAGTGATTCTGCAGAGAACCATTCTGGATCGCGCAGCAAACTATGTGAAGCCAAGAGGAGAGCTGATCTTCAGTACCTGTACCATTGCAAAAGAAGAAAACGAAGAGAACATGATGTGGTTTTTGAATAATTATCCATTTAAGCTGGAGAGCCTGGATCCTTATCTTCCAGAGGAGCTGCACTCAGAGACAACTGCACTTGGATATCTGCAGCTGCTTCCTGGAGTACATAAGACAGACGGCTTCTTTATTGCGAAATTCAGAAGAAAATAGGAATATAAATATGACAGACATTAAGTCGATGACGAAAGACGAACTGAAAAATCTGATGACCGAACTGGGAGAGAAACCCTTTCGGGCAAAGCAGATCTACAGCTGGTTACATGAACATCTGGTAACCTCTTATGATGAGATGGGAAACATACCAGGAAAATTAAAAGAAAAACTGAAAGACTATCCCATAGCGGCATTGGAAATGGTGGATGAACAGGTTTCTGCCATTGACGGCACAAGAAAGTATCTGTTCCGCCTTTCTGATGGAAATGTGATCGAGAGTGTTCTTATGCGTTATAAGCATGGAAATTCCGTATGTATTTCGTCACAGGTAGGCTGTAAAATGGGGTGCCGTTTTTGTGCTTCCACTATTGGAGGCTGGACAAGAAACCTTCTTCCTTCGGAAATGCTGGATCAGATTTACAGGATCCAGAGCATAACGGGAGAGCGGGTATCTAATGTAGTAGTAATGGGAACTGGCGAACCTATGGATAATTATGATCATATTGTACGCTTTGTACATCTGCTTTCCGATGAAAATGGTCTTAACATCAGCCAGAGGAATATCACCGTATCGACCTGCGGAATTGTTCCAAAAATTTATGAGCTTGCAAAGGAAAAACTGCAGATTACCCTTGCCCTGTCTCTGCATGCACCAAATGATGAAAAAAGACAGGAACTTATGCCTATTGCACAGCGGTACAGTATGGACGAAGTCCTGGATGCATGCCGCAATTATTTTCAGGAGACTGGCAGGAGAATTACTTTTGAATACAGTCTTGTGGCTGGTGTTAATGACAGTGACGAAGATGCAAGAGAGCTGAGCAGCAGAATCCATGATATTAACTGTCATGTAAATCTAATTCCGGTAAACCCTATTAAGGAGCGTTCTTACAGGCGTTCTACGCATCAGGCTGTAGAGAATTTTAAAATAAAACTTGAAAAATGCGGAATTAATGTTACTATTAGAAGGGAAATGGGCAGTGACATAGACGGTGCCTGTGGACAATTACGAAAAAGTTATATAGAAAAAAGTTACGATCCGCAGTAACGAAAAACTGGTGTTTCTATGTTGAACAACAGTACGAAAAGGACAGAAAGCGAGAAGTGACATGAGGGTATATTCAGCTACGAATATAGGAATGAAGCGGAAGATGAACCAGGATTATGTGTTCGCTTCCCAGGACACAGTTGGAAATCTCCCGAACCTCTTTGCTGTTGCTGATGGAATGGGAGGACACAATGCAGGTGATTATGCGTCCTCTCACGCGGTCAGGATACTGGTAGATGAAATCAGGGAGGATACGGATTATAATCCTGTAAAGGTAATCCGTCATGCCATTGAGACTGCGAACACAGAAATTATAGAACAGGCGCAGAAGGATGAGAAGCTTCGTGGAATGGGAACTACTATGGTAGTAGCCACCATTGTAGGTCAGTATGCTTATGTTGCCAATGTGGGAGACAGCAGACTATATGTGGTGGATAAACAGCTGAGGCAGATTACCAGGGATCATTCACTGGTTCAGGAAATGGTAAGAATGGGTGAAATCACTGCTGAGGAGGCAAGAAATCATCCGGATAAAAACATTATCACCAGAGCTCTGGGAGCAGAAAAAACTGTAGACGTGGATTTCTTTGATATGCGTCTGGAACCGGGAAGTACGATCCTGATGTGTTCCGATGGTCTCAGCAATATGGTGGAAGACAAAAAAATGGAAGAAATCATATTGAATTCTGATGAGGATATCACCTGGAAGGGAAATACTCTTATCCAGGAAGCCAACAACAACGGCGGCAAGGATAACATTGCAATCATATTGATAGAACCATTCACGAATGAGGTGGAAACATGTTAAAGACAGGTATGATTATAGCAGAACGCTATGAAATTGTAAGTAAAATCGGTACCGGCGGAATGGCGGACGTATATAAGGCAATGGACCATAAACTGAACCGTTTTGTGGCAGTTAAGGTTCTGAAGCCGGAATTCAGGGAAGATGCAACTTTTGTAAAGAAATTCAGAAGTGAAGCGCAGGCAGCAGCAGGTCTTACCCATCCAAACATAGTAAATGTATTTGATGTAGGCGATGATGAGGGTGTTTATTATATCGTAATGGAGCTGATCGAGGGAATCACTCTTAAGGAGTATATTTCCAAGAAAGGCAAGCTTTCGGTAAAGGAAGCTACCAGTATTGCCATTCAGGTATCTATGGGACTTGAGGCAGCACACAGCCACGGCATTGTACATCGTGATGTGAAGCCTCAGAATATTATTATTTCCACAGACGGCAAAGTAAAGGTAACAGACTTTGGAATTGCAAGAGCTGCTTCTTCCAATACCATCAGCTCCAATGTTATGGGGTCTGTACATTACAGCTCACCGGAGCAGGTACGAGGCGGCTACAGCGATGAGAAGAGTGATATCTACTCACTTGGTATCACCTTATATGAAATGGTAACAGGACGTGTCCCTTTTGACGGAGATACTACAGTTGCCATTGCAATCAAACATCTTCAGGAAGAGATGGTACCGCCAAGTGTTTATTCCCCGGATCTGCCGTACAGTCTGGAACAGATCATTATGAAATGTACCCAGAAGAGTGTGGATCGCAGATATAATAAGATGGAGGATGTGATCGAGGATCTGAAGCATTCTCTTATTGACCCGCAGGGAGATTTTGTGAAGCTTACATCTGTAGATACAGATGCTAAGACGGTTGTAATTTCTGATGAAGAGCTTGGAGAGATCAAGCATACTCCGAAGCAGACTCTTAAGCCGGATATAGAAACTCTGGAAAAAGAACTGAATGAGACAAACTACGATGATGATGACGATTTCGAGTATGATAATAAGGAAGAGAGCTCGAAAGGCTCCAGAAAGAACCGGGATCGTGAACGAAGCAGAGAGCGGGAAGAGAGAGAAAGACGTATCAAAAAGCAGAAAAGAGGCGTCAGTGTAGCTGGAAGTATTATTGCTTTGATCATAGGTGCCGCAGTTCTGATCGCGGTAATTCTTGTTGTGGGAAAGGCAGCAGGTCTGATCGGAGACAGCAAGGATTCTTCTTTGGATCAGCAGAATCAGCAGGCACAGGTTACCCAGGCTGCTGACGAAGATGATGGTATGGTACCAGTACCTGATCTTATCGGTAAGACAGAGGCTGAGGCACAGGAACTTTGCGCTTCTGTAAATATCGGAATGACCTACAAAGGTGAAGAGGCTTCCACACAGGAAAAAGGCAAGATTTCTTCACAGGATCCTGTACAGGGAACAAAGGTAGCTAAAAATTCAACTGTTAACTATTATTTAAGTAAAGGTTCTGAGTCCGTTACCCTTACAGATATGTTCGGTCAGAATGGCGCTTTGGCGCAGGAAACTCTGGAAAGCCAGGGCTTAACGGTTCAGATCAATAAGATTTACCCGGATGAAAGTCAGTCTTCTATGGTAGACATTGGATGTGTCCTTGATACTGAGCCTGCAGCAGGAACTACTGTCAAGGCAGGCGATACAGTTACTCTTACCATCAGCCGTGGTATTAATTATGGTGACAGTGTACAGGTGCCAGATGTAACCGGAATGGAGAAGAATGATGCAATTGCCAAGCTTGGCAAATTCATTAATATTAATGTGGAAATGCAGATGAGCACAGACGTTGCAGAGGGAACTGTTATCTCTCAGGATCCTATAGGATATACAGATGACAACCCGGTATATGCAGATCCGGATAACGATACGATCACTCTTATTGTAAGCAGTGGAAGTCAGGATACTTCTTCACAGAATACTGAGGATCAGAGTTCCTCTGATACTACTGCAGCAGTAGCAAATGGCGAAGTATGGAAATGTACACAGAAACTGAAGACGCCTATCGGATATAATGGAGGTCTGATCAGACTGGAGCTTGTTCAGAATGTAGGCGGCGCTCCAAAAGCAAGCTCTGTGGTAGAAGGACAGCAGCTTACTTTCCCATATCAGCTGGATATTACAGGTGCACCAGGAGTTGCTGAGGGTACTTTATATCTGTCTGAGCAGCAATCTGATGGAAGCTATCAGGAACTTGGCCATTATCCTCTTACTTTTGAGAAGGTTGAGTAATCCATGCAGGGAAAGATCATTAAAGGAATTGCAGGCTTCTATTATATCTATGCGGAAGACGGCAATGTTTACGAATGTAAAGCAAAAGGAATTTTTCGAAAGGATAATTTCAAGCCTCTGGTAGGTGATAATGTGGAGATTACCGTTTTGAATGAGGAGGAGAAGGAAGGCAGTGTAACTTCCATTCTTCCCCGCCGCAATTCGCTTATCCGTCCTGCTGTAGCCAATGTAGATCAGGCGTTTTTGATTTTTGCCATGGAGAATCCAAAGCCTAATTTCCTTCTTCTGGACCGCTTTCTGATCATGATGGAGCAGCAGAAAATTCCCGTGGTTATCTGCTTCAATAAGAAAGATGTGGGAGAGAAGAAAGAAATGGAAAAGCTTTACGAAATATACACTGGATGTGGATATTGTGTAGTGCTTTCCAGTACCTATGAGGGAGAGGGAATGGACGAGATCCGCGAGATACTGAAGGGAAAAACAACAGTAGTTGCAGGACCTTCCGGTGTGGGGAAATCTTCCATTACCAACTGTATGCAGGGTGAAGTGCAGATGGAGACTGGCGAGATCAGCAAAAAACTGAAGCGCGGCAAGCATACCACCAGACATTCCCAGGTAATCCCGGTGGAGAAGAATACTTTCCTGGTGGATACTCCGGGATTTTCTTCTTTGTATCTTACCGATATGAAGGAAGAGGAGCTTCGGGATTACTTCCCGGAATTTGTAATGTATGAGCCGCAATGCCGGTTTCAGGGGTGTATGCACATTCATGAACCGGGCTGTGCAGTGAAGAAAGCTCTGTCTGAAGGTAAAATTAGTCAGCAGCGGTATGACAACTATCTGGCTTTATATGAGGAATTAAAAGAGAAAAGGAGATACTAAAACTATGTATCAGCTATGCCCTTCCATTTTATCAGCGGATTTTAACCGTCTGGGCGAACAGATTAAAATTCTTGAAAACGAAGGAGTTGAATGGCTCCATATTGATGTTATGGATGGAGATTTTGTACCGAGCATTTCCTTTGGTATGCCGGTGATCAAATCCATCCGTAAAGAATCCAAGATGTTTTTTGATGTTCATCTTATGGTGACAGAGCCGGAAAGATACATTCAGGATTTTGTAAATTGTGGTGCGGATTCCATCACCGTTCATGCTGAGGCATGTGAGGATCTGGAACGTACTATAGAGCGTATCAAGGATGCAGGAGTGAAAGTTGGTGTTTCCATCAAGCCTGCAACTCCGGTAAATGATATCAGCCATATGCTTGAGGATGTGGATATGGTTTTGGTAATGACTGTTCAGCCTGGCTTTGGCGGACAGAAATATATGGACGAGTGTACAGAGAAGATTCAGGAACTGAGAGAACTGATCGACAAAGAGAATCTGAATGTGGATATTGAGGTTGACGGTGGAATCAATGAAGGTACCATAGAGACTGTTATGAAAGCTGGTGCCAATATCTTTGTTGCCGGATCCTGGGTATTCGGCGGTGATATTGCCCAGAATGTCCGCCATATTCAGAAACAGATCGAAGAGATTGGTGACAGGATTGAGTGAGAGATAGAATGATAGATACAGTAATCGTAAGCGGGGGCATGATCCAGAAAGATTTTGCCCTCGATTTTATAAGAAAAATAGAAGAAGAGCGAAAAGGCAAGAAGCTGCTTTTGCTGGCGGCTGACAGAGGACTGGATTTCTTTCTGGAAACAGGTCTTGTCCCGGATATTGTGGACGGTGATTTTGACAGTTTATCAGGTGCTGGAAAGGCATATCTGGAGAGTCTTGACCATACAGAAATTGTCAGACTGAATCCTGAAAAGGATGATACAGATACCCAGTCTACTTTAAATCTGGCAATAAGAAGAGGGGCAAAGAATATTCTTATTCTTGGCGCAACTGGTGGAAGACTGGATCATTTTATTGGAAACATGGGACTTTTGGGATATGGCAGACAAAAGGGTGTCAATGTGATCCTGGCAGATGCTCAGAATTACATCTGTCTTGTGGAAAATGGCCATATTATTCGAAAAGACAGTCAATTCGGAAAATATGTTTCCTTTTTCGCAGCCGGTGAAACGGTTGAAGGTCTTACTTTGAAGGGGTTTAAATACCCATTGGATCATTACCGCCTTACTACAGATAACTGCGGCCGCACCGTTAGCAACGAGATTCAGGAAGAAAAGGCCAAGATACTCTACGAAAAAGGCAGTCTTCTTATGATCATGTCCAGAGATTTGAAATAAATGATGTATTACGAAAGAGAAACACTTCATATTCAATTGGAAATATGAGGTGTTTTTTCAAATTTATCAGATTGTCCAGAGCTTTTGTCTTGATGGAAAGAGTTGGGTATGCTAAAATAAAAAGATGTATAGAGAAGACAATATGGGGCCGGAAATATATCATATTTTTATTGTTTGTGGTATAATAGCAAAAGAATGGCGTAAAGAAATGTCAAACGCCCCTAAAAATAAGGAGATATAGGATAAAATGAAATTAGGTATCGTTGGACTTCCAAATGTAGGAAAAAGTACACTTTTTAATTCCCTGACAAAGGCAGGTGCAGAATCTGCGAACTATCCCTTCTGTACCATTGACCCGAATGTGGGAGTTGTTACTGTGCCGGATGAAAGACTTGCACTGCTTGGTGATTTTTATCATTCCAAGAAAGTGACACCGGCCGTTATAGAATTTGTTGACATTGCAGGACTTGTAAAGGGCGCTTCTAAGGGAGAAGGTCTTGGAAACCAGTTCCTTGCAAACATCCGTGAAGTCGATGCAATCGTTCATGTAGTACGCTGCTTTGAGGATACCAATGTAATCCACGTAGATGGAAGCATCGATCCGATCCGTGATATTGAGACTATTAACCTGGAGCTTATTTTCTCTGATCTTGAGATCCTGGAGAGAAGAATTGCAAAGGTTACCAAGACTGCCCGTATGGACAAAGAAGCTGCTAAAGAGCTTGATTTCCTTCAGAAGATCAAGAAATGGCTGGAAGACGGCAAGATGGCAATCACTATGGAACTGGAGAATGAGGATGAGGAAGCATGGATGGGAACATACAATCTGCTCACTCAGAAACCGGTAATTTACGCTGCAAATGTGGCAGAGGACGATCTTGCAAATGATGGTGCTGACAATGCGCATGTACAGGCTGTAAGAAAATATGCTGCGGAGCAGAACAGTGAAATTTTCGTAATCTGTGCTCAGATCGAGGAAGAGATTTCCGAGCTGGATGAGGATGAGAGAAAAATGTTCCTGGAGGATCTTGGACTCAAGGAATCAGGACTTGAGAAGCTGGTTAAGGCAAGTTATCATCTTCTTGGACTTATGAGCTTCCTGACCTCCGGAGAAGATGAGACCAGAGCATGGACCATAAAGATTGGAACCAAGGCTCCGCAGGCTGCAGGTAAGATTCATTCTGATTTTGAACGTGGATTCATTAAAGCTGAGGTAGTAAACTATCAGGATCTTCTTGACTGTGGCTCCTATGCAGGTGCAAGAGAAAAAGGTCTTGTAAGAATGGAAGGTAAGGATTACGTAGTACAGGATGGCGATGTGATCTTATTCCGTTTCAATGTCTGATAAGTAATAGAAACAGAGGGATAGCATAAATGTCAATTCAGTTTCCGAATCTGGGAATAAACCTGGATTATGTGGGGAAATCCATTCAAATATTTGGATTTGAGATTACATTTTTTGGCCTTGTAATAGCTCTGGGAATGCTTCTGGGAATGGGATTTGTGATTCTGGAAGCGAAGCGCTGCGGCGAGAATAAAGACGATTATCTGGAAATGATGATCATATCCCTGCTTCTGGGTGTGGTCGGATCCAGAATGCTTTATGTTTTATGTTCCTGGAATCTTTATAAGGGCAATATTATTGAGATCTTTAATGTGAGAAATGGCGGACTTACATTCTACGGCGGTCTGTTTGGAGGAATGCTGGGAGCTGCCATTTACTGCGGCGTGCGCAGAAAATCTTTTATGCAGATGGCAGATACTGCCAGCATGGGAATCGTTATTGCGCAGATAATAGGAAGGTGGGGAGATTTCTTTAACAGGGAATCTTTCGGTGAGTATACCAACAGCATATTTGCAATGCAGCTCCCTTTATCTGCTGTGCGTTCCAGCGAAGTGACATCTGCAATGAGGGAAAACCTGGAGACAATAGGTGGAACTTCTTATATTCAAGTACATCCGGTTTTCTTATACGAGAGTCTTTGGTGTCTGCTTTTGTTTCTCCTGATGCTTGTGTGGAAGCGCAAAAAACATTTCCACGGAGAAGTATTTCTGAAATATCTGGCAGGATATGGTCTCGGACGATTTTGCATAGAACTTCTTCGAACAGACAAGCTTATGATTCCGGGAACTTCTGTTGGAATTTCCCAGCTGATCTCAGCAGCACTGTTTGTAATCTGTGCTATGATCGCAGTTGTGGAAGAAACCATGGCGAAAAAGAGGGCGGCAAGGCGCAGACGCAGGAGAGAACAGGACTATGAAGCGCAGGAAAGAGCAGCCAGAGAAGCTGAAGCAGAAGAATACAGAGACCGGCTCAGACTGGAGAGAGCTTTTGCAGATGGAGATGCCGCAGGTGTTCCGGAAGTCTATAACGGAACAGCATCTGCTTATGAACATGATTCCGAAGAATCAGAAGAAACTTCGTCTGTGGAAGAAGAGCATCCGGAAGAAGATCCTCAGGATGAAAAGAACACAGAGAAAATCGTGGAAGAGGAAAATTCAGTTGCTGAGGATTTCTATGAGAAGGACTCAGAGAAAGATACAGAAGAAATTTCTGAGGAGGAAGCTTTGCCAGAAGCTTCCGGTACAGAAAATTATGTGGAAGAAAATGCCGGGATTTCTGAAGAAGAAACTGTTGCTGCGAAGGGTCCGACAGCTTCAGAAGAAGATGAATGGTTGTATAGCCAGCCGCGCAGATTTGCGAAAAAACCTGCCCATGAGCAGAAAGATTGATCATATGATTGTCAGATACCTGAATCTGGACTAAACAAAACGTTATTTTGGTGGGAGCGAATCCCACTGAAGTGGCGTTTTTTTGTGTGTAATAGGTAATTTCGCTGGAATTTCCGGCAATATAAAAAGTCCTGCAGGGCAGGATTTATTTGTATATAAAAATTTTTTGACTGCATTTTCGCTGTTTGTAAGGACTTTGTAACAGAATTATGTAATAGATTTCATAATTTCCCACTTGTAATTTAGGGGCAAATGGGTTAGAATGGGTTCATAAGTGGTAGGAAGTGGAGAAAAGTGGTGACAAATGGGGACGAAGTGGCAGAACTTCCATTTGTTTCCCGTCATGAGATACGAGGGGGAGACTCGTATTTCACGAGAGTAGGTGAGTTTTTATGTTCATGGGCGAGTACAATCACACAATCGACGCGAAGGGGCGTTTGATCATCCCGGCGAAATTTCGGGAACCTTTAGGTGAGGAATTTGTTCTTACCAGAGGACTTGATGGTTGTCTTTATATTTATCCTATGGATGAATGGGAAGCCTTTGAAGAGAAACTCCGTGCATTACCACTTACAAATAAAGACGCTAGAGCCTTTTCGCGCTTCTTTGTTGCAGGTGCAACAACATGTGAACTGGACAAGCAGGGGAGAATTCTCGTACCACAGACGTTACGTGAGTTCGCTGGTCTGGAGAAAGATGTTATTCTGGCTGGAAACTTAAGCAGAGTAGAAGTCTGGAGCAAGGAGAAATGGAGCGAGAATTGCAATTATGACGATATGGACAGCATTGCTGCCGACATGGAGAACATGGGAATCGTCATCTGAGCATAAAATAAGCGAGAAATCCAACAGGAGACGGAAATGGAATTTAAACACAAATCTGTATTACTGGACGAGACCGTTGGCGGGCTGAATATTAAGCCGGATGGAATCTATGTGGATGGCACTTTGGGCGGCGCAGGACATGCCATTGAGGTATGCAGGAAACTTTCTGCCAAGGGGAGATTTATTGGTATAGATCAAGACCAGGATGCGATAATTGCTGCGAGTGAACGGCTTGCCGCCTTTGACCAGGTGACAATCATTCGCAGCAATTATTGTTACATGGTACAGGAGCTTGCCGCAAGGGGAATTCACAAGGTTGATGGTATTGTTCTGGATTTGGGAGTATCCTCCTATCAGCTGGACAATGAGGAACGTGGATTTACCTATCGGGTAGATGCACCTCTTGACATGCGCATGGATCAGAGACAGACACAGACTGCCAGTGACATTGTTAACGGTTATGAAGAAAGAGAACTGTATCGCATTATCCGCGATTACGGTGAAGATAAATTTGCGAAAAATATCGCGAAACATATAGTAGCAGCAAGACAGCAGAGCCCCATTATGACAACGGGCCAGCTTACACAGATCATCCGGGAATCCATACCTATGAAGATACAGGCAGCAGGAGGCCATCCGGCTAAGCGTACGTTCCAGGCAATCAGAATTGAGCTGAATAAGGAACTGGATGTTCTTCGTGATTCACTTGATGGGATGATTGATCTTCTGGATGATGGCGGAAGGCTTTGCATTATTACGTTCCATTCACTGGAAGACAGAATTGTAAAAACAATTTTTCGAAAAAATGAGAACCCGTGTACCTGTCCACCGGATTTTCCGGTATGTGTGTGCGGAAAGAAATCCAAGGGGAGAGTTATCACAAGGAAGCCAATTCTTCCAAGTGATGAAGAAATGGAAGAAAACCCGCGTTCTAAGAGCGCTAAGCTTAGAATTTTTGAAAAAAAAGTTTAAAAGAAGGGTAAAAAATGGCGGAGACAGGCAGACATACAAATACTGTGTCAGGTAAAAGACGTCCACAAAATGTGTATGTTGATGGCAACACTGTCCGAAAAGTCCAGGAAGTTCCTGAGCGGAGAGAGTACCGTCAGCCAGAGCATTCTGTTCGTAAAAATAAGGCAAAACCAGAGCTGACCACACCAGAGCAGCAGGTCCGGGGGAACAAGCCGCTTAGTAAGGCAGCCAGGAGAAACCGTGCGAAAGCCAATAATATGAACCGTAATTTTGCCATATTTCTGGCAGCACTTGGTATCCTTATTGTGTTTTGCAGTATTAATTATCTGAAACTGAAAACAGAATGCACCAGTAAAAGAAGCCAGCTGGCTACGCTCGAATCCCAACTGGCCGAGCTGAAAGAAGATAACGATGCATATGAGAGCCAGGTGACTTCAAGTGTTGACCTTGAAAGAATCCGGAAAATCGCCATCGGACGTCTGGGCATGAAATATCCAAGCAACCAGCAGACAGAAACCTATGCGACTGAAGGCGGCAGCTACGTAAGACAGTATCAGGACGTGACCGGGAAGTAATGGGAATGAAGGCAGGTGTTTGATTGACTACTCTGAGAAGAAAACCAAAAAGAAAACCTATAAAAAAAATAAATCACAGTATGAAAAAAAAGCTGTCAATACTGCTCTTTTGCGTATTGGGAGCTTTAATCGTTTTATTGGGAGTTATCACTTATATTAATTTTCAAAGTGGTGACAAGTATAAGAAACAGGTGCTGAGTCAGGCTCAGCAAAAATACCAGAATCGTACAATGCCAGCGAAACGAGGGACAATCTATGATCGAAATGGCAACATTCTGGCAACGAGCAACAAGGTGTATAATGTTGTACTGGACTGTAAAGCTGTGAATTCAGATGAGGATTATCTGGATCCTACCGTGAATGCTCTGGTTACCATATTTGGTCTTGATGAAGGCGAACTCCGTACCAGGCTTACTTCTGATAAGACCAAGGAGAGTCAGTATCAGATCGTGAAAAAGCAGGTATCCATGGATGATAAGAAAGCATTCGAGGATTACTGCAGCATACCAGATGATACGGAAATGACCAGGGAAGAAATTCAGGAGAAAAACAATATCCAGGGTGTATGGTTTGAAGAAGATTACCTGAGAGTCTATCCATATAATGAGCTGGCCTGTGATACGCTGGGATTTACTTTTTCCCGAGATACTGCGGACTATGGAATTGAGGGCTACTACAATAGCAGCCTGACAGGAATTGATGGCCGACAGTACGGATATTTCAGTGATGATTCTAACGTGGAGCAAACCATTATCGAAGCTTCTGACGGAAACAGTCTGGAGCTTAGCCTCGATCTTGGAACACAGCAGATTGTGGAAAAATGGGTAAATGCCTTTAAGGAATCTACTGGCGCCAAAAATATAGGAGTGATCGTGGAAGACCCTTCAAGTGGTGAAATCCTTGCCATGGATGGGGGCGACCGATATGATCTTAATGATCCACGTAATCTGTCTTCCTTATATTCAGCAGATGAGATTGCTGCTATGAACGACAGTGAGACCATGGATGCTCTAAGCGCCATGTGGAATAACTTTTGTGTAACCGACATTTACGAACCTGGTTCCGTTGTGAAGCCCATTGTTATGGCAGCTGCTCTGGAACAGGGAAAAATATCCACCAGTGATACCTTCTATTGTGATGGTTACCAGAATTTTGGTGTGCCAGGAAATATGACCACCATCAAATGTGCAAATATTTACGGACACGGAATGGAAACCCTTGCGGAAGTAATCGCAAACTCCTGTAACGATGCCATGATGCAGATTGGTGCAAAGATGGGCGTTGAGAATTTCCTGAAAGCACAGAGTACTTTCAATTTCGGAAGCAGGACAGGAATCGATCTTCCAAATGAGGGATATGGTATTATGCATACTGTTGATACCATGCATGAGACAGAGCTTGCGTGTTCTGCATTTGGTCAGGGATTCAGCTGTACTATGATCCAGGAAATCAATGCAATGTGTTCGGTTATCAATGGCGGCTACTATTATCAGCCACATCTTGTGACAAAAGTCAAAGACGCCAGCGGTGCAACTGTGAAGACAATCAGCCCGCTTCTTCAGAAGCAGACTATTTCTTCCAGCATTTCCGCTGATATCAGAAGCTATATGCAGGCCAGTGTAGAGCAGGGTACCAGTATGACGTCAAAGGTACAGGGTTACAGCTCAGGCGGTAAAACAGGAACTGCGGAGAAATTCCCCCGTGGAAATGGTAAATACGTGGTTTCCTTTATAGGATTTGCCCCGGTTGATGACCCGCAGGTTCTGATCTATGTGGTAATTGACGAGCCAAATGTAGAGGATCAGGCCAGCAGTATTTATCCACAGTATGTGGCACAGGCAATTCTTTCCGAGCTTCTGCCATACATGAATATTCAGCCCGATCAGTCTACAGACGGAACTGTTCCGGAGACAGCGCTTTGGGAGAAATTTAATGGTCATGTAAATACTATATCTGACAGTCAGATTGATGAAAATGGAAATCTGGTGGATGAAGAGGGCAACCTCATTGACTGGGATGGCAATCGGATTGACGAAAATGGTTACCTGCTGAATAGTGACGGAAGTTATCAGATCAATGCAAACGGAGAGTATATAAAATCTGCTAACCTTGATGGAATCAGCGATTCCTACACTGGTTCAGCCGGGGAAACTCTGCCGGAGGCTGTTTCTGATACCAATGTTCCGGGACCTCCGGAAGATAACACGGATCCCATTGAGGATAACAATATGGAGAGTGAAGGCCTGACTAACGAGGAAGCCGGACTGGATTAGAAATACTGTCCATAGGTGGCATAGTATTGGCAGGAAATAAAAAAACAGACTGTTCACCATAATACAACACATACCTCCATCTGAAATTATCATATATTAGTTATGATGATTTCAGATGGGGATTTTTTTATGAAAAAAACTATGACCTTTCACAGGAAAAAAATATGGATGGTTTTTCTTGTATGTGCACTTATGCTTCTGGGACTTGTGGGAAGGCTTGTTTACCTGATGGGGGTTCGGTCGGATTACTATTACCAGAAAGCAGAAGAACTTCATGAAAGAGAACGAGTCATTAAGGCTGCAAGAGGACAGATACTGGATGCAAAAGGGAGGATTCTGGCAGATAATAAAACTGTATGTACTATTTCCGTTATTCACAGTCAGATTAAGGAACCACAGAAGGTTATTGAGGTCTTGTCAAAAGAGTTGGAAATAGATACTGACACAGTGCGTAAAAAAGTTGAAAAAATATCTTCAATTGAACGAATTAAGACAAATGTGGAAAAATCTGTGGGAGATGTGATACGTGGGTATGAACTGGATGGTGTGAAAGTGGATGAGGATTATAAGCGGTATTATCCTTACGGATCTCTGGCTTCCAAGGTTCTGGGATTTACAGGCGGTGACAATCAGGGGATAATTGGCCTGGAAGTGAAATATGAGGAAATTTTAAAGGGACAGGCGGGAAAAATCCTGACCACAACAGATGCCAGAGGCGTGGAAATCGACCAGATCGGAGAAAGCAGGGAAAATCCGGTGGCAGGGGAAAACCTGAAAATCAGTCTGGATGTGGATCTGCAGCAGTATGCGCAGCAGGCGGCCCTGAAAGTAATGGAAGAAAAACAGGCTGCGCGTGTTTCCATACTTCTTATGAATCCGCAGAACGGAGAAATTTATGTATGTGTTAATGTGCCGGAATTTGACCTGAACGATCCTTTTACATTGAATGCGGACGTGGATACTTCAGGACTGAATGAACAGGAAAAACAGGATCTTCTGAACCAGATGTGGAGAAATCCCTGCCTGAACGATACATATGAGCCCGGTTCTACCTTTAAGATCATTACCATGTCTGCTGGTCTGGAGGCTGGCGTGGTTTCCGTAAATGACAGATTTTTCTGTCCCGGGTATAAGCTGGTGGATGACAGGCGGATTCACTGTGCAAGGAGAACAGGACACGGTTCTCAGAGCTTTGTGGAAGGTGCCCAGAATTCCTGCAATCCGGTTTTTATTGAAGTGGGTCTGAGACTTGGGGTGGAAAACTATTATCATTATTTCAAGGAGTTTGGACTTTTGAAGAAGACAGGTGTAGATCTGCCGGGAGAGGCTGGAACGATCATGCATAAAATGGAAAATATGGGGAATGTGGAGCTGGCAACAGTTGCTTTTGGCCAATCTTTTCAGATTACGCCAATTCAGCTGGCGACCACAGTCAGTTCTCTGATCAATGGGGGGAGGCGGATCACACCTCATTTTGGGGTATCCGTTCTGAGCTCAGATGGCACCAGCGGAAGAAAGCTGGAATATCCGGTGGAAACGGGGATTATTTCGGAAAAAACATCAGAGACAGTAAGAGGAATTCTGGAGAAAGTAGTGTCAGAAGGTTCCGGAAGAAATGCCCGGATCGAGGGATGCACAGTAGGGGGCAAGACGGCTACTTCCCAGACTTTGCCAAGAAGTGCCAACCGGTATATTTCTTCCTTTCTTGGTTTTATGCCTGCGGAAGATCCACAGATCCTGGGGCTTTGCATTATACATGACCCGCAGGGCGTGTATTACGGAGGAACCATTGCGGCACCTGTGATAAAGAATATTTTTGAGGCGGTGCTAGAGCGTGTTTGAAAAATCATTCCCGCAATCTGCACGCCCCACTTTGCGGGAGATTTCACCCGAATTCGGTTGCCGTAGCCCGCTACGGCGCCCTCATCCGGGCAAAATCTCCCACAAATTGTGACGCACATCTTGCAGAAAGCCTTTTTCAAACACGCTCTAAATCAGAAAAAAGAAAGATAAGCTTCGGTGATCGGTCAGGCTGTGAGCAAGGAGAAGTATGTTACCGGTCACGAAGTAAGCAGTAAACAATGTGGGGATATTATCTTGCAAAAACCAAGCTATGGGTTGATAAATAAGGGGAAAAGCTTTATACTATAAGATGCTTTAAAAAGTTTAGAGCGTGTTTAAAAATGGTTTCTGCAAGATGTGTGTCACAATTTGAGGAAGATTGCGGAATGCTTTTTTAAACAGACTCTGGAACGAAAAAAACGAAAGAATTAAAGAGGTGTGAGGATGGAATTTCATATTGTGATCCCGGTACTGATTTCCTTCGCAATCAGTGCAGTATTAGGACCTGTTATTATTCCTTTTCTGCGTAAGCTGAAAATGGGACAGACAGAGAGAACAGAGGGCGTACAGTCGCATCTGAAAAAGGCCGGAACCCCGACTATGGGCGGCGTGATCTTTCTGATATCCACGATTATTACTTCATTGTTTTATGTAAAAGATTATCCCAAGATTATCCCGGTTCTGTTCCTGACTCTGGGATTCGGACTGATCGGTTTTCTGGATGATTATCTGAAGGTAGTCCTTAGAAGATCTGACGGACTTCTTCCATGGCAGAAATTTCTGCTTCAGGTAGTGGTAACAGGTATTTTTACTTTCTACCTGCTGCGGTATACAGATGTGTCTCTGACCATGCGTATTCCATTCTGGGGGGGACATTATCTGAATCTTGGCTGGCTGGCTGTACCGGTGCTGTTCTTTGCAGTGATCGGAACGGTAAATGGCGTAAACTTTACTGACGGTGTAGATGGTCTTGCTACCAGCGTTACCCTGATCGTAGCCGTATTTTTCACGGTTGTATCCATTGGAACCCAGTCAGGTATCGAGCCTGTCACCTGTGCTGTTATCGGCGGACTGATGGGATTTTTACTTTACAATGTATACCCGGCAAGTGTGTTCATGGGAGATACAGGATCTCTGGCGCTTGGTGGATTTGTGGCAGGTGTGGCTTATATGCTGCAGATGCCTCTGTTTATACTGATCGTGGGACTGATCTATCTGGTTGAGGTATTGTCCGTTATGATCCAGGTAACCTATTTCAAAGCAACACATGGCAAACGTATTTTCAAAATGGCGCCTATCCATCATCATTTTGAGCTTTGCGGATGGTCAGAAGCCAGAGTAGTTGCAGTGTTTACCATTGTGACTGCAATTATGTGCCTGATCGGACTTTTAGCCCTGTAAGAGCTGCCTGAAAAGGGAGAATTCCGGGGCATCCATTGCAAGGCATTAAGGAGGAAATAAATCATGGAATTAAAAGGAAAAAAAGTTCTGGTTTTCGGAGCCGGAAAAAGCGGTATCGGCGCAGCTGATCTTCTGAATGCAGTTGGTGCCTGCCCGGTTCTCTACGATGGAAAAGCAGATCTGGATAAAGAAAGCGTATTACATAAAATCAGTGGAAATTATGAACTTCCCATCTATGCAGGAGAGCTGCCGAAGGAAGTTCAGGAAAGCCTGGATCTTGTGGTATTAAGTCCTGGAGTTCCCACAGATCTTCCAATTGTAAAAGGTTTTTATGATCAGGGACTTCCTGTGTGGGGCGAGGTTGAACTGGCTTATCAGACTGGAAAGGGTGAAGTTCTTGCAATTACCGGAACAAACGGAAAAACTACAACAACAGCCCTTCTTGGGAAAATCATGTCAGATGCACGCCCATCTGTATTTGTTGTTGGAAATATTGGAACTCCGTATACTTCCAAGTCACTGGAGATGACAGATGAGACGGTCACGGTTGCAGAGATCAGCAGCTTCCAGCTTGAGACTATCTGGAAATTTGCTCCAAGGGTAAGCGCCATTTTGAATATCACAGAGGATCATCTGAACCGTCATCATACAATGGCTGAGTATATCCGCGTGAAAGAGCTGATCACAAGCAACCAGGGTCCGGAGGATGTATGTGTGCTGAATTATGAGGATGAAATCCTTCGTGAATTTGGCAAAAGCATTGTGCCAAAGGCTGTATATTTTTCCAGTGCAAGAGAACTTGAACAGGGTATTTTCCTGAGAGGAGACCAGATTATTCTTCGTACAGAGAAAGAGGAGATTCCGGTTGTGAGAACAGGAGAACTGAAGCTTCTTGGTACACACAATTTTGAGAATGTAATGGCAGCAGTGGCCATGGCTTACTACGCAGGTGTTGATATGGATAGTATCCGTAGGAGTATCTGTGAGTTTACAGCCGTGGAGCACAGAATTGAGTATGTAACTGAGAAAAACGGTGTGGCATATTATAACGATTCAAAGGGAACCAACCCGGATGCGGCTATTAAGGGAATCCAGGCAATGAACCGTCCGACTCTTCTGATCGGCGGCGGATATGATAAGGAATCCAGTTATGATGAGTGGATTCAGGCATTTGACGGCAAAGTAAGGTATCTGGTACTTATTGGTCAGACGAAAGAGAAAATTAAGGCTGCGGCTGAGAAGAATGGCTTTCATGATGTTATTCTCTGTGAGGATCTGAAAGAAGCTGTGCAGGTGTGTGCGGATAAGGCAAACGCCGGGGACGCGGTCCTTTTATCTCCTGCATGCGCAAGCTGGGGTCAGTTTGACAATTATGAGCAGAGAGGCCAGATGTTTAAGGAGTATGTGAGAGCACTGTAATATACCGCAAATTGCAGCGTACATCTTGAAGAAAGCCTTTTGGAGGCATGCTCTGGAGCTTGTTTGAAAAATCATTCCTGTAATCTGCACGTTCCGTTTTGCAGTATATTTCACTCGAACTCGGTTGTCGTAGCCATAGAATGTGATTGGCGGCAGGTACAGAAACTTATGATTTATTTCATAGAATACCCGGATCTGGCATATGCTTTAACCAAGGCATGGGACGTCAGGAGCAGATCTCTATGATCCGGGAGCGAAAGAAAGAAACGAAAACAGACACGGTCTTACTGATCCTTGTGCTGCTTCTGGCAGTATTCGGACTGGTCATGCTGTTTTCCATCAGTGAATATAATGGCAGAGTACGTTTCGGCGACTCTGCCTATTATTTTAAAAAGCAGCTTTTTGCAACAGCTCTGGGCCTTATGACCATGTACATAGTAGCAGAGACAGATTACAGATTCTTTGTGCGGCTGGCACCGGCTGCTTATCTCTTATCTATGGGACTTTCTACAGCAGTTTTATTTGTAGGACAGGAAATCAATGGCTCCAGAAGGTGGCTGAATTTTGGACCGTTGTCTTTTCAGCCTTCGGAATTCGCAAAAGCAGCAGTGATCCTTTTTCTCACCTGGCAGATCCAGGGAAGCAAAAAAACTACAGCTGGCTTCTGGTTTATGTGCAGGACAATGCTGACACTTCTTCCAATTGTAGGACTGGTAGGCTCCAATAACCTAAGTACGGCAATCATAATCCTTGGAATCGGTGTAATCCTGATTTTTATATCAGATCCGGGATATGCCAGATTTATTGGAATGGGAGTGACTGGTGCAGCAGTGATCGCAGTGTTTCTGGCAGCAGAGAGCTATCGTCTGGAAAGGCTTGCCATATGGCGGAATCCGGAGAAGTATGAAAAGGGTTTTCAGACCATTCAGGGACTTTATGCTATTGGAAGCGGCGGGCTTTTCGGAAGAGGATTTGGCAGCAGCCTGCAGAAACTGGGATTTGTGCCGGAAGCCCAGAATGATATGATCTTTTCCATTATCTGCGAAGAACTGGGACTGACCGGAGCTTTTTTTCTCATTGGCATATTTGGGCTTCTTATGTGGAGACTGATGGTGATTGCCCTTCACTGCCGGGAACTGCAGGGAACACTTTTATGCGTTGGCATTATGAGCCATATGGCCATTCAGGTGATCCTGAATATTGCGGTGGTGACAAACACCATTCCAAATACAGGAATCACGCTTCCCTTTATCAGCTATGGCGGAACCTCAGTGGTGTTTCTTCTGGGCGAGATGGGGCTGGCTTTGAGCGTAAGCAGAAAATGAAATTTTATCACCAGTCAGAAATATTCGCATACAATAAAAGGTAAGAGGCCCTTTAGGAGTGAATGGCTTGAATGACCGGATTTACATTGAGGGAGGACACCAGCTGAAGGGAAGTATTCGGATACAGGGCTCAAAAAATGCAGCGCTTCCTATGATGGCGGCGTCTCTTTTACATCGGGGAGTCAGTGTGCTCAAAGGCTGTCCGCGGATCGCGGATGTTTTTTGTATGGAGGAAATTCTTCAGAAGCTTGGGGCAGTGACCTGGTGGGAAGACCATGATCTGTATATGGACTGCGAAAATGCCGGTAAATGGTCAGTTCCTTTTGAATTTACAGGGAGGATGAGGTCTTCCGTGATTCTTCTTGGAGCGCTTCTCGCAAGAAATGGGAAAGGAAGCCTTGGCTATCCAGGTGGGTGCGTGATCGGGAAAAGACCTATTGATATGCATCTTTTTGTGCTTCGGAAGCTTGGCGCAGTGGTCACAGAGGAACAGGGAGTTTTGATGGCAGAAGCACCTCATCTGCAAGGGGCATTGGTTTCTTTTTCAAAAAGAAGTGTGGGAGCTACCCAGCAGGGCATTTTAGGAGCCGTGCTTGCAGAGGGAGAGACTGTATTGGAAAATTGTGCCTGTGAGCCGGAAATACAGTGGCTTTGCAGGTATATGCGTTCCATGGGAGCAAAAATACAGGGGGATGGAACTTCTGAAATAAGAATCCAGGGAGTTAAAAGCCTAAGTGCCGGGTGCATTCAGGTGCCGCCAGACCGCATTGTGTCAGGAACCTATATCTGTGCGGCAGCTATAACCAGAAGCCAGATCGTTCTTGAAAACCCTCCGGAAGGAGAACTGAAGGCCTTTCTGGAAGTATATAGGAAAATGGGTGGACAATATAAAGGTAACAGTGGTAAACTATTAGTCAATGGAAAAAATGTTCAAAGCCCTGTTAAATTGCTGGAAACGGGTGTTTATCCAGGATTTCCAACAGATCTGCAGTCTCCCGTAATGGCAGTTCTTTCCACCATAGAGGGGGAAAGTTGCATTCGTGAAATGGTTTTTGAAGACCGTTATAAAGCAGCTGACCAGTTGCGGAAAATGGGAGCCAGGATCCGCGTACAGGGAAATGAGGCTGTAATCTGCGGTGTAAAGACTTTACATGGAGCAGCTGTGCAGGCACAGGAATTAAGAGGCGGTGCGTCCCTGATCCTGGCAGCACTTGGGGCTAAGGGAGTTACCGTACTGGAAGGATATTCTTTTGTACAGCGGGGCTATGAGCATATTTGCCAGGATCTTAATGCGCTGGGAGCAGCAGTAAAAAGGATACAGGAATAACAATATATGAAATCACTGAAAATGAAGCTGATCTATAGAAAACATAAGAAAGCGATTCTAGGTACCCTGGGGGCAGTTCTGCTGGCAGGACTTGTCTTTTTCTTTTCCTATTTTCATGTGACAAAGGTGGAGGTAATGGGAACCTCCCGTTACACGGATGAACAGGTGAAGGAGATGGCGTTGCAGGGGGCTTTTACGGATAATTCCGTTCTTGCAGTTTTGCTCCATTCCAGGGTGGACGTAGAGGGTGTGCCTTTTGTGGAAGGCTTTTATATTACCAGGCTTTCTCATAACAGTATCTGCATCAGTGTCCGGGAAAAGAAGGCGGTAGGCTGCATTCCTTATCTGGACAGCTATATTTATTTTGACAGAAACGGTATTTTTATTGAAAGTTCCCATACAAGGGATGAACTGGTGCCTTTTTTTGACGGCATTGAAGTAAGCCATGTGATCGAAGGGGAGAAGCTTCCAATTAAAGGAAACTCGGTGCTTACCACTGCGGTGGCGCTGTCAACTATTTTCCAGAAGAACGATGCCATACCGGATCATATTGAATTTGACACCAGTTATCAGATTACTTTGACTTATGGAGATATCCGGGTGATGCTGGGAAAGGATGAGTATCTTGAGGACAAGATGACACGTGTCAGCGCAATTTTGCCCAAGCTTTCCGGCAAAAAGGGAATCCTTCATCTGGAAAATGTAAATGAAAATTCCAAGACGATTACCTTCGAGCAGGATCTGGGCGAGGATGGCGTGATTGAGGATGTGGATACTGCGGCTGCTTACGAGAATGCAGTGGCCAACTGGCATGGAGGGTATGACCTGGAGGGTGACTATACCGGTGAAGGGGAATATGACCAGAACGGAAACTATGTAGGCTCCAGACCTACTGAGGAGAGCATTGCTGCAAATGGCAGCTGGCTTGGCGGATATATGGAAGATGGAAGCTATACCGGTTATGGACAGCTGGATAAAGATGGAAATTATGTAGGCCCCAATCCCAATGAAACCAGTGAAGATGGAAGCGAAGAGGAGCTTGAAGATTACAGTGAGGACTACAGCGAAGACTATAATAACAGCGGTTATGACGGGTACGATGAGGAATATTAGAGAGTGTCTGAAAATCTCCTGTAAATGTGATGCACATTTTGCAGAAAGCCTTTTTCAAACACACTCTGAGGAAAATATCGCGTATTTCGCGAAAAAAGTATAAAAAAACAAAATTAGTGGTTGATAAATTCACAAAAAAAATATATGATATAGCTATATGCAGCTTGGTATATATATTTGCTGAAATTAAAGATAAAGGATATAAGGTAGAAATAAAGGAGGAAGTACATTGTTAGAGATAATGTCAAATGAGGCGGAATCCTCTGCTAAGATTATTGTAATCGGAGTAGGCGGCGCCGGAAATAACGCAGTTAACAGAATGGTTGAAGAAGCCATCGGCGGGGTAGAGTTTGTAGGAGTGAATACAGATAAGCAGGCTCTGACTCTGTGTAAAGCTCCAACTGTACTTCAGATCGGTGAGAAAATTACCAAAGGTCTTGGTGCAGGAGCACAGCCTGAGGTTGGACAGAAAGCAGCAGAAGAGAGCATTGAGGAAGTAAAACAGATCATCGAAGGTGCTGACATGGTATTCGTTACCTGCGGTATGGGCGGTGGAACTGGTACAGGTGCTGCACCGGTTATCGCAGCAGCAGCTAAGGAAATGGGGATCCTCACTGTAGGTGTTGTGACCAAACCTTTCCGTTTTGAAGCTAAGACACGTATGAACAACGCACTTGCAGGTATTGAGAACCTGAAGAAGGCTGTTGATACATTAATTGTAATTCCTAATGACAAATTACTGGAGATTGTAGATCGCCGCACAACTATGCCGGAAGCACTTCGTAAAGCAGACGAGGTTCTGCAGCAGGCAGTTCAGGGCATCACAGATCTGATTAATCTGCCGGCTCTTATCAACCTTGACTTTGCTGATGTTCAGACTGTTATGACAGATAAAGGTATTGCACACATTGGTATCGGTGAGGCAAGAGGCGATGACAAGGCTATGGAGGCTGTACAGCAGGCTGTATCCTCTCCGCTTCTTGAGACTACCATCAAGGGTGCTACACACGTTATCATCAACATTTCCGGTGATATTTCCCTTATGGACGCAAATGATGCTGCAAGCTATGTACAGGAGCTTACAGGTGAAGATGCAAATATCATCTTTGGTGCTATGTATGATGACTCTGTTGCTGATTATGCGAGAATCACTGTTATTGCTACAGGCCTTTCTGATAATGCACAGGCATCCAATCCATTTGGAAATAAGGCAAGCAACTCTGTATTTGCCAATAAGAGACCTGCTTCCACTACAGCGTCTGCTGGTGTGAATCTGAACATGCCGTCTTTCAGCATGCCGACTATGAATGCTACACCATTCACAGCGAAGACACCATCCAGCACTGTTCAGAAGAAAGATATCCAGATCCCGGATTTCTTAAGAAACAGATAATGAATGGAAATTAAAAGGCCCTCGCACATTTGTGCGGGGGCTGTTTTTAAATTTGCGGTTATTTTCTGGAATCTGTTTGAAAAATTTTTGCAGAAAGCCTTTTTCAGACACGTTCTAGAGCCTGTTTCAAACACGCTCTAGCACTGGCATTCAAAGGTATCGCATTTTGTTTCGGAACATACTTTTGCACCGCTTCCGGCTACATCAATAGCAGCTGCGGTACATTTACAGTTTTCGTTATAGGTACAGTTGTGGGCTTTGCAGTCAATCTGGATGGTCTCACATCCACAGCCGTTTTTGGCACTGTTCATGGCACCCTGGCTCTTTTCCCGGAAGCTTCCGCAGGATGTTTCTTCAGAACTTTTTGCACTGTCACCCATGACGTTGATTTCCCCTCTGGAACAAAGCATATCTTCATTGTAAGCACAGGTTGTTGCGGAACATTTTAAAATTGTCATGTTTTTTACCTCCTGATTTTGTATGCTTGATTTTGCAAACATTTGCAGTTGTTCAGTAGACCGTATTTCATGAGGGCACTAAACCGCTGCAGCAGTCTTAGTTTTTCCTGTGCCTGCAAAAAATATGCACAAATTTATAAGAAAAAAATTATTAGAAAAAATAAAAAAACATCTTGACTTTCACAATAAGGCATGATATCATACGACAGTACGTGATGAAAAGAAAGCAGAGTTCACTCTCACCTCAGCGCATACTTAGATGCGGCTCGGGTTCATATTGCACAGCAGCGCGTGACTTAGTTCGCGAGTGTAATAGGAGAAGTGTGGATTCTGTCCGCACTTTTTTTATATTTGCGGCGTCAGGTATCAGGCAGGAATTTCTTCCTGCGAAGGGGAATGAGAGTCCAGAAGTTAAAAACTGGATCAGAACAGATCATCTATCAGGTATGGAGGTGCACGACAATTAGCAATTTAATGATTAACGAACAAATCAGAGACAAAGAGGTACGCTTAATCGGACCGGACGGAGAGCAGCTCGGAATTATGTCCGCAAGAGAAGCAATGGCCAAAGCTCAGGAGGCAGAGCTTGATTTAGTAAAGATTGCCCCACAGGCAAAGCCGCCGGTATGTAAGATCATTGATTATGGTAAATATCGCTACGAACTTGCCAGAAAAGAGAAAGAAGCCAAGAAAAAGCAGAAGACCATCGATGTCAAAGAAGTGCGTCTTTCACCAAATATTGATACCAATGACCTGAATACAAAGGCTGGGGCAGCGCGCAAATTCCTTACCAAGGGCGACAGAGTGAAGGTTACTCTTCGTTTCCGCGGAAGAGAGATGGCACACATGTCAAGCAGCAAGCACGTTCTGGATGATTTTGCCGATATGCTGAAGGACATTGCTGTAGTTGAGAAGGCACCTAAGGTAGAAGGCAGAAGCATGACAATGTTTTTAGCACAGAAACACTAGGATGTTGCATTCATTTGGAGAGACACCCTGAGGGTGTCAGGCTGGATGAGGGACATTAAATAGATACGATATTAAGGAGGAAATTACAATGCCAAAAATTAAAACTTGTAGAGCAGCAGCAAAGCGCTTCAAAAAAACAGGAACAGGAAAATTAGTAAGAAATAAAGCTTACAAGAGCCATATCTTAACAAAGAAATCTCAGAAGAGAAAGAGAAATCTCAGAAAAGCTACTGTTGTTGATTCTACTAATGTTAAGAGCATGAAGAAAGCATTACCGTATTTATAAGATATAGCATAGAAGAAGACGAACAGGAGGAAAATAAGAAATGGCAAGAATTAAAGGCGGATTAAACGCAAAGAAGAAACATAATCGTGTATTAAAACTGGCAAAGGGCTACAGAGGAGCTCGTTCCAAACAGTATAGAGTAGCAAAACAGTCTGTTATGCGTGCACTTACCAGCTCCTACGCTGGAAGAAAGCAGAAGAAACGTCAGTTCAGACAGCTCTGGATCGCACGTATCAACGCTGCTGCAAGAATGAACGGATTATCCTACAGCAAAATGATGCACGGCCTTAAAGTTGCAAACATCGACATTAACAGAAAGATGCTTGCTGAGATGGCTGTAAATGATGCTCAGGGATTCGCAGCACTTGCTGAGATTGCTAAGAAAGCAATTGCTTAATTGAAATAAATAGGATATTTGAATGGGAGATGGGTGACCATCTCCTTTTTTTATCCCGGAGTCTGCAAAAAAATCATTCCTGCAATCTGAAGGTCTCACCTTGTGGTTAATTTTGTCCGAATTGATTTTTTAAACACATTCCAATACGAGCATAATACAAAATATGAAATCAGCATGAAAGTATGTCCTGCAACGTACGTTTGTACGTCACAGAAACAACATAAACAGAAAAAATTGGTCATTGTAACGGAAATTTCTTTTGCAATTCTAAAAAAACTATAAAATTTTCTATTGCAATCAAAAAAACAGAATGCTATAATCATAACATTAAAGTAGTAAAGAGAAGAAGTTATGGAAGCCAAAGCCGGCTGGGAAACCACCAGTGGGCTTTTATACTATCTCAGTGTTGCAGAACCTGTTCCCAAAATCATTCCTGCAATCTGCATGCCATGTTTTTCGGATATGCCTTGGGCACCATGAGAGGCGAGATGACAGACGCTCTTACATAAATTAAGGAGGAGATTTATTATGAGAAATCTGAAAAAAGTACTCAGCATTACTGCAGCCGCAGCAATGGCAGTATCCACAGTAACACCTGTATCTGTATTTGCAGAGAGCGAGGAAACCTTCAAGATTGGTGTCATCGGACCTATGACAGGAGATTATGCACAGTATGGTAATGGTGTATATAATGCAGCTAAGATCGCAGCAGATGAGATCAATGCAAACGGCGGATTCAATGGATATCAGGTAGAAATCCTTGACGCTGGTGACGATCAGGGAGATCCGGAGAAAGCAGTTAACGCTTACAATGACCTTCTTGACAAAGGAATGCAGATGCTTTGCGGTACTGTTACCTCCGGTGCTTGTATCGCAGTAGGTGCAGAGGCAGCTGATAGTACATTCCTCTTCACACCGTCTGCAACAGCAGTAGACAGCATTACCGCTGGTGACAATGAGTTCCGTATGTGCTTTACAGACCCAATGCAGGGAACAAAATCTGCTGAGTATATTTCTGAGAAAGGTCTTGCTACGAAGGTAGCTACCCTCTACGATTCCATGGCTGATTACAACTCAGGTGTACATGATGCATTCGTTGCAGCCTGCGCTGATTACGGCCTTGAGGTTGTAGCTGATGAAGCATACACAACAGATAACAACACAGACTTTTCCGTACAGCTTGGAAAGATCAAAGACAGTGGCGCTGAGCTCCTGTTCCTTCCGAACTACTATTCTGACAACGCTCTGATTCTTCAGCAGGCTCATGACCTTGGTCTTGACATGAAGATTTTTGGTGTTGATGGTATGGATGGAATCCTGAATGTTGAGAACTTTGATAAATCTCTTGCAGAAGGCGTTATGCTTCTGACACCATTCTCTGCTACAGGCGATGATGAGGCAACTGTAAAATTTGTTAAAGCATATGGCGATGCAAACAATGGTGAGACACCAAATCAGTTTGCAGCAGATACATATGATGTACTTTACGCTATGCAGGCAGCAGCAAATGATGCTGGCATCACACCAGATATGTCAAATGAAGACATCAGTGCAGCAATGTCTGCTTCCATGCTGAATATTACTCTTGATGGTCTTACAGGAGAAGCTAAATGGACAGAAGACGGTGAGTGCGATAAAGCACCTAAGGCTTATGTGATCAAAGATGGCGTTTACGCTTCTATGGAGTAATTATAAGAATAGAGCCATTGTGCCGGTCATACGGCAGAGGCTTTAACCATTTCCCTGATTGCGCAGGGGATGGCCGTTAGCAAGGGGGAGACGGTTACCTGTGGGTCCGTCTCCTTCTTTGCAATTACAGAAATGATTGTTGTTTCAGTCTGAGACAACAAACGGACAGGTGGCCTGTCGGCGACATCATGATATAGGAAAGTCAGTTGCCGTCCGGGACATTCATAGTAAATAACTGGAGCGTGTCTGAAAATTTACTTCCGCTTTTTCGTGTCAGAAAGTGACAGGAAGCTTTACAGTGGGAAAAGCCGGGAATGAATTTTCAAACACGCTCGTGAAAAAGAAAAATCAGTTACTATCTACAGTAATAAATCCAGTTAAGAGGTGCATTATGAGTTTTATATCCTATTTAAAAGATGGTATCAGCCTGGGCAGTATTTATGCGATCATCGCTCTCGGCTATACAATGGTATATGGTATTGCAAAAATGCTGAACTTTGCACATGGTGATGTTATCATGGTTGGAGCATTTGTAATTCTTACCGCAGTTACCAAAGCCAGTATGTCACCAATCCTGGCAATCATTCTTTCTGTTGTGATCTGTACTGTTGCCGGTGTTGTCATTGAGGCAGTTGCATACAGACCTCTTCGTAAGGCTTCATCGAATCTGGCAGTTCTGATCACTGCAATCGGTGTCAGCTATCTGCTTCAGAACCTGGCGCTTTTAATTTTTGGCGCAGATGCAAAGAGCTTTGTTCCGGTTATCAATGTTCCGTCTCTGGAGCTGTTTGGCGGACAGCTTACGATTAAAGGTGTTACGATCGTAACAATCCTTGCCTGTATTGTGATTATGGTTGGTCTTCAGCTTTTTGTAAAGAAAACAAAACCGGGGCGTGCCATGCAGGCTGTTTCCGAGGACCGTGACGCCGCACAGCTGATGGGTGTCAACGTAAATGCAACCATTTCCCTTACCTTTGCAATCGGTTCCGGACTTGCTGCAATTGCAGGACTTCTTCTTTGCTCCGCATATCCTACACTGACTCCTTATACAGGCGCAATGCCTGGTATCAAGGCTTTCGTAGCGGCAGTATTCGGTGGAATAGGTTCTATCCCAGGAGCAATGGTTGGAGGAATTCTCCTTGGTGTTATTGAGATTTTCAGTAAGGCCTATATTTCCTCTCAGGTTGCAGATGCAATTGTATTTGCAGTTTTGATCATCGTGCTGCTTGTAAAACCATCTGGTCTGTTCGGCAAGAACATCCAGGAGAAAGTATGAGGTGGCCGATATGAAAAAAAATATGAACAAAACAACAAAAAACAATTTTATTACATATGGCATGGTAATCGCAATCTTCGTTGTGGTACAGATCCTTTCCTCCACAGGAAACCTGTCCAGACTGCTTACCGGCCTTCTGGTACCCATCTGTGTGTACATTATCGCATCTCTTTCCCTGAATCTGGTAGTCGGTTATTCCGGAGAGCTGAGTCTTGGACACGCAGGATTTATGTGCGTTGGAGCCTATTCCAGTGCTCTGTTTTCCCATGTTACCAGTGATGTGCTTCCGTCTGTTCCAAGATTGATTCTTGCATTGCTGGTAGGTGCTGCCGTGGCTGCTGTCTTCGGTGTGCTGATCGGTATCCCGGTACTGAGACTTCGGGGAGACTATCTGGCAATCGTAACCCTGGCATTTGGTGAGATTATTAAGAACCTGATCAATATTCTGTATGTTGGTGTGGATGATAAAGGGCTTCACGTTGCAACAAGCGCAGCCAACCTGAAACTGGATCCAGGCGGAAAACAGATCATCAAGGGTGCTCTCGGTGTTTCCGGTACTGCAACCTTATATAAAGATATTAAGGATTATTTCTTCCTGATCGGTGTGATTCTGGTTCTGGTCGTTCTGTTTATTATCCAGAATCTGGTAAACTCCAGAAGCGGACGTGCCATTACATCTACCCGTGATAACCGTATTGCAGCTGAGTCCATCGGTATCAACGTAACAAAGAATAAGCTGCTTGCATTTACTATTTCCGCTGCAATTGCCGGTGTAGCAGGTGTACTTTATGCCCACAACCTTTCCATGCTGAAGGTTTCTATTTTTGACTACAACATGTCCATCACCATTCTGGTATATGTAATTCTTGGTGGTATGGGAAATCTTCGCGGAAGTATTCTGGCAACGATTGTGCTTTATGCACTTCCCGAGCTGCTTCGTGGATTCTCCACCTACCGTATGCTGATTTATGCAATCGTAATGATCACAATGATGCTTTTCAACTGGGCTCCTGCAGCTAGAGATTTCAGAAGCCGTATTATTGAAAAAATCAAAGGTCACGTGAAAGAAAAGGAGGCAGCTTAATTATGGCAATGTTAGAGGTAAATAATCTTTCCATACAGTTTGGCGGCCTTCATGCTGTAGATAATTTTCAACTGAAAATCGAAAAAGGCGAGCTTTACGGCCTGATCGGACCAAACGGTGCTGGAAAAACAACCGTATTTAATCTTCTTACAGGTGTTTATAAGCCAACAGAGGGAATTATCAAGCTGGATGGGCAGGATATCACCGGAAAAAGTATTATCGATATTAATAAAGCTGGAATTGCACGAACATTCCAGAATATTCGACTTTTTAAAGATATGACCGTACTGGACAATGTAAAGGCTGGTCTGCATAATCATTATAAATATTCTACTTTAACCGGAATCTTAAGACTTCCCAAATATTTTAAAGTAGAAAAAGAGATGAACGAGCGTGCTATGGAGATCCTGAAGGTGTTTAATCTGGATCAGGAGGCTAATCTTCTTGCGGGAAACCTTCCTTATGGTAAACAGCGTAAGCTGGAAATTGCCAGAGCGCTTGCCACAGATCCCAAGCTTCTCCTTCTGGATGAGCCGGCTGCCGGTATGAACCCAAATGAGACACAGGAGCTGATGGATACCATTCGGTTTGTAAGAGATCATTTTAATATGACGATCCTTCTGATTGAGCACGATATGAAGCTGGTTGGCGGTATCTGTGAGGAACTGACTGTATTGAACTTCGGACAGGTTCTCTGTCAGGGTGAGACAGCAAAGGTTCTGAAAGATCCTGCTGTTGTTACTGCATATCTGGGCGAATAAGGAGGAAAAAGAAATGGCAATGTTGGAAGTAAAAGATTTACACGTATATTATGGTGTAATCCAGGCATTAAAAGGAATCTCCTTTGAGGTAAACCAGGGCGAGGTTATTGCTTTGATCGGTGCCAATGGTGCAGGAAAAACCACTACACTGCAGACACTTACAGGTCTTCTTTCAGCAAAAGAAGGTTCCGTTGTTTTTGAAGGAAAAGATATTACCAGGGTTCCGGCCCATAAGATTGTTGAAATGGGAATTGCACACGTTCCGGAGGGACGTCGTGTTTTTTCAGATTTAAGTGTATATGAGAACCTGATCATGGGTGCTTATACGAGAAAAGATAAAGCTGAGATCCAGGAAAGCCTTGCAGGAGTCTATAAAAGGTTTCCGCGTCTGGAAGAGCGTAAAGGACAGCGTGCCGGCACACTTTCCGGTGGTGAGCAGCAGATGCTTGCCATGGGTCGTGCCCTTATGAGTAAACCCAGACTGATCGTAATGGATGAGCCATCCATGGGACTTTCCCCAATCTTTGTAAATGAGATCTTCGATATTATCCGTGTGGTAAGCGAAAGTGGTACTACGGTACTTCTTGTAGAGCAGAATGCGAAGAAGGCCCTCTCTATCGCAGATCGTGCATACGTTCTTGAGACTGGCAAGATCACAATGAGTGGAAAAGCAAGCGACCTGCTGAATGATGAAGCGGTACAGAAGGCTTATCTGGGTGAATAAAATTTGCAGATCTGACAGCTGACAGGCGACATGTCCGTTTTGTGAACAAAATGCACAGAAATCTCGGGAATCTGGTGCATCACGAAGCGGTTACTGGATAGGTCGTGAACAGTAAGGGTTTTAGGAAAATAATCTGGTCAGGTGATTTTTATTGTTGCCGGAAAGAATGGAAAAAACAACGCTTTAGAAAGCTGGCCAGTGTAATAAGGAGGAGAGAAATGGACAATTTCGTAATTACAATTGCAAGACAGTACGGAAGCGGTGGACGTACCGTTGGTGAAATGCTTGCGAAGAAATTAGGGATTGGATATTACGACAAGGATATTATCCGCATGGCATCTGAGGACAGCGGAATTCATGAAACTCTTTTTGGAAGAGTAGATGAGTATTCCAGCGCAAAAAAACCGCTTTTCGGGAAGAATGGAATTTACAGCGGTGAGCTGATCTCGCCTCAGAGTAAGGACTTCACCTCTGATGAGAACCTGTTTAATTATCAGGCAAAGATCATCCGTGAACTGGCTGGGAAGGAATCCTGCGTGATCATCGGAAGATGCTCCAACTATATTTTGAAGGATTATCCAAATGTGCTTCGTGTATTTATCCACGCTGATTGGGATTTCCGAATGGAAAAGGCTGCTGAGAAGCTGAGCATGAGCCAGAAAGAGATCGAAAAATTCCTTCAGAAGGATGACAAACGTAAGGATGAGTATTACCGCAGATTTACAGGTGAGGAATGGAAGGATGCCACTCAGTATGACCTGTGTCTGGATAGCAGCAAGCTTGGATATGAGAAATGCATCGAAGAAATTGAAAATCAGCTGAAGCTGCTGAAATAATAACAGGCTGTGCCACATAGCAGCATATCATGTGAAAACAAAAAGGAAGAGCACTGGTGATTTTGAAAGAGATTGCCAGTGCTTTTTAATGTAACAGGAAATTCCGTTTGGATTTCCTGTTACATTAAAATCCCTACCGGGCAGGATTGCACTGCGGCGGAAAGGTAGTTGTCGCTCGAGGCGACCCGCCGCAGGCGGAGAATCCTGCAAGCAGGATTCTTTTTTACATTTCATAAACATATATTATCAGGAAAGACAGATGTCAGGCGGCGGGATATGAAGGAAAAAAGACATCTGGTGATGTGGGTAGAAGTTATAGCGTTGGCGGTGCTGCTGGCAAGGCTGGAAACTGTGAGAATCCGGGAGAATGCGAAAGAAGTGCAGGAATATAACTGTGCCGGGCGGGAACAGGAAGGTGCGCAGAAGGGGAACGGAAAAAGAGAGGAAAAAACTATCAGTGACAAAGTGATAGGGGCTAGGAATAGAAGGTCAGAAAAGAAGCTGGAAGATACTTTGGAAAAGAATGTGACGGAAAAGAAAAAAGCAGCTCTGACTTTTGATGACGGTCCTAACAGTAAATATACGCCGCTGCTTCTGAAAGGGCTGAAGGAGAGAGGGGTTCATGCTACTTTTTTTCTCATGGGGAAGAATATTGAGGGAAAAGAGGCCTTGGTGAAGCAAATACAGGAGGAGGGCCATCTGATCGGGAATCATACATACAATCATGTACAGCTGGATAAGATTTCAAAGGAGGCAGCAAAAGAAGAAATTGAGACAACCAACCAGAAAATCTTTGAAATCACAGGTGTGTACCCGGCATGGTTAAGACCGCCCTATGGGGAGTGGCGAAAAAATCTGGATTTTTATGTGGAGATGTTTCCTGTACTCTGGGATGTGGATACTTTGGACTGGAAGAGTAAAAATGTAGATTCGATTATGAAAATTGTGCGGTCGGAAGTGTCAGACGGGGCAGTGATCCTGATGCATGATGCTTACCAAAGCTCAGTAGATGCAGCGCTTCAGATTGTGGATCTTCTGATGGCAGAAGAATATGAATTCGTGACTGTAGAGGAGCTGATATTGCCGTAAAAGATCGTTAAAGATGTTCACTGGTAATATTCCGCGAACAGTCAAAAAATAGCTTTATAAACTTGCCTAAATGAGAAATATAGATTATAATTAGAACAAATGTACGGAAAATTACTTTTGAATTGGAGAGAAATACATGGATTTATTTGAATATGCGAAATCCAGGACAATGGAGAATGAATCCCCACTTGCCTCCCGTCTTCGCCCAACGAAACTGGAGGAAGTAGTGGGACAGCAGCACATTGTGGGAAAAGATAAATTACTTTACAGAGCCATCAAGGCAGATAAGCTGACTTCCGTTATTTTTTACGGTCCTCCAGGAACCGGAAAGACCACTCTGGCTAAAGTCATTGCCAATACTACAAGCGCAGACTTTACCCAGATCAATGCAACCGTAGCTGGCAAGAAAGATATGGAAGAAGTGGTAAAACAGGCTCAGAATGCCCTTGGAATGTATGGGCGAAAGACGATTTTGTTTATTGACGAGATTCATCGCTTTAATAAAGGACAGCAGGATTATCTTTTGCCTTTTGTGGAGGACGGAACCATCATCCTTATTGGAGCCACCACAGAGAATCCCTATTTTGAGGTAAACGGTGCTCTCCTTTCACGTTCTATTGTGTTTGAGTTGAAGGCACTGGAGATTCCGGAGATTAAAGAACTGCTCCTGCGGGCAGTGAACGATAAGGAAAAGGGCATGGGAAGCTATAATGCGGTTCTGGATGAAGATGCCCTGGAGTTTCTGGCAGATATGGCAGGAGGAGATGCCAGAAGCGCTCTGAATGCCATAGAGCTTGGCATTCTTACTACGCCAAGAGCTTCAGACGGCAAGATCCATATTACTCTGGATGTGGCTTCTGAGTGTATCCAGAAGCGTGTGGTGCGCTATGATAAGGATGGAGATAACCATTATGATATTATTTCTGCATTTATCAAGAGTATGCGCGGCTCCGATCCGGATGCTGCAGTTTATTATCTGGCGAAGATGCTGTATGCAGGTGAAGATGTGAAATTTATTGCAAGACGTATGATGATCCTTGCTTCTGAAGATATTGGAAATGCAGATCCCCAGGCCCTGGTAGTGGCAACCGCAGCAGCCCAGGCAGTTGAGCGGGTGGGAATGCCGGAATCCCAGATCATTCTTTCCCAGGCTGCCGCATATATGGCATGTGCACCTAAGAGTAATGCAGCGGTGAATGCTATTTTTGCAGCAATGGACAGTGTGAAGCGTACCAGGACGACTGTTCCGGCTCATCTTCAGGATGCCCATTATGGAGGGCATGAGAAGCTGGGACATGGAATCGGCTATAAGTATGCCCACGATTATCCAAATCATTATGTAAAGCAGCAGTATCTGCCAGATGAGATCCAGGGAGAGAAATTCTATGAGCTGTCAGATATGGGATATGAGAAGAAACTGAAGGAACACATGAAGTTTATAAAAGAGCATGCAGATTGAAGGAATGATTTTTCAAACACGCGTTGGAATAAATATTGAGTAATTATCAGCAAGTGCTATTTTGCCAAGCGTGCAGCTGTGAAGGTACTGAATAATTACAAAATCTGAAATAAAAAGTGGAGGAGCTTTATAAAAGCCCCTCCATTATTTTTGCATAAATTTCTTCATATTTCTTGGGCCACTGCCTGCACATGGCCTTGGCAGCGGAAAGAGATGGCGCTGCAAGAGAAAGATCGATCACAGAAGCACCCTTCTGCAAAAGCTGAAGGTGAACCACATATTCTCCCTGATTATTAATGTAATAATCGGCTGGAGCTTTCACCTGATTCTTGGTGGAGGCACCTCTGGCTGCCAGGTACTGGAGCACTTCAGTACGGATGTCCTGGGAAATATCATTCTCGAAATAGGTGAGCGTGTTTTTTCCATCTTCAGTAAGATAATAGTAGGAAGTATTGGAAATGGTACGCTTCTCAATCAGTTCTGTTTCCTCAAGCTCGGAAAGGGCCTGTTGCAAATGGAAATAATTTGTGTACTCACGGTCCAGAATAAATTCTGAAATTTCTGAATTAGTGATGGGGGACGAAGAATTCCGAAGCATGTATAGGATGATCAGTTTGTAAACAGTAAATGGTGTAGCCATTTTCCAGCCTCCCTTCTGGTGAAATATTGCGTAAGTTCTAAATTCGAGCGTGTTTGAAAAAGGCTTTCTGCAAGATGCGTATTACACTTTGCGGGAGATTGCGGGAATAATATTTCAAACAGACTCTGGAGCGTGTTTGAAAAATCATTCCCGCAATCTGCACGCCCCACTTTGCGGGAGATTTTGCCCTCTTTCAGTCGGCGTAGCCCGCTACGCCTCCCTCAATCGGACAAAATCTCCCACAAATTGTGACGCACATCTTGCAGAAAGCCTTTTTCAAACACGCTCTAATGCTTTGCCCTGAAAACTCTGACGCTCTTTCAAACGGTGGTGGAGCAGATTCAGCACTTCTCTTTTTCTGCTGGCCCATAGAGGGGCGATCAGCAGATCTTTCGGCCCATCGCCGGTAACCCGGTGGATCACAATGGATGGATCCAGATGTTCCAGGCAGTCTGCTACAAGGTCAATATATTCGGTGCGTTCCAGCACTTTAAATTTCCCGGCAAGATAATCATATGCAAGGTCAGTGCCTTTCAGAACGTGGAGCAGCTGAAGCTTGATTCCCTGAATATCCCGGGCATTTAAATAATCCATAGTAGCCAGCATATCTTCCCTGGATTCGCCGGGAAGCCCGAGAATGGTATGAACTACTACTTCCAGACCAGCTGTGCGGAGTCTCTTAAGGGAGTCTTCAAAGCAGGATAGAGGGTAACCTCGCCTGATATAAGCTGCGGTAGATTCATGAATGGTTTGAAGTCCCAGTTCTACCCAGACTGGTTTAACCATGTTTAGCCGGGAAAGAAGTTCTACTACATCGTCCTCCAGGCAATCCGGCCTTGTACCAATAGAAAGTGCCACAATCCCCGGATGGGAAATAGCTTCCTGAAAAATTTTTTCCAGATAAGGCACAGGAGCATAAGTATTGGTGTAAGCCTGAAAATAGGCGATGTATTTGTGAATAGGTCTTTTGGCGGAAAGCATGGCAATTTGGCTGTCTATCTGTTCATGGATAGAGAGGGCTGCACTGGCGGCAAAATCACCGCTGCCACCTTCGCTGCAGAAGATGCAGCCGCCGTGTCCTATTGTACCATCGCGGTTGGGACAGCTCATGCCGCCGTTTAAGGTGACTTTATAAACCTTTTCCCCGAAGCGCTCCTTTAGCATATAGTCAAGGGAGTGATAGGGCTTTCCATTCCAGCTGGTGATCATAAATTCTTATTGTCGGAATCAAGACTGTGGTCTACTACACTGTCAGGATTCGGCTCAGAGGTTTCTTCCGGAATATATTTGTCAAAAATTTTCACAAAGAAATGGGAATTGATGTATGCAATTCCGGAAAATCCAATGAGCACCAGCAGCAGGATGACCATGGACTGTACCTGGGCACTTGGAATAAAAAATACAAGAACCGGGGCAGCAGTGACAAGGATCATAAGTGCTGTATATGGAAGATGGCGGATGGACATCAAAAATGCGTTGGTAAAAGTATTCTTGATGGTATTGTAAAATTTCGCAAGAACCGGGTAGATGTACAGGAAGATCATCAGGTAAACGACCAGGATCATCATAAATAATACCATAAGAACCTTACCGATGGTGCCAGGTGTGCTGCGGCAGATGCTAATGTCAAAGTACAGCAAAAGGGCAGCCGCAAGCATGATCAGATTGATCACAATACCCTGTTTCAGATTCTGTTTAAAGGATTTAAAAAATCCGCGGACGATATAAGACTCTTCATTACGAACCATTTTCAAAGTGACGTAGAACATGGCGGCAATGGAAGGTCCAATGGTCACCACCGGAATGCAGCAGACAATGCAAAGCAGATTCAGAATGATAAGATCTGCCACCCTGCTCATGAAGGTGAAAAATTTGTTATCCATGTTGAAAAAACGATCCATTCAAAAATTCCTCTTTTCTATTTTGTATATAGCATTAATGAGCTTATCACATAGTATAACGAATCTGTGAAAAAAAAGCAATTTGAAAATAAAAAAGAACATAAAAACTATATAATCTTCACAAAAATATTTATAGAAAGTCCTTGCTTATCACACGTCAGAGTGTTAAAATAGTAATCATTGAAAAGAGAATAATAAACATTAAATATAGAAAAAGGAGTAGCGAAATGAGTAAAAATATCAGAACTGAGGCAGTTGACCATCTTTTTGAGGCCATACTTTGTCTGAAGGATAAGGAAGAGTGCTACACTTTCTTTGAGGATGTGTGTACCATTAACGAACTTCTTTCTTTATCTCAGAGATTTGAAGTGGCCAAGATGTTGATGGATAAGAGAACTTACCTTGACATTTCTGAGAAGACCGGTGCTTCCACAGCCACGATCAGCCGTGTAAACCGTTCTCTGAATTATGGCAATGACGGTTATGATATGGTATTTAAGAGAATGGAAGAGAAAAAAGAGCAGAACCGTTCTCTGGATCAGAAGGACGAATAAGCGTCAGAGGATCTGAATCCGAAATAGAATAAAATATACGAAAGAAAACCCGCGAAATTGTGCTATGAGATAATTTCGCGGGTTTTGTACTGTTATTTGTCTTTATTCTTCTTATGTTTGTCCCTGGGCTCAGATGGGGAAATGTCATCGATCATTTTCTCAATGATCATCTTCTTAATGTAGACATCAAAGCTCATGAGACAGATAAAACTGAATCGCTTCAGAAATTCCTGATCTTCCTCATCTGCATCCTGGAAAGTGGCGCTGGAGAAACGGTAATCCTTCAGAAGATTCTTGATCAACTGGTCAATCTTGCGGTTCTCCATTCCAAAAACTTCATTATATACATAGGTCATGTCCTTGCCTGGCTCACCTTTAAAGTATTTCGCTGTGATGGGACCGAGAAGCTTCTGGATGTCTGTGATGGACAGAATATTCTTAAAATAATAAATGAAGATCAGCATGAGCAGATGATCTTTGGAATAGCGCTTCTTCTCAGGGGAAGGGAGCAGGTTATTCTTGGCGTAGTTATTGATCATGGTCTTTGTCAGGATCTTGTCATCATCGTGACGCTTTGTGGACGCAAGCTGATCCTCCATAAACGTGGTGACCTGATCCATGTACAGGTCGATGTTTGGAAGATCTTCTGGTTTTATATAATCCATTCCGGAAATGTGCTCCAGAATGCTCTTTAATATGGATTTATCATCAGCTGTCATTTTTATCACCTCTGCTCCTTATTATATAGTTTTTAAAACTACTTGTAAACTGTTTTTTTCAGATCTTGTGAAAAACAGAAAAAAACCAGAACTTTGTTTACAAAAAACACCTCACGGAATGTTACTGGTAAACAGTAAAAACCCGAATCTATGTTTGGATTTTCTGCACGTTCGGGGTTGTGGGAGATAAGGATTTCATGTATAATGAGATTTAACTATTTGAAAAATCATTCCCGCAATCTGCATGCCCCATTTGACGGTATATTTCGTCCGAATTCAGTTGTCGCAGTCCGCTGTGACGCCCTCATCAGGGCGGAAGCTCCTACAAATTGTGGCGCACATCCTGCAGAAAGCTTTTTTCAAACATGCGTTAGCGAAAAAAGGAGAACATAAATGAGCATATATGATACATTAAATCCCCCTCAGCGCGAGGCGGTAGCACAGACAGAGGGACCAGTCCTGATCCTGGCGGGAGCTGGTTCCGGCAAGACAAGAGTGCTGACACACAGGATTGCCTATCTGATGGATGAAAAGGGAGTAAATCCGTGGAATATTCTGGCTATTACTTTTACCAATAAGGCTGCTCAGGAGATGAGAGAGCGTGTGGATAAGCTGGTGGGCTTTGGTTCTGAGAGTATCTGGGTGTCTACTTTCCACTCAGCCTGCGTAAGAATCCTTCGGAGACATATTGATAATCTGGGATATGACACGAATTTTACAATCTATGATACAGATGACCAGAAGTCTCTTATGAAAGATGTGTGCAGGAAGATGAACATTGACACCAAGATTTATAAAGAGCGTTCCCTTCTTGCCCAGATTTCCCATGCCAAGGACGAGCTGCTTACACCAGATGATATGGAGATGAAAGCTGCCGGAGATTACAATATGAAGAAAGTGGCTTCTGTTTACCGTGAATACCAGGCTGCTCTTCGCAAGAATAATGCACTGGACTTTGATGATCTGATCGTAAAGACGGTGGAGCTTTTTGAAAAATGCGGTGCAGTGCTAGAGTACTATCAGGAGCGGTTTAAATACATTATGGTGGATGAGTATCAGGATACCAATACTGCACAGTTTAAGTTTATCAGTCTTCTGGCCCAGCGGTATCAGAATCTTTGTGTGGTAGGTGATGATGACCAGTCCATTTATAAATTCCGTGGGGCTAATATTGGAAATATTCTTGGATTTGAGCATGTTTTTCCAGATGCCAGGGTAATCCGTCTGGAGCAGAACTACCGCTCTACAAGGAATATCCTGAATGCAGCGAACCAGGTGATCGCGAATAATACAGAACGTAAGGCAAAAACCCTGTGGACAGAGAACGAAGAAGGCAGCAAGGTGCATTTTCGCCAGTTTTTGAATGCTTATGAGGAAGCAGAGTATGTGGCAGGGGAAATCGGCAAGTTAAAAAGAAACGGTCTTGGGAACTACCGTGATTGCGCTATTCTTTATCGTACCAATGCCCAGTCCCGTATTTTCGAGGAGAAATTTATTGCAGCCAATATTCCATATAAACTGGTAGGAGGCGTTAATTTCTATGCACGTAAGGAAATCAAGGATCTTCTCTGTTATCTGAAAACGATTAATAATGCCAGAGATGATCTTGCTGTGCAGAGAATCATAAATGTGCCAAAGCGTGGAATCGGTGCAACGACACTTGGACGTGTTCAGGATTATGCGGACAATATGGGAATCAGTCTGTATGAGGCATTGCGCGTGGCTGAAGAGGTTCCTTCTATTGGAAGAAGCTTGTCAAAGATCGATGGCTTTGTAACTTTTATACAGATGCTGAAAAGCAAGGCAGATGTGATGACTGTGGAGGAAATCCTGCAGGAGGTAATTGATTCCACAGGTTATGTGGCAGAGCTGGAAGCTGAGGATACAGAAGAATCGAGAGCAAGAATTGAGAATATTGATGAGTTGATTTCCAAGACTGTAGCTTATCAGGAGGCTATGGAGGAGCAGAATCAGTCGGCTACGCTTTCAGGCTTTCTGGAAGAGGTGGCTCTGGTAGCAGATATTGATACTGTAGATCCGGATCAGGATTATGTGCTCCTTATGACTTTACATAGTGCCAAGGGTCTGGAGTTTCCGAAGGTGTTTATGGTAGGAATGGAAGACGGCATTTTCCCTAGTCATATGACCATCAGCTATGGCGATGACGGGGAGATGGAAGAAGAGAGAAGACTTTGTTACGTGGGAATTACCCGTGCAATGAAAGACCTTACTTTGACTTGCGCCCAGCAGAGGATGATCCGTGGAGAGACTCAGTATAACAGGGTTTCCAGGTTTGTGAGAGAGATTCCAAGAGAACTGGTAGATCTGGGACACACTATTCAGGAGAAGAAGCCGAAAGTGGAGGAACTAATCCCAACACCGGCGAAATACTCCAAGATGAAAGAGATTCTCCAGGGCAGAAATTATAAGCCAAGAGAATTTAAAGTAACAAAAGCTAATTCGCTGGATTATGAGGTGGGAGATACGGTACGCCATATTAAATTTGGCGTTGGAATTGTGAAGGAAATCGTGGAAGGCGGCCGTGATTATGAGGTTACAGTAGAGTTTGATAAGGTTGGTGTGAAGAAGATGTTCGCAAGCTTTGCCAAGCTGAAGAAAATTTGATTGGAAATTGGGTTTGGAAAAATTTAAAATTAATATATTAACTATGGTAAAATAATTGCAAAAGTGGTATAATAAATAAACCTAATGAGTACTTTGAAAGAGAGGATGGTATCACATGAACATTAAAATGGATAAGCTCGAGGAATTATTATCATTACTTAAGAAAAAAGAAGATGAGAAGCAGAAGAATACAGTCCTCTGGGTACTGGCTATCATTGGCGCTGTAGCTGCTGTTGCAGGAATTGCATTTGCAGTATATCGCTTCTTCGCACCGGATTATCTTGAAGACTTCGAGGAAGATTTTGATGATGATTATGACGATTATTTCGAGGATGAGGAGAAATAAGTAAGGCGTTTAGCGGATATCCACGGTCGTCCACAATTTTTGGAATACAAATCTGGTTTGGATGTGGATAATTTCGGGGATTTTTTATAAGTGAGTGCATATTAAATGAAAAGGTATACGGGCATATAGCAGTTATGCTCCCCCGTATACCTTATTTTTGATTTAAGGTAACTGTTCAGTATCTTCATAGTAATACGCTTCGCGCTGCACAGAAATCATGCATTCGCATGATTTCGCGCCGCAATTTTCGGGTTTTCTGTGAACTTTGTTCACAAAAAACACCTCGCGGAACGTTACCAGTGAACAGTAATCTATTGGCGACAGTATTATATATAAAAGACAGCTGCGGAATAGTTACGATCTATATACAATTATTTTATGGAGGATTTATGAAAAAAGGAGAGATTTACGAAGGAATTATCGAGAAAGTTGATTTCCCTAACAAGGGATATGTGAACATAGATGGAGAAAAAGTAATTGTAAAAAATGGAATTCCAGGTCAGAAAGTTCGCTTTATGATCAATAAGAAGCGTTCGGGCAGGGCAGAAGGCAGGCTTTTGGAGATTCTGGAGAATTCTACCCTTGAGGTAAGAGAGCCTGTATGTAAGATTTTTCCAGCATGCGGTGGCTGCATGTACCAGACAATGTCCTACGAAGAACAGTTAAAAATGAAGGAAACTCAGGTGAAAGGACTTCTCCAGGAGGCAGTAGGTATTGGTACAGACCTTCACTGGGAAGGAATCCACGGAAGTCCTATTGAATTTGGTTACCGTAATAAGATGGAATTTTCCTTTGGAGATGAATATAAAGATGGTCCTCTTTCTCTTGGTTTGCACAAGAAAGGCAGCACTTACGACGTACTGACAGCGTCTGACTGCAAGCTGGTGCATCCGGATATGACGGCGATCCTTTCCAGTGTGCTGGACTTTTTTACAGAGCTTGGGGCTGTGCATTATAAGAAAATGCAGCATACTGGTTATCTGCGCCACTTGCTTCTGCGCCGCGGTGTGACCTCTGGTGAAATTCTGGTACATGTGATCACCACAAACCAGGCAGAGTACGACTATGCGCCGCTGGTATCAAGGCTTCTGGCTCTTCCGCTGGAGGGAAAAATCGTGGGAATTATGCACATTATCAATGATTCTCTGTCTGATGTGGTGCAGAGCGATGAAACCAGATTACTTTATGGACAGGATTACTTCTATGAAACGTTGCTGGGTCTGCGGTTTAAGATTAGTACATTTTCCTTCTTCCAGCCAAACTCACTGGCAGCCGAAGTATTGTACTCCATTGTGCGTGATTACATTGGTGACACCAAGGATAAAGAAGTATTTGACCTCTACAGCGGTACTGGAACTATTGCCCAGCTTCTTGCTTCTGTTGCGAAAGAGGTTATCGGCGTGGAAATTGTTGAGGAAGCTGTGGAAGCTGCAAAAGTAAATGCCGCCTTAAATGGTCTCACCAATTGCCGTTTCATCGCAGGTGACGTCCTGAAAGTCCTAGACAATCTTACTGAAAAACCAGATATGATCATTCTGGATCCCCCTCGCGATGGAATCCACCCCAAAGCGCTGCCGAAGATCCTGGCATATGGAGTAGAAAACATCGTCTATATCTCCTGCAAACCAACAAGTCTTGCAAGAGATTTACCAGCATTTCTGGCAGCTGGTTATGAGGTTCAGCGCAGCTGCAGCGTGGATCAGTTTTGCGAGACGGTGCATGTGGAGACAGTGGTGGGACTACAAAGGAAAGATACCTAGAAATCCTTGAATTTACGCACTTTGTAGAGTTTTTCAGTTTCAACAAAATCGGTGAAAATCACAAGGAAAAGATACTTGTGCAGAGAGTAACCGTAATTGTTGCCTTAGACCTCGGTACGGGGAACACAAAAAATCCTGAATATGAAAATGAATAGAGAGCTATCAAATAATTGATAGATTATAGGGATACTTGTTAAAAGCGGGTGTCCCTATTTTTTATAGGGCATTCCAGAAATGGGGTGTCTTTTTTATTAAAATTTAGGAGGAAAACAGAAATGACAAACACAGCGTTAAGAGCAGAGAATAGCAATTCTCGCACAATTACTTTCAAGAGCAAGGAACACGAAAAATTTTATATGGAATATCTGAAAAAATGCAGATATCAGGATGTTTATCATCAGGCTCTGGTTTATTGCCTGGGTATCGACAGAGACACAAGAGAAAATGTGAATAAAATCTATAATTTTAAAACTGGATGTGTAAAAACGGAATCCCTGCAGGAAGGTTGGCAGACCAGTGGAAGTTTACGGATCGTCCGCATGGCATTTAATCTTTACTGCAATGGGACCCCAAGTGTCGGAGATTATGAAGTAGAGGAAGATCAGTTAAAAGAGTGTCAGTATTATACCGTAGAAGATCTGTTTTGCTGCGGATATGCCCGGTATTTTTGGGAAGCCATTAAAATCCGTTACCCAGAGTATTGTTTTTACAAAGACTGGGAGGATATGTATGCTGAAAATTAGATTACAGGGTACTTTAAAGGATATCCAATGGTTCCGTCGTATTTTGGAAAAGCATAAAGAATTGGATGTTCTGGAAGTATCGGATGCTTATGCGAACAAAGGAACAAGCAAATATTTTCGTGTTTATGTTGAAGTAGAAGAAAAAGAGTAAATCGGAGGAAAGTATATGTGTAAAGTAATTGCTATTGCAAATCAGAAAGGCGGAGTAGCCAAAACAACGACAACAATCAATCTGGGAGCCGGACTGGTGAAGTCAGGGAAAAAAGTAGTCCTGGTAGATGCTGATCCACAGGGGCACTTGACAATGGGATTAGGATTCCCTAAAAATCTCAAGGTAACATTAAAAAGCATGATGGAGAACATTATCATGGGACTGGAATTTGATCCGAAAGAAGCAATTCTGCACCATGAAGAAGGTGTTGACCTAATTCCGTCCAATAAATTGCTTGCCGGAATGGATATGTCTTTATTTACAGTAGAGGACAGAGAAAAGGTGCTGAAAGAGTATCTGGAACTGCTGAAGGATGAGTATGATTATATTCTGATTGACTGTATGCCATCCCTGGGAATGCTGACGCTCAATGCTTTGAGTGCAGCGGACAGTGTTCTGATTCCAGTGCAGCCACAATATTATGCGGCAGATGGACTCATGGAATTACTGAAAGTAGTTAAGGGAATCCATCAGAGGTTCAATCCGGATTTACAGATAGAAGGTATTTTATTCACAATGGATAATTGCCGTTACAATAATGCAAAGAGAAACAAACAGGCAATCAAAACTACATACGGAAGTGACATTAGGATTTTTGAGCAGACGATTCCGAGAACAGAAAGCCTTGCAGAAACAGCATCGGAGGGTGTAAGTATCTTTGCCTATGATGGAAAAAGCAAGGGGGCAGACAGCTATCTGGAACTGGTTCAGGAGGTGTTGAAACATGCGTAGACCGAAAAAAGACATTCAGCTTACCTCTTATGATGAATTACTGGGATTAGAGGAAACACCGGAAAAGAGTATGAACCAGGTTGTGGAAATAGATCTGGCAAAGCTCTATCCCTTTAAAAATCATCCGTTCCATGTAAATGATGATGAAAAAATGGCAGAAACCGTAGAGAGCATTAAAACATACGGTGTTTTGACTCCTGCGCTGGTAAGACCTCGACCAGATGGCGGATATGAGATGATTTCCGGGCATAGAAGAAAAAGAGGCTGTGAACTGTGTGGAAAGACTACATTGCCAGCTCTTGTCCGAAATTATACGGATGATGAAGCGGTCATTATTATGGTCGATTCCAACATTCAGCGTGAAAATCTACTGCCAAGTGAGAAAGCTCATGCCTATAAGATGAAATATGATGCAATGAAGCATCAGGGAAGTAAAGGTGAGAAATATACAGCAGATATGGTTGGGGAAGCTGCCGGGGACAGTGGGAGAACCGTACAGAGGTATATACGTCTGGCGGCATTATCAGATGCTTTGCTGGAATATGTGGACAATAATAAAATTCCTATGATTGTGGGAGAAAAGCTGTCTTATCTGAAGCCAGAGGAACAGGGGTGGCTTCTGGAAGTGATTACCAACAGCAGCATTTTTCCGACAAAACAACAGGCAGAACAGTTAAAAGAATGCAGTGCAAATGGAAAATTAAACCAGAGTTATATCTATGCTGTTTTATTAAAAAAGGAAAGCAGTAAGATCAATGTGACGATTCCGGCAAAGAAAATTGGAAATTATTTTCCGGAGACATATTCTAAAGAACAGATAGAAGAAGTCATTTTTATGCTTTTGGATAAATGGAAAGAAAACAAAGAAGGAGTAGCAGATGCAGAAGATACAGTTTGATTATTTTACGGGGATGGAAGCGGAACAATACAGCTTTTATCGTGTCCCTAAAGTGCTGTTTACCGAACCATGCTTTAAAACTCTTTCTTGTGAAGCAAAGGTATTATACGGTCTGATGCTAGACCGTATGAGCCTGAGCATTAAGAACAGATGGCTGGATTCAGAGGACAGAGTATACATTATTTTCACTGTGGAAGAAATTGCAGAGTTGATGAACTGCGGAACTCAAAAGGCAGTGAAACTGGTAAAAGAGCTGGACAGCAGTAATGGGATTGGATTGATAGAGAAGAAACGTCTGGGACTGGGAAAACCGAATGTTATTTATGTGAAAAATTTTATGATCAGAGAGGTTCCAGATCAAAAGCCGACAGGTAATTGTGCAGATCTGCAATCTGAGCAGGAAGATCATAAAAAAATTGCAGATTTGCAATCGAAACAGAAAAGACATGAGGAATGTGCAGATTTGCAACAAGAAGCAGAAAACAAGGGGAAAACAGGCATTTCTCTGAATTGTGAAAATCATCATTCAGGAGTAGTGAAAACCACAATTCAGGATTATGGGGAATCACAATTCCA
>ENA-OQNN01000103-OQNN01000103.1-human-gut-metagenome-genome-assembly--contig:-NODE-103-length-104033-cov-24.789579_pt1 | contig 104033 bp, 79 predicted proteins | sample MGYA00242624_ERZ504870 | MGnify/ENA primary metagenome ERZ504870 (study PRJEB26092, sample SAMD00036379) | human gut metagenome | host: Homo sapiens | study: EMG produced TPA metagenomics assembly... | reverse complement strand
CCTTGTGCCGCAGGAGTGCGGTGCAAAGACCGCTGTGCGCTGGGCAAAGGTAGTGGACCGCAAGGGTCGCGGGCTGCTGTTTACCGCGGATGCCGCAAAGCCCATGTTCTTCTCTGCGCTGCCCTACTCTCCCCATGAAATGGAGAGTGCCAAGCACCCCTACGAGCTGCCCCCGGTCCATTACACGGTCATCCGTGCTATGGGAGAGCAGATGGGCGTTGGCGGCGATGACAGCTGGGGTGCCAATGTCCACCCGGAGTATATTCCCGATGTGACCAAGCCTGTGGAGTTCACCTTTACGTTCCGTGGCATCTGACCCTCGTTATTAAGACACCTTCGCGTTGAGATATGGACATCCCTGCATGAGATTCCTATCAAAAGCGAGGGTGTCTTTTTTGGTATCACAAAATCTCAATTCCTGACGCCACTATTTATAAGTAGTGCTTCGCTCTATATAAGCAGCGTTGCTATGTCAAAATAACCGTATTCAGTTTTTGTTCAGAGCATTTCTTTGAATGGTTCTCCAAACTTTCTTTAACGTATTGAAGTATACAAATTTTTAGGATATAAAAAAATCCAACGATTTCTAACGTGAAATCGTTGGATTTTGGTCGGAGTGTAATTATAGGATCTGGAAAAACCCAGTCATATCAATGGTTTTAGGGCAGCAAGCGAGAGGTTTTTATCCTAAAAATCAATTTCCATACCCATTTCTTTTAATTTGGTTCTGTATGCCAGAATATCTTCTTTTTTCGCCAAACGAAGTATGTTATCAGGAGGCGATATGGTATTTATGAATTCTATTCGGTGTCCGGTTAATTCGAGGGTAGACTTAGCCAAATTGAAAGTAATAATTTCTTCCGGATCGAAAAAATCATTCTGGAACATATCAGAATAAAGGCTTGCCATTTTTAATTCTTCAAGAGTAGGTATTCTTTGCTCAAGTTCTTTCCAGGGAGTTAAGTTATCGTCCGATGATACAAATATGTTTTCAAAAAACTCAATCATTCCAGTTTTGCTTTTGTGGTTCCTTAACTTTTTCCAAAATTTATGCCAATCAATCTTCCCTGCAATTAAATCAACAATGGCACTTACAACAAATATGCTCTTTCCAAGTTCTTCATTTGCAATACAAAGCAAGAAATAGCATCGGGCATACATCTTGTTTTCAAACAAAAGCTGTGCTTCCTTGTATAAAGAAGTGGCATTAGATTTTGTTTTTTTATGTGCGATTATTAGCTGCTCGACGGTCAGGGAGCCCTTATAGCGTTTCAATTCCATTTTTATCACTTCCGAGTGTATTCTCTGTTGATCAAGGTCGGGTACCGCTATATATGGTTTATTATATCATTACTTTTTGACTTTTTCTATGGCTTTCTTTACTATGCCGCGGAGTGGACAGAAGGAGTCAATGACATTTCCCTTAAAGTTCCTAAGCAGATACTTTTGGCTGTTAAAGGAGTTGTGGCTCTTAAATAACTGCCGCCCAACGGGACTACGGGTGGCGTTTTCATATATAAAACCATGAAGGGAGGTCACTTTCACCCGGCCAGTCTGCGGACTGGCTTTTTTCATGCCACGAAAAGGAGGTTTGCAAATGGCAGATGATAAGAAAAACATTCCCGAGGCAACCCCGCCCGCCGAGGCTCCCGCTCCCACGGTAGAAAATGCCGTTGTGCCGGAGCAGCCTGCGCTGACCAATGCAGAGGTGGTCATGCTGGAGCATGAGGGGCAGGCGGCACTCTTTGAAATGGGTGAGGCCGTGCCCGATTCCGCCGACGCTGTTACTCACACCGAGGTGGAGGAGCCAACCGCTCCCGAAGTCCCCAAGGCTGAAAAGGAACAGGAGCAGCCGCCCACTCCCGGCAAGGACGATCCCGCCCCGGCACATTCCGGCAAGGTGGTGGATTTTTCCGCCGCCCGTGACGAGGCGGCCAAGGAGGAGAAAAAGGCGGTCAAGCAGAAGCCGCCCACGGAAAAGGACAAGCCTGCCAAGCCCGGCAGAGGCCGTCCGCCCAAGGATGGTAAGGCCGCTCCCGATAAGGCAAAGCCGCCCAAACCTCGGGACAAAAAGTCCCAAAGCAAGCCCGCCCCGGAGAAGCCTGCCGTGGATAAGGGTGGCGCTCCCGCTGGTGCGGAGGTCACGCCGGAGCCGTCTGCGCCCCGTGACGCCACCCGCACCGAAAAAGAGGAGATCGTCTATCACCAATCCCAAGTTGCACAGCAATGGACGCTTTCTCCATTACGGGGCATGGCTGGGGACGGAGCGGCAGCCCTCATACAAGGAGCGGCTACGGCTTGCCATCAATGAAGCTCTTACCAAACGCCCCGCAGACTTTGACGCTTTTCTTCGGCTCATGGAGGCGTCCGGCTTCACGGTCAAGCATGGGCGCGGCGGTGTAATTTCTTTTCTCGTTCCGGGGCAGGAGCGGGCGACACGGCTGCGGGCATCTACCCTCGGGGACGGCTACAATCCCGAGGACATCAAGGCCGTTATCGCCGGGGAGCGTCCGCTCCCGGAGCAGCCTGTTTCTGCGCCTGCTGCCCCTCGCCGTGTCAATCTGATCGTTGATATACAGGAGCGCCTGCGCTCCGGCAAAGGTGCGGCCTATGCACGGTGGGCAAAGGTCTATAACCTTAAACAGATGGCGGCAGCGCTTCAATTCATGCAGGAACAGAATATCACCGAGTATGACCAGCTCTCCGCCAAGGCCGAGGATGCCGTTTCTCGCTTTCACGCTCTGACCGAGCAGCTCCGGCGGACGGAGGCTGACCTGTCCGCAACCTCCGAGCTGATGGGAGCCGTGGTGCGGTACGCCAAGACCCGCCCCGTCTTTGACGGGTATAAGGCCGCAAAGTATAGCTGGAAATATCTTGCCGAGCATGAGACGGAGCTGGCGGACTACCGGGCAGCCAAGGCCACGATGGGAGAGCTGCTGGGCGGAGAGAAACTGCCCAAGATGACAGAGCTAAAAGAAAAACGCCGCCAACTGGCGGCGCGGAAAAAGGCGCTCTATGCAGGCGTTGGGCGTGGATATTCAGACCATCCAGAGCATCGTAGGCCATGCCGACACCGAGATGACTGAGCATTATCTTCATGTTCAGGAATCCATTCGGCAGAGTGCAATCCAGTTGTTCAGCGAGGCATTTTCGGCTTAAAAATTGGACGGAACGACACTAATTAGACCAGATAAAATCTTTGGCATTGTGGTCAAAATTGTGGTCAAAACCAAATGAGGTCAGGCCACAAACAAAAAAAATCCAACGATTTCTAACGTGAAATCGTTGGATTTATGGTCCAGCAAGACTGGACAAATCCGAACTTGTCGGGGCGAGGCCCCTCCATCTTGCTGACGCAAGACCGTTCTGTTGCTCAAAAGCCCCACTGGGGCTTTCGTTGCTTCGCAAACGCAAACTTTTTCCTTCTGCCTCATCAGCGGTCAAAGTGTCCTCAAATCGGACGGTTTGAGTGCCATCCTTGTAGTTGAACGTAATCAACATCCGGTCATCGTACAGGAAAATGGCATTCACAAAAATTTCAATTAGCGCTTTCCGCTGCTTTTTCTGTGATATATCGAACTTTCTAAATTTCAGCAGCCAGAACCGGATGAAATCTTCGTTGAAGCTGGGCTTCTTCAACTTTTCATCTGCAATTTTTGCAGTCAGCTCGTCCTTCTGAATCTCCAGTGCTTCCAGACGTTCTTTCGTTGTCCGAGTATACAAGCCGTCCTCGATGGCTTTCATCGGGTTGTCCAGCTTCTTGTCTACTTCCCGGAGCTGCTTTTCCAGCAGCGGGATCGTGGTGTTCTCCTGATTCTGTACATCCATGACCAGTTGAACGATCTTGTTGATTACCGCATCGTCCTGAATCAGCTTCATGGTTTCCCGGACGACCAGATCTTCCAGCCATTCCTTCTGCACGGTCTTTTTGTTGCAGCCCTTGCGCCGCTTAACGTTGGCGCACTTGTAATAATAGTAGGTGCGCCCAGTAGCACTGGTTCCGCTTTCGCCGAACATCAGCGCACCGCACTTGCCGCAGAACAGCTTGGTGGTCAGCAGATATTCCTCGTCTGCCTTGCCACAGGCAGGGGCGCGCTTGTTCTTGTCCATACGCTTCTGCACCCGGTCAAACAGGTCTTTCGGAACGATAGCCGGAATCGCATCCGGCACAACGATATCCCGGAAAGACAATTCACCAATGTAACGACGGTTCTTCAACATGGTGTTCACGCTGCTGTGGGTCATTTTGCCGCCCTGCATATTGCGGACGCCCTTGTCATTGAGGAAGTTTACGATTTCCACCATCTTATCGCCGTTGTCATACTGCTGAAAGGCTTCCAGCACAAGCGGAGCAGTCAGCGGGTCAAGGTGATAAAACTTTTCCTCGTCGATTTTGTAGCCTATGGTTCCCGTACCGCCAGTGCACTTACCCTTCAGGGCGTTCTCGGTCTGACCACGGATCACCTTTTCGGACAACTCAGCGGAATAGTATTCTGCCATACCCTCCAACAGCGTTTCCACCAGAATGCCCTGTGAGCCCTCGGCAATGGGTTCCATGACGGAAATCAGATGGACGCCGTTCTTTTTCAGGATCATCTTATAGTTTGCGCTATCAAAACGATTCCGGGCAAAGCGGTCAAATTTCCAGACGAGAACAACGTCAAATAGTTTCTTACCGCTGTCTTTGATCATCTGCTGGAACTCCGGGCGATTGTCCGTTTTGGCAGAGAATGCACGGTCAATGTAGTGTTTGATGACCGTGATGCCGTTCTTTTCCGCGTAGGCCGTGCATTCCCGAATCTGTCCCTCGATGGATTCTTCGCGCTGGTTATCGCTGGAATAGCGGGCGTAAATTACGGCGGTCATAGGCTCACTTCCTTTTTCTTATCGAACAGACGGGTAGCTTTTTGCATACTTGTAAATCTGCCGTGCACAGTCAAGGCTCATTTTGCTGGAATCGTTGTGTTTGAGCCATGCATTCACATTGCCTGGATTCAGCTTCAAGTCCTTGTAAAGACGATAATTCGTCAATTTCTTTTTTTGCTGAAGTTCCAATACCCGGCGATGGATCAGTTCTTTCGTGTCATTATCCGCAAGGGCGGCATCCCGCACCGAGCAATAGCTGCGCCAAACTTTCCGGTAGCCTTCCGGCAGTTCAGGTGACTGATTTTCCAAAAGCAGCAGCATTTGCGCCAGCGAATAGCGATCGGAAAGCCGCTCATATTCCGCAACAACAGCGCTGTTTACGGTATAGCGAAGCAACAAATCTACTTTATCAAAGGCCAGTGCATAGAGAAACAGTGGTTCTTTCAGGCGGGGATTTTCGTTCAAACAATCTGCCAGCTTATGGACGCTTGCTGTCTGCACCCCGGCAAGCTCTGCCACATACTGCTTCAAGAAACCTTCAAATGTCAGCTTTCGCATGGTCTCCACCTCTCCACATACTCCTGATAGCGGATATAAAAATCCCGATATCGCCAGTCATTCAAGATGCTAGCTTTCAGCTCATCCTCATCCGTTGCAAGGTGTTTCAGCAAATCCCAGTCCAAAGAGTTCCGTACAGCTTCGCTCTCTACGTCTGCCTTGTCGGTGTCCCGGAAAGAGCACAGCTTTGCAATCACCAAATCTTCCAGACTGGGTGTGTAGAACTGCACCTTTGTGCCACCGAAGGGCAACGGCTGAAGCCGATCTTGGAAATTGTACGGAAAATTGTCGATGTAGGCTTCCACATCGGTGTTAATGTCGTACTTGCCGAGCAAGTTGTACAGCTCTTTCGGAACGCTCAGTGCATCAATGTCATGGGTAGCACGGGTCAGCTTGCCCAGCAGAATGAACGCACTGCCACCCACGATCACCATCTGGTAGCGGTCGTCGTTGTCGATCATCAGGTCGGCATCTTCGTCCAGTCGTTCCAGACGCTTTCGGAGGTCGTCTAAAATCATCTTTCCCATAAAGTAGCCTTTCGTATTTTCAATAATAGTATTCTCTAAGATTATTTTATGGGAGGAGCGCTATCTTGTCAAGTAGAACTTTCAATATCAGTCTACCTTCCAAGAAATTTTGATGGAAGGTCTGTTTTTATTCATATCTTCACATTCAACATTCATCCATTGATTTAATGCCATAATGGAATTTTTCCATTTATTAAAGGAATCCTGCTCTTCAATTTCATTATTCCAAGAAAGTACAATCGAGGTTTTTTGAAATTCAATACCTATATTGGACAGCACTTCCTTCGCAGAGAGCGAGCCTTCGTAGTCAGGTTTTGGTCCGAATCGTTTGATTGGCTCAATTGTGTCCAATAAGCACAGCATAAATTGTAATGGATAACTTCCAGTTGATAATTTATTTTCTTCATGCGTTGTATACAGAAGCGGACTCAAACCATAAGCACTATATAAAATCTCATTATTGCTCATCCACAGATTGTGGCAAATAATGGCATCTACTACATACGCCGCATGAGATATTTGTTCGATATGCCATGCAAGATTTCCTTCCGCCAAAATAAAACCGTTTCGCTCCACAGTTTTATCTTGGCAGAATTTCAAGAAATTCTTTACAAATCTATCAAAAAACAAGTAGCCCGCAATAATACCATGCTCACATGAGCCATTGTTTGCTCGATAGTAAAAATAATTCTTTACCAGTTCTTCTGAAAACCGTTGCGGAATCACATTTGTTCGATACGGAAAAGCTCCATATGGTGAATATGTAATATTCAATTCTCCCAAATAAAATTCCAAACTCTTTTGTCGTTCTGTCGGGTTTAATGGTAGCCGGATGTTCTCGATACAACTTGCAACATCATGATACAGTGCTGTTAAATACCAAGTGTAAATAAAATCGCAGCCATTCGTACAATCTTTCTTGTACCACTCATCATACTGTGGCAAAAAAGTTCTCAGCTGACTTTCCAAACTGCCTCTAAGCAACAAATTCCTTTTTATGAAAATCATTCCGAGCAAATAGAGTGAAGCCGTGTGTAGATGCTTTCCATTCTCTAAATATGTTTCCAGAAAGTCAAACACCATACATTCATCTTTTCTGCCCATTTTATAATGCTTTTCAATAAAATCTCTGCATTCGTCCTTGCCGGTTTTAGAATCCCACAGAGAATCATTGATTATCAGAATGCTATAGTATGAATCGCTGCACTGCTTATACCAGTCATATAATGTCATACGTTTTCCCTCTGTCTTATTTTACCCACATTGCTGGGCGTACTCCACCATTTCTATTTACAAAAGCTCCACGATAAAGTGTTAGTTTTCCATCAGTAGACACTCTTGCTGCACAATCCGATTCCAGACCCGGCGAGCGAAGCCACCACCATTCAGATACTTCCTTCAATTCACCTGATTGTCTAAGATCGTCAACTTCATCGGTGCTTAAAAGGAAAAGTTTATCAATGGTATTTTCACCGGCAGGAGTCCCATAAATTTCATTATTATTGTTTAAGATTTGACTTTCTTCAACCCATTCTTGCTCCCTCGACGAAAATACTTCCGTATAAAATGTTTGATTCAGCCATTCTCGCAGGGTTGTATCTTTCCATGTCGTACTCTCTTTCAAGCTGTTATACGGTTTGCTTGTCAAAACATCCTTGCTGAGCAATAAGATCTTACCATTTTCCTTTTTTAATACAATCCACAGAATCGGGCCATTGGTATTCAGCAACCCATTATTACACTCTCCAAAATTAACAATATCTCCAACGTTTGCCGCTGAAAGATACTCATGCTCGACATCATACTTCTGATTTTCAATAAGTACTTCGGAATCCTTATACCACTGAATTGATTCTAGCATATCATTAGCTGCGATATAATGTCCCTGATTTAGCTGTGTCAAAGCTTCTGTATAAATTTTATGTGCGTTCCACGTACGATTGATTTCATAAATTACAATTATAGAAATAACTGCAGCAGATAAAACAAAGATTGCAACCACAGCTTTCTGCCGCACATTTCTTCTTTTTTCTTTAACAATCGGAATACTTTCATACTCTGCTTTTGCCTTATTGTAATCTGACAAATAACTGCGACCTTTATTGTAATATTCAACTTTTTCTTGTATTGACGGAGTTTGTAGTTCTATTGCTTTCTGGATTTGAGCAATGGTCATATCATCTTGAATCAGATCAAGGCCAGTTCCAACAAGATTTTGCTTTAGAGTAGCAATTAACACATTGTTTCGCTTGTTGTCCGACTTACAAAATGTCTTTTTTAGTTTTTTATAACCACATCTATCAAAAAGATTCACAAGTTTTTCTGATGAGTTTGTGATTTGCGTTGATTCTTTAATCAATGCCACAGCATCATTCAAGGCTTCTGCTTGATTCTGATAATAAGAGAGAAGATATTTTTGATATTTTTCAGATTTTTCATTGAGTTCTTCTTCAAAGATAGAAGATACTACATATCCTATAAAACATTTTGTGACTTGTCCGAAAAAGGCAACATAGAAAACAAGAAATATTCTGTCATCATCGTCGAATTTGATTGGCAAATAAAGTAAGAACTGAATAATACCAAAAATAAGCGACAATTTAAAAGATTCACTATAAATCTCAAAGTCATATCCTTTTATTCGGTCTCTTGTCATTACCGTGCAAATTCCAACCAAGGAAATCAAACTACCCAAGAGTGGAATAATTTGCAGTCCATTACTGCAAAGCATTATAAGTTCAAATAATGAACTTGAAATGCACCCCAATATTGCAATTCCCATAAAGCAATAATAAAGAATCCATCCTCCACATCCCATAACATCATCCTCTGCTTTCTTTTACACAAATAATTACGCTCATATCATCTACCGAACCGTTTTTCACCGCAGCATCTATTATCTTCTGGCAAAATTCTCCTTTATCAGCAGTATCACAATACATATCTTCCATTTCATCAAGGCTGACATAATCATGGATACCATCCGAAGTGATAATGAGTATATCTTGCACTAAAACGTCAATCTGCTTCAATTTCAGTAGGGCGGGATTTCCGGCACCAAAACAGGCAGTGATTTCATTTTTACGATTGAAATATTCCGCAGTTGAAGCATCCAGTTGTCCTGTTGCCAGCAAGTATTCCAGCGTAGTATCATCCCGTGTCAGTTGCTTCAGGTATTTTCCGTTGACTACCGCATACACTCGTGTATTGCCCACATAGGTAATTTTTGCAGAATCCTCTGTAAAATCCACCAAAGTCAACGTTGTCGCCATGCCAGCAAGCGCATCATCTGTCCGCGAGCGTTCAATCAGCTTTCGATTGATCTCCGTCAGGTCTTCCACCGTGTGGTCACATTTTCCCAGTTTCTCCGCAACGAATTGGGATGCCACCGCACCGGCATTATTTCCACCAACACCATCTGCAACCGCCACAAAGCCCTCTGTACACTCACATTCATATATGCCCACAGACAGAATGTTCTGATTCAAAACCACTCTGTCCTCATTCTGGGCTTTCTGCACACCTTTCTGGGTTGCCGCATAGATTTTCATCGTTTCACCTCAGGAACATTTCAACTCTGGCGGCAGAGCATCCGCTTGGATCTCATCAATTTTCAGGGTGGCATCCCCAAAGATCTCGTGGTCGAAAAGATAGCGTGCCAGCGGGTTGATCAGGAAGTTTTCGACAATATTGCCAATGCCACGGCCACCGTTTGACAGGTTTGCCAGCGCCTTTTCTTCCAGCGTCTGATAGGCTGCATCCGACAAGGACACCGTAACGCGCTTTTCGCTTTGAAGATTACGGATGATCTTGTCCACCTGCGATTTCAGAATACGAACTGCAACTTCCGGACGGATATAATCGAACACAACAATATTTTCACCGATACGATTCAAAATTTCCGGGCGGCCCAAATCCAGCTTGAAATAATTCTCGATAGCTTCCCGGACACGCACAGACATCTCCTGATACGGCATATCACTGGTCACATTGGCTTCCCGTGTACCGTCTGCACCGCGCGTATAAATGCCAAGATTGCTGGTAAATATGATGATTGTTTCTGAGAAGTAGACAGTATTCCCCTGTCCATCGGTCATGCGGCCATCTTCCAGAATCTGAAGGAACTTATCCAGAATCGAGGGGTGTGCTTTTTCGATTTCGTCAAACAACAGGATAGAGAAGGGGTTCTTTTTGACTGCATTTGTGAGCTGACCACCTGCTTCATAACCAACATAGCCCGGAGGCGCACCAAGCAGTTTCTGGTCGCTATGGCTCTGGGAATATTCGCTCATATCAAAGCGGATGCAGCAGCTTTCATCACCAAACAAAAGTTCTGCCAACGTTTTGGCTGTTTCTGTTTTGCCCGTACCGGTAGGACCTGCATAAAACAAGACACCCTTCGGGCGGCTATGCGACGAACCCTGCAAGCCGGACATTCCGGTGATAGCACGTTTGATAACATCCAGCGTTTTGGAGATGGCATAGTCCTGCCCCTTCACACGGGTTTCAAAAGTCGCTTTTGCATTTTTGATTTCTTCCAACTGCAAGGTCTTCCAAGGATTCTCCTTGATGCCGTACTTATACAGGTCGATGACATCGCACATATCCCGCACCGCAATGCGTTCATTTTTGCAAAGCCTACGCAGACCGTTGATTTCCGTGAAGCTGAAACCATCTGTCAGTGCCACAAATCGATCCTGAATCTTTTCCAGTTCCTCCGGGTGTGCGGCATAATACTCTTTTTCTGCCTCGTAAATATCTTTTGCAAAGAAGCTGGGGAAGTTTGCGCCCTTCACCAGCACTTCCCGTTCTTCTCTGGATGGATAGGTAACAGTAATCGTTTTGACATTTGGATTTTGCAGATAGAACCATGCTGGCAGGTCGTTCGTCTTGTTTACGATCAGCACCAGCAGATTTTTCAGGATGCTGCCGTTTTCTGTCCGCACATCCTTCGCTTCCAAAGATGCTTGTAGCAACAGAGTAAAACTATCCACTTCACTCTGGTCCATATTATCCGGTTTCACGATATACCGGGATGCAAAGTTCATGATAATAACAGATGCTTCCCGGTTCTGGGTCAGTGCGGAGTAGGCAATATCCGAAGCGGTGTTATTCCTGCCCTTAAAAGTGCACTTGATTGTATGATTATCGACAGGGGCATTCACCAGCCTTGCAAAAGCTTTGGTATATTCTTCCTCGCAGTTATTATAAAAACCCCGCAGACTATCGTAAAAGATAATATTCTGGTATCCGGAATCCTTGAAAAAGAAATGCAGATATTCCGACAGGCGCAGAATGCTTCCCTTCGGGGTACTTCCCTCCTGCGGATACTGGTATGAATCCAGCACATCACCCTCTAAAATCAGCAGCGGCTTTATTTTTGAAAAAATTTCAAGTTCTTTGTGCCATTTTGAAATATAGTCACTCATTTTGATTCCTCACGTTGAGCTGCTTTTCTGCTCGTATACCGTTTTCATTGCATATAAAAGACCGTATATCTGCCTTCTATATATCGCACTCAGTACTCGACCTAGCTGTTCTATCAGAATTTCTCTTTTTATCACAGGTACTTCTGCTATCTTATCAATATTCTTTGAAACCTTAGCATCAATTTGTGCTTTTTCTGCAAGTAACCGCCTTTTCTTTCTCTGTTGCTGTTCGATATTCAGTTTCGTTTTATCAGAGACTGCATTTATAAGTTGGGCTATTAGCAGTGCGTTTTCCTGTTGTTCAAGAACTCGATTTATTTCAATGGAACGATTGATGTCTGCTCCCATTGGCGAACGCTCAATGCTCGTCATCACAGCAATCATTTTTTCTAACTGCTGTATCCTTTTTCGCAAACATCTGTTCTCGTTCTGAAGTCTTTCAAGTTCATCCATAGACGTTCACCTTATACATTTCTAAACTCGTTGAGCGGTTTGACTGTTATTCCAATTTCTCGTGCTTCTTTTCGTATTTTACTTCCAGAAAGGCAATAAACTGTTAGTGGCATAAAACTGTACTCTCGCAAATTCATTTTGGTTTCTGCATTTAAAAATATCATTTCTACTCCAGTCAACCCCTTGAAAACGCCTTGTTCTATTTCTAGGATGCTTTGTGGAAAAACAATTCTGGATATATCAGTCCATTCAAAAACCGCTGGCTGAATGTGCTCCAGACATTCATTCAATAAGACACTTTTTAATTGCCTGCAATAACTAAAGCACCGAGTCTCTAGTACTTTCAAGCTATCAGGTACTACTATACTCGTTAACCCCGATCCAGAAAAACACTCCTTTCCTATTTTTACTATCGTATCCGGAAAATTTATAGCTTCCAACTTTCTGCAACCGTAAAAAGCTCTTTCAGCAAGATATTTTATCCCATCAGGAAGATACACAGCCGTAAAATCCGAATTACAAAATGCATTTTTCCCTATCCCTTTTACTTTTCTTCCGTGTATTTTTTTTTGGAATATAAAGTGTATCTCCATCTTCATTACCAACAAATCTTTGAATCTCTAAGCCATCAGGAACATTTTGACAGATAAACTGTTCCATCAAATCATTTTCTTCGAAACCGCCTTGCAGACTACCCTTAATATTATTATCAATTTTAGTCTGCATCGCCGTTCTTTCTTTATTTAACTGATCAGATATTTTCTGTTGTATCGAAGGATTTAAGGGAATGTTTCCCGTAACAGCATTCATAAGTCTATTTACCGCAACCACTCGTCGTGATTCTTCAATATATTGTCTATCTGCAATAGTCTCCACTATCCTTCTCAGTTCGATATTTTCTTTTCTCAATGTTTCAAGTTCTTGCCGGAGCTTATCTAATTCATCCATAAATGTGCACCTTATATATTCTTAAATTCACTAAGTGGTTTTACCATACATCCGCTAAGCCGCGCCTGCTTCTGTGCTTCACTTCCAGCGAGGCAATAAATCGTTGCATTCCTATATTCAAATCCATCCAATTTAGTCTGCTCACCTAATATAGCCATCTGGATTCCTCTAGAAAACACATCACCTTCAATTATTTCGACACTTTGCGGAATTACAATTTTTGAAAGAGAAGAATATTCGAACGCATTACTTCCAATCGACTCTATTTTTTCGTTCAAAATTACTTTTTTCAGTTGCTTGCAACTATAAAAACTCATATATCCAATTTCTTTTAGATTTTCAGGGAAAACGATTTCTTTTATATCAGTTCCTATAAAACAGCACGGATGCAAAATCTGTAAAGTTTCGGGCAATTCAATTTGCTCTAAAGACTTACAATTATCGAACGCACTTCTTTCAATATATTTTGTATATCGTGGAAGAACCACCTCTCGAAAGTCCATATTTTTAAAAGCATTTTCCCCTATCCCGACAACAACTCTTCCCTTGATTTTTGTCGGGATAACAAGTCTTTCCCCGATTTCAAATCCATTATATCCCTGAATCTCCACGCCACCGGGAACTTCTCTATAAGTAAACTGCTCCGCCAAATCATCCTCTGCCGGTGCATTTTGCTCGGCGGCTCGAATCGCTTCTTCAATTCTGGCATCCATCGCAGCTTTTTCTGTCGCCAATTGATCAATAACCCGCTGCTGGGCATCCGCATTCAGTTTTTGAGTGCCTGCCGCCGCATTGACCAGTTTACTTGTAACAAGTGCACGTTGCCGCTGGGCGATATACTGCGCCATCTCGCCGGATTTGTTCATATCGGCGAGGGTTGCAAAAGTGTCTTCCAGATATTTCACACGTTTTTCCAGCGCTTCGATTTTTGCGGTAAGTTCAGTATATTCGCTCATGTCGACCTCCTGCATCGTTCAAAAAGAAAACTCTTTTTTGTGGATTCCGACCGACACCACCGTGTCGCCCACAGTAAAGTTCTGAATTTGGTTCTGTCCGTTTTCCAGATAGTTTGTGTACTTTGCTCTCAGTTGCTCCTCCAAAATCCGGATATTCTGATTGTCCGACCCACGGAGAAAGCACCCGTTGTTTCGCTCCTGAAGATAAGGCCCATCGATCAAAACCGAAATCCCGGTCAAATCTTTTCCTACCAGTTCATCGAATGTATAGCCGGTATATACCAGAATATCGGGGCTGATAGTTTTAAGTTCCTGAATCAGCTTCATGCAGGCATCAAATTGAAAAAGCGGATCACCGCCTGTCAGGGTAAATCCATCCACCGGGTAGTGGTTCGCAATTTTATGGATCATTTGCATAACCCGTTCCTGTGACACCTGATATTGCTCCTGAAATTCCCACAGTTCCGGGTTGCTGCATCCTTCGCAGCGTCTGGGACAGCCGCAGAACCAGATACCGATGCGCTTTCCGGGGCCCAGCACTTCCACTGGATACAAAATTCGTGCAATATACATCAGATTTTCCTTACCAGAAGATACGCCGCTAGTTCTTGCCGCTTTCCATCTTTGCAGAAGCCGCCCAAACCGACCTCATCGCCATCTTTAACCTCAACCGTACTTTCAATTTGCTGGTCATTCACAAATGTCGGATTGGTGCTACTCAGATTTTCCAGATAAAGTTTCCCGTCCTGCATATAAAAACGGCATTGTTTTCGGCTCACATAGCTCTTTCCAGCCAGAAAGCACTGCAGTTCATGTTCTCGCCCTACAACGACCTCGTCTTCCGTAATGTCGTATGCAAAGGTTCCGTCCAGACTGGTCAACCGATACTTTTCCTGCGCTGCTTCCAACTCTGTTGGAAGGATATCCGAAATATCTTCTCCGCAGGCACTGCACTTGCGGGCGTTGGATGGGTTTTGTGCCCCGCAATCGCAGATACGGACAAGTACCTTCGACGGTTCTTCCAAAGGCGAAGTTTCTAGTTTCGGTTCATCGTCTTCGTCCATAATGCGAACACCCATCAAATCCGCCGAGCAGTTCTCGCAGTCTATCAGGGAAGGGGCGTTTTTCGCCCCACAAAATGGACAAATCTTGAATTTTGCCATAATCAATTTTTACTCCTTCAGATACCGTTCCTTGCCCTGCCCTATGCCACTGCGTCTATTATTTGCCATGAATGTATCAACAGGTGCAGTTGTCTGATAATCCGACACATTGATGATCTGTGCATAGTCTTCGGAGGGAGGAAGCAGTGCCAGCCGACTTTTCAAAACCACGCCTTTCGCTTCCAGCCGCTTTTCAATCTCTGAGAAATCATCGCAGAAAGATTCCATAGATTCGCACAGTTGTTTGGCCTCTGCCGCATCCGGCAAGCGGTCATCCGTGTCCAATCCACCCAGTTCCATGGTGATTTTGCCGTCATCGGCATAGGTCACGTTTACCGCCGTTCCATCCTCGTAGGCATATAACTCGTTGGTGAAGTGCCGTCCGTTCTTTTTGTGCACCTGACGCTGACCGATCACATCATAACCCATTTCTGCCATCACTTCGTCAATGCTCTGGCTGATGTAGGCTCGTTCATCGTCCTCTGCAAGCTGCTGTTGGAGCCTCTCTATCTCTTTTTGCAGCATTTCCAGCCCTGCCTGACAGCAGCGCGTTTCCTTTGGCTCAACCTCTGCGGACAAACACAGAGCTTCATAGCAAGCTCTGGTCTGTGAGTACACCTCAAAAATCCTCTCATATGCAACGATTTCTTTTTGGCAATCGGCAAGCAGCGGCATCACAGTAATTGCCTCAAAGTTGTTCAAGTGTTCTTCACCCTGCAATTTTTCCAATGCAGATCTCGCCTGCTCTCCCCGTGCAAAAAGGTCATCTGAGATTTTCGACTGTGCATCCAGCACTTTGGTCAACTCGGCGCAAATTTTTGCTTTCAGGTTTTCTGATCTATCAACAGTTTTTTCTACCGGAGCAGCCGACACATTATTTTTTGCAGAGAATGCGTCCGCAATGCTGACGCCAAAATAGCGTCCAAGTGCCTCGTCATTTTCTTGCACCGCTTGCCGGATCTTCTGCTGAAGCAACGCAATTTCTGCTTTTCTTTGCTTGATCTGCGTGCAAATGACTTTCACATGGGCGGCATCCTTCGATTCCACGTTCTGAGCAAGCACAACAGCACTTTTAACCGTTTCTTGCATTTCCTGAATCAACCGCTGCAAACCATGATCGTTTCCAGTTTTTGCAGCAAGCTCCTTTGCAACAGCCTGTTCCCGACCGAACGTGCTGTTTTCTTTTTGTATCTGTCCAAGCGTATTTTTCACCCAGATACATTTCTCTTTTCGCTCCTGCTCAATTCTGCGCTGTTCTTCAATGGCTCTCCGCTGGGCAGCGGTCAATGTATATCTTGATGATTTCGGGCCAGACATTGCGTTCAACTTCTTTCAATGTAACAGTATTTTTTCTGGGGAACATCTAATTTTATATATTGCTCTTCTAGTTCTCTTGCCGATTTGCTGGATGGTTCAAGCAGCTGCAACAAGTTTATAACGCTTGATTCGTTATTGCTTTCTCGTGTAACCTTATACTTCTCGTTTTCCTCTGCTGCTTTTTCTGCCGCCAAAATTGCTTGCTCCGCACTAAACTTAAATTCTTCCGTAAAATCCGCAACCGAAAAACGAATCCTTCCGTATTCCATCGTATCGTAGCGATAATTGATTCGATAGTTGTTTCTATACCGAAGATCCATACTGCCATCCTTGCAAGTATGGAGCCAGGTGTGCCGTTCCTCACCCGTATCAATGCACTTGGAATCCGTTCCAACCGCATTGCTCGAATAGCTTTGAGTCTCTAAATTAAAATAAGCTCGTTCACGGTCACGTTGCACGTTCACTCTAAAGCAGCTTCTTTGCAGCGCAGTAACAAATCTTCCTTCCAGTGTGAATACCAGAATCGTTTTAGAAAAGATGCAAAAGCAGTAGTCCATCAAGTGTAACATCACAGGTTTTGTTTGAGACCGGAAATATTTCAGCTCAACGGGCATCGACACCTCTGTTACCGTTTCCCAATCAAGATTTCCCATGTTACGTACTTTCTGGCTTTTCCCGCTCTCCACAATAGAGTTGCGAATGTCTTCAAGTTCTTGAGAAGTGGTTTCATTCAGAACAATTTTTCGATTATCCTGCGGCTTCTGTGCATCCAGCAGTTCTTCCTTTAGCGTTCTCAGTTCAGGCTCTTTCTCTTTCAAGTATTCAAGTTTTCGTTCATCTGTCACATATCCATTACAGTACAAAATTTCCTGAATTTTACTTCTTAACTCTATAATTTTTTGCTCTTGTTCCTCCGCTTCCCGAATGTAAGTTTTCACGCAGAATACCACTTCCGAATCCACAAGCGGATTGTCAATTTCTGTTATACTGGGAACATTACTTTTCGTTACTTCATCCTCAACTGTATATCGTTTTACAAGTTCCGAAATTTCATCTTGTATACGCTTTTCACATTGTTGTTCCTTCTGCTTTTTGTTTTCTTTTGCACAAATACATTTGAAAACAATAAAGAAAACAAGCAATCCGAAATCAACAAATGCCGCAACGAGCATACAAATAATTTCAATAGGGTTGTTCATATACCCACCCAACAAGTTGCCGAGGATACAAACATTTCCCCAAATCGTCATTATTGCAATCAGCAGTATTTCCCAACCTGACATTTAAATACTCTTTCTCTGTTTTACAAAAGCGTCTTTTTCCACTGTTCAATCTCATTGCTCTTACCCTGTGCAATCAACCATGCCTCAAACTGCGGGTCAAGAGAATTATCCACACCGATAATATTTTTGCAGAACACATCGAACTTGTCAAAGGAACTCATAAGCAACGTATTCATATGCTCTGCCAGCACATCGATAGAATCAAACTGTTTACCAGCCAGAACAAATCCACGGTCTCCAGAAATCAGATAAGCCAACAAATAATAATTAAGCGCCATCGTTTTGGCATTTGCTTTATTCAGCCGCACCGAAGATTCAATGGATTCCGCGCCTTTTACCTGTGCCTCGCTGAACTTATGAGCCTTCATATATGAAGAAATCAAACCATAAGACAGCATTTCATTCCACACAGGGCATTCATCTACATTGCCACTACGCAGCTTTTCCATTAAATCGGTTCCAAAAACATTCAGCGATTCATACTTCTGATTTTTCCAGAAAAACGTGTTTACGTCTGGAGACATTTTGTACAAAAGTTTCCAGAATGCAACATCTTCATTTTCGCCGCGCTTTGTTACACTGTCCTCTGCGTCCATGCAGGCTTCTGCAATTTCCGGGTCACAAGCCATGAAAAATCCGGTGAGCAATCCACGATAGAGCTGCTTTTTGCCATTGTCCCAATCAGAGGCCAATGCCTGCACCAGTTCGGTTGTGTCCGTGTACAGTTCACCTCGAAATTTGTAAGCAGGGATCCGGGCCGTATTAGATTCAATGTTAGCCTCACCCGGAATCGGCTGATATTTCCCAGCGCACCAGTTGCAGACTTCTTCGTAAGTCCAACGGCGATTGGGATTTTTCTTGTCATTGCGGTTAGCGAGATCACTATATGTCAGTCCCTCAATCAATTCTTTCAGTGCTTTCGGCATCTCATCCGGGAACGGAATCTTTTGGATGGACATATACTGTGTAATTTCATCGTTTGACATCCCCGCATACGGAGTGCGCCCACAGAACAGCTCGTAGAGCGTAATGCCAAGCGAGTAGTAGTCCGATTCTTCCAGAAAAACGCTGCGGAATGTTTCTGGTGCAGAATATTCTGGCGTCATTCCGGTTTTGGTAACAAGCACTGTCCTGCCATCGTCAATCACAGAGCTGATACCGAAGTCAATAATGGCAACATCCCGACCATTATCAAGCCGCATAATATTGGAAGGCTTCAAATCCTTATGGATCACACCGATTTTGTGCAGCTCTCTCAATGCTTCATTGATGCAAGGGATCACAGTTTCCCATAGCTCTTGGTACGAAAGCCTTTTACCCTGAAGGCTTCCGTTCTTATAGTACGGCAAAATCTCTACCGTTTTTCCATCGACCATTCCAGTATCAATCATATGCGCAACATACGGCGATTGGATTTCCTTTAACGCCTGCATAACTTCGCTTTTGATTGCAACATCTCTGCGGTAAATTTTTGCAACATACGATTTTTCTTGATAGTTGCACAAGTACAAATCAGCTTCACCCGATACAACATCCAGCGGTTTCACCACAGAATATTTTCCCAACAGCAACTGTTCCTGCACTTGTGCTTCAATCTCATGCGCCTGCGCAAGTTCTGAATTGACTACCGTTTGCGATGCCATTTCCTCTTTCTGGCTTGCTACATTCGGATTGACTTTTGTTACCGCATTCAGGATTCTGGCAAAAGGATTGATTTTCGTTTCATTGCCCATTTTGGTTTCTCCTCTATCTATCGTATTCATCTCACTGGATTGAAAAGCAATTTTTGTTTTGCTTTCATTCTACCACGTTCTGCATCACATCTCAAATTTTGAGCAAATTATTTTCAGCTTCTGTAAGGATTCACAAATCCGCTATGCAGATTTTGTGATGCTCGCTAAAGAATTTGATGTAGCATAGGCACAATGTGTTCATATAAGTCCTACTATCACCACTTTACCACAATAAAATTCGCAAAAGCATCTTGACGAGCCGTTTAATCTATGATAATCTCTGTCACAAATCCCACTGCTTTTGTGGATTGGTCCAGAACCATCCACAAAATGTGGTCGTGTTCATTTTGAACACTGCCTCGCCGTGGATCATCCCTGAAAGATTAACCGCCCCGCAACACACCCGATTCATTTTGCCGCCGATTCACCCCGACAAAATCCATCGCTGCGCTGCTTGGGCGGTATTTTTCTTTATGGGAAACGTACCTTGAAAATTTCATAAGCCGACCGGACGTGATACCGGCTTTCCAGTCAACGCCGCTGCAAAACAGGGGCAGGAACTTCGTTCGGAGCAAACGGTGACCCCATTACATGAGCAAAGTCCCTTTACTTATTTTTTACGCCTTAATAATTCGGAAACATTTGTCGAAAGTTGATTTTGAGCGAATCGGTAAAGGGCAAGAACCGTCCCGTGGCCACAAATTTTCAATTCTTGAAAATGTTGTGCTCCACTGGGACTTCACATCTGCAACTCTTGCGAGTTTTGATGTGATCTTGTTGGGGTAGCACTTGTCGGGGCAACGCCCCTCCATCTGCTGTCGCAGACCGCGCTGCCGCTTAAAAGCCCCACTGGGGCTTTCATTGCTCCGCTGCGCTTCGCAAACGCGGTCCCACCCCAAACCCTGCTCATGGTTCGCACCTGACGGTGCGAACAGCAACGGCGTGTCGTGCTTACATAACTTCACCGAGGAGTTATCGAACAGACAGGAGGTACAATGACCAAAACGAATGTTCAATCGACCCCTAGCAATTCCCAGCACCACGACACGCCGAGCAATAAAACGCACGTCATCAAGTTCCGTGTGACAGCGGAGGAAAAAGCGTCACTGGAACTCACTTGCAAACTCCTGAATCTCTCCCTCTCCACTTTTATCCGCCGCGCCATCCACAACGTCAAGATCGAGAAAACAGTCATCGTTGCAGGCGGCGGCGAAAAAAGCCTGACCGCTGTTTCCACTTTGCTTGCCCAGTGCAGCAAGGTGGGCAGCAATCTCAACCAGCTTGCAAGGCACTTCAATTCCGGCGGTGCGGACACCGAGCAGATCCGGGCGAAACTCCTTGACGAACTTGCAGACCTGACCGCATTCCGGCTCAGCGCCGAGAAAGTTCTGGGTGAACTGTATGGCAACGCTCAAGCATATCGCCTCTAAAAACTCGGACTACACCGCCATCGAAGCGTACCTCGTTTACCAGCACGATGCGTTCACCGGAAAGCAACTTCTGGATGAACAGGGCAAGCCAAAGCTGCGGGATTCGTACCTGCTCGACACCCTTGAGTGTGGCGATTTCTCGTTCGCAACAGCCTGTCTGCTGGCAAACCGCAAGTATGGCAAGAACACCCAACGCGATGATATTAAGAGCCATCAGTATATCATCAGCTTTGACCCCAGAGATGCAGCCGACAACGGCTTGACCATGGAAAAGGCACAGGCACTTGGCCTGAAATTCTGCGAAGAAAACTTCCCCGGTCATCCTGCCATCGTCTGCACTCACCCGGATGGGCACAACCATTCGGGAAACATCCATGTCCACATCGTGATCGGCAGCGTCCGAACACGCGAGGTGGAACGTAAGCCCTATATGCAAAAGCCCCGTGACTGGCGTGAGGGTATGAAGCACTCCAGCACCGCCCAGACCATGCGGCACTTGCGTGTTGAGATCATGGAGATGTGTGAGGGTGCTGGTCTGTACCAGATTGACCTGCTCAACGGCTCGAAAGAGCGCGTGAGCGAAGCCGAGTATTGGGCGCGCAGGCGCGGCCAGTTGAAACTTGACCGTGAGAATGCCGCCCTCACCGCAGCTGGACAGCAGCCCCGGCAGAAGAAGTTTGAAACCGTGAAAGACACTTTACGGAAACAGATTTCTTCAATGCTGTACCGCACAACGAGTTTTGAAGAATTTTCTGATAGGCTCATGCAGCAGTACGGCATTGCCGTCAAGGAAAGCCGTGGGCGGCTCAGCTATCTGCCTGCTGGCAGAACCAAGTTTATCCGAGCGAAACATCTCGGTGACAAGTTCGACAAGGCAGAAGTACTAGCCGCCCTGACCGAAAACGCAGCGCGCAAACCCAAGGTACAGTCTAAAACGACCAACCTTGCAAAGCTGGTCGATATTCAGGCGAAGCTGAAGCAGGGCAAGGGCATTGGCTACGAGCGTTGGGCGAAAAGACACAACCTCAAAGCCATGGCACAGACCTTGATTCTCCTAGAAGAAAAGGACTTGACTGACGAGGATGCACTCGACCAGAGAATCGCAGAGCTTGACACCAAGTTCCACAATTCGCTGGCGGTGGTGAAAGATCTCGAAGGTCGCATGAAAGCCAACAAAGAGCTGCGCTATCACATCGCAGCCTACACCAGCACCAAGAGCGTTGCACAGCAGTTAAAAGCTGCAAAACGACCCGCAGCCTTTGAAGAACAGCACCGTGCAGAGCTGACAGCGTACCGGGCGGCAGCAGCCTATTTCAAGGCAAACGACCTCACCAAGCTGCCCAGCCCGAAAAAGTTGGAAGCCGAGTATACGCAGCTGGCATCCGAAAAGGCGAAGTTCTACGAGCAGTACAAGGAAGCCAAAGAAGAACTGCTCAAGCTGAAAACCGCAAAGCAGAATGTTGCGTCCTTTTTCCGGGAGGAAGAACCGGCGCAGCAGGAGAGATAAAGGAGTGTGCGTATGATCAATTTGAAAATCGACCCGGAGTTCCAGTCCCAGATCCCTCCTCTGACCGATGATGAATTTAAGCAGCTTGAAGAAAATATCCTGAAAGAGGGCAAGCTGCTCTCTCCTTTGATTGTCTGGGGCAATACCCTTGTTGACGGTCACAATCGTTATGCAATTCTTCAGAAGCACCCCGAAATCTCTTTCTCCACCATGCCGCTCCCCTTTGAAAGCCGGGAAGAAGTCCTCGCATGGATCTGCAAGAATCAGTTAGGGCGGCGTAATCTGACCCCGGAGCAAAAGAAGTTTCTGATGGGCAAACAGTATTCCTCTGAAAAGCGCACCGAAGCATTTCGCGGCAATCAGCATACCGCAAAGAAATCTGGCAGTGTTCAATCTGAACACAACCAGAAGCCCATGAAAACCTGTGAGCGCATTGCACAGGAAAATCACAGCAGCGCAAGTTCAGTCCGCCGTGCAGAATACTATGCCCACGGCGTTGACGTTGCGGATGAACTGTCTCCCGGTTTCCGTGATCGGTTCTTCCGCGAGGAACTGCACATTCCCGATTATCTTCTCGAAAATCTCGGCAAGGCCAAGCCCGAAGAACAGGCTGAAATTTTTGAGGAAATCAAAAATTATGTGCCGAAGCCGAAGAAGGTCAAGCCTAACAAAGTAACGGTGAAGCAGGCAGAGAAAGCCGCCAGCAACACCATTGATGAAAACTATGATGTTCCCCAAAAGTTTCTCGAACTGTACTACCGGCTCCACAATGCTGAATCTCTCATGCGAAAGAGTTGGGAGGTTACGTTCGACTTGAACCCGAAACTTCTTACGCATCCGGAACAGGTCAAAGTTCTTCGCTTTGCCTTGAAACCTCATCTTGAATTTTTGAAAACGCTGGACGAAGTTCTTGCAGAATCCAGCAGTGAATCCTCTAAAACGGCATAACGGCAGGCACTTGTAAGCCATCAATGAGCCACCAGCCGCAAGTACAGGGCGGAAAGCATCCGCGCCCTTGCGCCTGACATGAAATTGGAACTTTGATTTTCTTGCCCGGCTTTGCCACGGTGGGACAGTCAAAGGAGTGTGCGTTTGAACAAAAAGAAAAAGTCCACAAATACTTCCCCTTATCCCGATGAAGTCATTGACCGTCTGGCGCGGGCATTCTACCCGGCCATCCTTGCCTGCTGGAACAGCGAGGAAGGCCAGAGGGAGTTTGCCGCATGGCAGACAGAACAGGCTCATCTTGCAGGAAAAGAAAAACAGGAAGTTCCCGTTGGGGAACTTCCTGCTGTACATATCGTTATTGTCTGTGGCTTTTGGCAGGGTGCGTCCGGGTGGGCGCACCCTGTTTTTGTTATATCACATAATGCAATTTAGATTCTATTAAAGACGAAATGATAAACTTCTCATCATATAATATAGATCACAAACGCTTACTCCAAACTCAATCGCCACATCTGGTATTTTAGCATTTTTACTCGGATTTTTGGGTGACAGACCACCATTCTTTTTTTCAAATGTTACTATTGTTAATTTTCTTACTGCCGCAGTTGCAATTAGCCATGGATCTGCAACACTTTCTCTTGACCACTCTGCAAGCGCACTTTGCTTATAGCATGTATTGCTTTGAACTGCACCTAAAACTCTACTATATTTTTCTATGATTTCGGGAGTTCTATGGTCAATGATGTTTATCCCCTGTAATGACTTCATCCAATTTGAAAGTTCATCATGACCCTCTGTTATTTCATTTTTCACCATATCTAAGAGAACAACTGAACCATCTTTAAGTTTTTCTTCTAGCTGTTCCCAAAAGCTAGGTGCGAGGTCAAACGGATAATACATAAGATGCGGTGTCAGCAAAGCATTTGTATCTATTAGAAAAACTTCTTGATTCACTTCGACCCACCCCCCATTTTGTTAACCAAATTTTCAAAGGTAGATCTATTGGTATTAGTAAGTCTAAAAGCGTCCGTGTATAAAGTTTTTCCTTCGTGAACGCTTGAGACCAAGCTCTTGAAAAACCGTGTATCAATTCGGCTTGCCGCAGTTCTATAATAGTCTCCGCCACCGCCTTGCTCTTTTTCCTTTTTTCGTTTTTCATTGTAACGATTAACCGCAATTTGTGACAGCTTCCTATATACAGAATAATCAATATATCCGTTATCTAATGCTTTCCTTGCTATAACTGTCGTCCCACAGCTAAAATACTTTGTAAGCGCATCAATCGTTTTAATTGGATCATCAAATTTATCGATTTCTTTCCACTTTTTCTCAAACATGACCTGTGGAACTAAAATTTCCGCAGCCACTGCATTAGATACACTTTCCGCCTTACTAACCCTTGTTCCAGAGCTATATCTGTCATTGTATAAACTATTATTTCCTATACATATATGAGCAAATTCGTGTAGCAAAGAAAATAGTTTCCCGCTAACCGAATCGTTTGAATTGATAAAAATTAATGGTACAAGATCATCTACCATCGCAAAAGCACGAAATTCATTTATGTCGAGCGGTCGATGCGTATTATTTCCAACAATACCACTCATCATAACAATAACGCCTGCTTGACTAATTTTATCTCTCAGTGTTTTAAAAGACTCTACAGCCGATTTGCTGTTTTCATACCATTTAATTTCTAACTCTAAAACTGTTCGGACATATTCGGCAAAGTCTTCAGTATCCACATTGTTTTTTTGGCTTCCAATAAATTCTGGAGCCTGCTGTTCTTCCTCTATAGCATGATTTCTAGCCCAATCCTGAACTTGTTCCATATCATGCATAACATCAATAATATTTCTGCTCGGATTCATTGCCGATGTGCTATCTATGGTTCTGTACTCTAATAACGGAAATTCTTCTTTGGGAGGTTCTTGGAGGAAAAAATACCCAAATGGGATTCCAGATGCTTTACTAACTTTTTCGATCTGATTAAAAGTGGGCAATTTTTCACCACTTTTCCATATTGTTAAATACTTTACAACATCCCGCGGAACATTTTCTTGTTGAATATGTGCCATAACCCAGTCTAGCACATCTGGAGACAACTTCACGTTAATCTGCATTATGACACCTCCTTTTAGTATTATAGCACAGATTATTTGCGATTAATAGTTCATTATCCTTAATTTTCATCTTCCACGGACACCTGCATTGAACTTTCCGAAGAAAACAAATAATCCGAACCCGTCTCCTATCGGAAACAAGTTCGGATTATTTTTGTTTGGTCCGAGTGGCGAGAATCGAACTCACGGCCTCTTGAACCCCATTCAAGCGCGCTACCAAAACTGCGCTACACCCGGATATCGACCGCCGCTTCCCTACCGAAGCGTGGCGACATGAAATATTATACTCAGATACAGCAGTTTTGTCAACAGATTTTTACAATTTTCTTTGCTTTTTTCGTAAAAAGTCTGATTTTTGCGAAAGTACGCGCTTTATTCATTTTTGCTCTTTCGCTTGCAGGAGCTTGTCTTTTTCCAAAAGTGGTTTCAGATACTGGCCGGTAAAGCTGCCCGACACCTCTGCCACCTGTTCCGGCGTGCCCTCGGCCACGATTTCACCGCCTGCACTGCCGCCCTCAGGGCCAAGATCGATAATATGATCGGCGCACTTGATAAGATCCAGATTGTGCTCGATGACAATAACCGTGTTGCCCGCATCTACCAGCTTCTGCAGCACCTCGATCAGGCGGTGCACATCTGCAATATGCAGGCCGGTAGTAGGCTCGTCCAGAATATACACGGTCTTGCCAGTGCTGCGGCGGGCCAGCTCGTTTGCCAGCTTCACGCGCTGTGCTTCGCCGCCGGAAAGGGTGGTGGCGCTCTGGCCCAGTGTTACATAACCAAGACCCACGTCCAGCAGGGTCTGCAGCTTGCGGGCGATCTTGGGCTGGTTGGAAAAGAACACCACTGCTTCCTCCACGGTCATGTTCAGCACATCGGAGATAGTCTTTTCCTTATACTTCACTTCCAGCGTTTCGCGGTTGTAACGCGCACCCTTGCATACCTCGCAGGGCACATACACATCCGGCAGGAAGTGCATCTCGATCTGCAGAATACCGTTGCCCTCACAGGCTTCGCAGCGGCCGCCCTTGACATTAAAGCTGAAACGCCCCGGGCCGTAACCGCGCATTTTGGCATCCTGTGTCTGGGAGAATACCGTGCGGATATCATTGAACACACCGGTATAAGTGGCCGGATTGGAGCGCGGCGTACGGCCAATGGGCTGCTGGTCGATACCGATGACCTTATCCACAAATTCCAGCCCTTCTACCCCATCGCATTTGCCTGCGCGGGAACGCGCACCGTTCAGCTCGCAGGCAAGCGTCTTATACAGAATTTCGTTGATGAGGCTGGACTTGCCGGAGCCGGAAATGCCGGTAACGCAAATAAACTCTCCCAGCGGGAATTTCACGTCGATATTGCGCAGGTTATTTTCCCGTGCACCCCGTACAGTAAGGTAATTGCCGTTGCCGGTGCGGCGGGTCTGCGGTACGGCAATGCGTTTGCGGCCGGAGAGATAATCGCCGGTGATACTGCGCTTTGCCTTGCAGATGTCCTTCACGCTGCCAGCGGCTACGATCTCACCGCCATGCACGCCTGCGCCCGGGCCTACATCCACGATATAATCCGCGCTGCGCATGGTATCTTCATCATGCTCCACCACAATGACTGTGTTGCCGAGGTCGCGGAGATTTTTCAGGGTGGCAATAAGCTTGTCGTTATCGCGCTGATGCAAGCCGATGGACGGCTCGTCCAGCACATAGAGCACGCCGGAAAGCGCACTGCCGATTTGAGTGGTCAGGCGGATGCGCTGGCTCTCGCCGCCGGAAAGAGTGCCTGCTGAGCGGGCCAGCGTGAGATAATCCAGACCCACGCTCTGCAAAAACTGCAGGCGGTTCCGGATTTCCTTCATGATCTGCCCGCCAATCTGCTTCTGTTTTTCGGTCAGGTTTGGTTCGTTCTCGGCAATGAATTTCAGCTCGTCCCGGATGGACATTTCGCAGAAATCGCTGATGTTCTTATCCCCGATGGTCACAGCCAGCACCACGGGTTTCAGGCGCTTGCCGTGGCAGTCCGGGCACTCCACGCCGGACATGAAGCTGCCGATTTCTTCCTTCATCCACTCGCTGTTGGTCTCGCGGAAGCGGCGCTCAAGGTTCTCCACGATGCCCTCGAAGGTGTTATAATACACACCGCTGCCGAACTCATTCGTGCGGTGCATCTCGATTTTTTCGCCATTGGTTCCGTACAGCAACGCATTGACAGCTTCGGTGCTCATCTCTTTGATGGGCGTATCCAGCGTAAATCCGTACTTTTTGCCAAGACCCAGATAATACATTTCGGATACAGACCCCTCGGCATAGTACCAGCCGCTGGCCTTGATGGCACCCTCACGGATGGAAAGGTTCCGGTTGGGCAGGATGCGTTCCTCGTCCACCCGCATAAAAGTGCCAAGGCCGGTACACTTTTCGCAGGCTCCCAGCGGGTTATTGAAGGAGAAGAGCCGGGGTGACAGGTCGCTGATGGAAATGCCGTGCTCCGGGCAGGCAAAGTTCTGGCTGAAGGTCATACAATCGCCGCCGATCACGTCCACTTCGGCGATGCCGCCGGTAAGCGCCAGCGCGGTTTCCAGCGAATCTGCCAGACGGCCCCGGATGCCCTTGCGCATGGCAAGGCGGTCCACCACGATCTCCACCGTATGCTTGATGTTCTTTTCCAGCTTGATCTCTTCGTCAAGATCATACAGGTTGCCATCGATCTTCACACGAGCATAGCCACTGCGGCGGGCAGCATCCAGCTCTTTCTGCTGGGTGCCTTTGCGCTGGCGCACCACAGGAGCCAGCACCTGAAACTTCGTACCTTCGTCCAGTTTGAGCACCGCGTCCACCATTTCGTCCACGGTCTGCTGGCTGATCACCCGCCCGCACACCGGGCAGTGGGGCACGCCCACGCGGGCGTACAGAAGTCGCAGATAATCGTAGATCTCCGTCACGGTGCCCACGGTGGAACGCGGGTTGTGGCTGGTGGTTTTCTGGTCGATGGAAATTGCCGGTGACAGGCCGGTAATCTCGTCCACATCGGGCTTGTCCATGCGGCCCAAAAACATGCGTGCGTAGCTGGAAAGGCTTTCCACATAGCGGCGCTGGCCGTCGGCATAGATGGTGTCGAACGCAAGGCTCGACTTGCCCGAACCGGAAAGGCCGGTCATGACGATCAGCTTTTCCCTCGGGAGGGTCAGGTTAACATTTTTCAGGTTGTGCTCGCGGGCACCTTTGATGACGATTTTATCGTTTGCCAAGGTATTTTCTCCCTTTTCGTTGTGTCTGTGAATGATTCTGTTTGCGCTCCGTTTCTGCCGCAGAGTCCACCGTCGGGTTCTCGCCCCGGCGCAGTCGGTCAATCTGGTCACGCAGGAAGGCCGCGTGCTCAAACTCCAGCAGCTTCGCCGCTTCCTTCATCTCACGGGTCAGGCGCTCGATAGCGGCCTCCCGCTCCATCCTGCCCATGCGGCGGGTGTTCAGCTTAGCGTTCTCCGCTTTATCGCTGATCTCGATGCTGTCTGCAATGGCCTTGACGATGGTTTTTGGCACGATGCCATGTTCTTTATTGTAGGCCATCTGGATGGCACGGCGGCGCTCGGTCTCGGTGATGGCGCGGTCCATGCTGTCGGTGACGACATCCGCGTACATGATGACAAGGCCCTCGGCATTGCGGGCCGCGCGGCCAATGGTCTGGATCAGGCTGGTCTCGCTGCGCAGAAAGCCCTCCTTGTCGGCATCCAGAATGGCCACAAGGCTCACCTCGGGCAGGTCAAGACCCTCGCGCAGCAGGTTGATGCCCACCACAACATCAATGGAGCCAAGGCGCAGGTCCTTGATGATCTCCATGCGCTCAAAGGTGTCCACCTCGTGGTGCATATACTTGACTTTGATGCCCTGTTCGGTAAGGTAGTCGGTCAGGTCTTCAGCCATTTTCTTGGTCAGCGTGGTCACGAGAACGCGCTCGTGCCGCTGGATACGGGTATTGATCTCGCCCAACAGATCTACCACCTGCCCTTCCACCGGGCGCACCGAAATGAGCGGGTCCAAAAGGCCGGTGGGCCGGATGACCTGCTGCGCCACCTGCGTGCTGTTCTGCCGCTCGTAGTCGCCGGGCGTAGCCGAAACGAAGATCATCTGGTTCAGCTTGGACTCCACTTCCTCGAACTTGAGCGGGCGGTTATCGAAAGCGGACGGCAGGCGGAAGCCGTACTCCACCAGCGTTTTTTTGCGGGCATAGTCGCCACCGTACATGGCGCGCACCTGCGGCAGGGTAACATGGCTCTCGTCCACAAACAGCAGAAAATCATCCGGGAAATAATCCAGCAGAGTGGTGGGCATACTGCCCGGCGCACGGCCCGAAAGCACCGCCGAATAGTTCTCGATGCCTTTGCACATGCCCACCTCGTTAAGCATCTCAATGTCGTAATTGGTGCGCTGGGCAATGCGCTGCGCCTCGATCAGCTTGCCCTCGGCGGTGAACTGCTTCACCTGCGCGTCACACTCGGCGCGGATCTTTTCCAGCGCGGCGGCCTTCTTCTCGGCGCTGACGATATAGTGGCTGGCCGGGAAGATGGCTACATGCTTGACTACATTCTGTTTGGCCCCGGTGAGAGGGTTGAACTCCGTGATGCGGTCGATCTCGTCCCCAAAAAATTCCACACGGATGGCAAGCTCGCTCATATAGGCAAGGTAGATGTCCACGATATCGCCGTGGACACGGAACTTATTGCGCACAAAATTCACATCATTGCGTTCATATTGCAGCGTCACAAGCTTCTGGCACAGCGCGTCGCGCTCCATCTGCATGCCGGGGCGCAGGCTGATGACCATGCTGCGGTAGTCGATGGGGTCGCCCAGCGAGTAGATGCAGGAAACCGATGCTACAATGATCACATCCCGCCGCTCCGAAAGCGCCGCCGTGGCCGAATGGCGCAGGCGGTCGATCTCGTCGTTGATGGCGCTGTCCTTTTCAATATAGGTGTCGGTGCTGGGGATATAGGCTTCCGGCTGGTAGTAATCGTAGTAGGAGACGAAATACTCCACCGCGTTGTTGGGGAAAAACGACCGGAACTCGGTGCACAGCTGGGCCGCCAGCGTTTTGTTGTGGGCCAGAACCAGCGTGGGCCGGTTGCATTTTGCAATCACATTTGCCATGGTAAAGGTCTTGCCGCTGCCGGTAACACCCAGCAGGGTCTGGCAGCGGTCGCCCCGCTCCACGCCTTTCACCAGTGTTTCAATGGCCTGCGGCTGGTCGCCGGTGGGCTGGTAAGAGGATACCAGTTCAAATTTTTCGTCTGCCATCTTCCCTCTCCTCTCCGGCCCTCGCGCAAAGAACCACAATCAGTTGTATTTTACGGTTTGATTATAGCACACCAGTTTTATAATGTAAACACTTTTTTGTTGTTTCACAGATCAAGGCCAGAAAAGCGTACCTGTTTTAAAGTCATAGATCGGCAGGCGGTTTGCGTCCCGCATGGAGAAATACTCCGTATCGGTCAGGATGAAGTGATCCAGCAGATGGATGTTCACAAGGCCCAATGCCCGGGCAATATTGCCAGTGGCTTCCAGATCCTCCATGGAGGGCAAGGCCGCACCGTTGGGGTGGTTGTGGCTGAGCACCACCGTGTCGGTGCCGCCCTTGATGGCCGCAGATACCACATCCTTGATGTCCAGACTTACCCGGTCGGTGGTGCCTTCCCGCAGCCAGACCGCCGCGCGCACCCGCTTACGGCTGTCCAGACTGACCAGCATTGCACGCTCGTAATCCGACCACGCAAACTTCGCCATCAGATAGCTGCCCATCTGCTCGGTAGTTCTGATGCAGCGGGTGGTGCTGGTACGGCTGCGGCCATAGTAGCGGCTGATCTCCGGCAGCAGATGCAACATCCGGGCTGTGGCCGGGCCTACGCCCTCCACAGTGCACAGCTCTTCCTCGCTGGCTTCCAGCACAGCGGCAAAATCGCCAAAGCGGTCGATCAGGTCGTGAGCGATGCCGTTGGTGTCCTTCTGGGCGTTGGTGAGGTACAGCACATATTCCAGCGCTTCGTGCTCGGCCAGACTGTCCAGACCGTAGTTCTGCACCCGTTCGCGCATCCGCTGGCGGTGTCCCTGATGCCGTTTGTGTTCTGCCATTGCGGTACTCTCCTTCTGATTCATTCCTTATAATAGTACCCATTTTGCGCCCGGAACTCAAGGCTTTGCGGTAAAATAGTTTTGATCCGGGGCGTTTCCGCGTTGACTTGCAGCCAAGGCTGTATTACTATAAAGGTATCTCTTGAAAATTGAGGAACATTTATGAAACAATATACCGCAACCGCCAACGACGACGGCGTTCGTCTTTCCCGCTTTGTGCAGAGCGTGACCCGCGATTTTCCCACCAGCCTTTTGTACAAAAGCTTCCGCAATAAGCGCGTGAAGGTAAACGGAAAAAAGGCCGTGCCGGAGTACCGCATTCAGGCAGGCGACCTGATCGAGCTGTACATCAACGACGAGTTTTTCCCGCCGGAAGGCGCAAAAACCGTGCAGAAGGCCGCGCCGAAAAAAAAGCAGAATCAGCCCAAGGTCAATGTCATTTATGAGGACGAAAACATTGCTGTGCTGTACAAACCCACCCACCTTTTGTGCCATAGCGACCGCACCGGCGATGCAAACCTTGTGGACGCTTTTACCCAGTATCTGTCCGAAAAAGGCGAGTACGATCCCCACGGCGAGAACCGGTTCAAGCCCGGCATTTGCAACCGGCTGGACCGCGGCACCGAGGGCCTTGTGATCGCCGCCAAGAGCTACACCGCCCTGCGGGACATGAACGAGATCATCCGCACTGACCTACTCAAAAAGGAGTACTACACCATCACGGTGGGTATCCCGCAGTCCGGGCGGTTCACCGCATGGTGGGAGCACGACGAGAAGAACAACAAGGTGAGCATCCATGCACACCAGTCGCAGGACGAGCGCCGCAAGCAGATCATTACGGACGTGGACGTACTGCGCACCGCCGGGCCGTTCGCCCTGTGCAAGATCGGCCTTGTCACCGGCCGCACCCACCAGATCCGTGCACATCTGGCCTATCTGGGCCGTCCGGTTCTGGGCGACATCAAGTACGGCAACCGCAAGATGAACGAGCGCACCGGCACCAAAACACAGGCCCTGTGCGCTGTGCGGGTCACTTTCCTTGATATTCCCGAGGAAAACACCCTGCATTATCTCTCCGGCAAGGTCGTCAAGCTGAAGGACCCCCAGATCGTAAAGCAGTTCGATGCACTGGATAAGAGCAAGGCAGATGGGGAAAACGACCATGCATAAAATCGACATGAACACGTGGCCGCGGGCAGAGCTGTTCCGGTTTTTTTCCGGAGTGTCACAGCCATTTTACAGTGTCACCTTCCGGGTGGACGTAACGAATCTCCACGCCTACACCAAAGCCCGCGGCATTTCCTTTTATTATGCCCTCGGCTATCTCGTGACCGATGCCGTGAACAGCGTGGTGAATTTCCGCTATACCATCCGGGACGGCGAGGTCTGGCTGCTGGATAAGCGCATCCCCAGCCTGACCGACCTGAAGCCCGGCAGTGAGCAGTTCCACATCGTCACACTGCCCAAGACCGGCACGCTGGACGAGTTCTGCTGCGCCGCAAAAGCTAAGAGCGCTGCACAGCAGAGCTTTCTGGATCAGGACTGCGAGACGGACGCGCTGATCTACATTTCCACCACGCCGTGGTTTGATCTGACCAGCTGCACCAACGAGCGGGATTTTGACAAAGACGACGCCATCCCCCGCATCACATGGGGCAAGTTTGTACCGGAAAACGGCCGCGAAACGCTGGGCATGAGCCTTGAGGTGAGCCACCGGTTCATCGATGGGTATCACCTGGGGCAGTTTTATCAAAAGCTTCAAAAAAGCATTGATGAATTGTAAAAAACGGCTGCTGTACTTTACCGTACAGCAGCCGTTTTTCTCTTTGTTCTTTACTTTTTGTCGGAGTCCTGCTCCGCCTTTTCCTGCGATTCCTGTTCACGGCGCAGCTCTTTGATGCGCTTTTTCTCGCTCTTTACATGGGGCCATGGCCAGCTGAAGCCCTCATTTTCGCGGCACCATTTGACCAGCGGATAGAACGCGAAGGCCAGACCGAAGAGGTACAGCAGAGCGTACAGCAGGGCATCCAGCGTGATGAGCGCATCCAGTGCACCGATCACCGCCACCACGCAGCCTGCCTTCAAAAAGAACAGGCCGTTCTGGCGGCAGTATTCCTCAAAGTGCTCCGCCTTGACGGCACGGCGGCCCTGATCTCCCCAGACACGGGGATTTTTCATGACCGAATAGCCGTAGAATACCATCATCAGGCCAAGGGTGAGCTGAAAGCCAAAAAACATTTATGATACCTCTTAATCTTCAAACAGCGGCTTCATCAGGGGCAGGAAATCCAGCGTTGCAAAGTAATCGCGCGGAGTCTCGGCACGGCGGATCAGACGGTGGGTGCCATCCTCGCACAGCAGCACTTCGGCGCTGCGCAGCTTGCCGTTGTAGTTGTAGCCCATGGCAGAGCCGTGTGCACCGGTGTCGTGGATATAAACGATGTCGCCAATGTCGATCTTGGGCAGCATCCGGTCAATGGCAAACTTGTCGTTGTTCTCGCACAGACCGCCCACCACATCGTACATATGGTCGCAAGGCTCATTTTCCTTGCCCAGCACGGTGATGTGGTGGTAAGCGCCGTACATGGCCGGGCGCATCAGGTTGGCTGCGCAGGCATCCAGACCGATGTATTCCTTATAGATGTGCTTTTCATGGATGGCAGTTGCCACCAGTGCGCCGTAGGGGCCGGTGGTAAAGCGGCCCATCTCAGTAAAGATGGCCACATCGCCCATGCCTGCGGGCACCAGAATTTCCTCAAACTTCTTGCGCACACCCTCGCCGATGGCCATGATATCGTTCTCGGTCTGCTCCGGGCGGTACGGGATGCCCACACCGCCGGACAGGTTGATATAACCGATGTGCACACCGGTGGCCTTCTGCACCCGGACAGCCAGCTGGAACAGGATACCTGCCAGCTCCGGGTAATACTCATCGGAAATGGTATTGGAAGCAAGGAAAGCGTGGATGCCGAAGTTCTTGGCACCCTTGGCGGCCAGCTTCTTGTAGCTTTCGATCATCTGCTCCTCGGTCATGCCGTACTTGGCATCGCCGGGCTTGTCCATGACCTGAAAGCCCTCTTCGCTCTCGCCCAGACTGAAGGTGCCGCCCGGGTTATAGCGGCAGAAGATGTTCTCCGGCACACCGGCGACACGCTCCAGAAATTCCACCATGGTGGCATCGTCCAGATTGATATAAGCGCCCAGCTCGTAGGCCTTCTTCATATCTTCCACGGGAGTCTGGTTGGAGGAGAACATGATTTCGCTGCCGGAGAAACCGCACACCTCGCTGAGCATCAGCTCAGTCAGGGACGAGCAGTCCACGCCGCAGCCCTCCTCCTTGAGGATCTGCAGGATGACAGGGTTTGGCAGAGCCTTGACGGCAAAATACTCCTTGAAGCCTTTGTTCCAGCTGAATGCCTTGTTGATGCGGCGGGCATTTTCACGGATGCCCTTCTCATCGTAGACATGGAACGGCGTGGGCACATCCTGAATGATCTCCTGTGCCATCGCCTCGGTCAGAAACGGTTTCTTTTCCATAGTAACATCCCTCTCATTTTATATGCACGCGGCCGATCGCCGCAGTGACATCAGTAGAAACTCCTTTCGTCATCGCTGATGCGATGCCACCCATTCCCCTTTTTGTCGCTGGCGCGACATCTGTTTTTCTCTTTGTTACCTGTGGTGACATTTCTCCCCGGCGCGGGGAGAATCTGTCCCGGCCGGGGGAAGTCTTTCTCAAAGAGGGAGGCTTTGCCGCACGGACAGGCTCCCTCTTTGAGGGGGCTGTCTGCGCAGCAGACTGGGGGAGTTTACAGCTTCAGATTCTGGCGGGTGGGGGTGAAGGTCGGGATCATCTTTGCCAGCTGCTGCACCACACCCTCGTCGTTGTGCTCTGCCGCAGCGGCAAGCTCCTGCAGCTGCCCGTAGAACTCGGCCAGATCGATGCTGCGCGGCGAAGCCACAAAAATTTTATTGTGCTGGGTGCGGCGCATCTTATCCTGCTCCTCGTCCATCATCAGCTCTTCGTAGAGCTTCTCGCCCGGGCGCAGACCCACGATCTTGATCTCCATATTCACGCCCGGCTCATAGCCGTAAAAACGGATGAGCTGCTTGGCAAGATCCATGATCTTGACCGGCTCGCCCATGTCCAGCACATAGATATTGCCGCTCTCGGCCAGTGCACCGGCCTGCAGCACCAGCTGGGCCGCTTCCGGAATGGTCATAAAGTAGCGCTCAATGTTGGGATCCGTCAGGGTGACAGGCCCGCCTTTTTTGATCTGAGCCTCAAACAGCGGAATGACGCTGCCGTGGCTGCCCAGCACATTGCCAAAACGCACAGCCACACACTTCATATCCGTGTTGCCCGCAAAGGTCTGGATGAGCATTTCGCAGATGCGCTTGGTACAGCCCATCACACTGGTGGGGTTCACAGCCTTATCGGTGGAAAGCTGCACGAACCGTTCCACGTCGTGTTCGCTGGCGCTCACCAGCAGATTTTTGGTGCCCAGAACATTGTTCTTGACCGCTTCTGCAGGGCTGACCTCCATCAGCGGCACATGCTTGTGTGCTGCCGCATGGAACACCACCGTGGGATGATAGGTTTCAAAAACCTCATCCAGACGCTTTTTATCGCGGATGGAGCCAATGAGCACCGTTACCGGGATATCCCGGCCGTACTTCTGCTGCAGCTCCATCAAAAGCTCATAGGCGCAGTTCTCGTAGATATCAAAAATAAGCAGCTTGCCGGGCTTGAAGCGCATCACCTGACGGCACAGTTCGCTGCCGATGGAGCCGCCGCCGCCCGTGACCAGAACGGTCTTGCCGGTGAGGTAGCCGGAGATCTGATCGGTATCCAGCGTCACTTCCTCGCGGGAAAGGAAGTCCGCCGGGTTCAACTCGCGGAAGGCTCCCTGCTGCGGTGTACCGCTGCCCACCAGCTGCGGGTCACTGAGCACCTGCACCGCACAATGGGTGCTGACGCACAGATCGATGACATGGTTCAGCTTGCTGCCCTTCAGGGTAGGAATGGCGATGATGATGCTGTGGATGCCGTAGCGCTTGCACAGGTCCGGGATATCCTCCAGCGTGCCCTTCACCGGCACCCCGTGGATGGTCTGGTTGAGTTTTGTGGGATCATCGTCCACCGCCACCACCGCGTGACCATATTCCTTATTGGATTTGCACACGTTGATGGCCCATGCACCGGCTTCGCCTGCACCTACGATCATCACCGGGCGGTTGGGGTCCTTGCTGGCAGCGCCGCGCAGCTTTTCGCCCAGCGGGTGGTTCAGGAACAGCCGCCATGCCAGACGGCTGCCGCCCACCAGCAGGAAGATGAGCACCGCTGCCATGCAGTTGGCAGAGTTGAACAGCACACCGTGGATGCACAGACGGTTGACACAGTAGACGACAACGGTAGGCACAGCCACCGTTCCCGCCAGACGCATCAGGTCGCGTTCACCGGCATACTTCCACAGTACGGAGTACAGCCCGCTGAACAGAAAGCTGGCAATGTACACCGCCACGATCCATGGCAGATTTTCGTACAGAAGCTCACGGTTATGCGGCCACCAGGCAGCTTCCACTGCTCCGTCTGCCCGCAGCAGAAGCGCAAAATAAAAGCTGAATGCAACAATGGCTGCATCCAGCAGCACAAGCAGCGCCCGGCGCGCAAGCACCTGCGGCGTGTTCTTTTTATCTTTCACAAAAAAGTCCTCTTTTTGCACACGGCGTAAAACGCCGCTGTTTTTGCCGGAAGGAGCTTCCGGCGTTCCGTCCTGCCCGGCACACCGGACAGCCCTATCTTTATATTATACTCAGAACACTGCAGAATGTCCAGAAAATTTGAATCCGCTGCCAAACTCTCTCTATTTTTTCGGTCTGCCGGGCCGGTGCGCAGCCCAGAGCGCGGCTGCTTCCTCTCCAAGGCCCAGCGGCCATGCCGCCAGCAGGAACACTCCTGTGGTAGCGCAGCCGCCTACGCCCAACGCGGCCAGCTGCAAAGGCAGCCGAGCCGCAAACCCATCCGCAAGCAGCTTCCGCAACGCCATACCAGCCGCCGCAGCCAGCACAGCTGCCAGTGCCGGTGCACCCAGCCAGCGGCGGAATGCATGCTGCGTGCCGCTGGAAAACAGCAGATGCCCGGTGTTGGCCGCACAGGTGTACAAGCTGGAAAGCAGGATCACTGCCAAAAAGCCCTTCATGCCAAAGCGTGGCAGCAGCGCCACCACCCCGCCAATGCGCAGGATGGAATCCCACACGCTGTAGCGGAAGGCCGCCTTCTGCTCCCCTACCCCTTTCATGGCACCGTCCACCATGCTTTCCAGATACATCAGCGGCATGGCAGGAGCCAGCGTTTCCAGATAAAACCCGGCATCCGCACTTTGGTACAAAAGCTGTGCCAGCGGCCGTCCCCACACCCAGAACAGCACCCCTGCCAGCGCGGAAAAATAGCCGGTGAGCCGCAACATCCGGTCCAGAAGTGTTTTGAGCCGTTCGGTCTGGCCCAGAATGTGGGCCTGCGTGATCTCCGGCATCAGCAGCACCGAAAGACTGCCCAGCAGGCCAAATGGGAACGTAAGCAGCGGCAGAGCCATGCCTTTCAGTTCTCCGTACTGCTCCAGCGCGACGGTGCGCCCGCCCGCGTTGATCAGATAGACCGCAAGGCAGGCGGGCACCAGCATATTCTCCGCCGTGTGCAGGGCGCTTGCCAGCACCCGCCCGCCCTCCACCGGCCACAGGATCTCCCACAGACGGCGGGCAGGGTCTGCCGGGCGGACGGCTTTTTGCCCCGCAAAGGCACTGCGGGCATCCCGCCGGTAAAAGGCCAGCATGCACAGCGCCGACACCGCTTCGCTGACGGCGGTAGCTCCCAGCACCAGCATACAGCGCACGCCCACCGCAAGGCCCTCGGTGCGGGTAAGCGCCAGTGCCACCAGCGCGATGCGCACCGTCTGCTCCGTAAGCTGGCTGAACACATTGGGGGCCACATGCCGCCGGGCGATGAAAAAACCGCGCAGCACCGACGAGACCGCCATCCATGGCATTCCCAGCGCTGAAACGCGCAAAGCACCGACGGCGCGGACATCGCCAAGCCACAACCGGGCCGCAAGATCCGCTGTCGCCAGCTGCAGTGCAGCGGCAAACATCCCCAGCACAAGTCCTGCCGCCAGCAGACGGCGCAGCATGCCGCGGGCTGCACCACGGGCGGAAGCCGGGCCGCTGAGTTCCTCGGCCATGAGCCGGGTAGCCGCCACCGAAACGCCCGCCGTTGCCAGCGTGACGAACAGTGAATACACCGCCAGCACCAGCTGGTAAAGGCCCATCCCCTCGCCGCCCAGCTCGTTTGCCAGCCAGATGCGCAGGCCCATACCGGCCAGCCGCAGCACCACGTCTGAACCGGTGAGCAGCGCCGCATTTTTCAAATAGCTCTGCCGCATGGCGCACCTCCTGCCGGAATGTTCCGGTTCCAGCATATGAAGCGGCGAAACAGGATATGCAAAAGCAGAGTGGCGCGGCGGGTTGTTTCCTGAGCGCTTTTATGGTATAGTAAAGGGGCGGCCTTTGCAGCCGTATTCTGATCAAGGAGGAAGCACACGGCAAACGCCCCGCGCCCGCCGTGCGCAAAAAGAGAATGAGCGAAGAATGTACCCATGACTGCTCCAGCTGTGGAGCAGCATGTTCTTCCCGCGATGCAGCGCCCAAGCACGATGCCCCCAACCCCAACAGCAGCGTCAAAAAAGTCATTGGCGTTGTGTCCGGCAAGGGCGGCGTTGGCAAGAGCATGACCAGCGCTCTGCTGGCCTGCGCCATGGCACGCCGTGGCTACCACTGCGGCATTCTGGATGCCGACATCACCGGCCCGTCCATTCCCAAGCTGTTCGGCATCCATGGCCGTGCCATGGCCGACGACAAGGGCTGCTGGCCCATCCAGAGCCGCATGGGCATCGATGTCATGAGCATCAACCTGCTGGTGGAAAATGAGGAAGACCCCGTTGTGTGGCGCGGCCCGGTCATTGCCGGTGCTGTCAAACAGTTCTGGACCGATGTGGTCTGGAAGGATGTGGACTTCCTGTTCGTGGACATGCCCCCGGGAACCGGTGATGTGCCCCTGACCGTGTTTCAGAGCCTGCCGGTGGACGGCATTGTTGTGGTGGCAAGCCCGCAGGAGCTGGTGAGCATGATCGTGGCCAAGGCCGTGAACATGGCTGAGATGATGAAGGTGCCCATGCTGGGCATCGTGGAGAACATGAGCTACATCGTCTGCCCCGACTGCGGCAAGCACATCAATGTGTTCGGCGAGAGCCATGTGGATGAGGTGGCTGCAAAGCACGGCCTGCCCGTGCTGGCCAAGTGTCCCATCGACCCCCAGCTGGCTGCGCTTTCCGATGCCGGTATGATCGAGACCTACGGCGGCGAATATCTGGAAGGTGCCGCCGATGCCTGCGAAAAGCTGCTGAAGAAGTAAAAATCGTTTCTCTGCCCTGTGCCGTTTGCGTGGTGCAGGGCTTTTTGGTTGCAGAAAATATGGCTTTCTGCGCCTGCGGAATGCAGCAAAATGGAGAAAAGACGTTCTTTTCCGTATTTCTTTTGTTCTGCCAACGCTTTAAAAAACAAGGTTCTGTGCCGTTTTTTTCTTTTATTTTTCGTTTTGTGAAGCGGTCTCAACTTTTCATCTGTTTTTTTGAAGCATTTTCTGCTTTCTCGCTATTGTCAAACCCACAGAAATGCTTTATAATAATAAAGCGGTCTGCAGCCATAAGCAGGCCGGTGTGTAAGAACGGAAATCCGGGATCGTCCCAAAGCGTTTTAGCAGCGCGTCCGCTGTGCGGCGGGCCGGGCGGTTTCGTCTTTTTCAAATTTTATAGAGTAATTGGGAAAAGGAGTATTCTACTATGCTGACAAATGAATACCTGAAGCGCGTTTACGAAGGTCTGGAAAAGCGCAATGCCAACGAGCCTGAGTTCCTGCAGGCTGTGCGCGAGGTTCTGGAGAGCATCCAGCCCGTTGTTGAGAAGCACCCCGAGTACGAGAAGGCCGCTCTGATCGAGCGTCTGGTCGAGCCGGAGCGCATCATCACCTTCCGTGTGCCCTGGGTTGACGATCAGGGCAAGGTTCAGGTGAACCGCGGCTACCGTGTGCAGTTCAACAGCGCCATCGGCCCCTACAAGGGCGGCCTGCGCTTCCATCCCTCTGTCAATCAGGGCATCCTGAAGTTCCTCGGCTTTGAGCAGACCTTCAAAAACAGCCTGACCACCCTGCCCATGGGCGGCGGCAAGGGCGGCTCTGACTTCGACCCCCACGGCAAGAGCGACATGGAAGTGATGCGCTTCTGCCAGAGCTTCATGACCGAGCTGTACCGCCACATCGGCCAGTTCGTGGACTGCCCCGCCGGTGATATCGGTGTCGGCGGCCGTGAGGTCGGCTATATGTTCGGCCAGTACAAGCGCCTGACCAACAGCTTCCAGGGCGGTATGCTCACCGGCAAGGGTCTGACCTTCGGCGGTTCTCTGGCCCGTACCGAGGCTACCGGCTACGGCCTGTGCTACTTCACCGCTGAAGCTCTGAAGTGCATGCGCAACGACAGCCTCCAGGGCAAGACCGTGGTCATCTCCGGTTCCGGCAACGTGGCGATCTACGCCTGCGAGAAAGCTACCCAGCTGGGTGCCAAGGTCGTTACCATGTCCGACTCCAACGGCTACGTCTACGATCCCAACGGCATTGATCTGGCCTACGTCAAGGATCTGAAGGAAGTCCGCCGCGGCCGTATCAAGGAGTACGCCGAGACCCACGAGGGTGTAACCTATGTTGCAGATTGCACCAAGGTCTGGACTGTCCCCTGCGACATCGCCCTGCCCTGCGCAACCCAGAACGAGATCAACAAGGAGTCCGCTGAGGCTCTGGTGAAGGGCGGCTGCACCGTCGTGTGCGAGGGTGCCAACATGCCCAGCACCCCGGAGGCCATCGAGGTCTACCTGTCCAACGGCATCCTGTACGGACCTGCAAAGGCTTCCAACGCAGGCGGCGTGGCCACCTCCGGTCTGGAGATGAGCCAGAACTCCGAGCGCCTGAGCTGGAGCTTTGAGGAAGTGGATGCCAAGCTGAAGGGCATCATGGAGGGCATCTTCCATGCTTCCTACGATGCATCTGTGGCTGCCGGTTCCGAGGGCAACCTGATGGTCGGTGCAAACTGCGCCGGCTTCCTGAAGGTTGCTACCGCCATGATGGCTCAGGGCATCACCTACTAAGTCATACCGCGTCGTCTAAGAGCCGCGCCCGCAGGGGTGCGGCTCTTTTTTGGTATAACCCCGCCCCGCTCTGCCCACACTGGCAGTATCTTATGGCAGAAAGGGAGTTTTGTATGGACGAGCAGATGTTTTGTTTTCAGTGTGAGCAGGCGGCGGGCTGCACCGCCTGCACCGGCGCAGCGGGGGTGTGCGGCAAGTCGGCCGAGACAGCCGCCGCACAGGACCGGCTCACCGGGGCGCTCATCGCGTTTGCCGGGCAGCTCATCGCGGCGGGGCGCGGCCCGACCCCGGAACAGGCCCGGCTGCTGATGCAGGGGCTGTTCACCACCATTACCAACGTGAACTTTGACCCCGCCGCCGTGGACGCGCTGACCCGCCGGGTGCACGACGCCAGCCCCGGCACCGGCCCGGACTACGACATGCAGGCCCTCTGGCGGGAACCGGACGCCGACCGGCGCAGCCTGAAATGCTTTGTGCTGTTCAGCCTGCGGGGCATGGCCGCCTACAACTACCACGCCCGGGTGCTGGGCCGCATCGACCCGGAGCTGGACCGGTTCTTCTGTACCGCCCTGCAGGCCGTGGGCGACCCCGGCCAGACCACCGACGCCCTGTGGCAGCTGGTGCAGGCCACAGGAGAAGCCAGCTACCGCTGCATGGAGCTGCTGGACGCGGCCAACACCGGCGCGTTTGGCGATCCGGAACCGGTGCAGGTGCCCCTGACCATTGAAAAGGGGCCGTTCATCGTGATTTCCGGCCACGACCTCTACGACGCACAGCAGCTGCTGGAACAGACCGCAGGCCGGGGCGTCAACGTCTACACCCACTCGGAGATGCTGCCCGCCCACGGCTACCCGGAGCTGAAGCGCCGCTACCCCCACCTCAAGGGCAACTTTGGCACCGCATGGCAGAACCAGCAGCGGGAGTTCGAGGACATCCCCGCGCCCATCCTGTTCACCACCAACTGCATCATGCCCCTGCGCGCCAGCTACGCCGACCGGGTGTTCACCACCTCGGTGGTGGCTTACCCCGGCGTGCCCCACATCGACGAAGGGCGCGACTTTTCCCCGGTGATCGAAAAGGCGCTGGAGCTGGGCGGCTACGCGCAGGACACCCTGCTGCCCGGCCTGAACGGCGGCTCCACGGTGACCACCGGTTTTGCCCGCACCGCCGTGCTGCAGCACGCGGACGAGATCGTGCAGGCGGTGCGGGACGGTAAGCTGCGGCACTTCTTTCTGGTGGGCGGCTGCGACGGTACCCGGCCCAGCCGCCGCTACTACACCGAGTTTGCCCGCCTTACCCCGCCCGACACCATCCTGCTGACCCTGGCCTGCGGCAAGTTCCGCCTGAACGACCTGCCCCTTGGCACCGTGCCGGGCACCGGCCTGCCCCGCATCCTAGACGTGGGCCAGTGCAACGACGCCTACAGCGCCATCCGCATCGCATTGGCGCTGGCCGACGCCTTTGGCTGCGGCGTCAACGACCTGCCCCTCTCGCTGGTGTTGTGCTGGTTTGAGCAGAAGGCCGTGTGCATCCTCATCGCGCTGCTGGCGCTGGGCATCCGGAACATCCGGCTGGGGCCTACCCTGCCCCCGTTCCTCTCGCCGGGGGTGGTGCGCACCCTGCAGGAACGGTACGGCCTCAAGCCCATTGCCACCCCGGAAGCCGACCTGCGGGCCATTCTGGGCAGACATTGAGCCTGCACTGTTCTCACTATAGCTACAACTGACCGCCGTACGCGGCGTTTCGCACAAGAAGCAGTGGAAAGCTGTTGTTATATTTGGTGCAGCTGTCACTTGAAGATTCTTCACGGCTCGCTATAATAATAAGTACCGGAACAAAGGCGTTCCGCAAGGGTAAAGTCTGCCCTTGCGGGGCGCTTTTCTTTTTTGTCAGAATGCGGAGGGTGCCGCACCGGTGAGGATTTTAGATAAGGATGGGAAAGTCTATGGAAAACTTTACAGAGCAGAAAAACACCCTTGGTCTGTACGATCCACAGTTTGAGCACGATGCCTGCGGCATTGGCGCTGTGGTGGATATCAAGGGCCGCAAAAGCCACCAGACCGTGGACGATGCACTGGCCATTGTGGAACGGCTGGAGCACCGTGCCGGCAAGGATGCCGAGGGCAAGACCGGCGACGGTGTGGGCATTTTGCTGCAGATCAGCCACAAGTTCTTCTCCAAGGCGGCCGAAGAACTGAACATCAGCCTTGGCAACGAGCGCGAGTACGGTGTGGGCATGTTCTTCTTCCCCCAGAGCGAACACCTGCGTGCGCAGGCCATGAAGCTGTTCGAGGTGGTCACCCGCAAGGAAGGCCTCGAATTTCTGGCATGGCGCAAGGTTCCCGTGAACCCGGATGCCGTGGGCCAGAAAGCCCGCGACTGTATGCCTGCTATCTGGCAGTGCTTCATCAAAAAGCCCGCCAAGGTGAGCAAGGGCATCGATTTTGACCGCAAGCTGTACATTGTGCGCCGCGTGTTCGAGCAGGCCAGCAACGGCACCTATGTGCCCAGCCTGTCCAGCCGCACCATCGTGTACAAGGGCATGTTCCTTGTGCACGACCTGCGCCTGTTCTATACCGACCTGCAGGACGAGGATTATGAATCCGCTATCGGCATGGTGCACAGCCGCTTCTCCACCAACACCAACCCCAGCTGGATGCGCGCACACCCCAACCGCTTCATCCTGCACAACGGCGAGATCAACACCATCAAGGGCAACACGGATGCCATGCTGGCCCGTGAAGAGAGCATCTCCAGCTCCATCATGCAGGACGACATGAACAAGATCCTGCCCATCATCAACACTTCCGGCTCCGATTCCGCCATGCTGGATAACGCGCTGGAATTCATGGTGATGAACGGCATGGATCTGCCGCTGGCCGTGATGATCACCATTCCCGAGCCGTGGGAGAACAACAAGAACATCAGCCAGAAAAAGCGCGATTTCTACCAGTATTATGCCACCATGCTGGAGCCTTGGGATGGCCCCGCTGCCATCCTCTTCTCGGACGGCGACGTGATGGGCGCTGTGCTGGACCGCAACGGTCTGCGCCCCAGCCGCTATTACATCACCAAGGACGGCCGCATGATCCTGTCCTCCGAGGTGGGTGTGTTGGAATGTGAGCCGGATAATATTTTGGTCAAGGATCGTCTGCGCCCCGGCAAAATGCTGCTGGTGGACACCGTGAAGGGCGAAGTGGTGGACGACGAAAAGCTCAAGGAGTTCTACGCCAGCCGTGAGCCTTACGGCGAGTGGATCGACCGCAACCTTGTGGAGCTGGCCAGACTGAAAATTCCCAACGTGAAGGTGGAAAGCTACACCGGCGATCAGCTCACCCGCCTGCAGAAGGTGTTCGGCTACAAGTATGAGGATGTGAACACCATGATCCTCTCCATGGCACGGGCAGGCGCAGAGCCTTCCGGCGCTATGGGCACCGACACCCCGCTTGCTGTGCTGAGCAACCAGCATCCGCCGCTGTTCAATTACTTCAAGCAGCGCTTTGCGCAGGTCACCAACCCGCCCATCGATGCCATCCGCGAAAAGGTGGTCACTTCCACCAGCGTGTATATTGGCGCACACGGCAACCTGCTGGAGGACAAGCCCGAGAACTGCAAGGTGCTCAAGGTGCACAACCCCATCCTGACCAGCACCGACCTGCTCAAGATCAAATACATGAACGTGCCCGGCTTCAAGGTAGCCACGGTGTCCATCAACTACTATAAGAATACCAGTCTGGAAAAGGCCATCGACCGTGTATTTCTGGAGGTTGACCGCGCCTACAAGGATGGTGCAAACATCATCATCCTTTCTGACCGCGATGTGGATGAATACCACGTGACCATTCCCAGCCTGCTGGCAGTTTCCGCGGTTTCGCAGTACCTGATCCGCACCAAGAAGAGCACCGCACTGGCCCTGATCCTGGAAAGTGCAGAGCCGCGCGAGGTGCACCACTTTGCCGCTCTGCTGGGCTACGGTGCCTGCGCCATCAATCCCTATCTGGCACATGAGACCATCGGCCAGCTCATCGACGAAGGCCTGCTGGACAAAGATTACTATGCAGCCGTGGAGGACTACGACAACGCCATCCTCAGCGGCATTGTGAAGATTGCCTCCAAGATGGGCATTTCCACCATCCAGAGCTACCAGAGCAGCCAGATCTTTGAGGCTGTGGGCATCTCCAAGGATGTCATCGACAAATACTTCACCGGCACGGTGAGCCGTGTGGGCGGCATTACCCTTTCGGACATTCAGGCCGATGTGGAAGCCCAGCACAACGCAGCCTTCGACCCGCTGGGTCTGGACATCAACATGGAGCTGGCCGACAGCGGCGCACACAAGTTCCGCAGCGGCAAGGAAGAACACCTGTTCAACCCCCAGACCATCCACCTGTTCCAGAAAGCCTGCTGGACGAACGACTACTCGGCTTTCAAGCAGTTCACCAGCACCGTGGACAATATGGGTGCTGACGGCGTGCATCTGCGCAGCCTGCTGGACTTCAACTATGCTCCTGACGGCGGCATCCCGCTGGAAGAGGTGGAGCCGGTAAGCTCCATCGTCAAGCGGTTCAAGGGCGCAGCCATGAGCTACGGTGCCCTGAGCAGTGAAGCCCATGAGACCATTGCCATTGCCCTGAACCGTCTGGGCGGCCGCAGCAACACCGGCGAGGGCGGCGAACCCGAAGAGCGCTACCACAGCGAGAGCAATTCCAAGATCAAGCAGGTGGCTTCCGCACGCTTTGGTGTAACGAGCAAATACCTCGTTTCTGCGGAAGAGATCCAGATCAAGCTGGCACAGGGTGCAAAGCCCGGTGAGGGCGGCAACCTGCCCGGTGCCAAAGTATATCCGTGGATTGCAAAGACCCGCCACAGCACCACCGGTGTGGGCCTGATCTCTCCCCCGCCGCACCACGATATCTACTCCATCGAGGACCTTGCAGAGCTGATCTACGACCTGAAGAACGCCAACCGCAGCGCCAACATCAATGTCAAGCTGGTCAGTGAGGCCGGCGTTGGCACCATTGCGGCCGGTGTTGCCAAGGGTGGCGCACAGGTCATTCTGGTGTCCGGCTACGACGGCGGCACCGGTGCAGCACCGCGTACTTCCATCAAGCACGCTGGCCTGCCGTGGGAGCTGGGCATCGCCGAGACCCATCAGACCCTGATCCTGAACGGCCTGCGCACCCGCGTGCGCATCGAGAGCGACTCCAAGCTGCTCTCCGGCCGCGATGTTGCCATCAGCTGTATGCTGGGCGCAGAGGAGTTCGGCTTCGGCACTACCCTGCTGATGGCCGAGGGCTGCGTGATGATGCGTGTGTGCAATCTGGATACCTGCCCCATGGGCATCTGCACCCAGAACCCAGAGCTGCGCAAGAACTTCAAGGGCAAGCCGGAATACATCATCAACTACCTCACCTTTGTGGCCGAGGAGCTGCGCGAGTACATGGCAAAGCTGGGCGTGCGCACCATCGATGAACTGGTGGGCCGCACCGACCTGCTCAAGGTCAAGCCTGCCGCACCCGGCAGCCGCGCTTCCAAGATGGATCTCGACTGCATCCTGCACAACCCTGCCATCGAGAACAGCAATGTTCACTTCGTGAAGGAGGACACCTACGACTTCCATCTGGAAAACACCCTCGATATGAAGGTGCTGATGAAGAAGTTCAAGCTCAGCAGCAAGAATGCCCAGAGCGTGACGCTGGATGTCTCCAACACCGACCGCGCCTTTGGTGCCATCTTTGGCAGCGAGATCACCCGCAAATACGGCAACAGCCTGCCGGATGATGTTTACACCGCCCACTGTGTGGGTGCAGGCGGCCAGAGCTTTGGTGCCTTTATCCCCAACGGCCTGACGCTGGACCTTGTGGGCGACTGCAACGACTACATGGGCAAGGGCCTGTCCGGCGGCAAGATCGTCGTGCGCCCGCCCAAGGGCATCACCTTTAAGCCGGAAGAGAACATTATCACCGGCAACGTGGCCCTGTACGGTGCCACCAGCGGCAAGGCGTTCATTTCCGGCGTGGCCGGTGAGCGCTTCGCCGTGCGCAACAGCGGTGCCACCGCCGTTGTGGAGGGCGTTGGCGACCACGGCTGCGAGTACATGACCGGCGGCACGGTGGTGGTTCTGGGCCAGACCGGCAAGAACTTTGCAGCCGGTATGACCGGCGGCATCGCCTACGTGCTGGACGAGAACTGGGACTTCTACCAGCGCGTGAACAAGGAAACCGTCAGCCTGGAGCCTGTGGAGCACAAGTACGATGTTGCCACCCTGAAAGAGCTGATCCGCGAACATGTGGAGGCCACCGGCTCTCCCCGCGGCAAAGAGATCCTTGACAACTTCAGCGAATTCCTGCCCAAGTTCAAGAAAGTTCTGCCCTACGATTATGACCGTATGCTGCGTGTGATCGCATCCGTTGAGGAGCGCGGTCTGGACGGCGAGCAGGCACAGATCGAAGCATTCTACACGGTGCAGAAGAAGAAGTAAGGAGGGCAGCGTTATGGGTAAGACAACTGGATTTATCGACTATACGCGCAAAACCAGCACGGATGTTCCGCCGCTGGAACGCATTGAAAACTTTAACGAATTTCACGTCTGGCTCTCCCGCGAGGAGCAGCAGACGCAGGCAGCACGCTGCATGGACTGCGGTGTTCCCTTCTGTCAGGCCGGCATGATGATCGGCGGCATGGCCTCCGGCTGCCCGCTGAATAACCTCATCCCGGAGTGGAACGACCTTGTTTATCATGGCAAGTGGGAGCTGGCCATGCATCGGCTGATGGCCACCAACCGTTTTCCGGAGTTCACCAGCCGGGTGTGCCCTGCCCTGTGTGAAGCGGCCTGCACCTGCGGCGATGTGACCGGCAGCAGCGTGACCGTGCGCGAGAACGAGCACGCCATTATTGAGACGGCTTACGCCAAGGGCTGGCTGCACGCCGCACCGCCGCCCTCCCGCACCGGCAAGAGCGTAGCTGTGGTGGGCAGCGGCCCCTCCGGCCTTTCGGTGGCCGAATACCTGAACAAGCGCGGCCACGCCGTGACTGTGTTCGAGCGTGCCGACCGCGTGGGCGGCCTGCTGATGTACGGCATCCCCAACATGAAGCTGGACAAATCCGTCATCGAGCGCCGCATCAAGATCATGCAGGCTGAGGGCGTGGAGTTCCGCACCAACATGGATGTGGGCGGGGCTGTTGCCGCCGAAGAGCTGCTGAACGGCTACGATGCCGTGGTGCTGTGCTGCGGTGCCAAGAAGGCCCGCGACCTGAATGTGCCCGGCCGCGATGCAAACGGCGTGCACTTTGCCGTAGACTACCTGACCAGCGTGACCAGAAGTCTGCTGGACAGCCAGTTCGCGGACGGCAAGGCCATCGATGCCAAGGGCAAAAATGTTCTGGTGATCGGCGGCGGTGATACCGGCAACGACTGTCAGGGTACGGCCCTGCGGCAGGGCTGCACCGATCTGGTGGCACTGGAAATGATGCCGCAGCCGCCCAAGGAGCGTGCAGCCTCCAACCCGTGGCCGGAGTGGCCCCGTGTGCTGAAGGTGGACTACGGCCAGACCGAGTGTCTTGCAAAGTTTGGCAAGGACCCGCGCGTGTACCAGACCACCGTGAAGGAATTTTTGAAGGATGATGCAGGCAATCTGACCGGTGCTATCATCTCCTACCTGAAGCCGGAACGGAACCCCGAGACCGGTCGTACCAGCATGGTGCCCACCGGTGAAGAATTCACCTACAACTGCCAGCTGGCGTTCATCGCCGCAGGCTTTACCGGCTGCGAAAATTACGTGGCCGATGCATTTGGTGTAGAGCTGACCGCCCGCGGCAACGTGGCAGACCACAGCTTCAAGACCAACGTGGAAAAGGTGTTCGTTTGCGGCGATATGCGCCGCGGCCAGAGCCTTGTGGTGTGGGGCCTGCGCGAAGGCCGCGACTGCGCCGCCGAGGTAGACCGCTACCTGATGGGCTACACCAACCTCTAACTAAGCCATTCTCTTTCCTATCCTAAACAAGCAGAAGCGGGGGCCTTTGCAAGGCTCCCGCTTCTGCTTTTGTTTTTCAGTCTGTATTGTATTCCGGTTCCGTGGGGGTAGGATCTGTTGTTTCCGGAGGGGCCGGCTCTGTGGTGGTGGGTTCGGTAGCGGCGGGTTCCTCCGGTGTTACCGTGATCTGCACACTGGGGTCTGCCGCAATATACACGGTGATCACCGTGCCCACTTCCACCTTGGTGCCCGGCTCCTCGCTGGTACGCACCACGCAGCCGGATGCATAGGAGCCATCGTTCACCACCATAAAGCAGCTTGCCACAAGGCCCCGCGCTTCCAGTTCCTTTACCGCGCCATCCTGCGTAAAGCCGATGATGTTGGGCATCTCGGCCATCTGCGGGCCTTTGCTCACCACCAGCCGTATGGTCTCCCCTGCCTTGAGCACAGTGTCCGCGCTCGGCTCCTGCTGAATGATCTGGCCCGCCGGGGCGGTATCGCTGTATTCCTCGGTGACGTAGAACAGATACATGCTGGTATATTCCCGGTTGTTCTGCACCTGCGTGTAGTCCATGCCAATAAAGTTCGGCACAAGGTTCTGCGGCACCATCACCTCGCTGCTGGCCGGTTCCGACTCCGCAGCTGACGCGGCAGGCTGGTGGATGTGCTGGCTCAGCACGCTCCACAGCGTGAGCAGAATGAGGATGGACAGCAGGATCACGATGCCCGCCAGCAGCGCTTTTAAGCTGAGCAGATGCTCCTTACGTTCCGGCTCCGGCTGGGCTGTGCGCACCGGAGTCTCCGGCTTCATGGTGCGGGTCAGCTCGGCGGTGTATTCCTTGGAAGAAAGGGCCTGATACAGCTGCGGCACGGTCTGGATGCGCTCCATGGGCCGCAGGCGCAGGCCCAGCTGCAGCACCTGCGAGACGTACAGCGGCAGGCTGCCGTTCACCGATTTTGCGCGTGGGTTGGAGTCTGCCACCATGCGCTGCGCTGCAGGCACCGGGGCCTGCCCGCACACCATGCGGTAGAACACGGCCGCAAGGCTGTATTCATCGGTATAGCGGCCCTCGAACTCTGCGGTGGAATACTGCTCCGGGGCGGAATAGCCTTCGTACAGCTGTTCGCGCAGGCCGCTGCCCGCCGTGCGCAAGCCCACCGTGGCATAGCCTGCCAGACGGCAGCGGTCGTTTTCCATCACGCGGATGTTCTCCGGGCAGATACCGCGGTGCACCAGACCGATCTTGTGCATGGCGGCTACGCCTTCAAACACCGGCTGCAGCATGGTGCAGGCATCGTCCGGGCGGATGGTGCCGGGGTGGTTTTCCAGCCACTGATCCAGCGGGGTGCCGCCCAGATTTTCCAGAATGGCGTAAACGCTGTTATTGGCTTCCACCACATCCAGCACGGCTTCCAGACCATTGGCCGGAGTGATGCGCTGGATGGAGCGGTACAGGTCCGCAAAATCCATGCGGGTGGTCTTGAACAGCACCTCACTGCCGGTCTTGGGCCGCAGGGTGCTTTCTGCCGTGCGCTCCGCCGTGAGGGTAATGGGCAGATATTCCTTGATGGTCACCCGGAAACGGCCCAGATTCTCTGCGCCGCGGTAGAGGATGCCCTCGCCGTCGATGCTCAGCATTTCCCCTACGGTGTAGCGCCCGGCCAGCACGGTGCCCACCGGCAGGGTGCCGCCGGGGTTGCGCCCGGCAAAGCTTTTGCCGCAGTGCGGGCAGCTTTGTGCTGCTCCGGGCAGCGGCTGCAGGCAGTATGGACACAGGCGTGTTGCTTCCATTGTGGTCTCCTTATACCGTTTTGCGCCGCAGCAGGCTCATGGGCGGCAGCTCCGGCGTGGGAATGGTGTATTTTTCCATGGCATGCGGGGTGCTCTCCACCCGCTCACCGGCTTCGTTTTCGATCCACTCAGGGTTCAGCGGAATGCTGCGGCCATCCGGGCAGAGGGCTTCCAGAGTGTCGCCCAGGCTCCACTTGCCGCGCTGCTGGCAGGAGGCAACGCCGTTCTCCCAGCCGTCCACCGTGCCCACAAACTCCCACTCGCGGATGTAAGTAGCGCTGTCGGTGGCCTGTCTGGCCTGCTCGCGGCCAAAGTAGAAGCCCGGCGAGTAGTGGCGGTGGCTGGTACGGGTAAGCTCCTCGTACACTTCAGCAGGCAGCTCAAAGTTGTCGTTGAGCGGGTCGGCCAGATAAGCGTCCAGCGCCCTGCGGTAGGCGGCGGTAACGCTTGCCACATAGTAGAAGGTCTTGGCACGGCCCTCGATCTTCAGGCTGTCCACACCGGCCTTGCAGATCAGATCAAGGAAAGGCGCGGTGCACATATCATTGGCGTTGAGGATGTAGCTGCCGTTCTCGTTCTCGCCGATCTCGTACAGCTGGCCCGGACGGGTCTCCTCGCTGAGATAGTATTTCCAGCGGCAGGGCTGGGCACACTGGCCGCGGTTCGCGTCGCGGCCCGCCATGTAGTTGGAAAGCAGGCATCGGCCCGAAACGCTCATGCACATAGCACCGTGCACAAAGGCTTCGATCTCCAGCTCCGGCGGTGTTTTATCGCGCAGGATCGCAATATCCTGCAGGGACATCTCACGGGCCAGCACCACGCGCTTTGCGCCCATGTTGTAGGCGGCGCGGGCCGCAGCCCAGTTGGTGATGCCTGTCTGGGTGGACATGTGCACATCGATGTCCGGTGCAAAGGTCTTGCAGGCATCCAGCACACCAAGGTCTGCCACGATAAAGGCATCCACACCGGCCTTGGCTGCTTCCTTGATGGCCTCGGGCAGGCGGTCGGCTTCCTCGTTGGTGGGCAGGGTGTTCATGGTCAGGTAGACCTTGCGGCCACGGGCGTGAGCGTAGATGACACCCTCGGCCAGCTGTTCCGGCGTAAAGTTGGCCGGAGCAGACCGCATTCCAAATTCAGGCAGGCCGCAGTAAACGGCATCGGCACCGTAGTTGATGGCATAGCGCAGGCGTTCCAGATCGCCTGCCGGGGCCAGCAGTTCCGGGATTTGCAGCATAGTTCAAATTCCTCTCATTTTTCCGTATTCACAGTTTTGTTCACTTGTGCTGCCTTCTGGCAGTTTGCGCTGTGTTCGCTCAGGGTGCGGGCATAATAATAGCTGCCCTTGAGGTCGGTCACAAAGAAATAGGCATCCTTGGCCTCCTCATTGGGCTGGGGGGCCAGCGCTGCCCTGATGGCCGCAATGCCGGGGTTCGAGATCGGCCCGGCAGGCAGGCCCTTGCAGCTGTAGGTATCATACGCAGCCACGATATTTTCCGGGATATTATCCCAGCCGCCATAGTAGGGTGCCACCCAGTTCCAGAGGTAATTGTTGTCACTGTCGCTCTGGATATAGCTGGAGGTGTTGCTCTGCAGGCGCGGGTAGGGCGAATCCGCAGCCAGACGGTTGCGGAACACCTGTGCCACGTTCGAGTCCTGACTGTTGCCCGCTTCCTCCTGCACAAAGGATGCCAGTGTGATCAGCTGGGGCAGGGTCATATCCTGCTTTTTAAGTTCTGCATACATCTCATCGGTGATCTGTGCATCGAACTGGGCATAGAAGGTGGCTACATAGTTGTGCACGGTGTCGTCCTTTAAGAATTCGTAGGTTTCCGGGAAGAGATAGCCCTCGCACTTCATAAAGCGGTCCGGCGCGTCGGCATCGTCCGGCACGTACTGCCAGAAGGTGTATTCGCTGAAATCGCCCTCGTTGGCTTCCTTCAAAAAGTCCTCCGCGCTGCACAGCCCGGCGGCTTCCATCTTCTGGGCAATGGCAATGGCCGTGGTTCCCTCTGGGACGGTCACGCGCACCGTTTCGGCCTTGGCGTAAGTGGACAGGACCGCAATAATGGCATCGTAAGAACAGGCGCTCTTCTGCAGGGTAAAATCGCCATACTGCAGCTTTGATGCCGCACCCTTTTGCCCCACATACCAGCGGAACAGATAGGCCGAGCGGATCACACCCGCATCCTTGAGCTTTTGCGCAATGACGGAAACGCCGCTGCCCTGCGGGATGCTCACCGTTACCTCCGTGCCGGGTCTGCCATTGCCGCTGATCTCGTTGTGCGCAAACAGCAGCGCCCCGCCAACGGCCAGCGCCAGCAGTACCACCAGCACCAGCAGGATCTTCCCTACACCGCCTTTTTTGCGGGTGTTTTTTTCGTGTGCCATAAGCACCTTCCTTTTATCTTAGTTTTCCAGCATCAGGCGCATGTAGCTTTCGGCTACATCAAAGGGTTCGGCATCAAAGCGGATCATGCCGTAGTCCTGCCGGGTGCCCTCGCCGAGGAACAGCGGCTGGGATGCGCCCACGGTAATGACCGCCTTTTCCACGATGACTTCCTTTTCGCGGGCGGCTTCCATCAGTACTTCGGCGGCGCGGTCATTGTCGGCCTGCAGCTCCACAAAGTAAAGCGTATCCTCCTTGCGGAAATAAATACCATAGCCGTGGGCGCTGGAAACGATGGTGGCACCGGAGGAGTACAGATCTCCCAGCACCACGGCCATGCGCTCCGGGGTCAGCTGCACGGTATCGGGCCAGAAGCGCTCCCGCAGCTCACACAGCTTTTTGGCGGTGACGGAATCAAACTCCGCCTGACTCCACAGGTTGCGTTCCACCTCGCGGGGAAGACAGCGCAGGGCGAAGGCCCATGCAAAGCCCTTATCCTGCAGCAGTGCGGCCTGCTCCGGGCTGGTGGGCACCGCCACTGTAAACCCTGCGCCGCGCAGCTTCTGCTGGGCACACAGATAGTCTACAAGGCCCGCCAGGATCAGGCTGCCCGCGCCGCACAGACCGTACAGGTAGGTGCCGCTGCGGCCCTGCAGCGTGACCGGCACAGCCAGCGCCACCGCGGCGATCTCGTCATTTTCCTCGGCCACATAGACGTTCTGCTCGCCTGCAAACTGCTCAATGGCCTTTTTGGCAAATTCTTCTGATTCATTGCGCTGGCTCTGCCATAAAGCCAGCACTGCCGGTTTATCTTCCGGCTGCATCAAACGATACATCTGTCAGGATGCCCCCTCTTATCGAAAATTATGTCAGCTGCTTCAACACGATCTCCTGCACTTCGGCCTGAATGTCTTCGATGCTGCGCATGTTGTCCCCGCTGGTGCAATGCACGACGGCCCAGCCAAGGTGCGCGGCACAATACTCGGCGGCGCAGCGGCTGCGGGCAAGATACTCGGTATCCTTCTCGTGCACATCCTTCCTGCTCTCGTCGCCGTGGTAACGCTGGGTCATAAGCTTCTGGCTCACGGCGGGGTCTACCTGTAAGTAGATCACCTCATCCGGCGCAGGCAGGCCCAGCAGATGGAATTCAAAATCAAACAGCCAGCCGAGAAAACTCTCCCACTGCTCCGGCGGCAGCTTGGAGCACTGGTGCACCGCGTTGGAGGTGGTGTAGCGGTCGGCAATGACGATGCCGCCATTCTCGTAAAAACTGCCCCAGTCCTTTTTGTAGCTGGCATAGCGGTCCACCGCATAAAAGCTGGAGGCTGCATAGGCGTTTACATCGTCCGGGTGCTGGCCGAACTGCCCGGCCAGATACATTTTTACAAGGGCGCTGGAGTCGCTCTCATAATTCGGGAAGGTGATCTCCCGCACAGAAAAGCCCTGCTCCTTTAAATGTGCTGCCAGCAGCTTTGCCTGCGTGGCCTTGCCGCTGCCGTCCAGCCCTTCCAGTACGATCAGTTTTCCCTTGCTCATACGCCTGCAGCCTCCTTGATGGATGCATATTTTGCGCGCACCTCAGCGGTTTTGCCGCAGCACATTTTTCCCTCCGGGCAGGGGCCGCTCACACAGGCCGGGCCGGACTTTGCAAAGATATGCGGTGCCACCGGATACACCAGCTCAAACATTTTTTCGGCCAGCTCCCGGATCTCCCACTGGGCGCGGCTGCAGCAGCGCAGGTGGAAAAAGTTCTGCAGGCTGCGGGCATTCATGGTGACCACCATCTTGGTCTCGCAGGCGTTGGGCAGTACAAAGCGGGCATCCTCGTTGGCCTGCTTGCTGGCCTTGGCGCGGGCCTGCTTTTCCGGCATTCCCTCAGCCATCAGGCGGGCGGTGTGGCCTTCTTCCAGTTTGTGAGCCAGATCAAGATAACGTCTGGCGTCCTCTTCCATACTGGCAAGGAAAGCTTCCTTTGCTTCCGGGATGGCTTCAATCTCGGGCGGTACCACATAGCGGAAATCGTCCAGCCGCACATAGCGCTGGCTCTGCACGCTGAAGGATGCAATGCGGTGGCGGGTGATCTGCGCCAGCAAAGTGCGGCTGACCCCCTCGATGCCAAAGGTGAAGCTGGCATGTTCAATGGGGCTGGCATGGCCCAGATCGCTGAGCATGGTCAGGAACTTCGCGGTCTTTTCCTCGGTCAGGCCGTCCAGCAGGTCGGTGATGTGCGCATCGGAATAGCAGAGCTTTGCCGCTGCAGCCACCACCTTTTCCGGTTCCGGGGTATGTGCGATCAAACGAACAGTCATCATAAGTGTGTTATTCCTCCGCAGTGATTTTGGTCAGGGGCGCAAAATTAGCCATGGTCTTTTTGATGCCCACCTTTTCAAAGTTGATCTCCACGATCTGATCTCCGGCGGCAGGCTTCACAGCCACTACCTGACCGCGTCCGAACACCTTGTGCTCCACAAGATCGCCCGGCTCATAGTGTTTTGCGCCTTTTGCAGCGGTTTTTGCTGCCGGTGCGCCTGTAAAGGAGATTTGCTTTGCAGATTTTTTCTGCGTTGTTCTGTCAGAATATGCAGAACTGTAACCAGAGCCATATTCCGTACCTGCGCCGCTGCGGCCATAGCCGGAACCATATCCGCTCTGGCTCTGGCCCCGGTTTGCATAGGCCGAGCCAAAGCCGCGGCCCTCGCCCGCGTTGTATTCGCGGTTCAGGTAGCCGCTGTGATTGCTATAGCCGCTTCCGTAACCGCCCGAACCGTACCCACTGGCGCTGCGGCCCCATCCGGACGGCCCGGAGTAACCGGACGCACCACCGGGCACCGTATCACGATAGCTGTCGTCCCAGCCGCCAAAGCGGACGCGCTGTTCCAGTACCGGGCTGCGGGTCTCCTCGATATACTCCGGCTCGATCTCCCGCAAAAAGCGGCTCGGCTCGTTGCGCTGGGTGCGGCCATACAGCATCCGGGAAACGCTGTTGGAGATGTACAGCTCCTTCTTGGCGCGGGTGATGCCCACGTAGGCAAGGCGGCGCTCCTCTTCCAGATCGGCCTCGGAATACTTGCTCATCTCGCTGGGGAACACGCCCTCCTCCATGCCAATCAGGAACACATACGGAAATTCCAGACCCTTGGCGGAGTGGATGGTCATGAGCACCACCTGATCGGCGCTCTCGTTATAGCTGTCGATATCGCTGATGAGGGCGATATCTTCCAGATAGCCTTCCAGCGTGGCTTCCTCACCGTGCTGGTCGCAGTAGTTCTTGACGTTATTCACCAGCTGACCAAGGTTCTGCAGGCGGTCAGCCGCATCCTCGTGGCCCTTGGCTGCATCGGCTTCCAGCATGGCCTTATAGCCGGTCAGCTCGATCACATCGGCTGCAAACTCGTCCAGCGTGCGGGTCTCCAAAGAATCCTGCAGGCGCTGATAGATCTGCCAGAACTTGAGCAGCGGCATTACGGCGCGGCTGAGCTTTGCATATTGGTCGGCATGGCCGATGATGTCCAGCATGCTCACGCCTTCCTGCGCGGCCAGATCGGCAATGACCTCCACGGTGGTGGCACCGATCTTGCGGGCAGGCTCGTTGATGATGCGGCGCAGGCGCACATCATCGCGGGGGTTCGCCACGATGGACATGTAGGAATGGATATCCTTGACCTCTTTGCGGTCGTTGAAGCGCTGGCCGCCCACGATCTTGTGGGGGATGCCTGCACGGGTAAAGTAGCTTTCGATGGGGGCCGATTGGGCGTTCATGCGGTAGAGGATAGCGTGGTCGGCCAGATGTCCGCCCTCTCTCAGGTGCTGGCCGATCACATCCGCGATGTGGCTGGCCTCGTCCTGCTCGTTCTCGGCGGTGTACACCTGCACCTTATCGCCCTCGCCATTGCTGGTCCACAGGGTCTTGCCCTTGCGCTCGGTGTTGTGCTGAATGACACAGTTCGCCGCGTTCAGGATATTGGACGTAGAGCGGTAGTTTTGTTCCAGACGGATGGTCTTGGTGCCCGGGTAAATGCGCTCGAAATTAAGGATGTTCTCAATGGTAGCGCCGCGGAAGCGGTAGATGCTCTGGTCATCATCGCCCACCACGCAGATGTTCTTTTCCGGGCCGGTGAGGAGGCTCACCAGACGGAACTGCGCCACACTGGTGTCCTGATACTCGTCCACCAGCAGATAGCGGTATTTGTTCTGGTAGAAATCCCGCACATCCTTGTGCTCGGCCAGCAGCTGCACAGTCTGGTAGATCAGGTCGTCAAAGTCGAATGCTCCGGCTTCCTTCAGGCGCTTTTCGTAGGCCGCGTAGATGCGGGCCGTCAGCGCACCTTTGGTATCTTTTGCGGGGCTGGCAAGGGCCTGTTCCGGGCTGACAAGCTGATCCTTCCATCGGCTCATCTGGCTGATTGCAGCCTTGATGGGCAGGAACTTATCGTCCACATTCAGGTCTTTGTAGACAGCCTTCATCACGCGCTGGGAATCATCGGTATCGTAGATGGTAAAGCTGCGCGGGTAGCCGATCTCCTCCGCCCAGCGGCGCAGGATGCGCACACAGGCCGAGTGGAAGGTGGAAGCGAACACTTCGTCGCCCTCCTCGCCGCCCAGCATCCGGCGCAGACGTTCCTTCAGCTCCCCTGCTGCCTTGTTGGTAAAGGTGATGGCCATCACGTTCCAGCTGCGCACAGCGTTCTGGCGCAGCATCCCGTCCAGCCAGCTGGGGGCGGCAGTGCCGGTCATGATGGCGTTGCGCAGAGCCTTGATATCGTCCTCCGTGGCCGGGCGCGGTGTCTGTTTGGAGCCGTGGGCCGAGCCGAACCGGATGAGGTTTGCAATGCGGTTTACCAGCACGGTGGTCTTGCCGCTGCCTGCACCAGCAAGGATGAGCAGCGGGCCATCGGTGGTAAACACTGCCTGCCGCTGCATATCGTTCAGGCGACCAAACTGTTTTTCGATATAGGTATCGCGCAGAGCGCAGAATTCCTGTGTGAGATCTGTTGCCATGGTTTCCCCTGTTCCTTTTATGTTTATACTATCAAAATACAGTATACCACATTTCAAAACGATTGAGAATAGCCGCCGCGTTCGCTCTGGCTATTTTCAGCGGAAAAAATATTTTTATAATTTGTAACTCCGAAAAGCCTGCGGGCTTTTCGGAGTTACTTTTTCACGAAAGAGGTCGTAGAGAAAAATTGCATCTGATAAAACAGCAGCCGTTTTTCGTTACGGCCTTTTTGTGAAAATGTGTTTGGAGCAGCCCGCAGGCTGCGACAAACACGAAATAAATAATATAATTTCCTTATTTTATGCCCAAAGCAAACGCGGCGGGCATTTCAAATCGTAAAACAAAAACCGCCCGGCAGCTCTTGCGAACCGACGGGCGGAAAAAATGCTTTTCAGAAAGCGCTTAGCTGAAAATGTTGATCAGGATACCAGCAGCAACGGCAGAGCCGATAACACCGGCCACGTTGGGGCCCATTGCGTGCATCAGCAGGAAGTTGGAGGGATTCTCGCTCTGGCCAACCTTCTGGGAAACACGGGCAGCCATAGGCACAGCGGAAACGCCTGCGGAACCGATCAGGGGGTTCACCTGACCGCCGGTCAGCACATACATCAGCTTGCCGAACAGCACACCTGCGGCAGTGCCGAAGGAGAATGCGATCAGGCCCAGCACGATGATGAACAGGGTGCGGGTGTTCAGGAAGGTGTTTGCAGAGGTGGTGCAGCCAACGGACAGTGCCAGGAAGATGGTGATAATGTTCATCAGCTCATTGCCGGCAGTCTTCTGGATGCGATCCACAACGCCGCACTCCTTCATCAGGTTGCCCAGCATCAGCATACCGACCAGAACGGCGGCATCCGGAACGATCAGGGAAACGATGATGGTGACCATGATGGGGAAGATGACCCTCTCGGTCTTGGAGACGGTGCGCAGCTGCTTCATCACGACGGTACGTTCCTTCTTGGTGGTCAGTGCCTTCATGATGGGCGGCTGGATAACAGGCACCAGCGCCATGTAACTGTAGGCCGCCACAGCGATGGAGCCCAGCAGCTCAGGAGCCAGACGGGAGGTAACGAAGATAGCGGTAGGACCGTCTGCACCGCCGATGATGGCGATAGCAGCGGACTGCTTCTGGGTGAAGTCCACCAGACCGGTAGCGGTCAGCAGGCGAGCGCCCATGTAAGTACCGAAGATGCCGAACTGAGCGGCAGCGCCCAGCAGCAGGCTCTTGGGGTTGGAGATCAGGGGTGCGAAGTCGGTCATGGTGCCGATGCCCAGGAAGATCAGCGGCGGGTAGATGCCCAGCTTAACGCCCATGTAGAGCATATCGGCCAGACCACCGTTGTTCAGGATCTCCACCCACATGGGGTGTTCCAGACCGTCACCGACGAAATATTGCATGTGGATAACGCCGCTGCCGGGCAGGTTTGCCAGGATCATGCCGAATGCCATGGGCAGCAGGATCAGCGGCTCAAACTCTTTGACGATGGCCAGGTACAGCAAAAAGCAGCCCACGCAGATCATAACTGCGTACAGGTAGCCGCCCGGCTCGCCAAACTTCGCAAAGCCGGAGCTTTGGAAAATACCGACCAGAGTATCAATAAACTGTGTCATGCTCTTCCTCCTCTGTTAAAACGGTGCGGTGGTGTCGTTTACACCCGCATTGCCCCAGCCGTTCTTGCTGCGGCGCACAGCCTTGAGGGTGTACTTGCCGTTGCCCATTGCATGGATTGCTGCCATAATGGCGGCGATCACATCACCGGGAATGCCCTCTTCCACCTGAGGAGCGGGAGCAGCTGCGGCCTGCTGCACGGGTGCAGCGGGCTGTACAGCGGGAGCCTTGGCGGCTTCCTTGGCAGCCTTCTTCTTTGCGTTCATCGAATCGAAGATCTTGCCTTCCAGCGTGATAATCGCCATCAGCAGGATAAGGATCAAGAACACCAATACGATGCCGGTAATGGTAACGACCACGTCAAAACCTAAATCCATGGTTTTCCTCCTGTTTCTTGTATACTGCGTCCGATACAAGATCGTCAGCAGAAAATCAATTTGGGTACATTATACCTTATTTTCCAATTTATTTCAACAAAAATAGATATTTTTTCTTTTTGGCGCTTTTGTTCAGATTCATGGATAAATGGTGCAGCTTTGATTATCTGCGGCCAATGCGGGGCGTTGCATCCAAAAAGCCGGTTTCCAGCTTGTCGTTCAGGCCAAGGCTCATGGCAGTGCCCAGTGCCACACAGTTGACGGGATCGGGCGAAACCGTCACCTCCACCTTCAGCTCTTCGCTCAGGTATTCGGTAAGGCCGTGCAGCTGTGCACCGCCGCCGGTCAGCATGACACCATTGCGGAAGATATCGCCTGCCAGTTCCGGAGGGGTCTTTTCCAGCACCTGATGGGCCGCGGTGCCGATCTGCTCGCTGAGCATCATGACCGGGTCGTACAGGTCGTCAGTGGAAACATTCACACGCACCGGCAGGCCGGTGAGCAGGCTGCGGCCCTTGATCTCCATGGTCTCGTGGAAATCAGTCTTCTGGGGGCAGCATGCCACGTTCTTTTTCAGCTCTTCGGCGGTGCGCTGGCCAATGGCAACGCTGTACTTGTTGCGCACGAACTTGAGGATCTCTTCGTCGTAGTGGTTGCCGGCCACGCGCACGCTGGTGGCCTTGACCTTGCCGCCCAGAGAAAGCACTGCAATATCGGTGGTGCCGCCGCCGATATCAATGATCATGCGGCCCTCCGGCTGGGTGATGTCGATGCCGGAGCCAAGGGCAGCGGCAATGGGTTCGTCGATCAGGTACACCTGACGGGCACCAGCGGCCACCACAGCCTCCACCACGGCATCGCTTTCAATGCCGGTAATGGCGGCGGGCACACAGACGGCCACGCGGGGCTTGACCATGTGGGAGCTGTACACCTGCTTGACAAAACGGCAGATCAGCTCACGGGTCATGGTATGGTCACTGATCACACCGTCCTTCAGCGGGAAGATGGCAGAAATATAGTTCGGGGTGCGGCCCACCATAGCAAGGGCCTTATCGCCTGCTTCCAGCACGGTCTTCTTGCGGGTATCCATTGCCACAACGCTGGGCTGGTTGAGCACAACGCCCTTGCCCTCCTGCGCAATGATAATGGTAGTGGTACCAAGATCGATACCGATATCGTTCTGTGCCATAAGTTCTCTTTTTCCTTTCTTTGGTTCCTCTATCGAAACAACGGCCTGTTGATGCAGGCCGGAAATCATACCAGCCTACAGTATAGCATAGTTGCCGTAAAAAGTATACCGGTTTTGGCGCAATGCAGCATTGTCACCGTTCACTCCGTCCCGCCTGCGCTCGCCAGACCACCAGCGTGAGAAGCCCTCGCACTTCCCGTCGGGCTTTGCTGTCGATTCCAATTGCAGCCTGCACTTTAGACATGGCTTCGCGCATCTTGCCGGAGCGAACGGTGCCGATGCCATCAGGACGGCAGATAGTTTCTCCAGCGAATGACCGGGAAGTGGGGCCCCGATACGAAGTATTGGGGCGGAACCGTGGGTTCCGGGCTGTTCGCGGAGAAAGCTATCTGCTGGCCTGCCCTATTCTGCTTCCGTCTGTTCCGGCGGCAGCTCTGCCTGCAAAAGATAGGCAAGGCCGCTGTAGCGCAGGTTCTGGCGGATGTTGCCCATCATGCGGTTCACAACGTCCCTGCGGCCCGCCACGATGCACAACTTCCGTGCACGGGTAACGCCGGTGTAGAACAGGTTGCGGTAGCACAGCCGCGGCGGAACCTGCGCCACCGGAAGGATCACCGCCGGGAACTCGCTGCCCTGACTTTTGTGTACCGTGATGGCATAGGCGATTTCCAGCTCGTTGAGGTTTTCTGCCGGGTAGACCAGCCGCTTGTCATCCATGCGCACCACCATGGAGCGATCCCGCGTGTTGATGCTCTCCACAATGCCGATGTCGCCATTGTAGGCACCCACGCCCTGCTCCCCGCCAATGCGGTTCCAGATGATCTCGTAATTATTGCGCACCTGCATCACCTTATCGCCCACGCGGAACACCCGGGCGGCGCTTTGCAGCTGGGGCTTGCCCGTCTGTTCCGGGTTCAGCAGGTTCTGCAGTTCCACATTCAGTGCCTGTGTGCCGGTAGGGCCAAGCTTGGTGGGGCACAGCACCTGAATGTCCCGGATCGGATCGAAGCCGTAGCTGCGCGGCAGGCGGGTGGTGACCAGATCACACACCAACCGCTGGGCCGCATCGCCGTCCGATTCCAAAAAGAAGAAGTCGTCGGTCTTACCGCCCTTCTGCAGCGGTTCACCTGAGATGATGTGGTGGGCGTTCTCCACGATCAGGCTGCGCTTTGCCTGCCGGAAGATCTCGTTCAGGCACACGGTGGGCACCAGCCCGGAGCGGATGATCTCGCCCAGAATATTGCCGGGGCCGACGCTGGGCAGCTGGTCGGCATCACCTACCATGATAATGCGGCAGCTGTAGCGCAGCGCTGCGATCAGGGCCTGAAACAGCTTCACATCCACCATGCTCATTTCGTCCAGAATGACCACATCGCACTTGAGCAGGTTCTTGTCGTTGTGGATAAAGCTGACCACGCCGCCGGTGTAGTCCACCTCCAAAAGACGGTGGATGGTGCTGGCCTTGCGGCCGGTCAGCTCACTCAGCCGTTTAGCCGCGCGGCCGGTGGGCGCACACAGGGCCACCCGTTCCGCCTGATCCTCCAGCAGCTGCAGAATGGCGTTGACGGTGGTGGTCTTGCCGGTGCCGGGGCCGCCGGTGAGCACAAGGCAGTTCTCGGTCATGGCTTTGCGGATGGCTTCCTTTTGCAGGGGCGCATAGGCAAAGCCCTGCGTCAGTTCCAGAATTTGAATGTTTTTATCCAGCCCGTGGGCGGTATTCTTGCCCCGTTTTGTCAGCATGGCAAGCCGGGCGGCAATGTCCTCCTCGGCTTCCAGCAGGTCGGGCAGATAAATATACGGTGTGCCGTCAAACAGCTTCACCCGCAGTTCTTCGGTGCGGATGCACTCGTCCAGCGCAGCAGCCAGCTTTTCCGGCGGCTGATGGATAAAATTGGATGCCGTTTCCAGCAGCTGGGTGCGCGGCAGGCAGGTGTGGCCGTTGCCCGCGTTGTGGCGCAGGGTGCGCAGCAGGGCCGCTTCCAGCCGCTGGGCGCAGTCGCCTTCCATGTGGTAATACTGGGCAATGCTGTCCGCGTGGCGGAAATCCAGCTGCAGCGGTTCGCCGCAGAGCAGATAGGGATTTGCCGCAATGGCCTGCATGGCCCCGGGGCCGAAGGTGCGGAACACCTCCATCGCGCGGCGCGGGCTGATCTCGAACTGCGCCAGATAGGCGATCAGCTCCCGCATGCCGAACATCCGCTTGAACTCCTGCTGGATGCGGTCGGCCTTGTCCGCCGAGATGCCGGGCACCTGCGTGAGCCGGGCCGGGTCGTTGGCGATCACCTCCAGCGCCTCGGCACCGAACAGGTCGATGATCTTATCCGCCGTCTTGGCCCCGATGTACGGCAGTGACCGGCTGGCAAGGAAGGCGTACACCGCTTCCAGATCCTTGGGCATGTCGGTCTCGCACTCCTGCGCGTGGAACTGGCGGCCATAGGTGGCGTGGTTCTCGTAGCGGCCGCGGCAGACCACGCTTTCGCCCGCGTGCAGTTCGCCCACAATGCCGCACACCACCGTGACCACACCGCCGCCGGACACCTCGAACACCATATAGCCGTTGTCGGTGTTCTCGTAGATGATGTCCTCCACGGTGCCCTCGATCTGTTCCAGCTGCTGCTCTGCCATGCGCTCACCTCCTGCCAAATTACACAATCATAAGTAGTATAACGCTTTTGGCGGGATTTGTAAATCATCCGGGCAGACTGCAGTGCAGCCCTACCGGGGAGAAACACATGATACAGTGAGAAATATATAACTTACTTATGTTTCTTTTTGCCAGTGTATCAGGTTGATACACTGGCCTGCCCTGATACACTGACTCACTGTATCAATCAAGGGGCACTGTATCAGCTTGATACACTGTATTTTTCATCGCATCAGCGTCAATAATCCGTCACTGTATCAGATAACACTCCCACAGTAGCACCTGATAAAGTTCCCTGAAACCAAGGGCTACCCTACAGCCCAAACAGCAAAAAAGCTCCCCTTTGCAGGAGAGCTTGCGAACATTCTTTAAGCGTTTGCGGTGCGGGCATCGTGTTCCTTCTCGATGTCCTTTTCCTTCTGCAGGCGTTTGCGCACCACAAAATAGGCCGGAATGAGGAAGAAGCAGGCAAAGAACCATGCCACCGGGCTTGCGATGCAGGCCGCAAAGTAGCCCCACAGCGGCACGAACCAGAAGCCCACCATGGCGCGGGCGATCATCTCGGCCACACCGGCAAACATGGCAAGGCCGGAGAAGCCCAGACCCTGAATGGTGTAGCGGTAGATAATGAGCACCGCCAGCGGGATGTAGAATACGCTGTTCCAGAAGATGAAGCTCTGGGCATTGGCCATGATGGCGGTCTCGCCTGCGTCCAAAAACAGGCCGATGAGCAGCTTATCCGTCACGCGCAGGATGAGGAAGGACGCAATGCTGTACACGCAGCCGATGCCGAGGGCGGTGTACACACCCCGGTCCACACGGCCAAGGTCCTTTGCGCCCATATTCTGGCTGGCATAGGTGGTCATCGCTGTGCCGATACTCTCCAGCGGCACGCAGAGGAACTGCGCCGCCTTGCCGCCGGCGGTCTGCGCGGCCACGATGTCGCTGCCCAGACCGTTCACGGCACCCTGCAGCACCACGCTGCCAATGGCCGTAATGCTGCACTGCAGGCCCATGGGAATGCCCATGCTGCACAGCTTTGCGCAGTGGGTCAGGCTGAAACAGCCCTCTTCCCTGCTCCAGCGCAGCTCCGGGTAGTGGCGCAGGATGTACAAAAGACTGCCCAGACCCGCCACAGCCTGACTGACCACAGTGGCAAATGCCGCACCGAATGCCCCCATATGGAACATGATGATGCACACCAGATCCAGCCCGATGTTCAAAAAGCTTGCCACCAGCAGGAAATACAGCGGGCGCTTGCTGTCGCCCAGCGCACGCATCAGCGCGCTGGTCACATTATAAAGCAGAGTGAAGGGGATGCCTGCAAAAATGGTGCGGATATAGATATCCGCAAGGTCGATGATGTTTTCCGGGGTGTTCGTCCACACCAGCACCGAGCGGGTCAGCGCCACAGTGACAATGGTCAGCACCACCGCAAAGAAGATGGAAAGCCACACGGTGTTGGCAGTGTAGCGGCGCATCTCCTTGTAGTCCTTTGCGCCGAAAGTCCACGAGATGGGGATGGAAAAACCGCAGGCGATGCCGTTCACAAAGCCCAGCACCAGATAGTTCAAACCGCCCACGCTGCCCACAGCGGCCAGCGCTTCCACGCCCACAAAGCGGCCCACGATGATGGTATCGGCCAGATTGTAGAACTGCTGGAACAGGCTGCCCAGCATCAGCGGCACCGCAAATGCAAGGATCAGCTTGAGCGGACTGCCTTGGGTCATATCCTTTGTCATAGTATAAAATCCTCCTGCCACACTGGGAACCGGCTTGATGTCGTGATTTTTGCCGTGAAAAACGCCCTGCCGGAAAGGGGCAGGACGTCGTGTACATTCATGAATGATATTATAGTGGAGTGACGCAGGATTTACAAGATTTGCATTGCATCAACATTTACGAATTTTTGCCGCAAGAATTGGTGATTTTGCTTATTCTCCGTAATGCGAAAGGAACTGTTTGGTGCGCTCCTCCTGTGGGTGCTCAATGAGCTGCTTGGCAGGGCCTTCCTCCACCACCACGCCGCCATCCATGAACATGATGCGGTCGGCCACGTCACGGGCAAAGTGCATCTCGTGGGTGACGATGATCATGGTGGTCTTGCGGTCGGCAAGGTCGCGCAGGACGCGCAGCACCTCGCCGGTCAGCTCCGGGTCGAGGGCCGAGGTCGGCTCGTCGAAGCAGAGAATGTCCGGGTGCAGAGCCAGTGCGCGGGCAATGGCCACGCGCTGCTGCTGACCGCCGGAAAGCTGGTGCGGGTAGTGGCCTGCCCGGGCAGAAAGGCCCATCTGGGCCAGAAGTTCCTGTGCCTGCTGTTCCAGCTCGGCATGGATGGCCTTTTTGTTCGCCTTGTAGTCCGGGCGCTCCTTCGCCAGCAGTTCACCCGCCAGCATTACGTTCTGCAGGGCGGTGTACTGCGGGAAGAGGTTGAAGTTCTGGAATACCAGACCAAAGTGCAGCCGTTTTTTGCGGATCTCGCTCTCGCGCTGGGTGGCGGGGTCGGCAGCGTCCCACATGGTCTCGCCGTTCACCTTGATGATGCCGGTGTCCGGCCGTTCCAGAAAGTTCAGGCAGCGCAGCAGGGTGGTCTTACCGGAGCCGGACGAGCCGATGATCGCCAGCGCTTCGCCCTGTTCCAGCGTGAGTGAGATATCCTTGAGTACTTTGGTATCGCCAAAGTTTTTGCCGATGCCGGAGGCTTCAAGCAGTGCCATGATCCAATTTCCTCCCTTTCATCAGCGGAAATAATCCAGTTTCTTTTCGGCCCAGCCAAACAGCAGGGTGAGTGCACCCACGAACACCAGGAAGAAGATGGCAGTGGAGAACAGCGGCCAGATCAAGCCCTTTGCACTGTACTCCTTGGCCATCATGATGATCTCCTTGTTGGCAATGGTGTTTGCCAGCGAGGTATCCTTGACGAGGGTGATCACCTCATTGCCCATGGGGGCCAGAATGCGCTTGACCACCTGCAGCAGCGTCACCTTGAAGAAGATCTGGGTCTTGGTCATGCCCAGCACCTGACCGGCCTCGGTCTGGCCCTTGGGAACGGCTTCGATGCCGCCGCGGTAGATCTCGGAGAAGTAGCAGGCGTAATTGATGGCAAAAGCCACCACCGCCGCCACCATGCGTCCGCCGGAGCCGGAGGGCCACGGGTTATTCATGCCCAGCAGGCCGGGGCCAAGGTAGATCACGATGATCTGCAGCATCAGCGGCGTGCCGCGGATGACCCATACAAAGGTCTTTACCGCGCCGGAAAGCGGCTTGCACCGGCTCATGGAGCCGAAAGCCACCACCAGACCCAGCGGCAGCGCAAACAGCAGGGTCAGAGCGAACAGCTCACAGTTGAGCAGAAACGCGCCGGAAAGGCGACTCAGAATCACAGACACAAGAACACACCCATCAATCCGTTTTTTGAACTCCTCCCGTCACCTTCGGTGACAGCTCCCTCAATGAGGGAGCCTCACGCATATCGGCAACAAAAAGCTTCCCTCACCGAGGGAGGTGGCATCGCGCAGCGATGCCGGAAGGAGTAATTACATTCTTATAGAACTCAGTCGGCCAGAGCCAGATCGTACTTGTCGGCCAGAGCCTGCATGGTGCCGTCAGCCTTCAGCTCGTCAAAGGCGGCATCCACAGCTGCGGCGGCATCGCTGCCCTTGCGGAAGGCCACGCCGTACTCTTCAGCGTTCAGCTCGTCCACGATCTTCAGACTTGCATAGTCGGTGCCCTCACCGATCATGGCGTTGGCCAAAGTCAGATCCAGCACAGCGGCATCAGCAGTGCCTGCGGCAACTTCCATCAGGCAGTCGGTCTGCACGCTCTTGGAGACGTAATCGGCCTGTGCAAGGTTCTCGTCGCCCTCAATGGCGGCTTCACCGGCAGAGCCAGCCTCGGCAACCACGGTCTTGCCCACCAGATCCGCAGTGGAGCTGTAGTCGGTGCCGTCCTTCACGACCACGACCTGTGCGTTCTTGGCGTAGGCCTTGGTGGTGGCGGTGTTGGCCATGATGTCATCGGTCAGGGTCATACCGTTCCAGATGCAGTCGATGCTCTTGGCATCCAGCTCCACCACCTTGGTATCCCAGTTGATCTCCACGAACTCCGGCTCGACTCCCAGCTTTTCGCATACGGCAGTTGCCAGCTCGGTATCAAAACCGGTAAAGTTGCCGTCGGCATCGGTGTAGTTCATCGGCTCATAGACGGTGTAGCCAATGACCATCTTGCCCTTTTCCTTGATGTAGTCCAGATCGCTGGCTGCGGTCTCGGAGGCGGCTGCGCTCCCGGATGCAGAGGCAGAAGATGCCACGGTGGAAGTAGATGCGGCACCGCCGCAGGCGGCAAGGCTCAGTGCCATGGCACCAGCCAGAAAAGCAGAGACAAGACGTTTCATAAAAGGTTCCTCCCTTTTTTGTTTCCCAAATGTGCTCCCTCTCGGTTTAGCATTTTATCATGCTAAAGCGTTAAACTGTGACTATAGAATAGCGCGTTTGCAGCCATTTGGCAAGAGGAAATGCAAAAGTTAGTGCAGTTCGTCTTTTTCAAGGCTTTTCTGTGCCAATTCTTTGGTCTGGTTGCACAAAGAAAAGAGGAAAAGCTTTGCGCCTTCCCTCTTTTCTCTGCTTTACTCTTCCGCAAACGCCGCCAGCGCAGCCTTCTGCAGCTCCGTCACCGAGATGGTGCACAGTGCCGCAAGGTCGGCATCCGAACCATCGTCCGGGATGCCTGCGATCTCAGTACGGGTCTTGCCCTTCAGGTAATCGCACCAGCCCTCGCTGTGCTCGTACCATTCCTTGTCCAGACTGGATGCCCCGCGCATCCCGTAGCTGTCGCCCAGTTCCACCTTGGTTTTGACCATCTCCGGTGCCGACACCGTACCATCCGCGCCCACGGTAAGGGCAGGCTCTGCCACATCCGCCACTGCACCGGTCACACGGCCGTCAGCATCCAGTGTCAGGGCTGCCACTGTGATGTCCACCTGCGCGGTCACATCGTGGTCATCGTCGGCGGTCAGTTCCTTGGTGTCATTGCGCACTGACACGCCCAGCACAGCGCGGTCGCCGCGGGCCGAGCCGACTGCCTTTGCATTCTCGCAGGCGCGCACCACAGCATCCCGATAGCCGTCCACCGCAATGGTGCAGGTGGAGAGCAGGTCAGCATCCTTCGGCTTGCCGTCATCGTCGGTGGCAAGCTTCTTCACCTCATCCGGGGTTTTGCCGGTAAGATAATTGCCAAAGGCATCCGCCTGCTCTGCCCAGCCCTTTTTCAGCGAGGACACCGCCGCCAGCGGGTAATCATCGCCCTTCTGGCGCTTGGTGCGATCGTCGGTGGGCATCGTCACCTTGCCGGTGCTGTCCCCCGTGACCGAGATCTCCACCTCGTCCAGCATCACATCTGCCACCCTGCCCTCGGCATCCAGCAGAACGGCAGCTGCGATGGTATCGATCTTGCCCGCGCGTTCCTGATCAGACGCTTCGGTCAGGATGCCAAGGCCGGTGCGGTATGCAGCGTTCTGGCCCGCCTGCCCCGTCTGCGATGAACTGCCGCCCATGTTCGTGCTCATGCTGCCGGAGGAACCGGAATCGCTTCGACTGCAGGCGGTCAGGGCCAGAGCTGCCGCCAGCGTGCAGCCCAGGATCATGCGAGGTATCTTTTTCATTATAATAAAACGCTCCCTTTCCTGCCCCCATCGTAAAGGGGCTTTTGGGCTAGTTTACCCGGAAAGGGAGTTTTTATCACATCAAGGGGCTCAGCAGCCGCAGCACACTGTCCAGCACCGTGCCGGGCAGGCTGGTGCGGCATTCCGTCACCTGTATCTCGCGGCACTGCGGCAGCGTGGCCCGTACATCGTCCCGCAGAACTGCCACCTGACTGTTCTTTTGCAGCAGTACACCGCACTCAAAGTGTAGGAACAGGCTGCGGTAGTCCATGTTGATGCTGCCCACTACGGCAGTTACATCGTCGCTTACCCAGCACTTGGCATGCAGAAAGCCGGGCGTATATTCGTAAATGCGTACACCTGCCCTCAAAAGCGGCAGATAGTACGACCGGCTCAGCCGGAACACCAGCTTTTTGTCCGGGATGCCCGGCAGCACCAGCCGGATGTCCACCCCGCGCTTGGCCGCGTTTTTCAGTGCGTCCAGCATTTCCTCGCCTACGGCAAGGTAGGGCGTGTAGATATAAACATACCGCTGCGCCTGCGCAAGGATGTTCAGGTACACCGTCTCGGCCATCGGTTCCTCGTCCAGCGGGCTGTCCGCGTAGGGCTGCACGATGCCGTCCGATACCGGCGGCACCAGCGGCATGGGACGAAATGCATCATAATCCGTCTCGCTGGGGCGGAAGGCGTTCCAGAAGTTGAGGAACATCACCGTAAAGTTCCACGCGGCATCGCCTTCCACACGCAGGGCTGCATCCTTCCAGTAGCCAAAGCGCTGCTCCGCATTGATATACTCATCTGCCAGATTCACGCCGCCGGTGTAGGCCACCGTACCGTCAATGACTACGATCTTGCGGTGGTCGCGGTGGTTCATCACCAGCGAGAGCAGCGGCACCACCGGGTTGAACGGGATGCAGCGGATGTGCGCCCGCTCCATGCGCACGATGAAATCGGCGGGCAGACCCAGCAGACTGCCAAAATCATCGTAGATCAGGCGCACATCCACGCCCTGCGCAGCCTTGCGGCGCAGGATCTTTTCAATGCCGTTCCACATGCAGCCGTGGCTCACGATGAAAAATTCCAGAAAGATGCTCTTTTCAGCCTTTTCCAGATCGGCCAGCAGCTGCGGATACATGGCTTCGCCGCAGGCAAAATACTGCGTGCGAGTGTTCTGCCACGCCGGATAGGGGCCGTACTTTGCCACATATAGGCTCTGCCCCTGCTCGCGGGCATCCAGACCTTCCAGCACACCCGGCTCCTGTACAAGGTCTTTTTTGTGGGCATCCTCCACCGCCTGCATTTTCAGGCGCAGACGCTTGGCCGGGCGTTTGTTGCCAAAGGCCAGATACAGCGCACCGCCCAGCAGCGGCAGAATGCCGATCAGCGCGATCCAGCCCACCTTGTAGGCGCTGTTCTCATCCTTGCGCACAAGGTACAGGACGATGAGCAGGCTCAGTGCGTTGAGCAGGCCGTTCACCCACACGCGGCCCGTGCCGGTGGTGATGGCAAACGCCACCCAGCACAGCCACAGCAGCTGCAATGCCACCAACACAACCGTGATGGTGATGCGGTTCAGAATGCGGCTGAAAAAGCGCACGACCGGTGAACGAAAAAGCATGGGCCTGCCCTCCTTTCCCATTTATAATTATGTGTAAGTATAGCGCGGTTTTACAACTTTTTCAAGTTTTGCGTTGTTCAAAAAAAAGCAAGCCAGACCCGCAGGCCCGGCTTGCTTGCAATATCAAAAACTCTTTTACTCTGTTTTTCCGTCCTCATAGCCCACCATCAGGCCGCCCTGCTCAGCGTAGTAGCTGCACAGGCCGCCGCACTCGGCCACATCCACCTGCGCCCCTGCAAACACCGCGTGGATCATCAGCTTCAGGCGCTTGGCAGCTTCCGGGTTATCACAGTGGGCAATGTGCACTTTACCATCGGTAAAGCCGTGATCCTTCAATTCCAGCACGATGCGCTCCAGTGCACCGTGCTCGCCGCGGGTCTTGCACAGCACCTCCAGCTCGCCGCTCTCACTGGCCTGACCAATGACCCGGATGCCCAGCATCCGTGCCACAGCGGCAACAGCAGGCTTCACACGGCCATTGCGGGCCAGATTGGCCAGCGATTCCAACGAAAACAGCAGATGTGTGTGCTTGTGGTAAGCCAGGATCGCCTCGCAGATCTCGTCAAACTCCATCCCGATCCGGACGAGATCCCGCAGACGCTCTGCCAGCAGACGCAGCTCCGGCCCGGCGGACAGGCTGTCCAGAACAAAAACACGGGCCTCCGGGTGCGTTTCCTTGTATTCTTCCGCTGCCAGCAGTGCAGCATTGTAGCTGCCGGACAGTGTGCCCGTGATGGTGGCAACAAAGATCTGCTCCGCACCCTCATAAGCAGCCAGCCAGTCTGCCACATTGGGGCAGGAGGTGCTGGTCTTGCCCTTGTAAGTACGCAGAGACCGGGCCATGCCCACAGCATCCAGAGTACCGTCATCCAGATATTCCTGTTCATCCGTGACGATCTTCAACGGCACACAGGCAAAATCCACGCCCGGCAGGGCATACAGGTTGGACGAAGAATCCACAACGATCTTGGTTTTCATAAAATGCACGCTCCAAATCTATTTTGTGATAGCAGGTCATTTTTTTATTTTCCGTGCCTTACACGCACTTCCGCCTGCATGGTTTTTCGGTTCACTGCAGACATCATAGCAGTTTTTCAAAAACCTGTCAAGGGATTTTATACATTCTTTCAAAAGTTTTAAAAATCCGTTGACCAGAGAACCGATTTGCGCTATAATACCGCCAGAAAACCATTTTCTGTATCCCGCGCAGCCCTGCTGCACCAACCTTAGAAAACTGCTTACGATATGAAAACTGAAACCAAATGCCGCGTTGCGGCCTGCGCCGCCGGGTTTGCCCTGCCCCGGTACGCCGATCTCCCGCAGATGGGGCTTTATCTTGACCAGACCGTGCAGTACGTCAACAGCTATTTTCGCACCTTCTGCGGCGTGGAGCTCACCTCTTCCATGGTCAGCAACTACGTTAAAAAGGGCATTTTGTCCCACCCGGTGCGCAAGAAGTACGCCCGCGATCAGATCGCATCCCTGATGTACATTGCAGTCTCCAAAACGGTGCTCTCAATGGAAAACATCGATGCCCTGTTTAAAATGCAGCGGGCGCACTGTTCCGCCGGGGCAGCTTACGACTACTTCTGCGACGAGATGGAAAACTGCCTGCCGTTCGTATTCGGCTGCACCAGGGAGATCCGCGACCCTGCCGTGGATGCCGCAGATGAAAAGCTGCTTCTGCGCAGCACGATCCTTGCAGCGGCAAACAAAATGTACTTGGACTGCTGCTTCAACGCCCTGCGGCAGGAGGAAAATCTCTGGGACACCATTCTGCCCGATCTGGCGTAAGAGCACAAAAAAGGCCGTGCCTCCATAAAAGGAAGCACGGCCTTTGCATTTTATACGTTCAAGATCAGGTATCCTGCAGTTCCCCGCGGCTTGCAGCCTTGAGGTATGCGAAGATGAAACCGTCCAGATCGCCGTCCATCACGGCATCCACATTGCCGGTCTCGTAGTTGGTGCGGTGATCCTTGACCATGGTGTAGGGCATGAACACATAGCTGCGGATCTGGTGGCCCCATGCGATCTCGTTCTGCACGCCCTTGATGTCGTCGATCTTATCCATGTGCTGCTGCTTTGCGATCTGATACAGCTTTGCCTTCAGCATTTCCATGGCGTAGTCACGGTTCTGGAACTGGCTGCGCTGGGTCTGGCAGCTGACCACGACGCCGGTGGGCTTGTGGATCAGACGCACAGCGGAAGAGGTCTTGTTGATGTGCTGGCCGCCTGCACCGGAGGAACGGTACACCTGCATCTCAATGTCCTCGGGGCGGATATCCACCTGAATGGTGTTATCCAGCTCGGGCATCACTTCCAGCGAAGCAAAGCTGGTCTGGCGGCGGGCGTTGGCATCAAAGGGCGACACGCGCACCAGACGGTGCACACCGTTCTCGCTCTTGAGCAGGCCGTAGGCGTTGGCACCCTTCACCATCATGGAGGCGCTCTTCATGCCGGCTTCATCACCGTCCTGATAATCCAGAACCTCCACGGCCATGCCGTGGTTGGAAGCCCACTTGTTGTACATGCGGTACAGCATTTCGGCCCAGTCCTGTGCCTCGGTGCCGCCGGTACCAGCATGGAAGGTCAGGATGGCGTTGCTGTGGTCGTACTCACCGTTCAGCATGGTCATCAGCTGCAGCTCATCCACTGCCTTGCCCACAGCGTTCACAGACTCCTCTGCTTCGGGGATCATGGCGGGGTCGTATTCTTCATCCAGCATTTCCAGCATGGTCTCGGCATCATCGTACAGGCCCTGCAGCTTTTCAAAGCGGCTCAGCTTGCCCTTCAGGTCGCCCACTTCGTCAAAGACCTTCTTGCTCAGATCTGCATCATCATAAAAGCCGGGGCGGCTCATGGTGTGCTCCAGCTCCTGCACGCGCTTGCGGGAGGCATCAATGGCAAGAGCTTCTTCCAAGTCCTTGACCGCCTTGCCGTAATCGGCAAGCTGCACCTTCAGTTCGTCAATCGTGATCATTCTCTAAATCCCTCTCGAAATGATAAATAAGGTAAAGTCCTTTGTACTTGCCAAAAGACACAGTTTATACACAGATACTTCATTAGTATACCGAGAATCTGTGCTAAAGTAAAGGGGTAAATGGATTATCCTGCTGGAATTTTGAAGATTTTCACCTTTTCTTTTCTCTTTCAGGGGAGTATAATACCAGTATGAACCATACAACAGGAGGAAATCATGCCGAAATATTATGGCTGTCCCTGTGAAGGCTGCGGCAGACCGCTGGCGCTGACCGATGATATCGTGGTCTGCCCGGACTGCGGCGCACCCTATCACCGCGAGTGCTACGAAAAGCTTGGCCGCTGCATCCACACCCCCGCCCATGGCGCGGGCTATGAATGGACGTTCCCGTACAAAGACGATGCTCTGCGCACCTGCCCCAGCTGCGGTGAGCGCACCCTGCGCACCGAAGAGCGCTGCCGCTGCTGCGGTGCCGTTCTTCCGCCGGAGAGCCAGTGCCCGGAGCCGCCCACCCAAAGCCAGCCCGGCACCGACGCAGACGGACGCTTTGATTACAACGACCTTTACCGCCAGTATCAGCAGACGGTGGAGGAGCCCACCCGCCGCAACGTGCAGGCGGCCTTTGGCAAGGAAGAGCTGATCGACGGCATCCCTTACAGCGACTGGAACGATTATATTGGCAAGGCCGCGCCCGTCTACCTGAACGATTACAGCCGGATGCAGCTGCAGCACACCAAAATTTCCATGTGCTTCTCGGCGCTGGTGTTCGGCCCGTTCTATTTCTTCTACCGCAAGGCGTGGAAGCCGGCCTTTGGTTTTCTGGCCGCAGAGTTGGTGGTGGCCCTGCCCACCCTGCTGAGCATGATGCAGGCCACCGGCAGTCCGCTCACCGCGGGCATCAGCAGCACTGCCATCGTCGTGCTTTCCCGCATTATGACGGTGTTCAGCTTTGCGCTGGTGATGCTGCGCACCCTGTACGCCAAGTGGCTGTACCGCAAAAGCGCAGCCGAGCGCATCCGCCGCATCCGTGCTGAGTTCCCGGACGCTGCCCAGCGCCGTGCGGTCCTGTCTGCGCAGGGCGGCGTGAGCATCGCCGGTGTGATCGGTGCCTTTGTACTGCTGATGGTGCTGGGTGCCTGCGCTACCGTGCTGATGGGTCCGAATCTGGACGCTTTGGCCGGGATGCTCTGATCTGCAATGCCGCCTGCAAAGGCTGGCATTGCGGATTTCAAAATAGTAATAGGAGAATATGGATCATGATGAAGAAAGTCACCAAAGCAGTCATCCCTGCCGCCGGTCTTGGCACCCGCGTGCTGCCCGCTACCAAGGCCATGCCCAAGGGCATGCTGCCCATCGTGGACAAGCCCGCCATCCAGTATCTGGTGGAAGAAGCTGTGCGTTCCGGCATCACCGATATCCTCATCATTCTGGGCCGCAACCAGAGCATCATCGAGGATCACTTCGACCGTAGCCCTGAGCTGGAAGAAAAGCTGGCAAAGCCCGGCAAGGAAAAGGCTCTGGAAGAGTGCCTTGGCATCGCCAACATGGCAAACATCCTCTTTGTGCGCCAGAAGCAGACGCTGGGTCTGGGCCATGCTGTGAACACCGCCAAGGCCTTCACCGGCGATGATCCCTTCGTGGTGATCTATGGTGACGACGTGATCTGGGGCGAGGACCCGGTCTGTGCTCAGCTGATCCGCGCCTACGAGGAGTTCGGCCGCCCGGCGGCAGGCGTTTCCGCAGTGCCATGGGAAGATGTGAGCCGGTACTGCAGCCTGAAGACCACCCCCATCCACGACAACTATTTCTTTGTGGACGACATGATCGAGAAGCCCAAGAAGGGACAGGAGTTCAGCAACTACTCCATTCTGGGACGCGTGCTGCTGACCCCGGAGATCTACGAGATCCTTGCCCACACCAAGCCCGGCGCAGGCGGCGAGATCCAGCTGACCGATGCCATGGCCGAGTATGCCCGCACCCGCGGCGGCATGACGGCCGTAGAGTTCACCGGCAAGCACTACGACATGGGCAACAAGCTCAAGGTGGTGGAAGCTCAGGTGGAGCTGGCCCTGCAGCATCCGGAGATCGGCGAAGAATTCCGCGCTTACCTGAAGGAGTTCTGCAAGACACTGTAACTTATCCTGAAAATAAAAGATCCTCCGGCAGACCTGTCGGAGGATCTTTTTTATTGTTTACCCATTTACCTGACTGGGGTGCTTCTGCGGCGGCATCTTGGTAAAGAGTGCCTTGAGCACCAGCGGAGTTGCCACGCTGGACACCACGATCAGCAGGATCACAGCGGTAAAGTAGACCGAGTCCACCACGCCGACATCCAGGCCCTTCTGGGCCACGATCAGTGCCACCTCGCCGCGGGTCATCATGCCAACGCCGATCTTGAGGGAGTCGCCCCAGTTGAAGCGGCAGATCTTGGCCGCAAGGCCGCAGCCGATGATCTTGGTGATAAGTGCTACAATGACGAAGCAGACGCAGAACAGGAAGATTTCCGGCGTCAGGCCGCTGATGTCGGTCTTCAAGCCGATGGATGCAAAGAAGATGGGCGCAAAAATGATATAATTGCTGATATCCACGCGGCGCTCCACGTAGGGGGCATCGTCCATGGTGCACAGAACGATACCGGCGATATAGGCACCGGTGATATCTGCAATGCCGAAGTATTCCTCGGCGATGTAGGCCATGGCAAAGCAGAACGCCATGCTCACGATGGTGATGCGCTGGGTGTGGGGATTGCGCTTGTCCAGCCATGTCATAGCAAAGTGAGCCACAACGCCCACGCCCACGGCAGTGGCAAAGAACAGCACCGTATTAATGAGCACCTTGCCCAGACCCGTGCCGGTGCCGGAGCTTGCGCCCAGTACGCAGGTGAGGACTACGATGCCGATGACATCATCAATGACGGCGGCACTGACGATGGTGGTGCCGAGAAAGCTCTTCAGGTGGCCCAGCTCCTGCAGGGTCGCCACCGTAATGGACACGCTGGTGGCCGTCATGATCGTGCCGATGAACAGGGCACGATAGAACTCAGGGCTGCCCACGGCAGAGAAGCCGTAGAACGCACTGTACAGCAGGGTGCCGCCCACCAGCGGAACGGCTACGCCCACGCAGGCGACCAGGGTGGCGATGGGGCCGGCCTTGATCAGTTCCTTCAGATTGGTGCCAAGGCCCGTGGTGAACATCAGCATCACCACGCCGATCTCTGCAAAGGTGGAGATGGCATCACTGGTCTGCACCAGATTCAGCACACAGGGGCCGATGATCAAACCGGCAAGGATCTCACCCACCACCTGCGGGGCCTTGCACTTGCGGGCCACCAGGCCAAAGAACTTTGCGCTGAGGATGATGATTGCCAGGTTACGGAAAACCGAATACACAAAGAATCCTTCCTTTACTATAAAATTCCCAGAACCATATATACATTCCTTTCGAAGACGGATAACAGAGAGCAGAGAGACGGCCGATCCCCGGCTGCCCTGCCGTTCATCCTCTGAAAGCCACTATATTATATTCCTCTTTCACAAAAAAATCAAAATATTTTTTATTATATCTTTTTTCGGAAAAAGCTTGACAGAATCCACACAGCTTGCTATAATAAATTGCTGTCTGAACAGACACGCCGCACACAAGGCGCGATGCCGCGTTTTGTGTGTACCCTTGGTCCTGTGATTGCAGGATCCTTAAGTCCAAAAGGAGGTGCTACAAAATGGCAAAGTACGAAACCATGCTGATTACCAGCGCCGCTCTCGACGAGGAGGCTACCGCCGCTCTGGTTGGTAAGTTCAAGTCCCTGATCGAGGCTAACGGTACGATCGATTCCATCGACGAGTGGGGCAAGCGCCGTCTGGCCTACCCCATCAACGACGAGGAGGAAGGCGTTTACACTGTGATCGACTTCACCAGCGAGCCCAGCTTCCCTGCTGAGCTGGACCGTGTGTACAAGATCACTGAAGGTGTTATGCGCAGCCTGATCATTGCTCACGAGGAGTAATTCTTCTGTGACAGAAAGGGAGACCGTAAAATGTTGAATGTTGTTGCCATCATGGGCCGTCTTGTGGCGGATCCCGAACTGCGCACCACCCCACAGGGTACCAATGTGTGCAGCTTCCGCATTGCCTGTGACCGCAATTTTGCGCGTCAGGGCGAGCAGCGTCAGGCCGATTTCATCGATATCGTTGCATGGCGTCAGCAGGCCGAGTTTGTTAGCAAGTATTTCCAGAAGGGCAGTCTGATTGCCATTGAAGGCAGTCTTCAGACCCGCCAGTATCAGGATAAGAACGGCAACAACCGCACCGCTGTGGAAGTGGTAGCCAACAATATCAACTTTGCAGGCTCCAAAAACAGCAATGCAGGCGGCGGAGCAAATTATCAGAATCATTCTGCTCCCGCCTACCAGAACGCAGCGCCTGCCCGCCCGGCCGCTGTGGAGGCAGCTCCCAGCTACTCTGCCGGCAATGCAGACGACTTCGCCGTCATCGACGACAGCGACGACCTGCCGTTCTGACACGAAACGGTCAATCCGTTAAAAATCCAATAGGAGGTAATAAGCAATGGCTTTTGAAAGAACCGAAGGCTCTCGCCCCGCACGCCCCATGCGTCGCGGCCGCAAGAAGGTTTGCAGCTTCTGTGTCGATCGTATCGACACCATCGATTACAAGGACGTGCCCCGTCTGCGTAAGTACGTCTCTGAGCGTGCAAAGATCATTCCCCGCCGTGTGACCGGCACCTGCGCTTATCATCAGCGCGCACTGACCATCGCCATCAAGCGTGCTCGTCACGTTGCTCTGATGCCCTACGTCAGTGACTAATCTTTAAAGAATCAACTCAATCAAAATAATCAGCAATCAGCAAAGCGCTCTCACCGATGACAAGGTGGGAGCGCTTTTTTGTCTTTTTCTTCCGGCCCGGATGTGCTATACTGAGCTCAGGAGGCGTTTTATTCTTTTTTGAGGAGGTTTTTGTCATGAAAAAACGGTATCTTAGACTTGCGGCGCTGACGGCCGGTGTGCTACTGGCCGCACAGACCGGTCTTTCCGCTGCTGCGCTTTCTACCTTTGATGCAGCATACTACGCTGCACAGTATCCGGATGTTGCGGCCGTATGCGGCAATGACGAGGGTGCACTGCTGCGTCATTATCTGGATCACGGCATTGACGAAGGCCGCAAACCTTCTGCGGACGGCATTGCCGGTGATGACGAGCTTTCTTTGACCGAAGCGCAGTTTTCTTCCGTCTGGTCGCCGGTGGCCATCAACAAGCTGGCCCACTACAAGTCTCTCAAGCGCAAATGCACCGATGAGGAGTTTGCGCAGGCATATCAAGAAGCGCTGAAGGTGGTCACACCGCTGGCGCTCATGAGCCGGGAAAACCAGCTTTACGGCATTGCCTCTGCCCTGCGTGCGGTGGTGGATGATGGCTCCATGGCTTACTCTATGGAAGCCAACCATTACAACGACCCCTACGGTTATTTTGTACTGCGCACAGCATCCTGTGCCGGGTGTGCCCGGGCCACCGCTCTGTGTCTGGACATTCTGGGCATCCCATATGAGCATGTGAACGAGAACCAGTACAGCCACCAGTGGTGCCGCGTGCCCATGGAGGACGGCAGCTACTGGATCTGCGATGCGTTCGGCCTGTACTGCGGCCCGGAACCCGAACCCTATCAGCACCCGTATTTTTGAAAAAGCGGATAAACCATTTCAAAACTATGCAATGCCCGGCAGGCTGTGTTATCTGCCGGGCATTGCTTTTTTCTTTTTCCTTTTATAAAACCACTGCTCTATGTTGAAAAGTTACAAATCGGTACGGTTTTACCGGTTGTTTCTGATTTGTACCGGGAATTTGCGGAACTGTCGGCACATTTTGATTTGCGCGCAATTCAATCTGCACAAAAGCAGCTCAGAATGCTATGCAATTTTCACGAAAACACTTTTTGGTTATTGATTTTTTATGCAAATTATGCCATACTATAGCCACTGAAAACGTTCCCGACAACGTTCCCGAATCTATTACCGAAAGTGAGGTACTCCGACAAAATGCCGAATCTGACCATTAAGGACATTGCCCGGATCAGCGGCTGCTCGGTAAGCACCATTTCTCGTGTCATCAACGACCGGCCCGATGTCCGGCCCGAGACCAAGGAGCATGTACTCAAGGTAATGCGGGAGGCCGGGTTCGTGCCCAACACCAATGCACGGCAGCTGAAGATCCAGCAGTCCCGCAGTCTGGTGTTCGTGGTCAAAGGCACCCGCAATCTCTTCTTCTCGGACTTCTTAGTCCAGCTGCAGCGGGCCGCCACCCTGTATGGCTACAATGGCATCGTTTCCTATTTGGATGAAAACGCCAACGAGATCGATGCCGCCGAAAAGATCCTGCGGGAGATCAAGCCCAAAGGTATGATCTTTCTGGGCGGCAGCGTAGCCAACTTCAAAAAAGGCTTTGCCAACATCACAGTCCCCTCGGTGCTGACCACACTGGTCTCCGACGAGCTGGACTTTCCCAATCTTTCCATGGTGGGCGTGGATGACCGCGCTGCAGCCTACACTGCTGTGGACTACCTCATCCAGCAAGGGCATCGTAAGATCGCAGTGCTGGGTGGTCCGGTCACCAGTTATCCCAGCGTGATGCGCCGCGAGGGTGCACAGCAGGCGATGCAGGATGCGGGCATCCTGTTCAGCGACAAGCTGTACGGCCTGTCCAACTACGATTTTGAGTCTGCCTATCACGCCGTGAACAGCCTGCTGGCCCGCCGGGCCGACTTCACCGCCCTGTTCGCCATGAGCGATGTGATTGCCTTAGGTGCCATCCGCGCGCTGGCGAGCGCCGGGCTGCGGGTGCCGGAGGATGTTTCGGTGATCGGCTTTGACGGCATCACGATGTCCCGTTACTGTGTGCCTGTTCTGACTACCGTTGTGCAGCCCAGTGAACAGATCTCGCTGCAGAGCATTGAGTTGCTGGTGCGGCAGATCGAGCACGGTGCACCGGCCCAGACCATCACCTTGCAGCCGGAGCTGCAGCAGGGCGAAAGCGTAAGGGCGATTTAAATTTTGTTTTCCCTCCGTCAGGGGACGGAGATTTTGAAATAGTTTATTTTTAATAAGAAGGAGAACTTATTATGAAGAAAATGATCACTCGTCGTAACTTCCTGAAGGCCGCTGGCGTTTCCGCCGCTGCTCTGGGTCTGGCTGCCTGCGGCGGCTCCTCCAGCAGCACCGCTTCCTCTGCTGCCAGCTCTACCGCTGCTTCCAGCACCGCTGCAAAGGCAGACGGCAAGGTCTACTACCTGAACTTCAAGCCCGAGCAGGATCAGGATTGGCAGGATCTGGCCGCTGAGTACACCAAGGAGACCGGCGTGCCTGTGACCGTTGTCACCGCCGCTTCCGGCCAGTACGAGACCACCCTGATGAGCGAGATGGAGAAGAGCGAGGCTCCCACCCTGTTCCAGGTGAACGGCCCTGTTGGTCTGGCAAACTGGAAGGATTACTGCTACGATCTGTCCGGCAGCCAGCTGTACGGTGAGCTGACCAGCGACTCCTTCGCACTGAAGGATGGCGACGCTGTGGCTGCCATCGCCTACGTCCTCGAGACCTACGGCATCATCTACAACAAGGAACTGCTGACCGCCGCCGGCTACACGCAGGACGATATCAAGGGCTTTGCTGATCTGAAGAAGGTCGCTGACGATATTCAGGCACGCAAGGCTGAGCTGGGCGTGGACGGTGCTTTCACTTCTGCCGGCATGGACAGTTCTTCTGACTGGCGCTTCAAGACCCATCTGGCAAACCTGCCCATCTACTACGAGTACAAGGCAGACGGCATCAGCTCTACCGACGCCATCAAGGGCACCTATCTGGACAACTACAAGCAGATCTGGGATCTGTACATCACCGATTCCACCTGTGACCCCACCCTGCTGGCTTCCAAGACCGGCAACGACGCTGTGGCTGAGTTTGTGGGCAAGAAGGCTGTGTTCTACCAGAACGGCACTTGGGCTTACAATGACGTGAAGGATCTGGGCGACGACAACCTGGGTATGCTGCCCATCTACATCGGCGTGGATGGCGAGGAGAATCAGGGCCTGTGCACCGGTTCCGAGAACTTCTGGTGCGTGAACAACAACTCTTCTGATGCCGATATTCAGGCTACTCTGGACTTCCTGTACTGGTGCGTCACCTCTGAGGCCGGCACCAGCGCGATGGCTGACAAGATGGGCTTCGTCATCCCCTTCAAGAAGGCTAAGGACTCCACCAACCCCCTGATCACCATTGCAAACCAGTATGTGGCCGACGGCAAGACCAGTGTGGACTGGTGCTTCTCCACCATGCCTTCCGAGGAGTGGAAGAACGGCGTGGGCAGCGCTCTGACCGCTTACGCAGCAGGCACCGGCGACTGGGACGGCGTTGTGACCGCCTTCGTCGATGGCTGGGCTAAGGAATACAAGCTGGCAAACGGCTAAGCTCCTGATCGGTCTATAAAAAAGAACTGAACAGGGAGGCGGGCGAAGAAGTTCGCCCCGCCTCCCCTTTTTTGTTAACCACTCCGCATATAGGAGGCACATCATGCAAAAAGCCATCAGCAAATATTGGCCGGTGTTCGTGCTGCCCACGCTGCTCGCGTTCATCATCGGCTTTATCTGGCCCTTTATCTGGGGCATTTACCTTTCGTTCCAGCGGTTCACTACTGTTAGCAAGACCACCTTCGTGGGCATCCAGAACTACATCAACGTATTTCAGGATTCCACCTTCCTGCATGCCTTCGGCTTTACCGCAGCGTTCACTGTAGTATCCACCGTGCTCATCAACGTCTGCGCCTTTGCCATTGCGCTGGTGCTCACCCGCGGCATCCGCGGCACCAACATCTTCCGTACCGTCTACTTCATGCCCAACCTGATCGGCGGCATCCTGCTGGGCTACATCTGGCAGATCCTGCTCAACGGTGTGCTGGCCAACCTGCAGAAACCTCTGCTGGCGCTGGATGCCAAGGCCGGTTTCGTCGGTCTGGTCATCCTGATGTGCTGGCAGCAGATCGGCTACATGATGATCATTTACGTTGCCGGCCTGCAGAGCGTGCCTGGCGACCTGATCGAAGCTGCCAAGATCGACGGTGCCAACGACCGCGAGATCCTGTTCAAGATCAAAATTCCCATGGTCATGCCCAGCGTGACCATCTGCACCTTCCTGACCCTGACCAACAGCTTCAAGCTGTTCGACCAGAACGTTGCCCTGACCGCAGGCGAACCCGCCAACGCCAGTGAAATGCTGGCCCTGAACATCTACAACACCTTCTATGGCCGTTCCGGTGCCCAGTGGAAGGGCATTGGTCAGGCGAAGGCTGTGGTGTTCTTCCTGATCGTCGTGGTCATTTCTCTGATCCAGCTCCACTTTACCCGTTCCAAGGAGGTGCAGCAGTAATGCCTAAACAGAAAAAAATGTGGGATAACATCCTCACCGTCATCATGACGCTGCTGAGTCTGCTGTGGATTTACCCCATCGTGCTGATCCTGCTGAACAGCTTGAAGATCGAGGGCAGCTTTACCACCTCCACCGTGTTCAAGCTGCCCACCGCCGAGACCTTTGCGGGCCTGAGCAACTACGTTTACGGTGTCACCAAGATGGGCTTCCTTTCCAGCCTTGGCTACAGCCTTGTCATCACCGTTACCAGTGTGGTGCTGATCCTGCTGTGCTGCTCCATGACCGGTTGGTACCTCACCCGCGTGAACAATAAGCTGAGCAAGTTCATGAACCTGCTGATCGTGTTCTCCATGGTCGTGCCCTTCCAGATGGTCATGTTCACCCTGTCCAAGACCGCTGATCAGCTCAATCTGAACACCCCGTGGAACATCTGCATCATCTATCTGGGCTTCGGTGCCGGTCTGGCCGTGTTCATGTTCACCGGCTTCATGAAGAGCGTGCCCATGGAAATTGAGGAAGCGGCCATGATCGACGGCTGCAACCCCATTCAGATCTTCTTCAAGGTCGTATTCCCCATCCTCAAGCCTACCATGATCTCCACCGCCATCCTCGAGACCATGTGGGTGTGGAATGACTACCTGCTGCCCACTCTGGTGCTGGACATCAAGAAATACCGCACTATTCCCATGGCCATCCAGTACTTCCGCGGCGGCTACGGCCGTGTGGAGCTGGCTCCCATGATGGCCTGCATCATCATTGCCATCATCCCCATCATCATCCTGTACATCACCTGCCAGAAGTACATCATCGAGGGCGTGGTTGCAGGTGCCGTGAAGGGCTAAGGAGGTGCGCACACTATGCGTGCAAGCGGCATTCTGATGCCCGTTTTCAGTCTGCCGGGGCCTTTTGGCATCGGTACGCTGGGAAAAGAGGCCTTTGCATTCGTGGATTTTCTGGCCGATGCAAAGCAGACCTACTGGCAGATCCTGCCCATCGGCCCCACCGGCTACGGCGACAGCCCTTATCAGAGCTTTTCCGCCTTTGCCGGTAACCCCTACTTCATTGACTACCGCCTGCTGGCCGACGTCGGTCTGCTGACGGCCGATGAAGTGCCCGCCGCACGGCCTGTAGGCCCCATCGACTACGGCGCACTGTACAACGAGCGGCCTGTGATCCTGAAAAAGGCAGCCGACCGCCTGCTGGCAGCCCCCTCCCCCTCCTATGAAGCCTTCTGCGAGGCGCAGAGCTTCTGGCTGGAGGATTACGCCCTGTTTATGGCTGTCAAGGCCGAACAGGGGCAGGCCGGCCTTGCCGACTGGCCGGATGACCTGCGCTGCCGCAAACCGGAAGCCATTGCTGCCGCAAAACAGCGTCTCGCCGGTGCGGTGGATTACTACAAGGCGGTGCAATTCTTCTTCTACACCCAGTGGAACGCCCTGAAGGCTTACGCCAACGGCAAGGGCGTCCGTCTGGTGGGCGATATTCCCATCTATGTCAGCCCGGATTCCAGCGATCTGTGGACCCACCCGGAGCTGTTCCAGACCGACGGAGAAATGCATCTGACCCAGGTGGCCGGATGCCCGCCGGACGCCTTTGCAGCAGACGGCCAGCTGTGGGGCAACCCCCTGTATGACTGGCCCACGCACAAAGCCACCGGCTTTGCGTGGTGGAAGCAGCGCATGAAGCACGCCACCTCCATTTACGATGTGGTGCGCATCGACCACTTCCGCGGCTTCGAGAGCTATTACTCCATTCCCGCCGGGAACAAAACGGCGGCGGGCGGTCACTGGGAAAAAGGCCCTGACCGCGATTTTATCAACGCCATGCATGAAAACCTTGGCGAGGGCGGCATCATTGCCGAGAATCTTGGCTACCTGACCCCGGAGGTCAAGGCCATGCTTTCTGCCAGCGGCTATCCGGGCATGAAGATCATGCAGTTTGCCTTTGACAGCCGGGAATCCGGCAATTACCTGCCCCACACCTACCACCGCAACAGCGTGGTGTACACCGGCACCCACGACAATGTGACCACCGAAGGCTGGCGTACCAACGCCAGTGCCGAGGATGTGGCCTATGCCTGCCGCTACCTGCGCTGCCAGCCGGAAGAGCTGACCGAGGCCATGATCTGTGCCTGCCTTGCCAGTGTATCGGATACCGCTGTGATCCCTCTGGCGGACTGGCTGCATCTGGGCAGTGAGGCCCGCATCAACACTCCCAGCACCCAAGGCTCCAATTGGCAGTGGCGGCTCACCTGTCCCCTGCCAGAAGCACTGGCCGGGCACATTGCGCAGCTGACTGTGCTCTACGAACGGGCACAGTAATTCCCCGATCATTTTCTCCCCATAAAAGCGTCTGCACCCGGAATCTGCAGGCGCTTTTGCTTTTTCTACAGAACATTTTTTCAGGACCAGATTATGGACATATTGCGCATTTTTGGCCTGATATCCGTGATTTTACCGTCTTTCTGTAACAGTTTATTCACAAATGTATCATGATTTTGCGCATCTCTGCTCTTGTTATTTGGACACAGTTATGTTACAATTCAGATAGTATTATTGTCTGCCTTTGTGCAGATTCCACTACGGAAAGGAGTTCTTCCACCATGGATCATCCCAATCAGAATACCATGCTTTTACCGGCTTCCTATGCCGTTATCTCCGAAGAGGAAATGACCTATCTGGATGGCGGTCAGTCCATCTACCTTGGCTCAGCCTTTAATCACGATATTTATTTCAACACCGATCAGTTTGCTACATTCTGCCAGAATGCAGCAATCAACCTGTTCGTGCTGATGACCAACTATTCCTTCCGGTACATCGCAGGCCGTGTGCAGTCCGGTCTGTCGAATGGTCTGAGCCTGTCCGGCACCTTCTATCACACCTGGGATAAGATGAACACCTGGAGCCGTATCGCTTCTGTGGGCGTTGCCGGTCTGGCCGGTGTCTATGTCTATTCGCAGGTCATGAACGTCATTCGTACCGTTACAAGCATCTACGATCAGATCGTGAACCCCATGCCGAGCTTTGATGCCGCTCAGGCCGAGGGAACCGCTGCAGCCTGAGTTTGATTCCATTCCCGGAACGATCTTGTCAGAAAGGAGCTTTCTCCATGAAAAACCTTCAGATGCCGCATTCATACATTTCTGTTTCCGAAGAAGAGCTGCGCAGTATTTCCGGCGGCGGGCCGCTGGGCGATGCGCTGGATCTTTTCTTCAGCAATCTGCGTCTGGACGATCTTTTCTTTAGCGGCGGATTGATCTCACTTTCTTTCACCTTTGTGCCCATGCTGCTGTTCAATGTGGTAAAGACAGGCTTCAACTTCGTGGTGAGCGCCTACGATACCATCGCAGACCTGTTCCATTTTTCCCACGAGGAGCGGGACATGGTGCAGTATATCTCGGATCAGCAGCGCCGGGAAGAAGAGAAAGAGCAGGCTCAGTCCGCTCCCGGCCCGAAACCGGTTTTCTGAACTTCCCCAGCAGTATAAAGCATAGCAAAAAACGCATCTGCAAAATCTTGCAGATGCGTTTTTGTTTTTCAGATCACTTTCACTGCCCCCTGCTCCCGCAGACGCAGAATGTAGCAGCTGCCCTTGCCGAATACCCGCTCGATCTCGCTGTGATAGCGTTCCAGCAGGCTCTGGGGAACATACGCCTGAATGGTGCCTGCAAAGCCGCCGCCCTGCATCCGCCAGGCTCCCGTGCTGCCCTGCAGGATACTCTGGCTCAGCGCCAGTGCCACCGAAAGCCCCTGATGCCGCACATCGGTGCTGCAGTAGACATTCTGGCATAGCGCAAAGGATGCGCGTCCGCTTTCCAGCACCAGCGCTGCAAAGGCATCAAACTGTCCGGCCTGCAGCGCGTCCCTCTGGGCAAGGGTGCGAGCGTTCTCTTCAAAATAGTGGATGGCGCGCAGCACCGCGCGGTCGCCGCAGGCTTTGCGCAGCACAGGCAGTGCTGCCCAGAATGCGCTCTCCGTCACCTGTCCCAGCACCTTTTTGCCAAGAAACGCTGCGATCTGCTCCATCTCCTGCCGGATGGCTGCAAACTCACCGGTCAATTCGCTGTGGCTGCCGCGCGTATCGGTAACGCACAGGCTCATGCCCGGCGGCAGCAGGCCGTCGGCGTGGATCTTTTCCAGAACCGGCTGCTGGGGGTCTGCAAAATCCGCAAAGATAATGCCGCCCACTGCGCTGGTCAGCTGATCCAGCAGGCCGCTGGGCTTGCCAAAATAGGCATTCTCCGCATACTGACAGATCTTTGCCAGCTCCGCCGGGGCCAGACCGCAGCCATATTCTCCGTTCCAGATGGCAGCCATGCCCATTTCAAAGGCAGCAGAGCTGGAAAGGCCGCTGCCGCGCAGCACATCACTGGCCGTGTATGCATCAAAGCCGCCCACCGCTTTGCCTGCCGCGCGGAAGCCCTCGGCAATGCCGCGGATCAGGCTGGCCGAGTGGGTGCTCTCCCCTTCCTGCGGCCCCTCCACGGTCAGGTCGATCACATCCAGCTTGTTGAACCCGCGGGATTTGACCCGCACGTAGCCGTCTGTATTGTGCGCAGCCACGGCCACAAGATCCAGCGTGACAGCCGCCGCAAGGCCATAACCGTGCTGGTGGTCGGTGTGGTTGCCGCCCAGCTCTGCGCGGCCCGGTGCCGAATAAACCTGCACCTGCCTGCCCGGCCCAAAGTACAGCTCAAACTGTTCCAGCGCAGCACAGTAGCGTGCCCGCTGCCGACAGATTTCCTGCGCCGCATCGCCATACAGTGCCCGGAGCTTATCGTCCCATTTGCCCGCCGCGATCTCATTTCGGAGCTGCGCACTGTTTGCCATAACGATTCCTCCCTCAATATGCTGCTTTGGGATAGATGGGTATGTTACGTCTATTGTAATGCATCCAACCGCTTTTTTCAATTTCCAACGCTGAAAAAACGCGAATTTTGGCACCCAGTTCAAAGAATAAGATGTACTTTTGTTGAATTTGCGGGCAGATGTGTGGTATACTATACCAAAGATCGGGCACAAAGCTGCCCGCAACGTGACAGAGCGGAGGAAACGCGGCTATGGCAGATGTATATAAGCAATCCTTCAAACAAAATTATACCAATAATATTGAGCTTTCCATCTTCAATTGCGGCATCGAACGCTGTGCTCCGGGCCAAACATGGGGGCCGGGTATCCGCGACCATTACCTAATCCATCTGGTACTTTCCGGCAAGGGCGTATTCGAGGTGGGCGGACGCACCTGGGAAGTGAGCCAGGGTCAGCTGTTTTTTGCCCGGCCAAGCCAGCTGATCCGGTATACTGCCGATGAGCAGCAGCCTTGGGAGTACAGCTGGGTAGGCTTCAACGGTGCGTGTGCCCACAAACTGGCCGCGCAGCTCCCCTTCACCGACGACTCGCCGGTGCATCACACCCACGACCCCGATGGGATGCGTGCCGCTCTGGCCAACATTTATTCCTCCCGCGGGCTGCAGCCGCAGGATGAAGCCGCCATGGTGGGCTACCTTTATCTCTTCATCGCTTCTCTGATGAAGGAGACCAGCGCTGGCAAACCGCACACGGCTTCCTCTTCCAGCCAGTATGTGCTCAACGCCATCAAGTACATCCAGTTCAATTATTCACACGATATTTCCATTGATGATGTGGCAAAAAGCGTAGGTGTCTCCCGCAGTCACCTGTACCGCGTGTTCATGCTGAACGTAGGCAAAAGCCCCATCGATTATCTTACCGAATACCGCATCAACGAAGCCTGCAAGCTGCTGCGCGCAGGCAACCTTTCCATTGCCGAGGTCGCGGTGTCGGTAGGCTTCTTTGACCAGTTCTATTTCTCGCGGGTATTCAAGCGCGCCAAGGGCGTGCCGCCCAGCAAGTATTTTGCGGCGCAGGCTGATGCTCCCGCCGACGGCCCCGACCACCAGTAAAGGAGACCCTTCATGCCCTTACAGAAAAATCAAGTTCTCACCCTGCGCGTAGAGCGTCTTTCCAGCGATGGCAGCGGCGTAGCACACAGCCCCGACGGTGAGACCGTGTTTATTCCCGGTGCCGCCCCCGGCGACGAAGCCCGGGTGCGCATCGTTAAGGACTGCAAGCGCTACGCCTTCGGTATTCTGGACGAGGTGCTCACTCCTTCGCCGGACCGTATCCCGGTGGATTGTGCCGTGGCAGGCCCCTGCGGCGGCTGCAGCCTGCGGCATCTGGACTATGCTGCCGAGCTGCGCGCCAAGCAGGAGAATGTTGCAGATGCCTTTGCCCGCATCGGAGGATTGGATGTGCCTGTGCTGCCCATTGTGGGTTCGCCGGAAGTGAACCGCTACCGCAATAAGGTGCAGTTCCCGGTGGGCGTGGACAAAAGCGGTAAGCCCTGTATCGGCTTCTACGCCGGGCGCACCCACCGCATCGTCCCCTGCCCGGACTGCCGCCTGCAGCCCGGTGTGCTGAATGAGATCGGCAACGCATTGTGCGCTTTTTTTGCAGAAAAGGGCATCCAGCCGTACAGCGAGGAGACCGGCAGGGGCCTTGTGCGTCATATCTTTCTGCGGCGCGGCGCGCACAGTGGCCAGATCATGGTCTGCCTTGTCTGCACCCGTGCCAAGCTGCCCTCCGCTGAAGAGCTTTGCACCCGGCTGAAAGCTCAATTTGCAGAGATCACCACGATCCTGCTGAACGTAAATGCTAAAAACACCAACGTGATCCTTGGCACCGAGACCCACACTCTGTACGGCCCGGGCTATATTGAGGACACCCTGTGCGGTGTTCCGGTGCAGCTTGGCCCGCTTTCCTTCTATCAGGTCAATACCCTTGCTGCCGAGCAGCTTTACGGCATTGCCGCCCAGTATGCTCAGCTTACCCCGGACGACCTGCTGCTGGACCTCTACTGCGGCATGGGCACCATTGGTCTTTCCATGGCAGCGCACTGCCGTGAGCTGATCGGTGTGGAGATCGTACCGGAAGCCATTGAAAGTGCCAAGGCTAACGCTGCCCGCATGGGTGCAGATGTGGCCGCAAAGAGCCGATTTTTCTGCGCAGATGCCGGTCAGGCCGCCACCCGCCTTGCCGCTGAGGGCCTTCACCCGGACATCGTAATGCTGGACCCTCCCCGCAAGGGCTGCGACGAAGCCACCCTTTCCGCTGTCGTGCGCATGTCTCCCCGCCGGGTGGTCTACGTCAGCTGCAACCCCGCCACCGCCGCAAGAGATGCTGCATGGCTGGAACAAAATGGATATCACGCAGAGAAGGTGCAGCCGGTGGATCTGTTTCCAAGAACACGGCATTGCGAAGCGGTTCTCCTTTTGACCAAACTCCATGTCGAGCGGCATATCGAAGTGGACGTCAGTATGGATGAGCTGGATGTGACTGCCGCAGAGAGCAAGGCGACTTACAACGAGATTCGGGATTATGTGTGGGAACACCATCAGTTGAAGGTATCCAATCTCTATATCGCACAGGTGAAGCAGAAGTACGGCATCATCGAGCGGGAGAATTACCATAAAGCGAAAAACGAGAATGCAAAGCAACCTCAGTGTCCGAAGGAGAAAGAGGATGCGATTGTGGAAGCATTGAAGCATTTTCAAATGATTTGATTTACTGTATGCCCGTCTGATTTTCAGGCGGGCATTTTCTTTTGTTGGAATATGGTGTTTCTATTTTTATCGTGGTACAATATCTTAAAGACTTTTTGTTTTCGGAGGGAGCCGTCATGATCGATCTTGCAAAACTGGAGCCTGTTTTGGGCGGATACCAGACCTATTTCCCGAAGCATTGGCCTCATGTTGAAGATTTCAAATGGGAAGCCGCGCAGCATTTCCACGACCATTGGAATATTGACGCGGCAGATTTTGGTGAAATGTTCAAGGAAGCCACTGCAAAGGTCTTTTCGCTTCTGGATACCGGCTATGCCTATCCCCGTGCGATGATCCTGAATTTCGCAGCAGCGGACTGTGAAGCAACACGCGCAATGTTCCGCAGCTTGTTTGATGAATCCACCGAACTTTCCCAGCGCATTATTGCATTTCAGGCTGCCACCGAAGAAATACGCACAAAATACAACGACGGCAGTTGGAATAACCACTACCAGAACACCAGTGCCATCAGCGTCTATCTGTGGCTCCGGTATCCGGATCAATATTATATCTACCGCTATTCCGTTGCCCGTGACATCTCGGATGCGCTGAACTTCGATGCTCCGCCCAAGCGGGATGGTTCCGTAGAATCGCTGCTAAACAGCTACCGCCTTTATGATGAGCTGCGGGCGGCACTGAGCCAAAATGCTGCCATCACCCAGATGATCCGCAGTGCCATTGAAGCAGCCCCTGCCGGAAAATACTGGCCAGACACACACTGGAATATCGCTGCCATTGATCTGGGCTTTTATCTGAGCCGTTTCTACCTTGCCGAACAAAAGACATCACAGATGCAGGCCGGATGGTTTCCTGCTGAAAGTGAGTATGACCCGGGCATTACAACCGCACAGTGGAGTGCTTTGCTGCAAGACACCTCGGTTTTTACCTCGGAGGCTTTGCGGGTGATGAAATGTATGCTGGATTACGGCGGGCAGGCCACCTGCAAACAGCTTGCCATTAAATACGGTGAAACCAGCAACTTCTACATCTCCAACTCCTACCATCTTGCACAGCGGGTGGCAGAAAAGACTAGCTGCCGCTGCATGCCCCGCGACAGCAAAAATATGCGTTGGTGGCCCGTTTTATATGTGGGCAAAAATGCCAGCACAAAGGCGGATGGCACTTACATCTGGCGCTTGCGAGATGAGCTTTTACAGGCTCTGAAAAAAGCCGACCTCTCGAAAGTACCGGCTGCCGCTGCCGCCTGTGAAGCACCTTCACGCCACTACTGGTGGCTGACTGCCAATCCTAAGATCTGGAGTTATTCCAGTCTGCGGGTCGGCGAAGAGCAGACCTATACGCTGTACAATGACAACGGGAACAAGCGCAGGATTTTCCAGAATTTCCTCGATGCAAAAGCCGGGGATCTAGTGATCGGCTATGAGGCCAATCCGGTAAAGCGAGTGGTAGCTCTGGCCAAGATCACACAGGAAAGCAACGGCAAAGAGATTTATTTTGAAAAGACCGAGAGCCTGACTTCCCCCATTGACTATGCTGTACTGAAGGCTTTCCCTGAGCTGGAGAAAATGGAGTTCTTCGTACAGCCGAACGGAAGCCTGTTCAAGCTCTCGGAGGGTGAGTACAACTTTATTCTGGATCTGATCCGGGATGAAAACCCTGCTCCCGTCCGGCAGGCATCTGCCGACAGCTACACCAGAGTTGATTTTCTGCACGATGTTTTTCTGAGTGAGCAACGCTATGAAGTGTTGGTTTCTTTGCTACGCCACAAGAAAAATATCATTCTGCAAGGTGCACCCGGCGTTGGAAAGACCTATGCTGCCAAACGGCTGGCGTACTCTATAATGGGTCAAGCTGATTCCTCCCGGGTTGAGTTTGTTCAGTTCCACCAGAATTACTCCTACGAGGATATCATGCTGGGCTACCGGCCGGACGGCTCCGGCTTCAAGCTGACAGAGGGTGTATTTTACCGCTTCTGCCAGAAGGCTTCCAACGACCCCGACCGAGAATACTTTTTCCTGATCGATGAGATCAACCGGGGCAACCTGAGCAAGATCTTCGGCGAGCTGATGATGCTGATTGAAAGCGACCATCGGGGCGAAAAGATCACACTGGCCTATAACGGGATGCCCTTCTATGTCCCGGAAAATTTGTACATTATCGGTATGATGAATACTGCCGACCGCAGCCTGGCCATGATCGACTATGCACTGCGCAGACGCTTCAGTTTCTTCGAGATCGAACCGGCGTTCACCTCCGATGGATTCCAGAAATATCAATCTGCGCTTGACAATGAAACCTTCAATGCTCTGGTGGAACAGATCAAGGCATTGAACCGGGAAATTACCACAGATGCCTCCCTCGGTCCCGGATTTCGTGTTGGTCACAGTTACTTTTGTCTGGCCGACCCTGCTGCCTGCACCACTGACTGGATGCGCTCTGTGGTGGAGTTTGACCTTCTGCCTACGCTGGCAGAATACTGGTTCGACGCGCCCGACAAACTGCACCGTTGGGAAAAGAATCTGCGTGGTGTTTTCAATGACGACTGACAAAGGGATCTTTATCCAGAACATCTACTACATGCTCTCCTACGCCTATCAGGTGCTGCAGCAGCAGGATTATCAGTGCATCGCCTCGGAAAAGTTTGAGCGTATCGACGATTTGTTTGCTGCCATCCTTGCAAAGGGTGTTTCCCGGCAGCTGAAGCAGGGGCTCTATCGAGAATATGTTTCCCGAAGCGAGACCCGGTCAGTTTTGCGTGGAAAGCTGGATCTTCCGCAGACCATTAAGACCCGTATCCAGCACAAGCCACAGGTCGCCTGTACCTTTGACGAGCTTTCCGAGGATAACCTGTATAACCAGATTCTGAAAACCACCCTGCATGTGCTGCTTCGGGATAAGAATGTTTCTACTGAGCGCAAAGTGGAATTGAAGAAAGCGCTTCTGTTTCTGGACACGGTTTCTGCACTGCTTCCCTCTCAAATCCCATGGAAGCAGTTACATTATCAGCGGAGCAACCAGAATTACGAGATGCTGTTGAATCTCTGCTATTTCGTGCTGCACGATATGCTGCAGACCACCGAAAACGGCAGCTATAAAATGACAGCATTTTCGGATGAACGCATGGCAAAGCTGTACGAACGCTTTATTCTGGAGTATTACCGACAAAATCATCCCTACCTTACTGAGGTCAAGGCTGCGCAGGTCAAATGGGATCTTGTGGGAGAGCACGATGCTGCCATGCTGCGGTTTCTCCCTGCCATGCAAACCGATATTTTTCTGCGTTTTCGCGAAAAAGTTCTCATTCTGGATGCCAAGTATTACAGCCAGACATTGCAGCAGCAGTTTAATAAAGAGACCCTGCATTCTGCCAACCTCTACCAGATCTACACCTACGTTAAAAATCAGGATGCTGCCCATACTGGAAACGTTTCCGGGCTGCTAGTCTACGCCAAAACGCAGGAAGCCATCACGCCGAATTGTCTCTTCAACTTAGGCGGCAATCAGATCGGTGCACGCACCTTGGATCTCAATCAGGATTTTCGGCAAATCACCGCACAGCTGGATGGAATTGCCCAGCAGTTTTTCGGGAAGCATCCGCTTTGATCTTTTCCATGTCGATTTACCCGCTTTCACACCCGCCCGTCTGTTTTTTCAAACTTTCTCCTCCTAAGTGTCCGAAGGAAAAAGAGGATGCGATTGTGGAGGCATTGCGGCATTTTCAGATGATTTGATACGCAATCACCCCAGAGAGAATAGCCTCTTGTGCGTTCTCTCTGGGGTGATTTTTGCGTTATGCTACTTCCGGGTAGCGCATATATACATACTCGTAGATTTTCTTCTGGTAGGTCTGGATATCGCTTACATCATAGCTATTGGGAAGTTCTTGCCAAAGGGTCTTACGGATCAGGTTATCCACAATCGCCTTAGTTTCCTGCTTGTCCGTCCAATGGTCGAGTTTGGCAATCTGCTGTTTGATTTTTGTCAACAAGTCCACAGACACCTTCTTGATCGTTTCAATTTCCTGCTTTGTGAGATTCTCCGAAAACAGCAAATCGTACACTGAAAGTTCCTCATCGCTGGAAAAGCCCTCACGCACATAGCGCTGCTGCTCCGTGTCCAGTGAACTTGCAAGCTCCATCAGATCCATGAAGGTTTTCTCGATGGTCGCACGGTTCTGCTCCGCATTGTAGGCATCGATGATCTCCTGATAGCGGTCATAATAATCAATGCGCTGCGGGTTTGCAAACAACATTTTCGCCAATTGCTGATTCACCAGTTCATCCAGATCGCGCAGCAAGAGATTCTTCCGCCGGGTGTGGGCGAACTCCCGGCTCAACAAGTCAAAATCAATTTTGCTGATGTCAAACTGCCGGGAAGGTACAGCCTCCTGATCCGGCTTTTCCACATGGATGTACTCGTTGACGATGCCGTTGATCTGCACCATCAGGTCGGTATTGTCCGCGTGTTTTCGCTTCTGCTGCAAGCCCTCGTAGATGACGAGAATTGCGTTTTTCCGGGCGCGCACGGCATCGTCCACATCGTCACGGTCTGCGTAGCGGAACAGCCGCGCCAGTTCAGACGCATAGGTCTGGAAGGTTTTCTTGGTTTCCAACGTCTCGCACATCGCGTTGACTGCATCCTGTACAAGGCTCATCTTTTCAAAGTCCTGTGCGTCCACCAATTCCTGCAGCCGGAACCCGTGTTCTGCCAGAAAGCCGTCCGCTTTTCCGATGACCGTGCAAATACGCTGGATCAGCTCCGTTTTATCCACCGTTGGATCAACACCCGCCGGGCTGTTCTTGCTGACCGTATAATCTGCCAGAGCCTTGCGCAGCGCCTTTACGATACCAATATAGTCCACGATCAGGCCGTTGCTCTTGCCCTCCGAAACACGGTTTGCACGAGCAATAGTCTGCATCAGGGTATGGGCTTTCAACGGCTTGTCCAGATACAGACAGGACAGACACTTTACATCAAAGCCCGTCAGCCACATGGCACAGACGAACACCACCCGGAACGGATTCTTGCTGTCCTTGAATTCTTTATCCAGCTCCCGCTTTTCCATTTTGGCACGGTGCGGCAGAATATCCAGCCCCCACTTTTTGAAGGTCTGCACCTCGTTCTGCTCCTGACTGATCACCACTGCCATTTCGGTTTCTTTTATCCATGCCAGTTTGCGGGCAAGCTCCTGTGCTTCCTGCTGGGTCACTGTGCCCTGCCGGGCTTCCAGTTCCCTGATCTTTGCCCGCCAGTATTCCTGCACATAGTTGTACATCCGCACACAGGTGACCTTATTCAGGCAGACGAACATCGCCTTGCCGCTGGTCCAAAGGTCAGAGTAATGCTCCACAAAGTCCCTTGCAATGGAACGCAGCCGTTCATCTGCGGTGAGAATATGGATCTCCTTTGCAAACTCGCGTTCCAGCTTTTCCTCCTGCGAGGGATCAAGGTCGGCTGCTTCAATGGCATCCAGAATCCGCCCGGTGATCTCCGGCTTGTCCAACTGGGCGATCTTATCCGCACGGTTCTCATAATACAGCGGCACCGTTGCGCCGTCCTCCACCGCCCGCTTGAAGTCATACACCGACAGATACCCGCCAAAGGTGCGCTCGGTGATATGGTCATCTGCCAGAAGTGGCGTACCGGTAAAGCCGATGCGGGATGCCGTGGGCAGCAGGTGCATCATGTTGTCTGCAAAAATGCCGTACTGACTGCGGTGGGCTTCATCCGACAAAATCAGAATGTCGTGATCCGGGTAGATAGGCGGCTCCTTGGGCAGATTGAACTTCTGGATCAGGGTAAACACAAAGCTGGGGTTGCCCTGCAGCTTTTTTACAAGGTCTGTACCGCTGGATGCAATGAACTGTGAAGCCTTGGTTTTGCCCAGCAGACCGCAGTTTTCAAAGGTATCGCTGATCTGCCGGTTCAGCTCGTCACGGTCGGTCAGTACCACAATGGTGGGCGAGCCTGCAAACTTGCGCCGGATCTTCTGCGCCAGAAAGACCATGGAGTAGCTTTTGCCTGACCCCTGCGTGTGCCAGAACACACCCAGCCTGCCGTCTTTCAGCTTGCGGTTCTCGTAAGCACTGACGGCCTCGTTGACGCCGAGATACTGGTGGTTGCGCGCCAGAATCTTGGTGGTGCGCCCACCGGAATGGTCATAAAGGATGAAGTTTTCCAGCAGATTGAGGAAGGTCTTTTTCTCGCAGATGCCCCGCAGCATAGTTTCCAGTTCCACGCTGCCTGCATCGCTTTCCTTCAGACGCTTCCACTCGTGGAAAAACTCGTACTTGCTGCCAAGTGTGCCCACCTTGGCTTCCAATCCATTGGACAGCATGAGAAAGGCATTGTAATAGAACAACTGCGGAATGGTATCGAGATAATCCCGATAGTTGTCTATGTAGGCGTTCTGCACATCCACGGTGGGCTTTTTCAGCTCGATGAACAGCAGCGGAATGCCATTGACAAAGCCCACAATGTCCGTTCTGCGGCGGTACAGCTGCGAGTGGATCTTCATTTCTTTTACGGCGAGGAAATGATTGTTTTCTGGATTTTTGAAGTCGATCACCGCCGCGCTTCGGATTTCGGTGCGGCCATCCGGCCGCTTGACCGTCACCGGGATGCCATCCCGCAGCAGAAAATACTTTTCCTCGTTGATCTGCATCAGGGATGCGGTGGAAACGTGCGCCGTAAATTTCTTCTGCACCTCGTCCAGCTGGTTCGGGGTGAGCCACGGGTTCAGCCGCAAAAGCGCCTGCCGAAAATACCGGGTCAGCAACACTTCCCCATAGCTGGTGCGGCCTAACGTCCCGTCCGGTCCCAGCTTTTCGGAGTTGTAAGCCAGCACCACCTCCCAGCCCAGAACATTTTGCAGCAAGTTGCCTGCACTGTTCTGGACAAGGACATTTTCGGAGTATTCGCGGCTCATAGGATCACCTCATTTTTTCAACTTTTCTTTTAAGCAGAATTCTTCATTGATTTTAATGATTATAATTGCCATCACAATTAAGAATCGCATATAATCATCTCTATGTACCTTTTCATCTAATGAATTAGTCGAGTGAATATATTTATTTCTCAAATCTAGTCCATTTGAAAATTTATGTTTATTAAGTAAATAATCAAGATAATCTTGTTCTGGTCGTGAGAACAATGTATTCTCTACCAGCAACTTATTATTTTTCAGTGCATCCTTCAATGGATCATTTTCTGTTTTTTCATAGGCCAAGCAAAGATATTCATATCTATAAAGTTGAATCAACATTCTCAATCTATCATACTTCAGTTCAATTTCCCCAGCTTCATCTATTCTTATAGTACCTTGACTTAATAAGAAGTCGATTTTTTCTTTCTGAATAGTTTTAAAATCATTATAATATACAGTTTCATTCTCTAGAAGTTTAAAGAAAGAATCATAGGCCTTTCCTATTCTTTCCACGTAAGTTAAAAGTGATTGTGATGAAAAGATACTTATATATTCCGATCTAATATTTTCATCATTACAATAGGCATACTTTTGTGTGCTTAGACTTGCAACTTGTGAAAACTCAACGCTTTGAGATGAGAACTCCAGATAATCTCTATCAATTGCTCCATATTTACTGTATAAATCAAATTGCTTTAAAACATGATCTATTTTACTAGAAATCAGTCTGTTTCTTTCCCCAAATGGCGCATCCCTCCTCACTTTCTCATAAACAAACCCCTCCACATTAAACTCATCTTTTAGGTATGTTTCAAAAAACCATTTATAAATATCTTCTATTTCTATTTCTCGCTGGCACAAAATGTTATAATACCCTGTCATTTGAAGAAATGCCATAGTGTTTTTTATACGAAAACTTGTTCCGACTTGGTACTCTCTCAATCCTCTTGTTCCAAACAAAAAGTTTTCAAGACCATACTCAGAGGGTTGCGAAACCAATAGGCATCTGTTAAAAAAATCAGCAAATTCAAACCAGTAGAAATTATTAAGAAGCGTTGCATAATCAAGATTATCTAGTATCCATTTACTGTCATATGAAACTTTTAGTTCATTCTGATCTTCTGATTCATTTTCTATCTTTCCGGTACCATCCATCGGTTTAAAGCCGATTCCTACTCCTGTTCTAAACGATAGGCCAGTTTCAAAAAGTTTTTTTCGCATGATTTCTAGTTTTTTATATGCTTTAAAGCGTGTCATTTCGCTAAGTTTAAGCTTGTCCGGATTCTCTTCTTGCATAATCACAGTCAAATAATTCATATTAGGAGAATCCAATTCGATGTACCTTTGAACTAACCCTTCCTTATCTTCTACTGTCAATTCTTTTGGAATGTAATACAGTTCTTTGTCCTCAGAACGTTCCAAAAACTTATTGACAAAGAATTCTGCATTCTCTGCATCCTTTAAAATGTATTCACGCACAACCTTCCCAAATTTATATACAATATCTTTTTCTCTCAGTATTCGATCAATTCTAATATTAGCCTTTTCCAGAAATTCAGCAAATTGCAAATCATCAAACTTTTTGTACAATCCTATCTTGCAAACCAGTTCAACAAAATCTTGACGGTACATTATATTAGTTTCGTTATATAATGTTGCCAACTCATTTATATCTTTTGAATTAAGGAAGCAGCCAACAACTCCGAACACCTGATTAGCCTTATTTTGATAATCTGTATATTGAGGATTTGTCCAGTCCTCAAGTCGTATTCCAGTGTCGATATATTTTTTCACATTATAAAGTTCTATAACTTTATTTATATCTGTGTAGCTTTTCCAATTATCATAATCGTCAAAAACTATCTCGCACTTTTTTAATTCTCCCAGATTAACAACTTCGCCATTTCCATAAAAATCGACACCGAAATACGCATCCATCTATATTACACCTCCACTTCCCCGCTCATCAATTTAGGCAACAGTACATCTCTTGCCATCTTTAATTGGTTATTTTGTTTTTCCAAATTTCTGATTTTCCGATATTGCGCTTCTGCAATCTTTGCAAACATCTCTTGCAATTCGTCTGTCGGCTCAATTACTTCAATATTAGAAAGCACGTTTCGATTCAATGTCGGAATGGCTCCCCCATTATTTAGCGATGCAAAGTCCACTGTTTGTAGCAAGCTGTAAACAAAGAAAATATTATGATCCTTGTAATCGCTTATGTAAAGCGATGTATTATGCGGCCAGAAATTATCCCAAATAAATTGATACTTACCCAAGCTTCCAGAATGACCCGTTACAATGCCCGGCCCCTTAATCTTAAATTCGTTATGATATCCAATCACCGTAGTTGAGCCAACAACTGGATATCGTCCAGCTTTCATCTCGTTTTTTGTCAAATCATATCCTCGATGAAATGTCAATATTTCATTGATATTTGTCCTGCTCCACCCCTCCGGCACGCCATCCACAATTTTCGTGTTTTCATGCCCCGGAAAGCGCAAATCCACAAACCACTCTTTATAAAGCCGCTGGGCTGCTTCTTCCAGCAATTTGATTTGTTTCTGGTTGTTTTCAATCAGGTCATCATAGGCAGAGAGGATATCAGCAATTCTTTTTTGAATTTCCAGTGTAGGTAGACGAATCGGAACCGAACTCAAAATTGTGGTATTAAGATTCAGCATTGTTGCACCAACTGCGTGTTTTTCAACCCATCCAACCGTATCGGGATGTTGCAATTGAAAAAAAACAAAACGAGAATCCGCTTTTTCGGAATCAATAGTTACTCTCAAACATCCTGTCCCGCATAGCCATCCCTCTTCTTTTTTAGTTACATGAGCACAGCGTCCAACATCACCTCTTCTCGAATACAAAATATCTCCTACTTCAATTTTATGGCGGCATAAACGCTCAACATGTGTTTTATCAACTCTCGCAATCGACTCTTCTGAAATCTTTCCACCAACCAAATCCTTCGGCATTACAACTGGTATTCCACATTCCGAATAATCCGATTGATGCAACTGTGACCCGAACGGTCCTGTCTGAATATTTTTTGATATATCCCCTAACTTTGCAATTTCCCACATCATACCCCCATCTCCTCCAGATTCTTCGAGATGGTTTCCATCAGGCGGTTGGACTCTGCCTGCAATTCCAGCAGTTCCTTGTGGATTTCCTTCATCCGCTGGGCAAAATCCACACCGTCGTCCTCCACGGGTGCAACGCCCACATAGGCACCGGGCGTCAGGGATGCGCCTTTTTCGTTGAGGATGGTATCTCGGCTGGCCACCTTGCACAGACCGGGGATATCCTGATAAACGCCCTCGCCAAACTTTTCGGTGAGCCAGACAGCCTCCTTGGCAACGGTCAGCTTCTCGTTGAGGGCTTCCAGCTCCTTGTCGAACTTTTCCTGCGTAGCTTTGCGCTCCTTGCGGGGTGCTGCCTCCACAGCGGCTTTGGCTTCTTCCCGCTTGGCCTGCACGTTTTGTTCCAGTGCGGCCTGAATCTCTGCAAAGGGGCGGTCGTCCGCCAGCTCTGCATGATACTCTGTCAGAAGCGCCTTGTACTTGTCCACCTCGCCGCGATAGAGCCAGACAATGGCGTTGAGGTTCTTCAGCTGCCAGTCGCTCCACTCGTTCTGAGTGCGGTCCACCACGGTATAATAGTTGCGGGCGTCGATGAACAGTACGGTGTCCAGCAGATGTTCCGGCTTGCCCTTATCCAGAAACCACAGCGAACAGGGCAAACTTTTGGTGTAGAAGAAATTATTGCCCACGCTCATCATCACGTCCACATGGCCGGTCTGGATGAGCTTTTCACGGATGTCCTTGTCTTTGCCCTGACTGTCGGTAGCCGAGGACGCCATCACAAAACCCGCACGGCCATGCTCGTTCAGGTAGGAGTAGAAATAGGACACCCACAGATAATTTGCGTTGCCGATCTCCTTGGCCTTGTTCACGCCGGGCAGGCCAAAGGGCAACCGCCCGGCACTCTGCGCCGACTCCGACTTGACCTTATCCACGTTAAACGGCGGATTTGCCATCACATAGTCGCAGCAGCCGTTCAGGTTGTGGGCATCGTGATAGAAGGTATTGGCTTCATCGCCGGACTTGATCACGCCGGTCAGGCCATGCACAGCCATATTCATCAGGCAAAGCTTTGCGTTGTACTCCACCTTTTCCTGTCCGTAGAAGGTCATGGTGTTGTTAGCGATCATGCCCGCATGGTTTACAAAGTCGCCGGTCTGCACAAACATACCGCCGCTGCCGCAAGCCGGGTCCAGCAGAACGCCGTGGGCAGGCTCCAGCACATTGACGATCATCTTCACCAGCGATTTCGGCGTAAAGAACACGCCGTCATCCTGTGCCACATTTTTGGCAAACTTATTCAAAAAGTACTCGTAGATACGGCCGATCACATCGCCGCCCACATCGTCCAACGCATCATTGTTGAAGATGCGCAGCAGTTCCCCCAGCAGCTCATCCGAGAAGATGGTGTAGTCCTTCGGCAGAACGCCCTGCAGCTGCTCGCTCTGCTGCTCCACCAGTTCCATGGCGTTGTTCACCACTTCGCCCAGACTGTTCAGAGGATTGCCCTCGATGCCGGTCAGCCCCTGCTCCGGGATGTTGGCGGGCAAATTGACTAAGTAATTGTACTGCGCCTCCTTGGGCAGAAACAGTGCACTCTTTTCGGCAAAGTCGCTTTGCTCCACCGGCAGCACCCGGCCACCGCGCACGGGACGGTCTTTCAGGATCTCCTGCTCTACCAGTTTGAAGCGGCTGTACGCATACCGCAGAAAAATCAGTCCCAGTACCGGCATACAGTATTGGTTCGAGGTGAGTTTAGAGCCTGCACGCAGCAGATCTGCCGACTCCCACAGGTCAGCTTCCAGTTTTTTGACGTTCACATTATTTGCCACGAGGGGGTTCCTCCTGTTGTTTGGATTTTCATTTTCTATTGTATCACATTTTTCTGCAATGTTCATCTTTAATCATTGCTATTTTCTTTTTTGACTGGAAAAAGTTATTTACCAATGGCTGACAATGTGTTAGAGCCACAAACTTTCTCATTTGGAGACGCTAAGTCTGCATCCACCGGATGCAGTTCAAGGGTTTGGGTGTCCCCAACAAGTATTTTGCAACGCAAAAGAAGCAGATGTATATACGTCTGCATTGCTTGCTACAATGGTGTTGGTTCTGAGAAGCTCACAGCCAGTGAGCTATACAGATGCCCAAACCTAAGCTACAATGAAGATGTGCTGAGAGAACGAAGCATT
>ENA-OQNN01000098-OQNN01000098.1-human-gut-metagenome-genome-assembly--contig:-NODE-98-length-105085-cov-6.535843_pt1 | contig 105085 bp, 97 predicted proteins | sample MGYA00242624_ERZ504870 | MGnify/ENA primary metagenome ERZ504870 (study PRJEB26092, sample SAMD00036379) | human gut metagenome | host: Homo sapiens | study: EMG produced TPA metagenomics assembly of... | reverse complement strand
TTGTAGGACCGGAAGTTGATGAGATGGAAGAAGGAAGCAAGAACAGCATCGCATACGTTGTTAAGGTTGCCGGCAAGAACATGCAGCCTGACTTCGAGCCTGTTATCGAGCGTAAATTCCATAACTACATCAACTGTATCGAGGGTGTATACCATACAGGACAGAGAGATATGCAGCGTATCCGTATCAGCCATGCAGCATTTGATGCAGGCTTCCGTATCAAACATATCGGTGAAGTTCTTTACTCTCAGGTTAAGAACGAGTTTGACGCTGTAGTTGACAAGTGTGAAGTTGTGATCTACACAGATCCTGCTGAGTGTACAAGAATCCGTCATGAGGTTGCAATCCCGATCTTCGAAAAACGTGATGACCGTCTTGCAAACCTGACTGATGAGTCTGTTGATGTATATTACAGCTGTATCCTCTGCCAGGCATTCTCCCCGTCTCACGTTTGTGTTGTTACACCGGAGAGACTTGGACTTTGCGGAGCCGTTTCATGGCTGGATGCAAAAGCTACCAACGAGCTTGATCCGAACGGACCTTGCCAGGTAATCACAAAAGAGCGTCCGATCAACGAAGAGCTTGGATCTTATGAGGACGTTGATGAGGCAGTTCAGAAATTCTCCCAGGGCGCTCTTGAGCACGTTACTCTGTACTCCATCATGCAGGATCCTATGACCTCCTGCGGATGCTTCGAGTGTATCTGCGGTATCGAGCCATTCTCCAACGGTGTAGTTATTGCTAACCGTGAGTATGCAGGTATGACACCTCTCGGAATGACCTTCTCTGAGATGGCTTCCATGACAGGTGGTGGTGTTCAGACTCCTGGATTCATGGGACATGGTAAACACTTCATCGCTTCCAAGAAATTCATGAAGGCTGAGGGCGGTATCGAGCGTATCGTATGGATGCCGAAAGAATTAAAAGAGTTCATCGCAGAGAAATTAAATGCTACTGCAAAAGAACTTTACGGAATCGATAACTTTACAGATATGATCGGTGATGAGACTGTTGCTACAGATCCTGAGACTCTGGTAGGATTCCTTACAGAGAAGGGACATCCGGCACTTGGACTTGACCCGATGATGTAATTTATCCAGCAGCTCCTGCTGCAAAATGGAGATAATTTCCCTGGAGTCTGTCTCCTTTAGACAGGCTCCGGGATTCACTATTTCCGGCAGGAATACTGATTTATAGTTTCGCTGCGGAGGGCGAACAAGCAGATCATTTTGATTGCGGAATGAAATGATCTGTATCTGATAATTTATTTAGCAGCAAACCAATGGATAGAGGCGGAGCCTTACATGGTTTGTGATAGAAGATTAACAGAAAAGGAGATGCAGAAAATTGTTAATTAACAGAATTTTCAGCGGTAATGATGCAGTATACGGTCTAACAGAAAAAGCCGTAAACGATGCTGTACAGCAGTATGGTGCAGATAAGGCAGTGGGATTTCCACACACAGCATATTGTCTTCCATGCTATTATGCAGTAACCGGTGTGAAGATCAAAACACTTGGAGAACTGCAGGCAGCCCTTGGCGTCGTAAAATCTCTTATGACAAGAGAGCATGCTCTGGATGATGCTCTTATGTCAGGTGTAGCAACAGCCCTCTGTGCGGAATTTATTGAAGCACTGAAGTATCTTGATGGGGCAGAACCCTATCAGGAGCCTTGTTATGGCCATCTTGCAGATTCCATTATCCGTGAGCTTGGTGTACCGCTTGTAACAGGAGATATCCCTGGTGTAGCCGTTATCCTTGGCAGCGCACCGACTGCACAGGAAGGTGTTGACCTGATCAAGAGCTATCAGGCACAGGGTATCCTGGTAACATTAGTTGGCGGTATCATTGACCAGGCACAGGAGCTTGGTCTTAAGATGGGCTATAATTTACGAATTGTTCCTTTGGGAAAAGACGTAACATCTGTTATCCACGTTGTATCTGTTGCACTTCGTGCAGCACTGATCTTCGGCAATGTAACACCTGGCGATGCAGCAAGCCTTCTTACATACACCAAAGACAGGGTTCCGGCATTTGTAAATGCTTTCAAACCTGTTGATGATGTAGTTCTTGCAGCCGGTGCTGGTGCGATCAAGCTTGGTTTCCCGGTAATCTCCAATGAGGATGAGAACATTGTGGAAGTACCAGGAGCCCTGATCGCGTGTCCGAACGTTGCTGACTTTAATAAGGTTTCCCTTGAAGCAAGAGGAATCAAGATCAAGATCACAAAGGTGGATATTCCGGTAGCATTTGCGTCTGCCTTTGAAGGTGAGATCATTCGTCGTAAAGATATGCGTGTGGAATTTGACGGTTCCCGTGTGGACTGCGTAGAGCTTGTGCAGACTAAGGAAATGAACGAGGTCGAGGATCACAAGATTACTGTCGTAGGTCCGGAAGTCGATAGCTTCGAACCTGGAAGCAAGCACAGCCTTGCCTACGTGGTAGAAGTAGCTGGTAAGAAGATGCAGCCGGATTTTGAACCGGTTATCGAGCGTAAATTCCACAATTATATAAACTGCATTGAAGGTGTATATCACACAGGACAGAGGGATATGTTCCGTATCCGTATCAGCAATGATGCTTTTGCAGCAGGTTTCAGAGCAAAACACTTTGGTGAAGTTCTTTACACTCAGGTAAAGAATGAGTTCGAGGCTGTTGTAGATAACTGTCAGGTAACTGTCTATACAGATCCGGATGAGTGTACCAGAATGCGTCATGAAGTAGCAATCCCTACTTTTGACAAACGTGATGCACGTCTGGAGACATTGACTGATGAATCTGTAGATGTTTATTACAGCTGTATCCTGTGTCAGGCATTTTCTCCGTCACATGTCTGCGTAGTAACACCGGAGAGACTTGGACTTTGTGGAGCCGTTTCATGGCTGGATGCAAAAGCAACCAATGAACTGGATCCAAACGGCCCATGTCAGATCATCACCAAGGAGCGCCCGATCGATGTAAATCTGGGCTCTTACGAGGATGTTGATGAAGCAGTAAAGAAATATTCCCAGGGTGCTCTGGAGCATGTTACTCTGTACTCCATCATGCAGGATCCTATGACCTCCTGCGGATGCTTCGAGTGTATTTGCGGTATTGAGCCATTTTCTAATGGTGTGGTTATCGCAAACCGTGAGTATGCAGGCATGACACCTCTTGGAATGACGTTCTCCGAGATGGCTTCCATGACCGGCGGCGGTGTTCAGACACCAGGCTTTATGGGACATGGAAAACACTTTATTTCATCCAAGAAATTCATGAAGGCAGAGGGCGGAATTGAGCGTATCGTATGGATGCCAAAGGAATTAAAAGAGACCGTGGCGGAGCGACTCAATAAGACTGCAAAAGAACTCTATGGCATTGACAACTTCACTGATATGATCGGTGATGAGACCGTTGCCACAGATCCGGAAGTTCTTGTTGCATTTTTAACAGAACATAACCATCCTGCATTGTCAATGGATCCGATGATGTAGTATAATGGTTCTGTATAATTTTTACAAATTTTTAAGGAGGCTTTAAGAAATGCCATTTAATCAGAAACCACAGAAGTTCAACGCAAAGATCAACACTGTTACGGTTGGAACTGGCGATAAAGCGGTTACTATTGGAGGAAATTCTACATTTCCTTTCTATACATTTGACGCACCAACCGAGAACAGCCCGAAAATCGGTGTAGAGATCACGGATATGGGACTTGATGACTTTGCACCTGGAATCAAAGCATATTATGAAGGATGCACCACCATGGCTGAGATCGCTCAGAAAGCAGCAGCTATGGAAGGTGGAGATTTCGTTGTACTCAACCTGGAAGGCGGAGATCCAAACGGAGTAAACAAATCTACAGAAGAACTTATTGCAATCGTAAAAGAGGTTGCAGATGCAATCGACTGTCCATTAGTAGTTGAAGGCTGCAAAAATGTGGAGAAGGATGCGGAACTTCTTCCGAAGGTTGCAGAGGCACTTCAGGGCAGAAACGTGATCGTGATGTCTGAGAAGGAAGAAAACTACAAGGCAATCGGTGCTGCAGCAGGACTTGCTTACAACCAGATCGTAGGCGCTGAGTCCGCTGATGATATCAACCTTGCAAAACAGTTGAACGTAGTAACAACACAGTTAGGTGTTGATGCGAAGAAGATCGTTATGAACGTAGGAACAGCTACCGTTGGTTATGGTTACGAGTATGTTGTTTCCACTATGGACCGTATCAAAGGTGCAGCATTATCCCAGAATGATAACATGCTGCAGATGCCTATTATTACACCAGTTTCTTCTGAGACATGGGGCGTAAAGGAATCAGTTGCAACTGAGGAAGATATGCCAGAATGGGGCTCAGAGGATGAGCGTGGTATCGACATGGAAGTTATGACAGCAGCAGCAGACCTGGCAGCAGGATCTGACGCAGTTATCTTAAGACATCCAGAGTCTGTAAAGACCATCGCTAAGATGATCAAAGCACTTGTGTAATATTTTTAGGAGGGAAAAATTGATATGGCACTGAATGGTATTCAGATTTTTAAATTAACACCAAAGAAAAACTGTAAGGAATGTGGATGCCCGACATGTATGGCTTTCTCCATGAAAGTTGCACAGGGCGCTTTAAAGATTGAGCAGTGTCCACATATGTCTGAGGAAGCTTTAGCATCTCTTTCCGAGGCAACTGCTCCGCCAATGAAGACGATCAAGATTGGTACTGGCGATGAGGAGCTTACCCTTGGTGGTGAGACCGTTCTTTTCAGACATGAGAAGACCTTTGTAAACAAGACAAGATATGCAGTAGAGCTTTGCACATGCATGGATGACGCTACTGTAGATGCAAAACTGGCTGAGATCCCGAAGGTTGATTATGACCGTATCGGTGAGAGAATGTACGCAGAGATCGTTTACGTAAACTGCGATGCAGAAGCAACAGCTGACAAATATGTAGCACTTGTACAGAAAGCAGCAGCTCTTGGACGTACCCTGATCCTTGGATGTTCTGATCCGGAGATCGCAAAAGCAGCCCTTGAGGTTTGCAAAGACAGCAAGCCGGTATTAAACGGAGCAAATGCTTCTAACTATGAGGCTATGAACGCAGTTGCAACAGCAGCTGGTGTTGTTCTTGGTGTATCTGGCAAAGATCTTAACGAGTTATATGATACTACAGCAGCAATCGAGAAACTTGGAAACAAGAATCTGGTACTTGATGTAACAGGCGCTGACATCAAAGAGACCTTCGGCAATGCCGTACAGGTACGTCGTGCAGCTCTGAAGGATCAGGACAGAACATTCGGTTATCCATCCATCGTAAACCTTGCAAAGATCGCTGGTGGTGACTATCACCTTCAGGCAGGTCTGGCAGCTATGTTTACAATGAAATACGGTTCCATCGTTGTTATGGAGCGTATGACATATGCAGAGGCACTTCCGTTATATGGTCTGCGTCAGAACGTATTTACTGACCCGCAGAAGCCAATGCGTGTAGAGCCAGGTATCTACCCGATGAACGGTGGAGATGAGAATTCTCTTGTTGTTACAACTGTTGACTTCGCTCTTACATATTTCCTTGTATCTGGAGAGCTGGAGCGTTCCGGTGTTCCGCTTAATCTTGTTATCAACGATGCCGGCGGTTTATCCGTACTGACATCCTGGGCAGCAGGAAAATTCTCCGGAAACAGTATTTCTACATTCTTCAAAGAGAAAGTAGAGCCAAATGTTAAGAGCAGACGTCTGGTAATCCCAGGTAAGGTTGCAGTCCTGAAGGGTGATCTGGAAGCAAAACTTCCAGGATGGGAAATCATCGTTGGACCAAGAGAAGCTGTACAGCTTGTGAAGTTCTTAAAGGATCTTGAAGGCTGATTTAAGCCTTTAAGACCCTAAAAGGGTATGCCGCTTATGGGCGGCACCACTATAAATGTAAAGGAGAACATTTGACATGGCAAAATTTGTTACAATTGGAGAGAGACTTTCAACAACAGCACCTTCTGTAAACAAAGCATTTACAGAGAGAGATCCTGAGCCGATCTTAAAGAGAGCAAAACAGCAGCTTGATGCTGGTGCTGTTTATCTTGATGTAAACATCGGACCAGCTGAGAACGATGGAGAAGACCTGATGAAATGGGCTGTTAAGCTTCTTCAGGAGAACTTCGACAACGTTCCGCTGTCTCTGGATACATCCAACAAAAAAGCAATTGAGGCTGGTATTTCCGTATACAACCGTTCCAAAGGAAAACCAATCGTAAACTCTGCTGATGCAGCTGGAAGAATTGAGAACATCGACCTTGCAGCAGCTAACGATGCAATCGTTATCGCTCTTTGCAACGGTGAAGGTATTGCAAAAGACAACGACGAGCGTATGATGTACTGCCAGATGCTTCTTGAAAGAGGTATGGAGCATGGTATGGACGCAAGTGATCTGTGGTTTGACCCGCTGTTCCTGGTTGTTAAAGGAATGCAGGACAAACAGATGGAAGTACTTGAGGCTATTAAAATGTTCTCCGATATGGGACTGAACTCTACAGGTGGTCTGTCCAACAACAGTAACGGTATGCCGAAGAACATCCGTCCAATCATGGATTCCGCATTAGTTGCTATGGCTATGATGCAGGGCCTTACATCCGCAATTGTTAACCCTAACGACCTTCGTCTTATGGAAACAATCAAATCCTGCGATGTATTCAAGGGCAACACCCTGTATGCTGATTCCTATCTTGAACTGTAATTATTTGTAATTCGTTTCTAAATAGGGACGTAAGATACAAAAGGGGCTGGGGCTTTGGCCTCAGTCCCTTTTTCTAACGGATAAGAATAATAATGATGTCTGTTTTGGCAGATATATGACCATATGAGAAAGGTGAGTGCCGGATGTTTAAGGTTACATTTTCTTTTGAAGATGGCAGTGTGGTAGAACATTTTGCCAATGCGGGGGACAATTTACTTGAATTAGCCAGAGAGGCCAATGTGGCCATCGACGCGCCGTGCTCCGGAAATGCTTCCTGCGGAAAGTGCCGGGTACAGTTAAAAAAAGGAGAACTGGACAGCAAGAAAACCTTACATATCAGTGAGGAAGAATATCAGGAGGGATGGCGTCTTGCCTGCACCAGCAAGATCTGTGCAGATGTGACCGTACTGGTACCTGATATTGCGTCTGCTTACAAGAGCAGAATGAAGGTTGCAGATCTCAGCTCCAAAGAGGAAATTGCCATTTTCGAGAATTCCAAAAGAGACGTAGAAATGACCGGTATTGAGCTCAGAAACAGTCTGGATGTAATTGAACTTGATATGAATGAGCCAAGTCTTGATGACACCATGCCGGATAATGAGCGCCTTACAAGAGCTTTAAAGAAATACATGAATCTGAAACAGGTAAGGATCCCTTACGCTGTATTAAGAAAATTGCCGGATGTCCTCCGGGAAAATCATTTCAAAGTAAAATGTGTAGTTCGTACTGCTCCTAATGATCTTTTTGTATACGATATTTTCGGAAAAGATGAAGAAGTGGTAGTGGGCGGACTTGCAGTGGATATTGGTACCACAACTGTTTCTGCAGTCCTGATCAACATGGAGACCGGAGAGATTCTTGCCAAGGCTTCCTCTGGAAACGGACAGATCCGTTTCGGAGCAGATGTTATCAACCGTATCATCGAACAGCAGAAGCCAGGCGGTAAGAAGAAACTGCAGGATGCAGTCATTAAAGAGACAATCAATCCAATGATCGCACAGATGTGTAAAAGTGCAGGCATTCCAGCCAGCCATATTTACAGAATGTCTGTGGGAGCAAATACAACGATGAATCATCTGTTTGCCGGGATCAACGCGGATCCGGTCCGTATGGAGCCGTATATTCCAGCATTCTTCAAAACCAATTCCCTTTTTGCTTCTGATGTGGGAATTGCTATCAATAAAGATGCGCATATTATCATTGCGCCAAATATCGGAAGCTATGTAGGCGGTGATATCACTGCCGGAACTTTAGTAAGCATGATCTGGAACAGACCAGAGTTTTCTTTATTTATCGATCTTGGAACTAACGGTGAGCTGGTATTTGGCAACTCTGATTTTATGATGAGCTGTGCATGTTCCGCTGGTCCGGCTTTTGAGGGTGGTGATATCAGCTGTGGTATGCGTGCAACTGATGGAGCTATTGAAGCTTGTACCATTGATAAGGAGACTATGGAACCAACTTATAAAGTAGTTGGAGAACCGGGAACCAGGCCGGTTGGACTTTGTGGTTCCGGAATCATTGATGTGATCAGCGAGCTTTTTATGTGCGGAATCATCAACCCTAAGGGTAAATTTGTCCGTGAGGGGGAGAGAATCCGTCACGATAAATACGGAATGGGAAGCTATGTGATCGCATTTGAAAAGGATGCAGGCTCTGTGAAGGATATTGAGATCACAGAGGTTGATATTGACAACTTTATCCGTGCCAAAGGTGCTATTTTCTCAGCTATCAGAACTATGATAAATAGTCTTGATTTTGACGTGAGCATGATCGATGATGTATACGTTGCCGGTGGTATTGGAAGCGGAATCAATATGAGAAATGCTGTAAACATCGGAATGTTCCCGGATATCCCTCTGGAGAAATTCCATTATATCGGCAACTCTTCCCTGACGGGTTCCTATCTGATGCTTCTTTCTACAGAGGCCGAGAAGAAGACCTATGAGCTTGCTGCAAACATGACATATATGGAGCTTTCTACAGTGCCAACTTATATGGACGAATTTGTAGGAGCGTGCTTTATTCCTCATACAGATACGGGAATGTTCCCTGATGTAATGAATGATTTACAGAACAGGAAGTAATTAATAAAATGCCATTTACAATTGATGACTTAAATTATGATAAAGACAGCAAGGAGAGAATGCCATGGGAGCATTATCTTGAGCTGTATGCAAAAGCTGACCCGAAGGAGATCGCATCCAGACTTTCCATTCCATATGATGAAGAGGCTAAGGAATTTACTCTGACTTTCCTGGGCTCTGAATATAAGATCACATATCCGGATTTCCAGGTAAAACATGTGGCAGATGAGAAGAAATGTTATCCTCTGGAGGATATGATCTACGCAAAGATTCTTACCATTCGTTTTCTGTTAAATGGTTCCGCCTCTGTGGGGACTGGCAGGTTTAAAACTTACCGGGAAATGCCATGGGGAGAAGTGTACCTGAGACAGTTTGACGGACGTTGTATCAAAAGGCTTGCATTTACCTATGGAAACAGACTGGATGATTTCCGGCTTGTAATGGATCATATGAAATGCACTCCGGTGAAATTCGGAGATGTGGCTTATGAGCTTTCCATTTATCCGGGATATCAGATCCAGATGATCCTGTGGGAGGGGGACGATGAGTTCCCGCCGTCTTCCCAGATCCTGTTTTCCGACAATTTCCCGGTATCCTTTGCTGCGGAAGATATGGCGGTTATGGGAGATGTGATCATTGGCTCTTTGAAGGCTTTTCTGAAAGCAGCGAAAGAGCAGTAAGGTTATTGTAAAACAGATTCTGCGTGAAAGTTAACCGAGATTTAAAGTTTTCTAAATGCATGAGCTGTATATTTTTTGATTAAAGCGGACTGGAGTGCGGGTGTTTGAGCCTGCACCAGGATCCGTTTTGATAAATCCAAATTAAGCGGAGGCGTCATGCTGTAACAGCGGTGACGTAAAAAGGAGGTAAGTTACAATGGGATACAAGAGTGACATTGAAATCGCACAGGAATGCGAAATGCTGCCGATTACCCAGATTGCAGAGAAAGCTGGTATTGATGACAAATACCTGGAGCAGTATGGAAAGTATAAGGCAAAAATCGACTACAATCTCTTAAAAGAGAGCGACAAGAAAGACGGAAAACTGATCCTTGTAACAGCAATCAACCCGACCCCGGCTGGTGAGGGAAAAACAACTACAACTGTAGGACTTGCTGATGGAATGCAGAGACTTGGAAAGAGCGCAATGGTTGCACTTCGTGAGCCATCTCTTGGACCGGTATTCGGTGTTAAGGGCGGCGCTGCAGGCGGCGGATACGCACAGGTTGTTCCAATGGAGGATATCAACCTTCATTTCACAGGTGACTTCCATGCAATCGGAGCTGCAAACAACCTTCTTGCAGCAATGATCGACAACCACATTTTCCAGGGCAATGCACTGAACATTGACCCACGTAAGATCACATGGAAGAGATGCGTGGACATGAACGACCGTCAGCTTCGTAACGTGATCGATGGTCTTGGAGGAAGAACAAACGGTATGCCTCGTGAAGACGGTTATGACATCACAGTTGCTTCCGAGATCATGGCAGTTCTCTGTCTTGCAAGCGACATCACAGACCTGAAGAATAGACTTTCCAAGATGATCATTGGTTATACATATGGCAAAGTATCTGAGCAGAAACCGGTAACAGCTGGTGATCTTCACGCAGAAGGTGCTATGACAGCTCTTCTGAAAGACGCTCTGAAACCAAACCTGGTTCAGACTCTGGAGCATGTACCTGCAATCGTTCACGGTGGACCATTTGCAAACATCGCTCATGGATGTAACTCTGTAACAGCTACTAAGATGGCTATGAAGCTGGCTGATTATGCCATCACAGAGGCTGGATTCGGTGCTGACCTTGGTGCAGAGAAATTCCTTGACATCAAATGCCGTATGGCAGGTCTTCATCCAAATGCAGTTGTGATCGTTGCTACTGTACGTGCCCTTAAATACAACGGCGGTGTTGCAAAAGCAGACCTTAACAATGAGAACCTTGAGGCTCTTGAGAAAGGTATCCCGAACCTTTTAAGACATGTAAACACGATCAAAAATGTTTACAAACTTCCATGTGTTGTTGCAATCAACGCATTCCCGACCGATACCAAGGCAGAGCTTGACCTTGTTGAAGCAAAATGTAAAGAGCTTGGTGTTAACGTTGCACTTTCCGAAGTATGGGCAAAAGGCGGTGAAGGCGGCCTGAAGCTTGCTGAGGAAGTAATCCGTCTCTGCGAAGAGCCAAATGACTTCTCTTATTCCTATGAGCTTGACGGTTCTATAGAGGATAAGCTGAACCAGATCGTTCAGAAAGTATACGGCGGAAAGAAAGTTGTTCTCACAGCAAACGCTCAGAAACAGGCAAAACAGTTAGAAGCTCTTGGCTTTGGCAACTGCCCGATCTGTGTTGCAAAGACTCAGTACAGCTTAACAGATGACCAGACAAAACTCGGTGCACCGACAGATTTCGAGATCACAGTTCGTAACCTGAAGGTTTCCGCAGGTGCTGGATTTGTTGTTGCACTGACTGGTGAGATCATGACCATGCCAGGTCTTCCGAAAGTTCCGGCAGCTGAGAGAATCGACGTTGACGAGACTGGTAAGATCACAGGTCTGTTCTAATCAAAGAAAAAAGAAACATCAGGCGGATATACCTGTCCGCCTGGCGTTATAAAAAGGTCATGGCTTACATGATGACTAAGAACAATAAGGAGACAACGAAATGGGATTTTCAACAAGTACATGTACAGAATTTGTAGAAGTTCTTGCTTCTAAAGCCCCGGTTCCAGGCGGCGGCGGAGCATCTGCACTGGTAGGTGCTGTGGGAACTGCACTTGGAAACATGGTAGGAAGCCTTACTGTTGGTAAGAAGAAATATGCTGATGTTGAGGAAGAAATGTGGGAGCTGAAAGGTAAATGCGACCAGCTTCAGAAAGATTTCCTTCGTCTGATCGAGCGTGACGCCGAAGTATTCGAGCCGCTTTCCAAAGCATATGGAATGCCGAAAGAAACAGAAGAAGAGAAAGCTGAAAAAGCAAGAGTTATGGCAATCGTATTAAAAGATGCCTGCTCTGTTCCTATGGAAATCATGGAGAAATGCTGTGAGGCACTTGACCTGATCAAGGAATTTGCTGCAAAAGGCTCCAAGCTTGCCATCAGTGACGCTGGTGTAGCTGCAACCTTCTGCAAAGCTGCATTAAAAGGTGCAAGCCTGAACGTTTATATCAACACAAAGTCCATGGCAGACAGAGAGTATGCAGAAGAATTAAATGCAAAGGCAGATGCAATGCTTGAAAAATACTGCAAGCTTGCAGACGAGACATTTGACAGCGTACTTGGAAGACTGAAATAAAGATAAAAAAGAAAAGAACTGTCAGGAGCAAAATCCTGCAAGTCTTTTTTGCGGTCTCAAAATGCTGTATTATCATGAAATTGGTATGAGCATGACTGGATTTATCATAATATAAGGAGATTACTAAAAAATGGCAAAACAGTTATTAGGTAAAGAAGTAACTGCTGCATTAAACGAGCGTATCAAAGGCAATGTGGCAGCTCTTCAGGAAAAAGGCGTTAACCCCACACTTTGCATTATCCGTGTAGGAGAGAATCCAAGTGATATTTCCTATGAGAAAGGTGCAACAAAGCGTTGTGAGACATTAGGCGTTGCATGTGAGAAAATTCTTCTTCCGGAGGATGTTGCTCAGGACGAGCTTCTTGCAGTCATTGATAAGGTAAACAAAGACGATCATATCCATGGTGTACTTCTGTTCCGTCCGCTTCCGAAACATCTGGATCAGGCTGTGATCGAGAATGCACTTGCTCCTGAGAAAGACGTTGACTGTATGACAGACCTTTCCATGTCTGGTGTTTTTACAGGCAAGAAGATCGGTTTCCCGCCATGTACACCACAGGCATGTATGGAAATCCTTGATCATTACGGAATCGACTGCACAGGTAAGAAGGCAGTAGTAATCGGAAGAAGCCTTGTTGTAGGTAAACCGGCAGCTATGATGCTTGTTAAGAAAAACGCAACTGTAACCATCTGCCACACAAGAACAGTGGATATGCCGTCTGTGGCACGCGAAGCGGATATTATCATCGTAGCAGCAGGCCGTGCTGGCGTTGTTGGCGCTGATTATGTAAAAGCAGGACAGGTAGTTATTGATGTAGGAATCAACGTAAATGCAGAAGGCAAGCTTTGCGGAGACGTTGACTACGCAGCAGTAGAGCCAATCGTAGATGCTATTACACCAGTTCCAGGCGGAGTTGGAAGCGTTACAACATCTGTCCTGGTTGGACATGTTGTAGAGGCTGCTATGCGCAAAGTGAACGCTTAATAGTTAATTGACTTTGAACTAATAGAACGATGTACCTGAAGTACATCATGTGTACAAGCGGAAGAAAAACTCTTCAGGGTAAAATCTGGAGAGTTTTTTTGTTGCAGAAAATTTTATTGAAATCCTTATTGCGGCAAAAGTTTGTTTTGCTATTACAAAAAATTTGCTTTTCTCAGTAAGATATTGTACTATAGAGGGTACAGATATATGGAGGTAACTCACTATGGGAAAAGTGATGGCAGTGAACATCAGTGTTAAAAGAGGAACTCAGAAGGTCAATGTGCACACTGTAAAACTGATTGAAAATTATGGACTGGAGAATGACGCCCACGCAGGAAACTGGCATCGTCAGGTCAGCCTTCTGTCTTATGAAAAAATAGAAGAATTTAAGGCAAAAGGCGCACCGGTAAAGGATGGTGCTTTCGGGGAAAATCTGATCGTACAGGGATTTGACTTTAAGACCCTTCCAGTAGGAACCCGTCTGAAATGCAACGATGTGATTCTTGAAATCACGCAGATTGGAAAGCAGTGTCACAACGGCTGCGAGATTTTCAAGATCATGGGAGATTGCATTATGCCCCGCGAAGGTGTTTTTGCCAGAGTGATCAAAGGCGGTGTGATCTCTGAGGGAGATGAAATGGTTTATGCTTGACAGATACGGAAGAAATATTGATTATCTGCGGATATCTTTGACAGACAGGTGCAATCTCCGCTGTATCTACTGCATGCCGGAAGAGGGAATCCGTCAGATTCCAAGGACAGAACTTCTTGATACAGATGAAATCGTGAGAATCTGTAAGGCGGCCAGTGAACTTGGGATTTCCAGAATCAAACTGACAGGAGGAGAGCCTCTTGTCCGCAGAATCTGCACCCCATTAGTAAAAGAGCTGAAAGCCATTCCCGGGATCTGCCAGGTTACACTGACCACCAACGGAATCCTTTTGGGAGAACAGCTTCCGGGCCTGATGGAGGCCGGTCTGGATGCCGTAAACATCAGTCTGGATACTTTAGAAGAAACCACATTTCGCAAAATCACCCGCAGGGACGATTTTCACCAGGTTTTAAAGGGACTTAGGGCAGCACTTTCCTACCCTTCCCTAAAAGTGAAATTGAACTGTGTCCCCACTTTTCAGTCGGACGAGGAACTTTTACAGGTGGCAGCTCTTGCAAGGGAGAATCCTCTTCATGTGCGTTTCATTGAAATGATGCCAATCGGTCTGGGCAAGGAGTTTGCAGCCAGGGGAGAGGAACAGATAAAGTCTGTTCTGGAAAAGGAATATGGGTCAATGACACCAACGGAAGAAAAGCTTGGAAATGGTCCCTGTCATTATTATACCCTGGAGGAGTTTACAGGCAGGATCGGATTTATCAGTGCCCTGTCCCACAAATTCTGTGACAGCTGCAACCGTGTAAGGCTTACTTCTACCGGATTTCTGAAAGGCTGCCTGCAATTTGAGGACGGAGCAGATCTGAAGGTTTTGCTTCGAAGTGGTTGTTCTGATGGGATGCTTAAAGAAACGATAGAAAAAGTCATTTATGAAAAGCCTGTAGGCCACAATTTTCAGGAACATAAGAAGGGAAACGAAGAATCCCACATCATGGCTCAAATCGGTGGATGATTTTGAAAAATAAAAGAAAACACGATTTAGAAAAGTCGGATTTGCTGTTGTATCATTTGTACAACTTAAGCAATCCGGCTTTTTGTATATTTCAATATAATTCCAGATGCAAAATTGTGCAAAAATATTGTTAATAAATAAACTTATTCATATTTGCTTGCCAAAATGAACAAAAAAATATATAATTTTATTACAAAAATAGTCATGTCTGTTAAAAAAATACGCAAAGCCGGAAGCTTTGGAGGACGGGGACAAAAGACCTGGAGGCATCTGGCAAGTAAGGAGGTTAACAAAATGGTAGATCAGTCATATTACAAGAAAGCAGATGAGATTATTGAGCATTATGAGCGGTGTGCTGCCTCATTAATCCCCATCATGCAGGATATCCAGGCGGAATATCGGTACCTGCCTGCAGAACTTCTGACCTACGTAGCCGGACAGATCGGCGTTACTGAAGCGAAGGCCTTCAGTGTTGCAACCTTTTATGAGAACTTTTCTTTTGAACCGAAAGGAAAATACATTATCAAGGTATGCGATGGCACAGCCTGTCATGTAAGAAAGTCAATCCCGGTTAAAGAAGCATTCATGAAAGAACTGGGATTAAGCAATAAGAAGCATACCACAGATGACATGATGTTCACTGTGGAGACCGTATCCTGTCTTGGTGCCTGCGGGCTTGCTCCCACCTGTATGGTGAATGAAGAAGTGCATGCCAAGATGACACCGGAGAAGGTAGTAGAGCTTATTAACAGATTGAGAGGTGAGAACGGATGAGGATTAACAGTAAAGAAGAGCTGCAAAGCAAAAAAGCTGAGATCGAACAGAATATCCAGAGCTTCACATGCCGTGTTCTTGTCTGTTCCGGTACCGGATGTATGGCTTCCGGTGCTCAGAAAATCTATGATGAGATGGTAAGACTCTGTGAAGGTATTGATGGTGTAGAGATTGAAATGCAGAAAGATATCCCTCACGTAGGCGTTATCAAGACTGGCTGCCAGGGTCTTTGCGAGCTGGGACCTCTTGTAAGGATTGAACCATACGGATATCAGTATGTACATGTTCAGGAGGAGGACTGCCTGGAGATCGTGGAGCGAACTGTACGCCTTGGACATCCTGTAGATCGTCTGTTTTACCGCCATGGAGATGAAGTCTGTCCGAAGCCTGAGGATATCCCGTTCCTTAACCGTCAGACCAGGATCGTTCTTGAGAACTGTGGTAAGATTGACGCGGAATCCATTGACGAATATATTGCAGCAGGCGGTTTTTCTGCCCTCGCCAAAGCAGTTACAGAGATGACTCCCCAGGATGTAATTGATGAAGTTACCAGATCTGGTCTTCGCGGACGCGGAGGCGCCGGCTTCCCGGCTGGTAAGAAGTGGTCACAGGTAGCCAGACAGGCTGAGAAAACCCGATATGTAGTATGTAACGGTGATGAGGGTGACCCGGGAGCATTTATGGATGGTTCCGTTATGGAAGGCGATCCGTATAAGATGATCGAGGGCATGATCATTGCCGCTTACGCAGTTGGCGCTGAGAACGGATACATATATGTTCGTGCAGAGTATCCTCTTTCCGTAGCCAGACTTCGTCTTGCTATTTCCCAGGCTGAGAAATATGGTCTCCTTGGAGATCATATCCTTGGCAGCGGTGTGAATTTCCATCTGCATATTAATCGTGGTGCAGGAGCTTTCGTATGTGGTGAAGGTTCTGCCCTTACCTCTTCCATTGAGGGAAACAGAGGTATGCCTCGTGTAAAACCACCTCGTACTGTCGAGAAAGGTCTGTGGGGCAAGCCAACTGTATTAAATAACGTTGAGACTTACGCAAATGTTCCGAAGATTATCATACAGGGTGCTGACTGGTTCCACACCATCGGAACAGAGGGAAGCCCGGGAACCAAGACCTTCTCACTGACCGGAGCAATTGAGAATACAGGTCTTATTGAAGTTCCAATGGGAACAACACTTCGTGAGATTATTTATGATATTGGCGGCGGTCTGAAGAGCGGTGCTGCATTTAAAGGCGTTCAGATTGGCGGACCATCTGGCGGATGTCTTGTAGAAGACCAGCTGGATGCTCCTCTTGATTTTGATTCTGTAAAGAAGCTTGATGCTATTATGGGATCAGGCGGTCTTGTTGTCATGGATGAGAATACCTGTATGGTAGAGGTTGCCCGTTTCTTCATGAGCTTTACCCAGCGGGAGAGCTGTGGAAAATGCGTTCCATGCCGTGAGGGTACCAAGCGTATGCTGGAGATCTTGGAGAAGATTGTAGCAGGCAATGGGGAGATGTCTGATCTTGACGAGCTGGAAGAGCTTGCCAAAATGGTTCAGAGCATGGCTCTTTGCGGACTTGGAAAGAGTGCACCTCTTCCTGTCCTCAGTACCATGAAGCGTTTTCGCGAGGAATACGAAGAGCATATCCGGGACAAGAAGTGCCGGGCAAAGGTCTGCACAGCACTCCGTCAGTTCCACATTAATCCGGAATTCTGTATCGGCTGCGGAAAATGTGCCAAGAACTGTCCTGCCGGGGCAATTTCCGGCAAGATTAAATCACCTTATCATATTAATAATGATGTATGCATCAAGTGCGGCAGCTGTAAGGATAACTGTAACTTTGATGCAATATATGTGGAAATGTAGGGAGGACAGATTATGGGTACAATGACGATTGACGGCAGAAAAGTCGAATTTACAGATGAAAAAAATGTCCTGACCGTAATCCGCAAGGCAGGCATTAATATTCCTACACTTTGTTATCACTCAGAGGTTTCCACTTTTGGAGCCTGTCGTCTGTGCACAGTAGAGGATGACAGAGGAAGAACCTTCGCTTCCTGTTCTGAGGAGCCAAGGGATGGAATGGTAATTTATACAAACTCAGGTAAGATCAAAAAATACAGGAAACTGATTGTGGAACTGCTTCTCGCAGCACATTGCCGTGACTGTACAACCTGTGTAAAGAGTGGAGAATGCGTGCTTCAGGAGCTGGCTCACCGTCTTGGAGTACATAACATCCGTTTTCAGAATACAAGAGAGCAATATGAGATTGATGACAGTTCACCATCTCTGATCCGTGACCCGAACAAATGTATCCTCTGTGGTGACTGTGTCCGTGCCTGCGAGGAGCTTCAGGGAATCGGAGCATTGAACTTTGCATACCGTGGAACAGAGGCTATTGTAATTCCTGCGTTTAATAAGAAAATCGCAGAAACCCAGTGTGTAAACTGCGGACAGTGCCGTGTATATTGTCCGACAGGTGCCATTTCCATTAAGACGCATATGGATGAAGTCTGGGAAGCTCTTGCAGATCCGGATGTACGTGTAGTAGCACAGATTGCGCCGGCAGTTCGTGTTGCGGTAGGTGATCATTACAGTCTTCCGAAGGGACGGAGCGTAATGGGCAAAATTGTCAATGCACTCCACAGAATGGGATTTGACGAGATTTATGATACTACTTTCAGCGCCGATCTTACTATTATGGAGGAGTCAGCAGAATTTCTAAAAAGAGTTGAGAAGGGGGAGAAACTTCCACTTCTTACCTCCTGTTGCCCTGCATGGGTGAAATTTATTACAGACCAGTATAAGGATTATATCCCGAATTTGTCTACCTGTAGATCCCCACAGGGAATGATGTCTGCAGTTATTAAAGAATACTTCCGTGATCCGGAGAATGCCAAGGGTAAAAAGACCGTTATGGTATCTATTATGCCATGTACAGCCAAGAAGGCTGAGGCAATCCGTCCGAACAGTTTTACCGATGAGAAACAGGATACGGATATTGTAATTACAACCACAGAGCTGCTGCGCATGATCGATAACTTTGGCCTTGATTTTGCACAGTTAGAGCCTGAAGCATGTGATATGCCATTTGGATTTGGCTCCGGTGGAGGTGTTATTTTTGGTGTTACCGGCGGTGTTACAGAGGCGGTTCTACGCCGCTTAAGCCCGGATCATTCCAAGGAGACCATGCGGGAGATTTCTGAGTGTGGTGTCCGTGGAGATGAGGGAATCAAAGAATTCACAGTTCCATACAAGGGAATGGATATCAATGTATGTGTGGCCAGTGGTCTTGCAAATGCAAGAACTGTTATGGAACGTGTAAAGAACGGCGAAGCAAACTATCATCTCATTGAAGTAATGGCATGCCGCCGTGGCTGTATTATGGGCGGTGGCCAGCCGGTACGGGCCGGTGACAGAACCAAAGCTGCAAGAGCGAAAGGTTTGTATAATGCCGACAATACAATGCTGATCAAGAAATCCGACGAGAACCCTATGGTTCTGGAACTGTATCAGGGACTGCTTAAAGGAAAAGAGCACAAACTGCTCCACAATGATTTCTATTGATGCTGAAATATAGTAGCTGGACAGGCAATAATATGGTGCGCAAGAGCGCGCTTGAAAAGGTTCTTGAAAGCGGCTGCGTCAGCCACCGTAACCACCGCTACGCCTTCTTCCTCCGCCTTGCATATGAAGAAATCATCCTGCGTCAATATAGCAGAAACTTAATTTTCGATGTACAAGTATAATAAAAAGCCCGACTGCATATTATTTAGAGGAAGAATATAAGCATTACGCTGTAAACAAATCTTGCAGACCTTTAAATAATCAGGCAGGAGGGCTTTTTTGTATGGAAAATTTTCAGGTTTACCGTGATATACAGGCCAGAACCGGAGGCGATATATACATAGGCGTTGTAGGCCCTGTCCGTACAGGAAAATCAACATTTATCCGCAGATTTATGGAACTGGTGGCTTTGCCCGGAATGGATGAAAAAATGCAGAAAGAGGTCAGGGACCAGCTTCCATTAAGTGGTTCCGGAAAAATGATCACAACTGTGGAACCCAAATTTATCCCAAAAGAAGCTGTATCAGTTGATCTTGGCGAAGACAGGAAGGCGAAAGTGCGGCTTATCGATTGTGTTGGTTTTCTTGTAAAGGATGCTGGAGGAAACGTTGAGGATGGTAAAGAGAGGATGGTAAAAACACCCTGGTTTTCCAGGGCAATCCCCTTTCATGAAGCTGCAAAAGCAGGAACAGAAAAGGTTATCCAGGAACATTCTACGATCGGTCTTGTGATCACCACCGATGGAAGTTTTGGAGAAATAGCAAGGGAAAATTTTGTTCCGGCCGAGGAACAGACTGTGGCTGAATTGAAAACACAGGGAAAGCCATTTCTCATTGTAGTAAACTCTCAGTTTCCCTATAAAGAAGAAACCACTCAGATGGTTAACGGGCTTCAGAAGAAGTACCAGGTACCAGTTGTTGCGGTTAACTGTGAGCAGTTGAAAAAAGAAGATGTCGCATTGCTCCTGGAAAAAATCCTATATGAATTTCCCATTACCCAGCTGCAGTTTTTTATTCCCAAATGGGTGGAAATGCTGCCTGCAGACAGCGAATTGAAAAGCCAGATCCTTTCCCAGATTAAAGTGTGCATGAAGAAGCTTTTACACATTCGTGATGTTACCAGGGAATCGGTAAAACTGGAAGGTCCTTATGTACAGGATACTCTTCTGGATCACGTAGGTCTTTCTGATGGAACCATTCAGATACGGCTTCAGATAGATGATAAATATTACTATAAGATGCTTAGCGATATGAGTGGAATTCCCATGGAAAGTGAGTATGAGCTGATCCATACGATGAAGGAGCTTGCTGCAATGAAGGAAAAGTATGTAAAGGTTAAAGATGCCCTGGATGCAGAAAATAGCAGCGGTTACGGTGTAGTTGTACCAGAGCTTTCCCAGATTCAGCTGGAAGAGCCGGCTGTGATCCGCCAGGGAAATAAATATGGTGTGAAAATTAAATCAAAGAGTCCGTCTATTCATATGATCAAAGCAAATATTGAAACTGAAATTGCTCCGATCGTAGGTACGGAGCAGCAGGCAAAAGACCTGATCACTTATATTGGAGAAAGCGATGCAAGAGGAGAGAGCATCTGGGAGACGAATATTTTCGGGAAATCCATTGAACAGCTGGTACAGGATGGCATCCGCAGCAAGCTGACCATGATCAGCGAGGAAAGCCAGGTGAAGCTTCAGGATACCATGCAGAAAATTGTAAATGACAGTAAAGGCGGTCTTGTGTGTATTATCATATAGGGATTTTTATGAAAAAAGGCAGTATTGTTATAAGCACTGCCTTTTTTTCATATATGAAAATACTTTATGGGTACTTACCAATATACGGAAAACTGTGGTGCTTCCCTTTCCTTATCAAAGATTATTTATATCCATGTTCTTTTTTCCAGTGCGCCAGATATTCCACCTGTTCCTCGTCTGAAAGAAACTGTGAATAAGGATCATTTCCCGCCGCAACACAACAGAAAAGTACAAGCAGCTGCAACGCAAAAAATAAAACAATAAGTAAAATTACAGGCAACATAAAAACCTCCTTGTAAAGTTTATATAAAAGTCTTTACGAAAAAGTTAATTTTATACATTCTACGCTCTAAAAGTGGAAAATTATACTCGATTTTGTTATAATATGGAAAACTGCTTTTACAATTAAATAAAGTAATGCGATATAATGAGGTATCAAGTGGAAGGGGAGAATTATATGAAGAAGAGAGGTCGTGTGCTGATTTTGTTAATAACAGCTGCACTTGCTATTGAGCCCTTACAGCTGGTATATGCAGAGCCTGCAGTGGATAATCTGACAGGAACTGTTTCCCAGGAGACCGGAGCCGAGATAAGAGATGAGAATGAAAGTGCTCAGCCCGAGCCGAAACCTGGCTGGGTATCTGTGGAAAAGGGATACCAGTGGAGGCAGGAGGATGGTAGTTTCCTTCAGCAGTCTGGATGGGTTACGATCCAGGGTAAGAAATATTATCTTCAGAAAGGTGGTATTCGTTATTCCGGATGGCAGACCTTTAAGCAGAAGAAACGCTATTATTTATCTAACGGTGTCCTTGCCTCGAAACGATGGGTAAAGGATAATGGACAGTTTTACTATATACGTAAGAATGGTACGCCTGTACCAGCTGGCAGATGGTTGACAGTAAAAGGACGGAAATACTATATAGGCAAAAAGGGTTATCGTGTAACCGGTCTGAAGACTATCCATAATAAGAAATACTATTTTAATTCCAAGGGTGTTTTGATCAGGAATAAAATAAGCTATAAGATTAAAGGTAAAGAGTACGAGATCAATTCAGATGGTGTTGCAATAAGGGTTTCTTCTCTGAAAGCAGAATGTATGCGTAAGGCGAAAAAATTTGTTGAAAAGCATACCTCCCCTAATATGTCCAATAGTCAGAAGTTTAGAATCTGTTTTAACTATTTGATGGGATATACTGATTTTAAACCATGGATCAATCCTACAGATGCAGAGTTTAAGACTCAGACCTGGCCATATCAGTCGGCAATCTATATGTTCGATAATAATCTTGCCGGAAGCTGTTATGGAATTGCAAGTGCAGTAGCAGCATGTGCCAGGGTATTGGGCTATGAGCCTTATGTGATCGCCACTACAGGAGACCATGGATTCGTAATGATCGACGGATTATATTATGATAACATGGGACCACTGTTTGGTGCTTCTACACATTTCGCTTATTCAGTGCGATCAAAGGTGAAGTTTTAAGGCAGTCTGTCTGCTTTAAAAATATAATATTTATAAAAGGAGAATCAAGAAATGAGAAAATGGAAAAAATTACTTCTTCCAGCCATGTGTGCATTTATGCTCCAGATACCGGTAATTGTAAATGCCGAGGCTGTAGACAGCAGTAATAATGTGACATCTGCTGTTGAAACTCCGGTTGCTACTCCTACACCAGCACTTCTGGATGGTATCGTTAAGAAAGGCTCCAGGACTTATTTTTATAAGAATGGTGTGATGCAGAAGAATTGCTGGAGTCCAGACAAAAAGCAGTATTTTGGTAAGAATGGCGTTGCTTACGCTGCCCCGAAGGTATCTGGCTGTAAGAAGAATATTGTAGTAAAAAAGATTGGAAAGAAATACTACGGATTTGACAGAAATGGCTTTAAAGTGAAAAAAGGCGTATATGCAGATGCTAAGGGTACTCCTTACTACTTTGACAAGAAGGGTGTCCGTGTCGCAAAGAAAAGTAACCAGCTGAAGGCGGCAAGCAAGTACATGGCAGATGGAGCAGTCCTTCGTAAGCTTCTTGGCAGACCTTCCAAGACCAAAACACTTTCCAGCTGTATGACAGGTATCAGTAAAGATCTTAAATTAACCTATGCTAACATTTTCGTACAGCTTGGAAAGAAGACAACTGGCGGAGAAATCGTATATGGTGTTCAGGCACGATAAAATATCAGGAGAGAATAAGTATGAGAAAGTTTACTAAAACAATGGCAGCAGTGCTGTCCCTTACTATGACACTTACAATGGTTACCCCTGTATTTGCAGAGGGCGAAACCAACATAACACCAGCACAGACAACTGAGGTAGTTACTCCTACTCCAACTCCGGCTCAGCCTCCGAAGAATGGACTGTTTGTAAATGAGGGTAAAACCTATTGCTATAAAAACGGCAAGCTGGTTAAGAATAAATATGGTTATAAAGTCAAAAAGAAGTATTACCGCATCGACAAAAAAGGTGTTGCTACTTTAGTATCCACAGCAGAGGGACTGGCTGGTGCACGCCTTGATAAGTGTGGGGGAGACCTTAAGAAAGCTTTCAAGTGGAGCTCCACCAAGATTAAATACTGGGGAAGCGTAGGAAAGCCGAAAAAAGGACAGAATCAGGTTGAATATTATGCAACCTACGGATTTAAAAATGGTAAAGGCGACTGCTATGTTATGGCTGCAACCTTCTGTATGATGGCGAAGGTAAAAGGCTATAAAAATGTAAAGATGGTAAAAGGAACTGTTCCGCAGGCAAATGGTAAGAATGGCGCTCATGGTTGGTGTGAAATTAAAATAGGCAAAACAGTTTATGCGTATGATCCAAACTTTGCATATACATATCGGAATAGTAATGTAAAACATCATAGTGGATATAAGTTTACTTATAAAATGTTGGGTAAAGGTTTTGGACTTTATAAATACAATCTTAAGAAAGTAAAACGAATTTCTTGTTAACTACAAGTTAAAATAATAGGATTAAGGAGATGTTTTGAATGAAGAAAAAACTATTAATGGCATTATTAGTGGGAGTATTGGCTGTACCATCCTCGGTAAGCTGTTTTGCAGCTGAGAGTACGGATGCAGCTGCTGCGGATTCTGATGAGGAAGAAGAAACAGAGGAAACGGAAGCAGAAGATAAAGATACTACTGCTAAGAAGAAAGAAAATTTAAAGACAGTTGGTGAGAAGAAGGATGGTTGTATAGCATTTAAACTGAGAAATGCTACCTCTAAGAAGATTATCGGACTTGCGATCAAGACTGCTGATGAGACAGAATTTACTGAAAATATGATGGAAGAGGATGATTCCTTTGAATTAAAAGAAAAAAAGAGAATTTATTTTTCTAAGGAAACTGAAGAGAATGCAGAAGAGAATACAGACGAAACCGCAGAGGATAAAGCTCCTACATACGATATGCGTATTACCTTTGAGGATGGAACATCAGCAGATGTTCACGGAATCGTTCTGGAAGATCTTCGAACACTTACGATACGTGAGAAGGACGGAATCGTGTATGGTACTTATAAGCTGAAAAGCACAAAAGAAAAGAAGACTACCTACGATACTGAGAAAGCAATTGCAGATCAAGCTGCAGCAGATGCAGCAGCGGCACAGGCAGCAGCTTCCCAGCCGGCTGAATCCTATGACAGCAATGATTATTCTTACGATTATAGTGGAGAAGATTATAGCGGCGGTGATGACTACAGTGGTGGTGAAGATGGTGGCGATGGATGTCTTGATAATGGTCTCTTAGGCTGATTTGGGGCAAAGCAGTGTCTGTCGTAATGGACAGATATCTAGAAGAATTAATACAGGACAGGGCTCTTGCACTGAGAAAAGCAGTGGGGAGCTCTTGTCCGATTTAGGAGAAAAATATGTCGTTAGTATCTAACCTGTTTTTACTTTTTGTGGCGGCAAGTATATTGATTTACTATATAGTGCCCCGTAAATCTCAGTGGATCGTTCTTCTTATTTTCAGTTATCTCTATTACATAGCAGGTGGTCCACGTTATGTTGTCTTCATTCTTTTTTCCACACTTGTCACTTGGCTGATGGCTCTTCTTATTGAAAAAGCAGAAGGAAAAGAAAACCATAAGGGTGCCAGGAAACTTCTGATTCTTGGTCTGATTCTTAACTTTGGTATGCTTGGAATCGTCAAGTACACCAACTTTGCAGTAGAAAATATCAATGCATTGCTGCATTTGAATCTGAGAGGGATACAGCTATTGCTTCCCCTTGGAATTTCCTTCTATACATTCCAGTCCTCAGGCTATCTTCTTGATGTATACTGGAAAAGATGCAAGGCAGAGAGACACCCGTTGAAATACGCATTGTTCGTATCCTTTTTCCCTCAGATTCTGCAGGGACCTATCGGCAGATATAGCCGCCTGGCAGATCAGCTTTATGCTGAACACAGGTTTGAGGGAAATAATATAATCAGAGGTTTTGAGCGGATTCTCTGGGGCTTTTTTAAGAAAATGATCCTTGCGGATTGGGCCGCTGTTTTTGCAGATGCTATTTTTGAAGATCCGGCAAAGTATAACGGGGTGGCACTTCTTGGAGTTTTGTTTTATACGATCCAGCTTTACGCAGATTTCTCTGGAGGAATGGATGTTGTGATCGGTATTGCCTCTATGTTTGGAATTGAACTGGATGAAAACTTCAAGCGCCCATTTTTTGCTGTATCTATCACGGATTTCTGGCATCGCTGGCATATCACTCTTGGAACCTGGATGAAGGATTATGTTTTTTACCCGGTGACCTTATCCGGCTGGATGGGTAAATTTGGAAAATGGGGCAAAAAGGTGTTTGGCAAGAAAATTGGCCGCACCCTTCCTATCTGCGTGGCCAATCTGATCGTATTCTTCGTTGTAGGCGTATGGCATGGCGCTGCGTGGAAATATATTGTATACGGTATGTATAATGGTATTATTATTGCCTTCAGCGGACTTATGGCAGAGAATTACCGTAAATGGAAAAAGAAGCTTCACATTTCCGGTAAGGAAACCTGGTATTATCTGTTCACTGTAATCCGTACTTTTGTATTGGTTGTGATCAGTATGTACTTTGATAGGGCAGACAGCGTTAGACAGGCATTTCATATGATGAAGCAGTCTATCACACAATTTGCTCCGGCCCAACTGCTTTTGATTCCGGCAGGTAAACAGGGGACTTCTTTTACTCCATATGCTCTTGTGATTATAGCTGTTGGCTGTATAATATTATTTGTGATAAGTCTCCTTCAAGAACGTGGCGTGAAGATTCGGGAATCTCTTGCCAGGCTTCCTCTTCCTGTTACAGTTGCCATTTATTTTTGCATGCTGATATCCATAGGTTTGTTCGGTTCCACAGCAGTAGCGAGAGGTTTTATTTATGCACAATTTTAAGAAAATTATAAAAACAATAGTAGTGGTTGCTGTGTGTGTGACGCTTCTTGCTGGATTGGATATGGCTCTTTATCCTTGTACCTTTATGAGAAATGACATTCATGCAGTGGTAAGTAACCAATATGATGACATTATTCTTGGAACATCCCATGGAATGACAGATATCGATCCGGCTGTGATGGAGGAAATCACAGGCAGAAGCGGTCATAATGTATGTGTAGGGGGAGAATATGGAATTGATGCCTATTATATTGCCAGACTGATTGCAGAGAAACAGAAGCCTGCAAGAATCATTTATGAGGTAGATCCGGGATATTTTGTTTCTGAGAAAGAAGAGGGAAATAACTATCTATTATTTTATCATGAGTTTCCATTTTCAAAAGCTAAGGTTGAATACTTCTGGAATTCTATTGCAAAATGCAATTTCCGCACTGTTTTGTTTCCCTGGTATGAGTATTCTCTTGGATATGAGCTTAGCAAGGTGGAAGAAACCTTCACTCAGAAATGGAATAAGGATTACGATATTGCCCATCTGAAAAGTGATACCCAGGAGTACCACGAAAGCGGTCTTATCGAGAGGTATCCGGTGGATACTACCAAGCTGAAAATGAAGGATTTGAAGCTCTTTGAGGAGGAACAGGTAAACCCTCAGAATATGGAATATCTTGGACGGCTGATCGATTTTTGCAGGGAAAATGATATCCAGTTTGTCGCAGTAACTACGCCGATTCCTATTAATACCTTACAGGCATATAGCGATAACTATAATGCTGCATGGAAATACTTTGGACAGTATTTTGATGAGCATGAAGTAACATATCTGAACTTTAATACCCAGTATTTTAAAGCATTTTCCCATGATCTTTCAGACTATACGGATTTTGATGGTCATATGAATGGAAATGCTGCAAAGGAGTATTCTAAGGTTCTGGCTAATATTCTGAAAGGAGAGGGTGTATGATAACAAGTATTTTGGAATATCTTGAAAGTTCTGCTTCCAGATATCCGGACAAAACAGCATTTGCAGATCTTGACGCTACATGTACATTTGAGGAATTACGCCTCCGGGCAAGAAGAGTTGGGACTGCCCTTGCAGAACATTTTGCTCCGAGAAATCCGGTGCCGGTTTTTATGGAAAAAAGTGTGGATACCATAGGTATGTTTATGGGGGCTGTTTATGCTGGATGTTTCTATGTGCTTCTTGATACTAAGCAGCCGGCTGCAAGAATTTCGCAGATTCTGGATATTCTTGACAGTAATGTGATTGTTACTTCCAGTAAGTACCAGAAGGATCTGGAAAAGCTGGAATTTAAGGGAACAATTCTTCTTACTGAGGAACTGGAAAAAACACCAGAAGACTGTTTTGTTCTGAAGAGTATTCGAGATCAGGCATTAGATACAGATCCGCTTTACGGCATTTTTACATCGGGATCCACAGGAGTTCCAAAGGGTGTTGTTGTGGGGCATCGTTCTGTAATTGATTTTATTGACTGTTTTACAGAGCTGTTTCATATTACAGGCGAAGATGTAATGGGAAATCAGGCACCATGGGACTTTGATGTTTCTGTAAAGGATATTTATTCAGGCCTGAAAACCGGGGCCACTGTGCAGATCATTCCCAAACAGTATTTTTCTATTCCTAAGAATCTTCTTGATTTTCTGGTTGAGAGAGAGGTTACCACGATCGTATGGGCTGTGTCTGCTATGTGCATTATCAGTACCCTGAATGGTTTTACCTATAAGGTGCCAGACAAGATTAAAAAGGTTTTGTTCTCTGGAGAGGTTATGCCTATTAAGCATCTTAATATCTGGAGAAAATATCTTCCAGATACTATGTTTGTAAATATTTATGGTCCTACAGAGATTACCTGTAATTGTACATATTATATTGTTGACAGAGACTTTGAACCGGGAGATGTGCTTCCAATGGGGAAAGCCTTTCCTAACGAAAAAGTCTTCCTTCTGGATGAAGAAGATCATCTGGTTACAGAAAAGAGGATAAACGGTGAGATTTGTGTGGCAGGTAGTGCGCTTGCACTTGGCTATTATAGAAATCCTGAACAGACAAAGAAGGCATTTGTTCAGAACCCTTTGAATGACAGATATCTGGAGCCTATTTACCGTACAGGAGACCTTGCTTTCTACAATGAAAACGGGGAGCTTTGCTTCGCTACACGTAAGGACTTCCAGATTAAGCATATGGGACATAGAATTGAGCTTGGTGAGATTGAGACAGCAATGGATAAACTTCCTGAGATTCGAAGAAGTCTGTGTATTTACGATCAGGCAAAAAATAAAATCGTTGCTTTTTATGAGGGTGATATCGATCGTAAGCAGCTGTCACGTTCCCTTGTGAAATATGTACCAAACTTTATGGTGCCGAATGTATTTGTCCAAGTGGATACCATGCCTCTTACAAAGAATGGCAAGATTGACAGGAAAGAGCTGACAGCCAGATATCAGGAGGGAAGATAAATGGCGGATTATAATTTTTTGCAGAAATTTATAGAAGATAAGAATCCTACGCCTTCCTATGTATTTGATCTGGATGCTTTGGCTGTACATGTAAATAAGATTAAGGAGCTGCTTGTAGGAAAAGCAAGAGTCTGCTATGCTATGAAGGCCAATCCTTTTCTTACAAGACCAATGATGAAGCATGTAGATCTTTTCGAAGTATGCTCTCCGGGAGAATTTCGTATTTGTGAGCGTGTCTCTGTTCCAATGGAGAAAATCGTGCTTTCAGGTGTATATAAAAATCCTTCTGATATCCGATATGTACTTGAAACATACGGTGGAAAGGGTGTATATACAGTAGAATCTCTGGAGCATCTGAAGCATTTGCAGAGGATTGCGGGTGAACTGGGGCTGACTATTGATGTGCTGCTTCGTGTGACCAGTGGTAATCAGTTTGGTGTGGATGAAGAAGATATTCGCAAGATTATTTCCAGGAGACAGGAGTATACTGCACTTCACATTCTGGGACTTCAGTTCTATTCAGGTACTCAGAAGAAAAATCTTTCTCAGATGGAAAGGGAGCTTCAGAGTCTGGATGCCTTTCTGGGAGACCTTAAGAAGGATTATGGGTATCAGGCAGAGGAGCTTGAGTACGGACCAGGATTGTTTGCACCTTATTTTGTGAAGGATAAGGAGGAGTCTGTTGAGGAGCTTCTGGGTGGATTTGGAAGGCTTCTGGATAATCTTACCTTTGGGGGAAATGTAATACTGGAGATGGGACGATATCTTACCTATCTGTGTGGTTATTATATTACTTCTATCGTGGATATGAAGGTGAATCATGGTCTGAATTATGCTATTGTGGATGGCGGTATTAATCATCTGAATTATTATGGCCAGGCGATGGCTATGAAGCGGCCTCATTGTACACAGACCGATAATACGGGAAATATACGCATGGAGGGTGATGAGGAACAGTGGAATTTATGCGGTTCTCTTTGTACTGTAAGTGATGTGATCGTAAAGCTTTTTCCATTGAAAAAACCACAGATTAGTGATATGCTCATATTTGAACGTGTAGGTGCATATTCTGTGACAGAGGGAATTTATTTATTCCTGAGCAGACCGATGCCAAGAATTTATTTCTGGCATAAGGGATGTCTTACTTTGGTTCGGGAGGCATTACACACAGATGAATTTAATTCGGAAAGAGAGGAAATGAAAAATGGACAAATTAATTGAAATTCTTGAGGAAATCCAGCCAGATGCGGATTATGAAACCTGTGAGACACTGATCGATGATGGGATTCTTGATTCCTTCGCAATTTTATCTATTGTCAGTGAGCTTCAGGACGAGTTTGATATCACTATTACACCGGCTGATATCGTACCGGAGAACTTTAACTCAGCAGCAGCCCTTTGGGAGATGGTTTGCCGTCTGAAGGGCTGATTACAAGAGACTGATTTATTGGGAGAGAAAGAGTATGCGAAAGATAAGCAAATTTCTGGCAGTTATAGCAATCAGTATTATGGCTGTATGCGTACCTGCCCAGGCTTCTGAAATTACCCCAGAGGTGACTGCAGCTCCAACTGTGACTGCAGTTCCAGTTCAGCCTACGGCAGCACCGACTAGAAAGAAAGGTCTTGTAAAAGAAGGAAAGAAATATGTTTATTACGACAAAAAGGGTAATAAACTGAAAAATAAATGGAAAACCATTCACAAAAACCGTTACTATTTTGACGCGAACGGAAAGGCGGTTACAGGTGGGAAAAGAATTGGTAAATACATATATGTATTTAATCTGGAAGGCAAACTGATTCGTCCCACTAAGGCCAAAATTGTAAAAGTAGGAAAGACATCCTATTATGTAGACACAAAGGGTCATGCATATGTTGGATTCTTTAAACTTGGAAACCGTCTTTACCGGGGCGATGTAAAAGGTCGTCTTACCAAGAATAAAACAGTTTCCAATGTTACCTTTAACCGCAAGGGATATGCAGATAACGATGTAAATGCAAAACTAAAAATAGAGCTTATGAATGTTATTTCCAGGATCACCAATCCGGGGATGAGTAAATCCCAGAAGCTGTATGCCTGCTGGTGTTATCTTACCAGCAGCAGTAATTTCTACTATTCCGGCTACTGGCCAGACTTTAATAAAAAAGGCTGGCAGCGAGAGGTAGCATACAATATGCTGGTTTCAGGTGGCGGTGACTGTTATGGCTTTGCCTGCACCTTTGCTGCAATGGCAAGAGAGATTGGCTATAATCCTTATGTAGTTCTTGGACGTGTATCCGGTACCAGAGATGGTGCAGCAGATGGCCTTACCAGTCATGGCTGGGTCATTATTGACGGATGCTACTATGATCCGGAGGCACAGTTTGCAGGATGGTACAGAGGTGTATACGGAAGCGGCAGCTACGACATCAATCATCAGATTAAGAGCATTGTGAGATTTGCGTCATAATTGACGGATACGTCACATCGGCGAAATGTGAAGCATTTTGAAGAGGGCTTTGAATAATTAAATATCTGACATCATGTAGAGCGGAAGAGAAGATATGCATTATTTCTTTTCCGCTCTTTGCGTATACAAAAATTCATTAGGCTGCAACTTGATGAGAGCGTTCAGACAAATTTGTTAATAAATTGGGGTGTGCAGACGCGAAAATTACTTTCTGCATTAATTGTTTTGCATTGAAGTTACAGGGGAAAAGAAAAATGGGAAAGAGAATGGTAATACATAAATGGAAAGTCTGGGTTGTGCGAATTGCTTTTTCATGTGGACTTCTTATTATCTCACCAACATTACAGACAGAGGCTGCCACAAAGAACAGCTGGACAGTAAAAGTAAATAACGAGTACAAGGCTAAACTTGTAAAAAAGAAAGATCAATGGTATCTTCAGTCTACATCCATTCAGATGAAGAATAAGAAAGGGACGGAAAGAATCGCATATCTTTCAATTCCATCCAATGTGGGACTTGCCAGTGGTTATTATTATTTTTGGACAGATGGACGAATAGACAAAAGGAAAAAATTTCATGCTCTTGATACGAAAATTGGGACTACACGCTTTAAAGGCTCCTATTATTTTGGGGAAACAGCCGGACGGCTGAAACAGACGGCTGGTTGGATTGTGTTTAAGGGAAAGAAGCTCGCCCTGAACAAAAATGGAAAATTGTATACAAACCGCTGGTACAAAGGTTATTATCTGACGGAGCATGGCACAATTGCCACAAACCGCAAGATTTCCGGCACCTTGTATGTAGATGCAGAAGGGAAAAAATGCGCGAAGGAAGAGGTAAAGTTAAGCAAACTGAGAATAAAAATAAATGAAAAACTGAAAGGATACAGGGGGAACTGGTCTGTTTATGTGAAAGATTTAAAAACAGGAGATGTCCTTTCCATAAATGAGACCAGCATGTATCCGGCAAGTGTGATCAAGCTTTTTGTGATGGAGGCTGTTTATGCCGGTGCTGCAGAGAAAAAAATCAGTCTTAACAGCTATGTGAACGGTCTTTTGGACAGCATGATAACAATCAGTGACAATGAGAGCTACAATGAGTTGGTTCGGACTGTAGGACAGGGCAGTTTCGCGTAAGTATTCGAACCAGATGCTAAATCTTCTGCTGGCGCAGGAAAGGCGGTATAAAATTCCTGCAGGTCTCCCCTCAGGCGTTAAGTCTGGAAATAAGACCGGGGAGACAGACAGCTATCAGCATGATGCGGCGATTGTATATGGAAAAAAGACAGATTATGTGATTGTTGTGTTTGCACAAGTTGGCGAATATACAGGAATTAATGGGATAAAGGAAATATCCGGTATGGTATATGAGCGCCTGAATTAAATTAGTATGTATAAAATCCTGCTATTTCGCAAGAAACGAGGTAAAGTCCATATGTTTATCCAACCAGTTCCCTGCGATTCCGACGCCTTTTCCCATGGTAAAGGCGGCTACAACGGTACCAATTCCAAGTCCTTTGATATGTCCGAGACCGAATCCGGTGAGGGCAGCAGTGACAATCAGGCAGATTACATCGAAGCTGATCTTGATTTTTGGATATGCCACAGAAGTGATCTGGGACAGCTCCCTTGGGAAAAGGTCAGTAGGGACAATAGGCATTTTGCAGCGGTTGGAAATAGCGATTCCAATACAGATCAAAATGTAGCTTGCAATAAAATAAAAAATTCTCCAGCCAATTGCTGTAGGAAGAACATTTATCCATAATTCATGTACATCAAGCAGCTCCCCGAAAACGAATCCTACTACGAAGCTGAATAGATACTGGACTACGAATTTTTTCCGCAGGATCATCAGCGCCAGTACCAGAAGTCCCTGAAATATGTAGGTCCATGTTCCAAGGCTTATCTTCGGAAAGACGCAGGAAAAAGCGTAGGGAACACTGGAAATAGCGGAAATTCCTGTCCCGGAATAGAGCATAAGGACAACGCCGAAGCTGTTGATGGCAACCGCAAGAAGAAGTGCAAGCTCTCCCCGGTAGATTGGGAGAGATTTTTGTGTAGTTTGTGTATTCAAGTGAAAAGCCTCCTGTCATGTTGATTCTTGCATATTATACTACGGATGTGAAAAAATGCAATAAAAAACAGATTTGTTGTTATAATAACTGAATATCACGAAAATTTATAGTATAGTTACGAAAAACAGTTATAGCAGGAGGCTTTTTATCATGGATAAGATGAAAAATATAAGTAAAGCAGAAGTGCTGGTATTAAAAGACCAGGTAGCTTACCAGGAGGGACAGGTTGTGAGCCGCACACTTGCACAGAATGCGGCAGTGAGTGTTACCCTTTTCTCATTTGATAAAGGGGAGGAGATCAGTACACATGAGTCTGGCGGAGATGCATTTGTTACCTGTCTGGATGGTGTGGGGGAAATCACTATTGATGGTGTGAAGTACGAATTATATGAAGGTGAGTCTATTGTAATGCCTGCGAAGCATCCTCACGCAGTTATGGGAAAAGAGAAATTTAAAATGCTTCTTGTGGTAATTTTCTAGAGTATTTTTCAAATACGCTTTAGAACAGACAACTACTGAAAAATATTATCATGTAATCTTCTTGCAATCCCATGATGGTTAGTGTATACTAATCAACATAGTTAGGAATAGCTAACCTAACGGTGTAAATCATTTGGACTCCTTTATTATGGCAGAAAGACCGCTGGCATAATAAAAGGAGTTCCTTTGAAAATGAAAGGAGTATACATACCATGGATTACTTAGAAATTGAGAAAGTCATTGGAAGAGAAATTATGGATTCCAGAGGAAATCCTACAGTAGAAGCAGAGGTTTATCTGGTAGATGGAACCATCGGCAGAGGAGCTGCTCCCAGTGGCGCTTCTACAGGCGAATTTGAGGCTCTGGAGCTTAGAGATAATGATAAGAACAGATACCTTGGAAAAGGTGTTACAAAGGCTGTAGAGAACATTAATACATCCATCAACGACACAATCTCAGGAATGGATGCATCCGATATTTATGCAATTGACAAGGCGATGATCAAAGCTGACGGAACCAAGGACAAATCAAACTTTGGTGCAAATGCAATCCTGGCGGTTTCCATCGCATGCTGCCGTGCAGCTGCAACAGCCCTTGATATCCCGCTTTATCGTTTCCTCGGTGGTATTTCCGGAAACCGTATGCCAGTACCGATGATGAACATTGTAAACGGCGGCTGCCATGCACTTTCCTCAGGACTTGATGTGCAGGAGTTCATGATCATGCCAGTTGGAGCACCAAGCTTCAAAGAGTGCTTAAGATGGTGTGCAGAAGTTTTCCATGCTCTTGCAGCTATTCTGAAATCAAGAGGACTTGCAACCTCTGTTGGTGATGAGGGTGGTTTTGCACCAGCTCTGAAATCTGACGAAGAAGCAATTGAGACAATTCTTGAGGCTGTTAAGAATGCAGGCTATGAGCCAGGAAAAGATTTTATGATCGCTATGGACGCAGCTTCTTCTGAGTGGAAGACTGGTAAACTTGGCGAGTACAAGCTTCCAAAGGCCGGTACTGTTTACACATCTGACGAGCTGATCGACCACTGGAAAAAACTGGTTGACAAGTATCCGATCATCTCCATCGAGGATGCGCTTGATGAGGAAGACTGGGAAGGATGGAAGAAGCTTACCAAAGAACTGGGAGATAAAGTGCAGCTGGTAGGTGATGACCTGTTTGTAACAAATACAGAGAGACTTTCCAAAGGTATTTCTCTTGGATGCGGCAATTCCATCCTAATCAAGCTGAACCAGATCGGATCTGTATCAGAGACTCTTGAGGCAATCAAGATGGCTCATAAGGCTGGTTATACAGCAATTTCTTCCCATCGTTCAGGCGAGACAGAGGATACTACGATTGCTGACCTTGCAGTAGCATTAAATACCTGCCAGATCAAGACCGGTGCTCCGTCCAGAACAGAGCGTGTTGCAAAATACAATCAGCTGCTCCGTATCGAGGAAGAGCTTGGAGATGCAGCAGTATATCCGGGAATGAGCGCATTCAATGTAAAACGCTAATGTTCCGCGAAGCGGTTACTAACTGCAACGTGAACAGTGACAGATTTACGAGATGATTTCACAGATGTAATCTACCTTATACCCCCCTTAAGTAGTGTTATAGAAAGATTCCCCTGCCAGGAAAGCGTGGTTCCATGGCAGGGGGATTTTTAGGATTATTTATTGCGATTTACAGGTGATGTTCCGTGAATAATGTTACTGCAAACCGTACAATTATTTCATTCTGTTTTTACAGGAATACATATTTCAGAACAAAGATAACAGCCAGAGCATACATAAGCGGGCTGATCTTTTTGTCCTTAGCTTTTCCAGTACAGACGTTGATGATAACATAAGAGATAACACCAAGTGCAATACCTTCAGAAATGCTGTACAGGAACGGCATTGCAATGATTGCGATAAATGCCGGAATCGCTTCTGTAAGGTCGTCAAAGTCGATCTTGGTTACAGAGGTCAGCATAAGGAATCCAACCACGATCAGAGCCGGAGCTGTGGCGAAGGAAGGGATCGCCAGGAAGATCGGGGAAAGGAACAGGGAAAGTGCGAACAAAACAGCGGAAACAAGAGAAGTAAGACCTGTACGTCCGCCCTCTGCAACACCGGAAGCGCTCTCAACAAATGTGGTAACAGTAGAAGTACCGCACATAGCACCTACAGTAGTACCAACAGCATCGGAAAGAAGAGCACCTTTGATTTTTGGAAGCTTACCGTCATTGTCCAGCATGTCTGCCTTGGAAGCAACACCTATCAGAGTTCCCAGAGTATCAAACATATCTACAAATAAGAATGCAAACATGATAACGATAAAGTCAAGTGAGAAAACTCCTGCGAAATCCATTTTCATAAAGGTAGGAGCCATACTCGGTACGGAAATTCCATTGGAAAAATCCGGGAGAAGACTGTAGAAACCTGCATCCGGATTTGGAACATAAAGTCCCACAAACTGACAGAGGATTCCAAGCGCCCATGTAATAAGGATGCCCCACAGGATACCGCCTTTTACATTCTTTACAAGAAGAATGCCGGTAACCAGTACGCCAATCAGGGCAAGAAGAACAGTGATTCCAAGATAATTGAAAGAACCATCTGACATGGAGCCCTTAAAGGAGAACATGCTTACCAGTGTGGAATCATTGTTTACAACGATCTTTGCATTCTGCAGACCAATAAATGCGATGAAAAGGCCAATTCCAACAGAAACTGCGTGTTTCAGTGTCATAGGAATGGAGTTAAAGATTGCTTCACGTACATTGGTAAGGGAAAGCAGGATAAAGATGATACCTTCCACAAATACAGCAACCAGAGCCTGCTGCCAGGAATAACCCATTCCAAGAACTACGGTATATGCAAAGTATGCATTCAGTCCCATACCGGGTGCCAGAACAAACGGGTAATTGGATAACAGTGCCATCAGGCAGGTTGCAATGAAGGATGAAAGTGCAGTAGCAGTAAAGACTGCACCGCGGTCCATTCCGGCAGCGGAAAGGATGTTGGGATTGACAGCGAGGATGTAAGCCATGGTCATGAATGTGGTAATACCGGCCATGATTTCGGTCTTCACGTCAGTGTGGTTTTCCTTCAGGTGAAAAAGTTTTTCAAGGTTCATAAATGTACCCCCTTCTTTTTACGGCAGCTTGTGTGCCGTTTTTTATATTTTACAGGAATGTTATGGATGTTGCTTTGCCACGCCCGCAACGCGGATTCCTGCAAATTTCAGGTAGTAAACATTTGACAGAGGATGGAGTTTCGAAAAAAATCTCTGCAAAATGAACACGCTCTAGAGCGTGTTTGAAAAACATTTCGAGTTGTTTATTTTAACCAAATTAATATTGAGACGATGCATACGAAACCCAGAAAAGTGGAAGCCAGTTTATCATAACGTGTGGCTATTCGGCGAAACGCTTTTAATTTGAGAAAATAGTTTTCTACTAAATGTCTCTCTTTGTAAAGCCACCAATCACAATGACGGTCAAATTTCGCTCCCTTTCTGGAAGGAATCGTTGGTTCTCCACCATGGTCGTAGACATAATCAAGTAATTTATTACTATCGTATCCTCGATCAGCTAATACATTGCTTCCGGTTGTATTCACATGTTCGAGCAATGGAAGTGCGTAATTAATATCATTACGCTGACCTTCACTAATCATAAAATATACCGGATAGCCATAGGCATCCACTACGGCATGGATTTTTGTGCTTGCTCCACCTCGGCTATGTCCGATTTCGTTTGGAGGCCCCCTTTTTTTGCACCTGCACTGTGCTGATGAGCCTGAACAATAGAAGCATCTATAGATAGTTCTGTTAATTCAGCATCAAGGCTTAAAACACGAAAAATGTTATCGATGATGCCATCATCAATCCATTTTCGAAAACGGGAGTAGACGGTTTGCCAGGCACCATAACGTTCTGGAAGATCACGCCAGGGCGCTCCACTGCGGGCAATCCAAACAATTCCGTTAAGAATTGTCCGAGTACATTTTGGGGGGCGGCCCTGTTTTCCAGTATTTTCAGGTGGCAGTAAAGGAGCAATGCGGTTCCATTCTTCATCAGTTAACTCGTATCGTCTCAACATAGTAAACACCCTTTTTTCTTTATTTTAACATGAAAAAGGGTATTAGAATATATGTTTTGTGCAACTTTTATTTTTCAAACACGCTCTAGGGCTTGTCACATCTTTGTGTGTTTGTTTATATATTTGGCTTTGTATTTAGAATATACAATTGTCTGATCTTTATACAGTCCATAATATCCGGAAGCCGCATAGCTGATAGAAACGGCGATCAGATAGAAGGACACTCCCTTAAAGCCAAACATTTCAAAGGCAATCAGAATAGAAGTAATCGGGCAGTTCGTCACACCACAGAAAACAGCCGCCATTCCGCAGGCTGCGCAAAGGGAGGGAGAAAGCCCTATCAGCTGTCCTGCCATGCATCCGAAAGTGGCGCCTACGCAGAAAGACGGAACGATTTCGCCTCCGCGAAAACCAGCCTTCATAGTCAGTGCGGTAAGGAGCATTTTCCAGAAGAAAGCCATATAATCGGTGTCTCCGGTCTCCACTGCTTTCTCAATAAGCTCAGCACCGGCTCCCATGTAATCCGTAGTTCCAAGAATCAGTGTAATAAAAATAACCAGAACGGCACCGGCCACTACCCGTGCATATTTATTAGAAAAAAACCGGCCGTAGAATCTGGCTGTCTCATTTAAAATAATACAGAAGACAATACTGATCACTGCACATCCAAGGGCTACCACGCCCATTTTCAGCCCTGTTTCCAGGGAAAGTGCAGGAATATTTACTACGTGAAAAGCTTCTGGCGTAACGCCCATACCAGCCGCAAAACGGGATGCGATCAAAGATGCGATCATACAAGGCATAAGAGCTGTATAATACATAACCCCTACACTGACCACTTCCAAGGAAAAAACAGCTGCAGCCATTGGTGTGCCAAATAGTGCAGAGAAAGCAGCACTCATACCACACATAACGATCACATGACGGTCTTCCTCATCAAGATGGATCCATCTGCCAAGAAGATTGGCAATGCTGCCACCAAGCTGAATAGCTGCACCCTCACGTCCTGCTGAACCACCGGCAAGATGTGTCAATGCAGTCGAAATAAAAATCAGCGGACCAGATCTCCAGGGCACATCATCCTGGGAACGGACTGTAGAAAGGACTTGATTCGTGCCGCCATCGTCTTTTCCGAATTTCTCATAAAGAAATACGATGCAAAGTCCGAACAGGGGCAGGAGAAAAAAGGTCCACAGATGTGCCTTGCGGTAACCGGTTACTGCCTTCAGCACAAAAGAAAACAAAGTACTGAAAGCTCCCGCTATACATCCTACCACCACTGCCAGAAGCAGCCACTTAAGCAGGTTCCCCATGTCACGTCTGATAGCTCCGGAGTAATAGTGAAATTTGTCCTCCGGAGTCTGCCTGTTGTCTTTTTCCATATTATTTTCGTCCTCTCATGTATAGTTGTGACTTACTACATTTTGTCACTTGAAATAATTGTTTGATATTACTGGAAAATTCCTTTTATAAATACGAATTTATGCGTATTTTCATTATACTATATACGCTCAGAAAAAGCGACAAAAATTTTTGAGAATTTCAAAAATTGTCTATAATTTTAAAGCAGATTGGAAAATGGAAACATAATTTATTATAAGTTTCTTTTTATCGGGGAAAATAATGGAAAAATCCTTTTATACCGGAAAAGGAATCGGTGTGTGTATTCTGGATACCGGGATTTATGAGCATATAGATTTTACTGGCAGGATCTGGGCTTTTTATGATTTCCTGGCTTTTAAAAGGCGGCCTTATGACGATAATGGACATGGCACCCATGTAGCCGGGCTGGTGGCAGGAGATGGCACTGCTTCCATGGGAAAATACAGAGGCGCAGCACCTGGCTGCGGAATCATTGCCCTGAAAGTGCTTGACCGTTATGGAAATGGAAGTCAGGATGACGTGCTTCGGGCTCTTCGGTGGATTCGGGAATACAGGCAGCAGTACAGGATCCGGGTGGTAAATATTTCTGTGGGAACTACCTGTAACTCAAAAAGAAACCATGCCAGGCTTCTGGAAAGTGTGGAGCAGCTGTGGGATGAAGGAGTGGTAGTGGTCACAGCTGCCGGAAACCAGGGACCAAGGCCGGGCAGTATCACAGCTCCGGGAAGCAGCAAAAAAGTGATCACAGTGGGCTCCAGCGATTTGTTGGAAGGGCGCAGTGCTATTTCAGGGAGAGGACCAACGGCGGAATGCGTGTGCAAGCCGGATATTGTGGCGCCTGGAAATAAGATCATGTCCTGCGTGCCTGGAAAACCTTATTCTTATGGTGTGAAAAGCGGCACCTCTATGTCTACGCCTCTGGTGACAGGTGCTATTGCTTGTGCTTTGGAAAAAAATCCTGCACTTACCAATACGGATATCAAAACTATGCTGATGAATAGCGCAGAGGATATGGGACTGCCTCAAAACCTGCAAGGGTGGGGGAAATTTAACCGCAGAAAGTTTCTGAAAATGTAAAAGCAGCCAATTGTGTGAAAAGGATTTCTGCTTAAGTGATTTGAAGAAATGTACGAAAAAGAATACACAAACTTTGATAAAGAATTATCACTTTACAGTATAAAAGCACTTGACGAAGTCGCTTTAAGTGAGTAAAATGGACAGCAAGAGTTCCAAGAGATGAGGAGGAAATATCTATGGAAAACAGACGTGTTTCTATGAATCGCCACACAAACCTGCTTCAGTTAGAGGAGCATATGTATCCGCTTGTGGATGTTGCAACTCCCAATGTATTCCGAAATCTTTTTCCATATTCTGAAGTACCGAAAATTGCATTCAACGACCGAGTTGTTCCACATCATATGCCAGATGATATCTGGATCACCGACACGACATTCCGTGATGGCCAGCAGTCCAGAGCACCATACAGCACTGAGCAGATCGTAAGGATTTATGATTACCTTCATAAGCTGGGCGGACCGGAAGGAAGGATCCGTGCTTCTGAATTTTTCCTTTACAGTAAGAAAGACCGTGATGCTGTTGAGAAATGTATGGAGAGAGGCTATGAGTTCCCTGAGGTTACCAGCTGGATCCGTGCAAATAAGAAGGACTTCCAGCTTGTCCGCGATATGGGTATGAGAGAGACCGGTATCCTGGTAAGCTGTTCCGATTATCATATTTTTTATAAGATGAAAATGACACGTAAACAGGCGATGGAGCATTATTTAAGCATTGTAAAAGAATGTCTGGAAATCGGTGTTTCTGTCCGTTGCCATCTTGAAGACATTACACGAGCTGATATTTATGGCTATGTTATCCCATTCTGCCTTGAGCTGATGAAGCTTCGCCAGCAGTACGGCATTCCGGTTAAGGTTCGCTGCTGTGATACCATGGGCTACGGTGTTAACTATCCTGGTGCCGTGATCCCTCGTTCTGTACCTGGTATTATTTATGGTATTATGGTTCATGCAGGCGTTCCTTCTGAACTGATCGAGTGGCATGGACATAACGACTTCTATAAGGCAGTCAGCAACTCCACAACTGCATGGCTGTATGGTGCGTGTGGTGTTAATACTTCTTTGTTTGGTATCGGAGAGCGTACCGGAAATACACCTCTTGAGGCAATGGTATTTGAATATGCACAGCTTCGCGGAAACCTTGGAGGTATGGATACAACTGTTATCACAGAGCTTGCTGAGTACTATGAGAAAGAGATTGGCTACCACATACCGGAAAGAACTCCTTTCGTTGGAAAGAACTTCAATGTAACAAGAGCTGGTATCCACGCCGACGGACTTCTAAAAAATGAGGAAATCTATAACGTATTTGATACCGAGAAATTCCTGAACCGCCCGGTTGAGGTTGCCGTTTCCAATACTTCCGGAGCTGCCGGAATCGCACACTGGATCGACAGCCATTATCGACTGAAGGGTGACCAGAAAGTTGATAAGAACAGTGAGCTTGTAAAGATGATCAAGTCCTGGGTTGACCAGCAGTATGAGGATGGTCGTGTTACTGTGCTTTGCGAAGCAGAACTGGAAGCAATTGTAGCAGAGACTTGCCAGAGACTTGGAATTACGTTAAAATAGGGTAACTGTGGACATAGTTCACAGTTACCACAAAACATATACTAGGAGGTAATAATGGGTAAAATTCAAATGCAGACCCCTCTTGTTGAGATGGATGGGGACGAGATGACCAGAATTCTGTGGCAGTTGATCAAGGATGAGCTTCTTCTTCCTTTTATTGATCTGAAGACAGAATACTATGATCTTGGACTGGAATACAGAAATGAGACTGATGACCAGGTAACCATAGATGCAGCGGAAGCCACCAAGAAATACGGAGTTGCTGTTAAATGTGCCACCATTACCCCGAATAAAGCCAGAATGTCTGAGTACAATCTGAAGAAAATGTACAAAAGCCCTAACGGAACTATTCGTGCAATCCTGGATGGAACTGTTTTTCGTGCTCCCATTGTGGTAAAGGGAATCGAGCCATGTGTGAAGAACTGGAAGAAACCTATCACCATTGCCCGTCATGCTTACGGTGATGTATATAAGAATGCCGAGATGTACATTGACAAACCAGGAGATGCTATGCTGGTATTCAAAGGAGAAGACGGCGAGGAGAGAACGGAGCTGATCCATCACTTTGATACTCCAGGCGTGATCCAGGGTGTTCATAACCTGGACAAATCCATTACCAGCTTTGCAAGATGCTGCTTTAATTATGCCTTAGATACCAAACAGGATCTGTGGTTTGGAGGCAAGGATACCATTTCCAAAACATACGATGGCAAATTTAAAGAAATATTCCATAATATTTATGAAGCTGAGTTTAAGGATAAATTTGAGGCAGCAGGCATTACGTTCTTCTATAGTCTGATTGATGATGTAGTAGCCCGCGTAATGAAAGCAGAAGGTGGATTTATCTGGGGCTGTAAGAACTATGACGGAGATGTTATGAGTGACATGATTTCCTCTGCATTTGGTTCTCTGGCAATGATGACTTCTGTACTGGTTTCTCCAGATGGATATTATGAGTATGAGGCAGCTCACGGAACTGTACAGAGACATTACTATCGTCATCTGAAAGGAGAGGAGACCTCCACCAACTCTGTAGCAACAATCTTCGCCTGGACCGGTGCTCTGCGAAAAAGGGGTGAGCTGGATCAGAATCAGGAGCTTATAGAGTTCGCAGATAAGCTGGAGAAAGCAACCCTTTCCACCATCGAAGGCGGACAGATGACCAAAGACCTGGCACTGATTACTTCCTTAAAGGATGTAAAAGTCCTTAACAGCCGCGAGTTTATTCTTGCAATCAGAGAGAAGCTTGAGGCCATGTAATAAAACAGACAGCTTTTAAAAGTTGTTTGAAGTAAAAATGTTAATATTGTTATAAAAAAGAAACAGGAACGGTTTCGGATATTTATATTCGAAATTTGTTCCTGTTTTTGAAATAAATATGAAATGTAAGGCTCAAAAGAACAGGTTACTGGTATTTTATGCCAGCTCCTCCCATTTTTCATAAAGCCCTTCCAGTTCTTCTGCTATAGCAGCTTTTTCCCGGCTGAGCTTCGTGCATTCTGCCACATTCGTACAGATATCTGGCAGAACCATGGTTTCATCAATTTCTTTATCCCTTGCTTCCAGCTCTTCAATCCGTGCTTCCACTTTCTTCAGCTCATTTTCCCGTTTTCTCTTCAGAGCCTGTTCCTCTTTCTGCTGCTGCCAGGTGAGTTTGGTTTCAGAAACGTTTTCCTTAACTTCCTGAGCTGCGGTCTCCTGAGCAGGAGCATAAATCCGGGTCATCTCATCCTTCTTTTCCAGATAGTAATCATAATCACCGATATAATTGACAATGGCCTGGTTGGTCAGATCCATAATGCGGGTAGCAGTCTGGTTAATAAAATAACGGTCATGGGAAACGTAGAGGACAGTTCCTGTGTAGCTGTTCAGTGCTTCCTCCAGAATCTCCTTGGATGCAATATCCAGATGGTTGGTAGGCTCATCCAGTATCAGGAAGTTGGCTTCTGAGAGCATCAGCTTCGCCAGGGAAACACGGCCGCGTTCACCACCGGAGAGAGAGGAAATCAGCTTAAACACATCATCTCCTGTGAAAAGAAAAGCAGCCAGCATATTGCGGATTTCAGTCTCAGTGAGAGTCGGATACGTGTCTGATATCTCCTGGAAAATAGTTTTCTCCATATGCAGAACATGATGCTCCTGGTCATAATAACCGATCTGAACCTTGGAGCCAAGGGCAAACCGTCCGGCGTCAGCTGCTACGATTCCATTGAGAATTTTCAGAATTGTAGTCTTGCCAGTGCCATTGTTTCCAATCAGAGCCACACGCTCTCCGCGCTTGATCTCAAAATTAATATCGGTAAATAAGGTCTGTCCCGGGAAAGACTTGGAAAGTCCTTCTACAGTAAGTACATCATTCCCACTGATAAAACGTGGTTCCAGGGAAATACGCATCTGGTTATCAATTTCAATTGGTTTCTCAATACGCTGGATCTTGTCCAGCATTTTTACACGGCTCTCAGCACGCTTAATGGATTTCTCACGGTTAAAGGAGCGGAGCTTGGTGATAACAGCCTCCTGATGTTTGATCTCTCTTTGCTGGTTCAGGTAAGCCTTGTACTGGGCGTCACGCAGCTGCGCTTTTTTCAGGGCATAAGCGGAATAGTTGCCTTCGTACATTCTCATCTGGGCAGCCTCGATCTCCACAATCTTGGTAACTACCTTGTCCAGAAAATAACGGTCATGGGAAACGATAAATACAGCACCCGGGTAGTTGAGAAGATAGGTCTCAAGCCATGCGATGCTCTCCATATCCAGATGGTTGGTAGGCTCGTCCAGAAGGAGAATATCCGGTTTGGAAATCAGAAGCTTGCCAAGTGCAACCCGGGTTTTCTGACCTCCGGAAAGGTTCTCAATCTGTTTGCCGTAGTCTTCTTCTTCAAATCCAAGACCTTTTAAAACACCTACGATTTCACTTTTATAAGCGTAGCCGTTTTCCAGCTCAAACTGGTGCGTCAGGCGGGTATAGCTGTTCATCAGGCTCTCAAGTTTGTCGCCTGCTACGTATTTCATTTCCTGTTCCAGAGAACGGATCTTGTCCTCCATATCCAAAATGTACTGCTTGGTGGTCATCAGTTCTTCGTAAATGGTGTGATGACCGTGGATACCCTGGTACTGGGCCAGATAACCGATCTTCTTATCCTTGGCAATGACCACTTGACCGGAATCCGCGGAAATCTCCTCCATGATAATACGAAGAAGAGTCGTTTTTCCCGCACCGTTATTGCCGATGAGAGCGGCCTTTTCCCGTTCTTCTATGTGAAAAGAAGCATCCTGCAGGATTACCTTTTCCCCAAAAGATTTGCAGATGCTCTGACATGATAAAATCATAAGTTCCTCCTTAAAAAGGCGGTTCTGTATACACAGAAACAGCATTATTAGAATGTTCAATAGTATATTATACTTGAAAAATTTATTTTTTGAAAGAATAATTGTCAAATCACAAAAAAAATTGCAAAAATTTGTAATTCTGCACAACTTTAATTGACAAGAAAATAACATTTCGGTATAATTGACATAGTGTTACGCGGGCTGCCGATTACAGGTAATGTTCCGCGATGCGTTTTTAGCGGAAAATTACAGGCAGCGGAAACAAGGAGGGGAACATTTTGGATGCAAAAGAGATCTCAAAGGCGGTAATTAAGAGATTGCCAAGATATTATCGCTATCTGGGGGAGCTGATGGAAGAGAAGGTGGAACGTATATCTTCCAACGACTTGAGTAAAAAAATGCATGTGACTGCTTCGCAGATCCGACAGGATTTAAATAATTTCGGCGGTTTTGGACAGCAGGGATATGGATATAATGTAGAATATCTTTATACAGAAATTGGTAAAATACTGGGACTGGACACCATTCATCCCATGATCATCCTGGGTGCAGGTAATCTGGGACAGGCACTTGCCAATTATGGAGACTTCGAAAAACGTGGCTTCCGTCTGGTAGGGATTTTTGACGTAAACCCGGTTTTGGAGGGGATTTCCGTTCGCGGGATCGAGATCCAGATGGTTAGCAGTCTCCCGGAATTTATCAGGGAGAATCAGGTGGAGATTGCCATTCTGACCCTGCCGAAGAATAAGGCTAAGGAGATGGCGAAGGTTCTTATTGACAATGGAATCAAGGCAATCTGGAATTTTGCCCATACAGATCTTGACGCCCCGGAGGATGTGATCGTAGAGAACGTTCATCTGTCCGAGAGTCTGATGGCACTGTCTTACAACTTAAGCCAGTATCGTAACGAACATAAAGAAAACAAAGAATAAAAGTCAAAGAGGACTGCTGCTTGTCTCGCTGAAGGATTTACAGGAGACCGGGCGGCAGTTTTGCATTAGGAGTGGCCTTATGAAAAAAGTTGTAACCTGCAGTCAGATGAAGCTGCTTGACCATGGCACTATTCATAATATGCATGTTCCCTCCCTGGTTCTCATGGAGAGGGCGGCACTTGCCACAGCAGAAGAGATCCGGAAATATCTGGAAAAGAAAAACGGTTCTGCTAATTTGAAAAAAGAACGGATTCTGACCGTCTGCGGATCTGGCAATAACGGAGGTGACGGCATTGCCATTGCAAGACTTCTGCATTTGGCGGGAATCCGTTCTGAGATTTATCTTGCAGGAAATCCGGATAAAATGACAGAAGAAACCCGACATCAGTGGGATATTGCCATGAGCTACCAGGTACCGGTAATGAATAACCCTGTATGGGATGAATATACTGTTATAGTAGACGGAATTTTCGGCGTTGGACTCTCCAGGGAGATTACCGGGAATTACAAAGAGATAATTGACCATATGAATGAAGCTCCTGCGTATAAAGCAGCGGTGGATATTCCGTCTGGCATTCATGGAGATACAGGAGCTGTTCTTGGAACTGCTTTTGAGGCAGATCTTACCGTAACATTTGCATATAAAAAACGTGGACTTTGTCTGTATCCGGGAAGAGCTTATGCTGGCAGAACTGTGGTGGCGGATATTGGGATTTATGACCGGGACCGTGATGGCAGTGAGCTTGCAAGCAAGGCTGCCTGGCATATGGAAAAATCTGACGTGAAAACTCTTCCGGCAAGAAAACCATGGGGAAATAAAGGAACATTTGGCAAGGTCCTTCTTGTAGCGGGTTCGAAGGGAATGTGCGGAGCAGCCTGCCTGAGTGCCAGTGCAGCACTTCATGGAGGTGCCGGGATGGTGAAGATCCAGACTGTGGAAGAGAACCGGATTCCTTTACAGAGCCTTTTGCCTGAGGCAATGCTGACCAGCGAATTTGATGAGGAAGCCAATAGGAAAAATTTAAACTGGTGTGATGTGCTGGTGATCGGTCCAGGGCTTGGAACAGAAGGCTCAGGAAAGGAAAGAATGCTTTGGTTCCTGGAAAACGGAACAAAAGCAGGAAAGCCTGTTATACTGGATGCAGATGGTCTGAATATTCTGGCAATGCATCCACAATGGATGAAATTCATAGGGAAACAGACCATTCTCACACCCCACATGGGCGAGATGAGCCGTCTTTGCGGCTTGGATGTATCAAAACTAAAGGAAGACCCTGTAGCCCGTGCTTATCAATATGCAGAGAAAAGTGGCGGTGTTCTGGTACTGAAAGACGCATGTACAGTAGTGACTGACCGGAATGAAAAGCTGTATCTGAATCTTTCTGGTAATTCGGGAATGGCCACAGCAGGAAGCGGAGATGTACTTTCCGGTATTATCGCAGCTGTTCTCTGCATGTATTTAAGCTGTGAGGAAGAACAGGAGCTTTCCTATAAAGCTGCCCTGGCAGTATACATTCACGGTCTTTGCGGTGATATTGCCAGAGAGAAAAAAGGATCTCACGGCATGACGGCGAAGGATATGATCGAAGCCCTGCCGGAAGTTTTGAAACTGGCAGAAGTTCAGAGTAAAGAATGAGAATTGTGACGTACATTTTGCAGAACGCCTTTTGGGGCATGCTCTGATAAATTTAGAAAATCGAGGAAAATGTTATGGAAAAATACAGCAGAATCAAAGCATTGATTTCTCTTGACGCAATCAGATATAATTTTGAACAGATGAAGAAGAACATAAAAGAGGGTACAAAGATCATCGCAGTGATCAAAGCGGATGCATATGGTCACGGTGCAGTACCTATTGCGAGAATGCTTGAGGAATTTGATTATATATGGGGATTTGCTGCGGCTACAGCCCAGGAGGCATTACAGCTTCGAAGAGCCGGGATCACAAGGCCGATTCTGATCCTGGGGCTGGTATTTGAAGAATATTATAAAGAACTTGCCGAAAATGATGTGCGCATGGCCGTCTGTGATTATGAGACCGCCAGGAAGTTTAACAAAGCTGCTGAAGAAGCGGGCAAAAAAGGTCTGATCCATCTGGCTGCTGATACAGGCATGACCAGGATCGGATTTAAGGACAGAGAAGAGAGTCTGGAGGAAATCCGCAGAATTGCAGCTCTTCCCAATGTGGAAATTGAAGGTTTATTTACTCATTTTGCAAGAGCAGATGAATACGACCGCACCCCGGCAATGGTTCAGCTGAAACGATATCTTGATTTTGCTGATCTTCTGGAAAAAAATGGAATCCATATTCCACTGCATCACTGCTCCAATAGTGCCGGAATAATCCGTGTACCGGAAGCCAACCTGAACATTGTCCGTGCAGGAATTACCATTTATGGAATTTATCCTTCTGAGGAAGTGGAAAAAGACATCGTAATGCTGAAACCTGTAATGTCACTGAAGAGTCATGTTTCCTACGTGAAGGATGTGGAGCCTGGGGTTCAGGTAAGCTACGGTGGAACCTACACGACAGATCATGTTACAAAGATGGCAACAATTCCTGTGGGATATGCAGATGGATACCCCAGAATGCTTTCTAATAAAGGCTGGGTTCTGATCCATGGAAAAAAAGCGCCGATCTGTGGCAGAGTCTGCATGGACCAGTTTATGGTAGATGTGACAGAAATTCCGGATGTAAAGACAGGGGATGAAGTGACACTGCTTGGAAAAGATGGGGATGAGGTTATCAGTGCAGATACACTGGGAGATCTGTCCGGCCGTTTTTCTTATGAATTTGTATGTAATATCAGCAAACGTGTGCCAAGAATCTATATCCGCGATGGGAAAGAGTGCGGCGAGCTGACATATTTTGACTGAGGATACCCAGAAAAATTGTGACGCACATCCTTTGGAAAGTCTTTTGCAGGTATGCGTCAGGTAAGAACAATACAGACGGAAAGGATTCCGTTACCGGCTTTTGCAAGAATCCGTAACGAATTGCGGGAAAAATACCACACATGTATACACATGAAAAAAGTTGGAAATACTTATTTTCAGAAAAGTAAAAGTAAAACGGAGTGTGAATTGTGTGGTAATTAAAAGAGGGGATATTTTTTATGCGGATCTTCGGCCCGTGGTGGGAAGCGAGCAAGGAGGTATCCGACCGGTACTTATTATTCAGAATGATGTAGGCAACAGACATAGTCCTACCGTGATCTGCGCAGCTATTACATCCAAAATGAACAAGGCGAAGCTGCCTACCCATATTGAGATTGATGCATCGGCCTATGGAATTGAAAAAGATTCTGTAATTTTGTTAGAACAGCTTCGCACCATTGACAAGAGAAGATTAAAAGATAAAGTATGTCATCTGGACGGTCCTATGCTTGTCAAGGTGAACCATGCTCTTGAAATCAGCCTGGAGCTTACATTCTCTTGACGAAAAGAAACTTTAGTGATATAGTTGTAAAGTCTCAGCGGCATTGACTGCCGCAATTGCACATTCGTGCTGCTGTGGAATAAGGAAGCAGCAGTATGTTTTCGTTACTGCGAAGGTAATAAGCAGTAACGCTGTCTAGGAGGAACAAAGGTTTAATATATGGAATCTGGCAGTAGTATGCCCCTGGCGGGCTTTGTCATTTTATTATTGCTTTTGTGGCTGAATGGTATTTTTTATGGATTTTCAGCTGCAGTGCACAATCTGAGCGAAAACGAAGTGGAGAAACGGGCGCAGGAAGGAGATAAGAAAGCAGTCTTTCTTCTTTCCCTGATCAACAATCCTGTTTCATTTGTCAATGCGATTCCGCTGATTGTTATGGCTTCCGGAGTCTGTTTCGGAGCATTTATCGTTCCATGGGCTACCGAGACCTTTCATCCCTACATAAAGCATTTGGCTGCATTGATCCTGGTGCTTGCACTGGTGATCATTCTGCTTGCGTCTCTTGGTATTCTTACATTCAGGAGAATCGGAACCTATCACCCGGAAAAATATGCATATCGGTATATGAAGATTGTAGGATTTTTTACCAGGATCCTGTATCCTTTTACTATGTGCGTAACCTTTATTGCCAAGCTGGCAGCAAGGCCATTTGGTGTTGCTTTTAATCAGTCAGAGGATCCGGTGACGGAGGAAGAGATCATTTCCATTGTAGATGAAGCCCATGAGCAAGGTGTCATTGAGGAAAACGAAGCAGAGATGATCCAGAATATCATGGAGTTTACGGACACTGAAGCCAAGGACATTATGACGCATCGCAAGAATGTGATCGCATTTGATGAGGAGGACAATCTTCAGACCATTGTGGATACCATGCTTGAGGAAGGAAATTCCCGTTATCCTGTATTTAGAGAGACAATAGATAATATAGTAGGAATTATTCATTATAAAGATGCTTTGAAATTCCTTACCAGGAATTCCTGGGCGAAGTTCAAACCTCTTAAGGATCTGCCGGGATTGATCAGGGAAGCTTCTTTTATTCCGGAGACAAGGGGAATTAGTGATCTTTTCAAATCCATGCAGATGAAGAAAATTCATATGGCAGTGGTAGTGGACGAGTATGGACAGACTTCAGGAATTGTCTCAATGGAAGATATTCTGGAGGAAATCGTAGGAGATATTCTGGATGAATACGATGAAGACGACAGTACGTTCCGGACGCAGAAGGATAACAGTGTGATCATTGACGCACTGGCGTATCTGGAAGATGTAGCAGAAGAGCTTGGAATTGATTTCGGTAAAGTGGAATTTGAGACCTTAAATGGTTATCTGACGAATCTTCTTGGACATATTCCCACAGAAGATGATCTGGATAAAGAAATTGTTGTAAACGGCTACCGTTTCAGAATTCTTTCCCTTGGCAACAAAACCATCGGAAAGGTGCGGGCCGAAAAGATAAAAAAAGAACCAAAAGGAGAGGATAAGAAATGTCAGGACATTCAAAATTCGCAAACATAAAGCACAAGAAAGAAAAAAACGATGCTAAAAAAGGAAAAATCTTTACCATCATCGGTCGTGAGATCGTAATGGCTGTTAAAGCAGGTGGTCCGGATCCGAACAACAATGGTAAGCTTCGTGACGTTATTGCAAAGGCAAAGGCAAACAACATGCCAAACGATACCATCGAGCGTGGTATTAAGAAAGCAGCCGGTGCTGATTCCGCAGACAGTTACGAGAAAGCTGTATACGAAGGATATGGTCCGAATGGTGTTGCCATCATCGTTGAGACTCTGACTGATAACAAGAACCGTACAGCCAGCAACGTAAGAAACGCTTTTACAAAGGGTAACGGAAGCATTGGAACCCAGGGCTGTGTATCCTATATGTTCGATCAGAAGGGTCAGATCATCATCGACAAGGAAGAGTGCGAGATGGACGCTGACGAACTGATGATGACCGCTCTTGATGCAGGTGCTGAGGATTTCAATGAAGAAGAGGACAGCTATGAAGTTCTCACTGCTCCGGATGATTTAGGCGCAGTACGCGAGGCTCTTGAGGCCGCAGGTGTTCCGCTTCTTGAGGCACAGGTTGCCATGATCCCGCAGACAACTGTTGAACTGACAGATGAGAAATCCCTTAAGGATATCCAGAGAATCCTTGATCTTCTGGATGATGACGACGATGTAACAGATGTATGGCATAACTGGGACGAATAATTTAATCAGATTTGCAGATACTACCTCCATACGATTGTATGGAGGTATTTTTATGCAGCAAAGAGAGGATAATGAAGCCGAAAGCGAAAAAAAAGAATCTGTGGAAAAAGAAGAACAGCAAAATAAGCAGATCCGTGATATGGGACAGGTTATTTTAAATGAGAATTCTAATAAATATAAAGTGGAACTTCTGACGATCATCGGTGAGGTAGAGGGGCACGAATCGGCGCCGTCTCACAGCAAAACTACAAAATACGAGCATGTTTTGCCAAAACTTGCCATGATCGAGGATGACAAGTCTGTGGACGGACTTCTGGTTTTGCTTAATACTGTGGGCGGTGACGTGGAAGCTGGTCTTGCCATTGCAGAGATGATCGCCTCTTTAAGCGTGCCAACAGTGTCCCTGGTACTTGGAGGCGGTCACTCCATTGGTGTTCCCATGGCTGTATCTGCAGATTATTCTTTTGTAGTTCCCAGTGCCACCATGGTGATCCATCCTGTTCTCAGAAATGGCATGTTGATTGGTGTTGCCCAGTCCTACCGCAACATAGAGAAAATCCAGGACCGGATCACCACCTTTATTTCCAGTCATACCCACGTGCCCCAGGAAAGACTGGAAGAACTGATGCTGGACACTACGCAGCTGGTAAAAGATGTGGGAACTATGTTAGAAGGTCCGGAGGCAGTGAAAGAAGGTCTGATAGATGAAGTTGGAGGAATGAAAGAAGCTCTTGGAAAATTATATGAATTAATTGGTGAAGAGAAAAGCAAATCCCCCGAAAAATGAAAAATTATACATTTTTTGGAAAAATATAAGAAAAACAGGAGAATTTTATTTTACTAACCTGTCTTTTTGTGCTATAGTGTTATAGGATATGACCGACACAAGTGTCCATACAGCGGACATATACATGAAGTGACGGTTAAATATAGGTTACTGCCCGCGGAGTGAGCAGCAACAAATATAGTACTTCAGGAGGGAACTATGTATAAGATACTCAACGCAGAGAAACTTTCTGCAAATGTTTTTCTTATGGATGTGGAAGCTCCTCGTGTGGCTAAGCATTGTCTGCCTGGCCAGTTCGTCATCGTGAAAATGGACGAAGTAGGAGAGAGAATTCCGCTTACAATCTGCGACTATGATGCAGAGAAAGGTACTGTAACAATCGTTTTCCAGCCGGCTGGTGCTTCAACAACCAGAATGGCCCAGCTGAAAGCAGGCGATTACTTCGAAGATTTTGTTGGACCTCTGGGACAGCCATCTGAACTTTGCCATGAAGATCTCGAAGAGCTTAAGAAGAAAAAAATCGTTTTCGTAGCAGGTGGTGTTGGTACAGCTCCTGTATATCCTCAGGTGAAATGGCTTCACGAGCATGGCATTACCGCTGATGCGATCGTTGGTGCCAAGACAAAGGATCTCCTTATTCTTGAGGACAAGATGAAAGAAGTATGTAATCTGTATGTTACTACAGATGATGGTTCTTATGTACGTAAAGGTATGGGTACAGATGTACTTCGTGACCTTGTGCAGAACCAGGGCAAAGAGTATGATCTCTGCGTTGCAATCGGACCGATGATCATGATGAAATTTGTCTGCCTGTTAACAAAAGAACTGAACATTCCTACAGTTGTCAGCATGAACCCGATCATGGTAGACGGAACCGGTATGTGCGGAGCCTGTCGTTTAATGGTTGGAGGCGAAGTGAAATTTGCCTGCGTAGACGGACCGGAATTTGATGGACATAAAGTTGATTTCGACCTTGCCATGAAGAGACAGCAGATGTATAAGACCGAAGAGGGACGTGCTCTTCTGAAGCTTCAGGAAGGCGATACCCATCACGGCGGATGCGGACATTGTGGAGGTGACAAATAATGGCAGATGTATTAAAGAAAGTACCAGTCAGAGAGCAGGCTCCTAAGGTTCGTGCTACTAACTTTGAAGAGGTTTGCCTTGGTTACAATAAAGAAGAGGCAATGGAAGAAGCAAACAGATGCCTTGGCTGTAAGAAAGCAAAATGTATGGAAGGATGCCCGGTATCTATCAATATCCCAGGCTTCGTTCATGAAGTAAAAGAAGGAAACTTTGAAAAAGCTTACCAGATTATCGGTGAGTCCAGTGCTCTTCCGGCTGTCTGCGGACGTGTATGTCCTCAGGAGACACAGTGCGAGGGTAAATGTATCCGTGGTCTGAAAGGGGAAGCTGTTTCCATTGGTAAACTGGAGCGTTTCGTTGCTGACTGGGCGAAGGAGAATGGTATTAAGCCAGTTCCGGCTGCACAGAAGAACGGACATAAAGTTGCAGTTATCGGTTCCGGACCTTCCGGACTTACCTGCGCCGGAGATCTTGCAAAGATGGGTTACGATGTAACAATTTTCGAGGCACTTCACAAAGCAGGTGGAGTTCTTGTTTATGGTATTCCGGAATTCCGTCTTCCAAAAGACAAAGTAGTTGCTGCAGAGGTTGAGAACGTAAAATCTCTGGGTGTTAAGATTGAGACCAACGTTATCATTGGTAAATCCGTAACAATCGACGAGCTTCTTAAAGATGAGGGATTTGAGGCTGTATTTATCGGATCCGGTGCCGGACTTCCTATGTTCATGGGAATCCCGGGTGAGCAGGCTAACGGTGTATTCTCCGCTAACGAGTACCTGACACGTAACAACCTTATGAAAGCATTCCGTGAGGATTATGATACTCCGATCGCACATGGCAAGAAGGTTGCTGTTGTTGGTGGTGGTAACGTTGCTATGGACGCTGCAAGAACTGCACTTCGTCTTGGCGCAGAGGTACATATTATTTATCGTCGTTCAGAAGCAGAGCTGCCTGCACGTAAAGAGGAAGTTCATCACGCAAAAGAAGAGGGCGTACAGTTTGATCTTCTCTGCAATCCTGTTGAGATCCTTACAGATGACAAAGACTGGGTAACCGGTATTAAATGTATCCGTATGGAGCTTGGCGAGCCGGACGCTTCCGGAAGAAGACGCCCTGTTGAGATTCCTGGTTCTGAGTTTACCATCGACGTTGATACTGTTATCATGTCCCTTGGTACAAGCCCGAACCCGCTGATTTCTTCTACAACCATCGGTCTTGATGTAAACAAGAGAAAATGTATCATTGCTGACGAAGAGTTTGGTAAGACTTCAAAAGAAGGCGTATATGCTGGTGGAGATGCTGTTACAGGTGCTGCCACTGTTATCCTTGCTATGGGAGCAGGTAAAGCAGGTGCACGCGGCATCGATGAGTATATTAAGAGCAAATATGCAAAATAAAAGCTGCTGGCCGCAAAATGGACAGTAACAAATAATATGCACTTTTTTGCTGAGAAGTAAGAAGGTGTGAGTTCCCTGTCTGGGATTTCGGTTTGAAATCTCAGGCAGGGTTTTTTCTATATATTAGAGCGTGTTTGAAAAATAATTCCTGCAATCTCACGCCCCACAGACAAAACAGTCGTTCGATTAAAGTTGTATCTTTGCCGGCTTTGTGATATAATAGGTACACTTGGCGGGCTTTCGCGGCCTGTCTTATCCCAAAGAAAAGGAAATATTGAATATGTCAGTTTTACAGGCGATTTTATTAGGAATTGTTCAGGGGATCACGGAGTTTCTTCCTGTGAGCAGTTTCGGACATCTGGCAGCCATAGAAAATGCAATGGGAATTACACGAAACACTGCAGTCCTTTTTGAAGTGCTTCTTCACATGGGCACGATGGTGGCAGTTTTTTTTGCATTCCATGAAGATCTCCGCCGGATCGGAGAGGAACTTCTGGGCATGATCATGGATATAATCGGGAATGTAAATATCTATTTTCACAATAGGAAAACCGGTGACAATCTCCACTATGCCAGAGTGGTGCACGGAACATACCGTAAATTTACAGCGATTATGGCTGTATCATTTATTCCCACAGCATTGCTTGGATACATTTGCAGAAGACTGGTGACAAGAGCGGCGATTTCCCCGCTTCTTCCAGGAGCATGTATCCTTGTGACAGGAGTGTTTCTTCTTGTGACAGACCTCAGTAATATCGGTGGAATCAAGACACCGAAAGATGTGACTTATGACAATGCCATGTGGATTGGAATTTGTCAGGGGATTTCCGTATTTCCAGGTATATCCAGATGTGGAATGACGATTTGTGCAGGCTTATTATGCGGTTTCAGCAGGAAATTTGCAGTGAAATATTCTTATCTTATCAGCATTCCGGCAGTTCTAGGCTCTCTTTTTCTGGAGCTTGGACAGTTTACCACGCCAAAGATGAGTGTGTCTCTTGGATTTACCTATGTCTTTGGTATGATCGTGGCGGGAGTAGTTGGATATTTTATGATACGCAATCTGCTCCGCATTTTGCAGCATGCGAAACTGCGCTATTTCGCATTTTACTGTTTTGTGGCAGGAGCCATAGCGCTTATTAGCAATTTTGCATAACTGTCCGGCAGGAAAGCTTACAGAAACACGGATCGGTTACAAATTTGCCTGATGAAGGGGGAACTTTTTAATGGCAGCGTCTAATACGCCGAAGAAATCAACAACCAAACGTGGTACATCCGCGAAGAAAAAATCTTCCGCACGTACCCAGTCTAAAAAGAATACAGCAGGAAAGCAGTCAATATCCAGCGGCTTTCAGACGGAAATCATACTTCTGGTGCTGATGGCGGCAGCGATCATTCTTATGGTAAGTTGTGTCGGACTTGGTGGAAATGTCGGAGGAAGCATCAGCAAGGTACTCATGGGAGTAATGGGACTGATGGCTTATATTTTTCCCGTTGTACTTTTTATTATGGCAGCATTTCTGATCTCCAATAAGGGAAATGTGCTTGCTTATAAAAAAACAGCCGCCGCCGCAGTTCTGTTTCTGATCTGCTGTGGACTGGCACAGCTTTTTACAGAAGGCTATACAGAGAGTACAACTCTTGCAGAATATTACAGGATCAGTTCTGAGTATCGTACTGGTGGCGGAGCCATTGGAGGCGCAATCTGTATTTCTACAATCTCCGCATTTGGAACCATCGGTGCTTATGTGATCATTGTACTTGTGATCCTTGTATGTTTGATCCTGATCACGCAGCATTCTTTCCTGGGATTTTTGTATAAGATTTATGATAAGATCCTGGAAGCTGTGAAGGGGCAGCAGGCGCTCTATCAGGAGGGAGCACCGGAGCGTCAGCTGAAGAAGCAGCTGAAAGTCCAGCAGCGCCAGCTGGCAGCCCAGGAGCGCCGTGAGAAAAGGATGCAGGAGCTGGAAGCTGCACTTGCCGAAGAAGGGATTACTTCAGATATGGTGGAAGAACCATCCCGTTTTGAGAAAAAGGCAGCCAAACAGAAAGGGAAAAAGGCTTCCAGGACAGCTGGAAATGATTCCAGGGCAAATTCCCGGATGAGAATGCGTGGAAATAACCAGACCCGGGGCAGAAGAGGAGAAAACCTGGATTCTACAAGCTTTCTTGCAGGGACAGATTTATTTGAAGATAGAAATTCCGAGGAAAGCGGGGAATCTGTGGATCAGGAATTTCCTTTAAATCCAGAGAATGCCATGAATCCGGGAGATGCAGGATCACTGGAGAATATGACTACAGTGAATGGAGAATTTTCCGAGAGTGCTTCTGCTCAGAATCTTCCGATTAATACAGGAAAGTATGTGGATATCAGTGAGTATCGGGTCCAGGATGATAATCTGTCAATTGATGACAGAGAATCACAGGAGGAAACACAGCTGCAGTTTGCAATTCACCGTTCTGAGCCAGAGCAGTCAGACGAGCCAGATCTGAATACGAGCGCCTCCTCTGGACAAGATGATCCTGTACCGTCATATTCTATGGAAAAGGATACCACGGAAGAGGACGGTACTGTCTATATGAAAAATCCAGTTAGCAGTGACCAACCAGCTGAGGCAGAGGAAGAAGAAAACAGTTATGATGGAGTGGATTTTAATGAAGCTATGGCTACCATGCAGAATGCAGTTGCTTTGACGAGAGATACTTCTGGCGCAGCAGGTGGCGCTGCCCATGGATCTCCTGTGGCTTCTGGCGCCCACACTTCTGAGGCTTCTGGTGAAATGGCAGTGAGGAATGAAGCTGCGGATGAAACTGCTTCCCGTCAGTCTGCGAAGAATCCTAAGTCTTCCAGGCAGGAGATTGCCAACGGAATTGTAAATATCCAGCATGAGATCAACACCCAGGAAGCGGCGGTGAAAAAGGAATATCAGTATCCGCCTGTAAATCTTCTGAAACGTGGAAATGGGAAATCCCAGGGAGACTCTGATTCCCATCTGCGAAAGACAGCTCAGAAATTGCAGGAAATCCTGTATAATTTCGGAGTAAATGCCAAGGTTACAAACGTAAGCTGCGGACCTACAGTTACCAGGTATGAGCTGCAGCCGGAAATGGGTGTAAAGGTAAGCAAGATTGTGGGACTTTCCGATGATATCAAGCTGAATCTTGCCGCACCGGATATCCGTATTGAGGCTCCGATCCCCGGCAAGGCAGCTGTAGGTATCGAGGTACCCAATAAAGAACACAGTGCAGTTATGCTACGTGATCTGATCCAGAGCCCGGAATTTATGAATGCCAAATCCAAGCTGGCCTTTGCTGCTGGTAAAGATATTGAGGGTAAGACGATCGTGGCAGATATTGCCAAGATGCCCCATCTTCTGATCGCAGGTTCCACCGGATCTGGTAAATCTGTTTGTATTAATACACTTATTATCAGTATTTTATATAAAGCCAAGCCGGACGAGGTCAAGCTGATCATGATTGACCCGAAAGTGGTAGAGCTTAGTGTTTATAATGGTATCCCGCATCTGTTCATTCCGGTTGTCACAGATCCGAAGAAAGCTGCCGGGGCTCTGAACTGGGCAGTAAATGAGATGAGTAACCGTTACAATACCTTTGCAGAGTATGGGGTACGAAATCTGGAAGAGTTTAACCGTAAGATCGAGAAGATGAAGTTTCCGGAGGGAGAGCAGCGCCCTGAGAAAATGTGCCAGATCGTCATTATCGTAGATGAGCTTGCAGACCTTATGATGGTAGCACCAGGAGATGTGGAGGACGCTATTTGTCGTCTGGCCCAGCTGGCCCGTGCTGCAGGCATCCATCTGGTTATTGCTACCCAGAGACCGTCTGTCAATGTTATTACCGGTCTTATTAAGGCGAACATGCCGTCACGTATTGCCTTTGCAGTCACTTCCGGTGTGGATTCCAGAACCATTCTGGATATGAATGGTGCTGAGAAGCTTCTTGGTAAAGGAGATATGTTGTTTTATCCGCAGGGCTACCAGAAGCCTGCCAGACTGCAGGGAGCCTTTGTTTCAGATGATGAAGTCAGTAGTATTGTGGATTTCCTTGCAGATAAAAATCCACGGACAGATTACGACAATAAGATTGAACAGCAGATGAACAATGCAGTCCTTACGGCAGGTGGAAGCTCTGGCGGCAATGAGCGGGATGTCTATTTCGAGCAGGCAGGTAAGTTCATTATTGAGAAGGAGAAGGCTTCCATCGGTATGCTGCAGAGAATGTATAAGATTGGATTTAACCGCGCAGCCCGTATTATGGATCAGCTGTGCGATGCCGGGGTTGTAGGGCCGGAAGAGGGCACCAAGCCTCGTAGGGTACTTATGTCTATGGAGGAATTCCAGACATACGTAGAAGAACATTTGTAGGAAATTAATTTATGTTATGAAAATTTGTATATGAATAATAGCACAGAACCTGTCTAAATACGTTTAAAATAAACTATGAGGACGGATTATCAGAAGTATGAATTTGGAGTAATAGTTAAGAAAATATAATTCATGTAAAGGAGACAATAGAAATGGTAAAACATATGGTAATGTGGTCATTTAAAGAAGAGATTCCTGAGGAGAAGAAACCTGAATTAAAAGCACAGATCAAAGAGCATCTTGAAGGTCTGGTTGGTGTTGTGCCAGGGCTCATTAAGGCAGAGGTTGTTACAGACCTTCTTCCATCCAGCACACGTGATTTATGTCTGATCACTGAGCTGGAAAGCGCTGAGGCACTGGCTGCCTATGCAGTAAATCCGAATCATGTTCATGTTGCGGACACTTACGTAAGACCAAATGTATGCGATCGTGTAGCAATGGACTTTGAGGTGTAAATGGAAATTCGTATTATCACAGTTGGAAAAATTAAAGAGAAGTACCTGAATGATGGAATTGCAGAGTACGCCAAGCGTCTTGGCCGCTATTGTAAGCTGAATTTTATCCAGGTGCCAGATGAGAAGACTCCAGATAAAGCTTCCGATGCGCTGAACCGTCAGATCAAAGAGACGGAGGGCAATCGGCTTCTTAGCCATATCCGCGATACAGATTACGTGATTGCACTTGCTATAGAAGGTAAAATGCTGGATTCTGTAGAGCTTTCTGACCTGATTTCCAAATTAGGCGTTCAGGGAAAAAGCAGCATTGCCTTTGTGATCGGAGGATCACTTGGGCTTTCTGATGCTGTTTTGAAACGGGCAAATTATAAGCTCAGTTTTTCAAGAATGACGTTTCCACACCAATTGATGCAGATGATTCTGTTGGAACAAATTTACAGGGGATATCGGATTATGAATCATGAGCCTTATCATAAATAATGAGATTTCATTTTTGTAAAGTTTCATAAATGATAATTGCAGACACAAGAACTCCCAGATGTTAGAGCATGTTTGAGGTAGCTAACATCTGGGAGTTTATTAATTTACATGAGCAATCAGTCCAAACCTAAAGCAACGTTTATGTAAGTTTCTGGCGATTGCTGCCATAACGCGCAAAACGTGTGGTGTACGGTTTGTTAAAGCTTGCAATATATTTGAAGATAAATTTGGAAGTGGTACTTAAATTCCACTTGTACGGATAGATTCCACAGCCTCTTTGATTTTCTCTGGTGGAAGTACCAGCGCGAAGCGCACATATCCTTCCCCATGAGGACCAAAGCTTGCGCCAGGAGTAACGATGACACCGGCTTTTTCCATTAATTCCATACAGAATGCCATGCTGTCCGTGCGTTTTCCCGGAAGCTTTGCCCATACGAACATAGTTCCTTTGCCGTTTGGCTTCTCCCAGCCAATGGAAGCAAGTCCGTCGCATAGAGCATCACGGCGTGCCTGGTATTGTCTGCATTGTTCTTTTACGCTGTCAAGAGGTCCCTCAAGAGCAGCGATAGCAGCTTTCTGGATTGGCAGGAACATACCGAAATCGATCTGGCTGCGAAGCTTTTTTAGAGCAGAGATGATTTCTGGATTTCCAATGAGAAAGCTGATTCTGGCGCCGGTTACGTTAAAGGATTTGGAAAGGCTGAAAAATTCAACACCAATCTCCCGCGCGCCAGGAGTGGCAAGAAAACTTCCACCTTCCACGCCATCAAAGATAATATCGCTGTATGCATTGTCATGGATAATTAAAATATCGTATTTTTTTGCAAATGCAACAATTTCTTCATAAAGTCCCGGTGTGGCAATGCTTCCTACCGGGTTGGATGGAAGAGAGACTACCATGTAACGGGCCTTGCGAGCCACATCTTCCGGAATATCCTTTACATATGGCAGGAAATCATGCTCTGCTACAAGCGGGTAGTAGTAAGGAACCGCGCCTCCTAATTTGCTTCCTGCTGCGAAAACCGGATAGCACGGATCTGGAAGAAGAACCACGTCTCCCTCGTCGCATAAAGTCATGCCAAGATGTCCCATGCCTTCCTGACTGCCATAAACGGACATTACCATATCCGGTGTGATTTCCACATGGAAGCGCTTCTTGTAATATGCACAGACCGCATCCAGAAGCTCAGGCAGATCGCGGAGACTGTAACGCCAGTTCTGATCGTCAGCAGCAGCTTCCATCAGTGCTTTCTTAATATGATCTGGTGTATGGAAATCCGGCGTTCCAACACTCATGTTGTAGATCTTCTTTCCCTGTTTCTCAAGTTCAAGCCGCCTTTCATTGAGCGCGGCAAAAATTTCATCTCCAAATAAATTCAGTCTTTTGGAAAAATTCATCGTAAGTAAGCCTTCTTTCTCTCAAAATGCCAAACCAATAGGTTTATGCTAAAATCCTGTTTATTTTATCACAGTACTACAACAGAGTGCAAGACAAAAATGTATTTTCGGGAAAGACATTTGTATTGCTAATAGCAAATGAAAATGGATGGCTGCCGTGCACTGCCAGATTTAGGGGTAAAGTTCTTTTTTGTATAAATTTTAGAAAAAAATAGCAGCAGACACTTAAGAGGGCATTGTCTAAAAATAGAGAAACGTGTATAATTGGCTATATCAAACCAAGGGAGGAAAAGAAAATGAAGAAGTTTCTCGAAGAATTTAAGGAATTTTTTGCATGGTGAAAGCTCTGAATAAAGCAGCTGAGAAAATCCCCCCCCTTGATTTGAATAAAAAGACATGCGAGGATATAAATGAAAGACTACATGGCCCCTATGGAGGGCGTGACAAACTTTGTATACCGCCGGACGTATCACCGGTTTTATCATCCCATGGATAAATATTTTACTCCGTTTATTTCTGCCAAGCCGAAGAAAAACCTGAGCTTCCAGGAAATTTGCGAGGTGTCACCGGAGCGGAATGAGGGAATGTACGTGGTTCCCCAGATCCTGACCTGCAATGCAGATGATTTTATCCGTACTGCCCAGCTTTTGAAAGATGATTACGGACACCAGGAAGTGAACCTGAATCTTGGTTGTCCTTCTGGAACAGTTACAGCGAAGGGAAAGGGTGCCGGATTTCTGGCAGAGCCCCAGAAGCTGGATCAGTTCCTGGATCAGATTTTTTCGAAACTTGATATGAAAATTTCCATAAAGACCAGAATTGGAACTCACTACGAGGAAGACTGGGAGTATCTGCTGGCCATTTATGAAAAATATCCCATTCATGAACTGATCATCCACCCAAGGATTCAGACAGATATGTATCGCGGAGTGCCGCGGCTCGGAGCTTATGAGAAGGCTGTAAACCGTCTGAAAATGCCACTTTGCTATAATGGGAATCTGTTTTCTGCAGCTGATTATAAGCGGATTACAGAGCGTTTTCCAGACACTTGCTGCTTCATGTATGGAAGAGGGCTGATCACGAATCCGGGGCTGGTAACTGAGATCCGGGAAGGCATTCGTCCGAATAAAAAGACAGTAAGAGAATTCCATGATTGTCTTTTCGAAGAGTATCGGGAACTTCTTTCCGGCGAACGGAATGTGCTGTTCCGTATGAAAGAATTATGGAGCTATATGGCCGTTAATTTTACAAATTATGAGAAATATGCCAAGAAAATCAAGAAATCCCAGCATCTGTCAGAGTATTCGTCTGTGGTATCCAGTTTATTTGCAGAGCAGGATTTGATAGATTAAGTATTTTGGATATTTAGAACGCTGAAAGGATCCCCCTTGGCGGGCTAAATAGCAATAAATAATTCGAAAGAGGAATGACATGTTAAATACCGATCGTTTTGAAGAATTTATATCTCAGTATCCCATTTATGAATACCGCCTTGTGGATACTGCTGAAATAGAGGTAAGGGAGCGGGTGCGGATCATCTGCAAACAGGAGTGTGAGCGCTATGGCACCACCTGGGCTTGTCCCCCTGCTGTGGGCAGCCTGGAAGAATGTGGGAAGCGAATCCACAGTTATCCAAATGGAATTCTTTTTTCCAGTGTGGCAGAGGTTTCTGATGTGATGAACATGGCGGAAATGCTTGCCACCCGAGATGCTCACGAGGAGCTGACTACAGAGGTAGCCGGATTTTTAAAAGGGGAGGGATTTGAGACATTTACCCTGTCCACTGAATCCTGCGATCTTTGCGAGCATTGTGCCTATTTAGACGGAAAGCCCTGTCGCTTCCCTGAGAAAATGCATCCCTGCCTGGAAAGTCACGGTGTAGTGGTAAATGAGCTGGTAGAGCATCATTCCATGGAATATAATCTTGGCGGAAATACCATTCTGTGGTTTTCTCTGGTGCTTTTTCGCCAGAGAGCGTGATCTGTTAACTGTAAATCAGAATGAAAAGAAAACCTCCCGCATAAGCTAGAGATAAAGACCGGGAGGCTTTTTTTATGTCTGTATCAGAACGTTTTATGACAGCTATGGAACTTCCTGGTGACCTGTCCTGTAAAGCCCCTATTATAACGATTACCGGACCGTCGCAGGTACAGATTGAAAATTATAAAAGCATCTTATCCTATACAAGCGAGAAATTAATCGTGGTTACCTGCCAGGGACGCGTGATCCTTCAAGGGAAAAATCTGGAAATATTTCATTACACTACTTGGGAAATGGAAATAAAAGGGCAGATTTTGTCGGTAATGTTAGAGCGTGTTTGAAAAATCATTCCCGCAGTCTGCAAGCTCCGGTTTGCGGTATATTTCACCTAAATTCGGTTGCCGTCCGGCAGTACATCGTAAATCCAATATAAATGGAGGCGAGATTAAAATGAATAACCCCGAAAAAATACTCCATGGATTTTTAGAACTTTCAGTATCCGGTGACCAGCTGGAACGCTTCCTGAATTTGTGCCACGCCAGAGCTGTCTCTTTGGAAAGAATCCGTTATCTGTCAGAAAAAAAGATAACAACTCGCATTTCCATAAATGATTTCCGAAAACTCCTTCCCATACATAGAAAGACCAGAGTCCGTATCCATATTCTGAAAAAAATAGGTTTGCCGTTTTTGCTGCTCAGAATCCAAAAACGCAAGTGCTTTACAGCCGGGTTCCTTCTCTGTGTGGTCTTGCTGCTCTGGCTCTCTGGCCACATCTGGAATATCCACATTGATGGAAATGTAAAAAATTCCACCCCTCAGCTTCTGGAATTTTTGGACCAGCAGGGAATTACTCATGGGATCCGTAAAAATCAGGTTAACTGTACCCGGATTGCCGACCTTCTCAGGAAAAACTACCCGGATATTACTTTTGTTTCTGCCAGGGTTCAGGGTACCCGGCTTCTTCTTACCATTCAGGAAGAAAACCTCACAGAAGATATCCAGCAAACCAACTCCCCATGCAATCTGATTTCCGACCTGGATGGAAAAATTGTGAATATGGTTATCAGAAATGGAACTCCACTTGTTAAAACTGGAGACATTTGCAAACAGGGTGATATTCTGGTATCTGGCGAGGTGCCGATCCTGAACGACAGTCAGGAAGTTGTACGTGTGGAATACGTTCCGGCAGACGCAGACATCTATGTGCGTCATCAGATTGCCTATTATCAGGAGGTCCCCCTTTCCTATGAAAAAAAGGTTCAAAGCGGCACTTCAAAAACCAGCTGGTATTTTCGTGTTGGTGACTTCGTTTTTGGCGCAGATACAGGAAAAAAATCCAGATATATAACCTCAACGGAAGAAATCCCTTGGAAACTTACCGAGAATTTCGTCCTTCCTTTTTCCCTGGGAAAAATCACCCGAACACCTTATAAGATACAGAGCACAGTTTACACGAAAGAACAGGCTCAGAAGAAAGCAGTACAGCAGCTGAGAATATATGAACAAAAACTTCTGAATAAAGGAGTCCGGATTGCAGATTCCCGGTTGTCTGTCACATTTGACAGTACAAATTGTACTGTGCAGGGTACATTGACAGTAGACGAAAAAAGCGGAAAGAAGCAGAATATAGAATTCAGTCAGGAATCATAAGTGTTGAAAAACAATCTTTAGAGTGGTATACTTTTACCCAGAGATATTTTTGAACAGACACAAGGAGGAGCAGTTTTTGAAATCCACGAATATAGAGATTGACTCATTAGATATTTTACAGGAGCTTTTTGGAATCAATGATAAGCTGATCAAGGTGATTGAGAATCGTCTTGGCGTATCCATTACCCAGAGAAATTCCTGCATTACCGTAAGTGGGACTAATGACGGCAGGATACATTCAGCTGTGAATATTATTGAAGCCATGAAGGAAGCTCTTGAAAAACAGCAGCAGCTTTCCGTGGATATGATCCATCGTTTTCTGGATGAGACCGAGGAAGAGGATGACAGCGAGGAGGATATTGCAGACAGCACCCGCAAGGTTCTGGGGGATGCAGTGACTTTAAATTATAAGAATATTCCTATTCGAACTAAGACAATCGGACAGAAAAATTATATCACTGCTTTGAAGAACAATACGGTTACTATCTGTATCGGACCTGCCGGTACAGGTAAAACATACCTGGCAGTTGCTTATGCGGCAGAGCTGTACCGGAATGACGAGATTGAGAGAATCATTCTCAGCCGTCCGGCCATTGAAGCGGGCGAGAAGCTTGGTTTCCTCCCGGGAGATTTACAGGAGAAGGTTGATCCTTATCTGAAGCCGCTTTACGATGCACTAAATGACGTATTCGGGCCGGATCAGGCTGCGAAGTTAAGAGAACGGGGAATCATTGAGGTTGCACCTCTTGCATATATGCGAGGCCGTACTTTAAATAACAGTATGATCATCATTGATGAGAGCCAGAATGCCACACTTCCTATTTTGAAAATGGCACTTACCCGTATTGGTACTGGTTCCAAGATGATTCTTACCGGCGATGTAACACAGATCGACCTTTCCAAAGAGACAGATTCCGGACTTCAGAAGTGTGCTTCTATTTTGAAAAATGTAGACGATATCGCCACTATTTCCCTGACGAACCGTGACGTTGTCCGCTGCAAGATCGTGAAGGACATTGTTAAAGCATTTGAGAAAGAGGAAGCGAAAGCCCAGGAGAAGACCCAGAAGCGGGCTGCCCGCAGAACAAGCCGGTAATTGGGAATCCAGGACAGAATTTTCAGTAAATGACAATCAATATCCTGTGGGAAGATTAATTTGAAACTGAAATGTGAATTTTACAGAATAATTCAATCAAAATAGTAAAATTGAACATATGGTGTCGCCTGTTTGAGAAATCAGGCAGATATCATACAGGAGGAATAAGTTTTGGTAACAATAGAATATGAATGTGAGACCGATTTTGACCTTGGACTTGATTGTCCGGCGCTTGCGAAGATTGTTGCAGAGAAGGTACTGGACATGGAGAAATGTCCATGGGATGCACAGGTGAATCTGGTTCTCACAGATAACGAAGAGATTAAAAGGGTAAATACAGAATTCCGTGGAATTGAGAGAGCTACAGATGTTCTTTCTTTCCCAATGCTGCCATTTGAGACACCGGCGGATTATTCTGTGGCTGAAGATGATGAGTCCTGCTTTGATCTTGACAGTGGAGAGCTTCTTCTGGGAGATATTATGATTTCTGCAGAGCGTGCTGCCGCCCAGGCAGAAGAGTATGGACACAGTGTAAAGAGGGAATTTTGCTTCCTGGTTGCACATAGTATGCTACACCTTCTGGGATACGATCACATGACTCCGGAGGAAGCAGCAGATATGGAAGCACGCCAGGCGAAGGCACTGGAGGAACTTGGAATTACCCGTTAAATTTTTTTGTGCATGACCCTATAACTGGAGAGGCTTTTGCTGTTTGCCGGTTACTGTTCACTGGTAACGTTCCGCGAGGTGTTTTTTGTGAACAAAGTTCACAGAAAACCCGAGAGTTGCGGCGCGAAATCATGCAAAGCATGATTTCTGTGCATCGCGAAGCGCGTTACTGTGAACGGAGTGAACAGTAACGTTTGCCGTGAATAAGTTACTATGAAAGTTCCGGATGGCAGTTGCAAAGCGACTGATTTTCATATAAGGTGATGTCATCAGCAGGTGGCATTACCGTTCCGGATGTAATTATAAGTGGCGGTTTCTGCAGTTTCTGTTCAGTTAGAAGGTTAAATATATATGCATAAGGAGGAGAAGACATGAAGAAAAAAATATTTAAACTTCTCACAGGAATGTTGCTTTCCTGCGCACTTGCAGGATCCACAGTAGCGGTACAGGCAGAGGAAGCCGGGACAGATACCGTGAAGAGTTATCTTACCGGAGAGGATGTATCCGCAGGTGTTGGCCGCAGACGTCCCATCGCAGTTATGCTTGGTAACGATACCAATGGCGCTCCACAGAGCGGAACAGAGAACGCAGGAGTCATTTATGAAGCACCGGTAGAGGGTAGCATCACCCGTCTCATGGCGATCATCGAGGACTATGACAATATTCCAAGGATCGGTTCCGTACGAAGCTGCCGTGATTACTTCCTGTTCTATGCAAATGAGTATGATGCCATCTATTCTCATTATGGACAGGCTGTATATGCACTTCAGTATCTGGATCAGCACCTGATCGACAATCTGAACGGACTTACACTTGGAAATGCTTACTATCGCAGCACTGACCGTGTAGCACCGCATAATGCTTACACTGATTTCTCCCATCTTCAGGCAGGAATCCAGAGCCAGGGCTATAGCCAGGATTATAAAGAGGACTATAACGGTCATTTCCAGTTTGCACCGGAAGGAACTGAGACAACCCTGGATGATGGAGTTTCTGCAAATGTTGTGAAGCTTGATAATTTCGCTTACAACCATCCGTGGTTTGAGTACAATGCAGAGACTAAGGAGTACAGCCGCTTCCAGTTTAATGCACCGCATATTGACCAGAACACAGGTAATCAGCTGACATGTGAGAATATTATTTTACAGTATTCCAACTATGTTCCATATGATCCAAATGGTTATCTGAACGTAGATACCCAGTCCGGAGGTGAGGGCAAATACATCACCAGAGGCAAGGCAATCGACATCCACTGGACAAAGGATTCCCAGTGGGGAATCACTCATTATTATGATTCCAATAATCAGGAGATTCAGCTGAATCCTGGAAAAACATGGGTCGAGATCGTGCTGAATGATTCTGTAGGTTCTGTGTCTTTACAGTAAAATAAATTAAAAATGGAGAGGGACGTCATAAGATAAGGCGTTCCTCTTTTGTATTTACGTGAAAAACATGCGCTAGAGCCTGTCTGCACGAGCGCATGAGGCAAAAGAACGCGTTTTGACTTGATTTGCAAAAGTGATAGGACGATCAAAACACGGTAGAGCTCTTTCAGACTATGCAATATCTTACAGAAACAATAATTCTACACGTTAAAATGTGAAATTTTTCTGAAATTGAGAACTGTTTACCTGAAACCATGGACGAAATGAAAAAAATGATGTAAGATAAGAAATTGATATGTATGAAAACTACATGGAAACATAATAACGGAGTTGACAAATAAAATGAATGATCGGGAAAGACTGAAAGATAAAAAACGTATTGTAATCAAGATTGGAAGTTCCTCTCTTACCCATGCTGAAACTGGCAAGCTGAATCTTCGGAAACTGGAGATTCTGGTAAGGGAATTGGGCGATCTTCGAAATCAGGGTAAGGATGTGGTTCTGGTATCTTCAGGAGCCATCGCTGTTGGAGCAGCAGCTCTTGGATTTAAAGAGAAGCCACAGGAGCCTCGTCAGAAGCAGGCGTGTGCAGCGGTTGGACAGGCCAGACTTATGATGATTTACCAGAAGCTGTTTGGAGAATACAATCAGATGGCAGGTCAGATCCTGATGACCAAAAATACCATGGTAAACAACGCCAACCGCAAAAATGCAGAGAACACGTTTAATGAGCTTTTATCCATGGGTGTGATCCCTATTGTTAATGAGAATGACTCTATTTCCACCTATGAGCTTCAGTCTCTGGAAAAATTCGGAGACAACGATACCCTTTCTGCAGTGGTAGCTGCTCTTATAGGGGCAGATCTTCTGATCCTTATGTCAGACATAGACGGACTTTTTACAGATGATCCGAATACAAATCCAGATGCGAAATTTATTGACACGGTAGAAACATTGGACGATGAACTTCTTAACATGGGAAAATGCTCCTCCGGAAGCAAAGTGGGCACTGGAGGAATGGCTACCAAGCTTACAGCTGCCAGAATTGCCACAGCTGCCGGTACCGACATGGTAATTGCCAATGGCGGCGATTTTCATAATATTCACCGCATTGTGGAGGGCGACCCCTGCGGTACATTGTTTGTTGGAAAGAAAAAGGAAGAGTTTTTCCTGATCGATTATATTGAAAAATTGCTGTAACTGTTCAGTATCTTCACAGTTACAATTGCTTTAAGTTTTTGTATAAATTAAAATTACACAGAACATTCTCAGGAGGAGTATATTATGGACAGCACAAAAATCGACAGAATCAACACCCTTCACCATAAGGCACAGAGTGTAGGCCTTACAGAAGAAGAGAAAAAAGAACAGGCAGAGCTGCGCAAGGAGTATATTGCCACCATTAAGATGAACCTTAGAAATCAGCTGGATAATATTGATGTAAAGGAAGCCGATGGTACGGTTGTGAATCTTGGAGAAAGATATGGAAGAAAAAAGACTCATTAGAAAGCAGATTTTTGCAGCCAGAAAGCAGTGCAGCGATGCGCAGGTAGAAGAATGGAGCCATCAGATTACAGATCAGGTGCTGAAACTCTCAGAGTTTGTGAAGGCTAAGCATATTCTGGCTTATGCAGATTACAATCATGAAGTAATGACCAGATATATCATTGAGGAAGCCTGGAAAGCAGGAAAAGAAGTGGCAGTCCCGAAGGTTGTGGGAAAGGATATGGTTTTTTACCGCCTTACTGATTTTTCTCAGCTAGAGCCTGGATATTTTGGAATTCCGGAGCCTGTCAGAGGCGAGATCGTGAAGTGGGAGGATGCTCTTATGGTCATGCCTGGTGTAGCTTTTGATCCTAAGAACAACAGAGTGGGATATGGCGGCGGCTTTTATGACCGCTTTTTAGAAAAACATCCTGATATTACCAGACTGGCAGTGGCTTTTGATTTTCAGATCCTTGATCTGGTGCCCACAGAACCTACGGACATTTGTCCTCAGATCATTGTGACACAGAGTAAAGTTTACCGGAGGGAGGACTTATAAATGAATGAAATGCTGGAAACTCTTGGCAGGAATGCCAAAGAGGCAGAAATCGTTCTTCGAAACCTTGATACAGCTAAGAAAAATCAGGTTCTGGAGGCTGTTGCAGACAGCCTTGTTGCAGATTCGAAAGCACTTCTTACAGCAAATGCCATTGATGTAGAGAATGGCTGGAAGAATCAGATGCCAGAAGGACTGGTGGACCGTCTGATGTTGACAGAAGCCAGAATTGCAAGCATGGCAGAGGGGCTTCGTCAGGTTGCGGCACTGGAAGATCCTATCGGGGAAGTGACCGGGATGAAAAAACGTCCCAACGGACTTCTCATTGGACAGAAGAGAGTCCCTCTTGGAGTGATCGGAATCATCTACGAGGCAAGACCAAATGTGACAGCAGATGCTTTTGCCCTTTGCTTTAAAACTGGCAACGTGGTGATCTTAAAGGGTGGTAGTGATGCCATCCATTCCAATACTGCTATTGTGGATTGCATCCGCAGAACCCTGGATGAGAATGGAATTACGAAAGATGCGATCCAGCTGATCTCTGATACTTCAAGAGAGACTGCCGGAGAATTCATGAAGATGAATGAATATGTGGATGTACTGATTCCACGAGGAGGCAAAGGTCTTATTAAAGCAGTAGTAAATAACAGCACGATTCCTGTAATCGAAACTGGTACCGGAAACTGCCATATTTATGTGGATGAGAGCGCAGATCTTCAGATGGCGGCAGACATTGTGATGAATGCCAAGACACAGCGGGTGGGTGTCTGCAATGCCTGTGAGTCTCTTCTGGTGCATGAGAAAGTGAAGGATGCTTTCCTTCCGGTTCTTGCAGAGCGCCTTCGGACAAAGAATGTGGAGATGCGTGCTGACGAGGAAGCGAAGGCTTTGATCCCAGACGCAGTCACTGCCACTGAGGAAGACTGGGGTACAGAATATCTGGACTATATACTTTCTATAAAAGTAGTTGGATCTGCAGATGAAGCGATTCGCCACATCAATCGCTACAATACAGGCCATTCAGAGGCAATTATTACCAGAGATTACAACAATGCCCAGAAATTCCTGGATGAAGTAGATGCAGCTGCTGTATATGTGAATGCTTCTACAAGATTTACAGATGGTTTTGAGTTTGGTTTTGGTGCCGAGATCGGAATCAGCACCCAGAAGCTTCATGCCCGTGGCCCCATGGGACTTCTGGCACTTACTTCCACAAAATATATCATTTATGGAAACGGACAGATTCGTCCTTAGGTTTGATTTTTGAACCGAGATATGTTATACTAGACTTCGATGTTAATATTTAATATGGGGGACTCATTTATAAGGAGGACTTTTTAAAATGAAGAAAAAGCAACTTTTGGTATTCATTATGGCGGGAAGCCTTGCAGCCGGAATGTCTCCGGTGACAATGGCATTTGCAGAGGCAGATACCCAGACCGTGACAATAGAGGACACAGTAGCTGTTGCCGCAGAGTCAGAAGAAGGAGAAGCAGCAGCTGAACCAGTGCAGGATATTTCAGATGCCGCAGCAGATACACCTGTGGAAGAACCTGCACAGGCAGCAGATACGCCGACTGCAGAACCAACCCAGGCAGCTGCAGATACACCGGCAGCAGAACCAACCCAGGCAGCTGCAGACACACCGGCAGCAGAACCAGCTCAGGCAGCGGATGCGGTTGTGGATGATGGCTTTAACAGCGGAGATACTGCTGAGCTGACTTTGGAGGAAGAGGAGAGTGCTACCCCTACTCCTGAGACCACTGGTCAGATTATCCTGAAGGCAGCAGATGGAACCCAGACATCCTATTCCACATTAGCAGAGGCAATTGCGGCAGCCCCGGTTAATATTGGCAAGGATGGTGAAGTTACCCAGATCCTTGTAACCGGAACTGTAGAGATCAGTGAGACTGTTGTGATCGATCAGAATAAGAATATCTCTATTGCAGCAGCTGCGGATGGAACTACTATTAAACGTGCAGCCGGATTTTTAGGAGATATGTTTAAAGTAAAAGATGAGTCCACTTCTTTCCAGTTTGGTACAGGCAAGGAGGGTGAGACTGTTTTAAGTCTGACTGTAACAGGAGCACTTGACCAGGGGGATGCAACAGGCTCCATTATTTCTGTGGAGGGCGGTTACTTCGGATTGTCCGATGGTGTAACCCTGACAGGAAACAGAACCAGTGCGCCGGGAGCTGCAATCTGTAATTCTGGCGGAAGCATCGGACTGGCAGGTGGTACTATCACAGGAAACCAGTCTGAAGGTATTGTAAATGAAGCTGCTGAAATTACAGGTGGAGCTATTTACAGTCTGGGCGAGATCCGTGTTTCCGGCGCCGTAATTGTAAAGGATAACAAGGACGATGGTCTTAATGATAACAGTATTGTTTTAGGCGGTGATAACGCATGTATCGCAGCAATTGGCCAGCTTGCTGAAACAGCAGACCTTCAGGTAAGAAGAAGTGACGCAGCTGCCGGAAAGATTATTGTAAAGGTCGGTACGGATGCGAATGGTACTGCACTTACTACTATGGAGAATATTCTGGCACATGTTCATTATCTGGACACTACAGAGTATACCATTAACAACCAGACTGGAGCACTTGAGTCTGTTACAGCTCCTGTTAGTACTATGACGCTGACCGCAGATTCTATTTCCTGGAATAAGGCGTATGAGCATACTGTTGATCTGACCTTCCATACCAATGATGCTGGTGTTGGAGGAAGATATTATGTGACCTGGGTGAAGAAATCTGATTCTACACCTGGATTCGAAGCAGTAAAGAGCAATTATAAGAGCTCTGGAGATATTGCAAGCTCTGCAAGTGTACAGTTGACAGATGTAGCTTATGATACAGCCATTAAAGTAGTTGTATATGCTGAGGATTCCAAGGGACTTGAAGCAGTTGCGCCACTTGTACTTACATTAAAGGCGAAAGCAAGCACTCCCACAGAAACTCCGATTACTACTACACCGACGCCAACTACTCGTGCAACCATTAACCCGTCTGTCAGCGAAAGCAAGGTAACAGGTCTTGAAAAAGCACTGGCATTCTACCCGAAGCAGATGTACAATTTCACAGTAACTGGCGCCGGAACTGACAATACAAACCCGATCAAAGGTGATACCAAGTGGATCCCGTATGGCTGGAGCATGTCCGCGAAGAACATTGACACCGGATATCAGAAGAGCTGGTCTATCGGAAATGTAAATGGTATCAAGCAGGCGAAGACCTTTAGAATGTATATCTTCTTCCAGAAGTACATATACAATGGATCCGAATGGGAAGCTACCGGCGTGAAGGAAGCTCTCCCTACAGAATTTAAGTCCAAGGCAATCGACTTCACAGTAACTCCATCCGGCACAATCACGCCAACTGCAACAGCCGGTTCTGGTTCCGGCGGTTATGATTATAACGGAACAGGTAGCGGCGATGGAGATGGAACAGATGGCGATGATGCAGAGAACCATGACGGAACAGACAGCGATACCGGTTCTACATCTGCAACAAACGCGAGAACAGCCGATAACTCCCCGATTGCCACTATGATGATGCTTGCAAGTCTTTCTCTGGTAGCTGGAGGTTATGTTATCGTCAGAAAGAGAAAAAAAGAAATCTAAGAAAATCTATGGCATATGAATAACCATGCATTTTGATCAGAAGTTTTTCTGACAGCAAAATAATAAGAAACATACATTAGGCAGGTCTTTTGACCTGCCTTTTTGCATATAATAATACAGGCAGCGGGGGGACAGGCTATAGCGTGTAAAAAAAGGCCTTCTGCAAGATGTACGTTACACTTTGTTGGAATGATTTTTCAAACACGCTCTAGAGATGAAATGCCGCCTGAGTTTTTTCCTGCTGCAGGAGGTAAAATATGTTGTCAGAAAGCGTATTGTCAGTCAGAAAAGAATTGTTCCCACAGAATAAAACGGCTGTCAGTGACATGCCGAAAGTAAATATACAAAAGAAAGTACAACCGACAGATGCAGATATGGTACAAACATCGCTGTCATTTGAAAACATATATTATTCTTTATGGGAAATAGCTGGACGCTACAGCAGCTTTTGCCAGTTTCGCGTGATTGGAAACAGTCATGACGAGAGAATGATCCCAATGCTGGAAGTTGGCACCGGCGCACAGATGATTTTCTGTGTGGCTGGAATTAATGGAACTCAGGCTCTTTTGCCGGAACTTCTTCTGAAAATGGCAGGAGAATACTGCAGGGCCTACGAATGCGGCTGGAAGCTGGATGAATTTTATGAAGTGAAAAAACTCCTTGATAAAATAAGGATCTGTCTGATTCCGATTTTAAACCCGGATGGTTATGAAATCCGCCAGAATGGCTTTGGTGCTATTCGAAATCCAGTTTACCGTCAAATGCTTCGTATGCAAAGCATTCCTGCTGAGGATTTTGGATATAATGCCCGTGGAATGGATATTTCACATAATTTTCCAACGGTTCATTATATCCGTTCACGTATGGGAGAGGAACCAGCCAGCGAGAATGAGACAAAGGCATTGATCCGGATCATTCAGGAATATGATGGAAGAGGACTTTTGACGTTTGCTCAATCCGGAAGGGAAATCATTTATTATCACTGTCAGCAGGGAGTGGGAAGTCTTCCGAAATCCTACCGGCTGGCAAGACATATGCAGAAATCTTCTTCCTATCATCTGGAAAGGGAACAGATGACCGAATCGGCCAGGGAAAAATTTAAGGGAATGGGAACCCCGGAACAATACTATATTCAAACGAAAAAACAGCCGGCATTTCGTATTAAAGTACCAGCTCAAAGCGGAAATGGAAGAGGCGTTGAAGAGGATAAAAAGGCAGTATATGAGGAAATACATTTGCTTCCATTGGAATATATATTTTCATTAGACAATTAAATGTTATTGTTTGCAGGTGAGCTTTTGTAAAATAATTACCGGAGAAAGCTGGCCGGTAACCATAAAAGGAGATGTCCGAAATAATCGAAACATCTCCTTTTAGTATATGATTTGTTTTTTGGCGTTTACGAAACGCATAGAAGATTGCCATGCGCATCCGAAATGATTATTTTTCGGAAGTAGCAGTTTCCGGTCTTTCGTATTTCCTGCGGATATCTTTCATGACAAAAAGATAGGAAACACCGGTAAATACTGCTGCTGTAACCCACGCTGCCGGGTCACAGAAGCATGCAAGTGCATAACTTCCTACCGCCATGGAAATCATTGCTACAACCAGACGTGCAACCAATTCAGAAACACCACCCATCATAGGCAGGAATCCATATCCGCAGCCCTGCATGGTATTTCGGAATACGAAAATACTGCTTAAAGGAATGTAAAAGATCACACTCATATAAATGTAAGTTTTTGCCCATGGAAGCATGCTGTTCATATCCACATTTCCAGTGAAGAAAAGTCCAAGAGCTGGTTTCAGAAGAATACAAACCAGCACGGCTGCTGCAAGAGCATATACAACAGAAGCTTCCAGAGACGCTTTAACACCCTGGCGGATTCTCTTGATATCACCCTTTCCGAAGTTCTGTCCACTATATGTCGCCATAGTCTGTCCCATAGCCATCATTCCCTGGGTTACCAGGTTCTGCACCTTGCTGGCTGCCGTAAAAGAGGCAACGGCATCGGAACCGAAAAGATTGATGGCAGATTGCATGACCATAGTACCGGAAGCTGTAATTGCAAACTGCAATGCCATAGGAATTCCCATAGCCAGCTGGTTACGGCTCTCCTGGCCGTGAAGCCTCCAATGTCTTCTGTTTGGGGCAAGAGAAGGCATACGTATATAGATGTAGACCAAACAGAGTATTGCGGAAACGCCCTGAGAAATAATGGTTGCCCATGCTGCTCCGGCAACGCCCATTTTAAAATTGATAATCAGTACCAGATCCAGAATTACATTTAAAGCTGCGGAAAATACAAGAAATACCAGCGGAATCTTACTGTTTCCAACTGCACGCAGGTAAGAGGAAAACAGGTTGTAAAAAATAGTGGCGATGATTCCGGCGCTGATGATCATAATGTAGGTATATGCATCCTGAAAAATGTTGTCAGGTGTGTTCATCAGCTTCAGAAGAGGGCGCATGCCCAGCAAATTTAAAGAACTGATGATTACGGTAAAAATCAGGGAAAGAAGAATTCCGTTAGCTACACTGATCTTTACCCCTTCGGTATCTTTGGCTCCGAAGCGCTGAGCGGTGAGTACGGAGAAACCAGCTGTGATTCCCTGCGAGAAGCCCACAGTAAGAAACATGATCGTTCCGGTGGATCCGACTGCCGCAAGGGCATCCGCGCCTACATAGCGTCCTACAATAATCGTATCTGCCATATTATAGAGCTGCTGAAAAATGTTTCCAATAATAAGAGGAAGCATAAATTTCAGGATTACCGGCAAAGGCCGGCCTTTTGTCATATCTTTTTCCATAAAAAACTCCTTATTGAGAAATATAGAAATCGTAAATAAAAAGTGTTACTAAATTACTTACATATTAGAGTGTGTCAGAGTCTGTTTGAAAAATCATTCCCACAAAATATAACGCACATTTTGCAGATTGCATTTTTTTACATACTCTGGAAGCGAAAATTATTTTATCACACTGCGGATTATCTGTCACTATTTTATTTTTGACTATTTTAAAGGCATTTAATGCCATAATGTTCAAGAAACCACACTTTTTCTCAAAAAATGTTTAGGAATTTTGACTGATATGTTGGTTTTGCTTGCTATTTGCTCTCATAAATGGTAAAATCAAATATAACGTGAAGATATTTTTTTGAAAGAGAGGCATTCATATAAATGGCAAATGAACATGGAGAACAGATCAGAATCGTGCAGGAGACTGTGGCTGGTAAGGAGATTACTTTTGCCCATGTAATGGGAGGACCGGCACCGATCATTTATCAGAAGCTTGGGTTGAATCCGCAGCTGGATTATCGTTCCTCTGCAATTGGAATCATGAATATGACACCTCCGGAATCCGCAGTTATCGCTTCTGATATTGCGGTGAAGAGCGGTAATGTTTATCTTGGATTTGCAGACCGGTTTACAGGGACTTTGATCATTACAGGAGAGATTTCTGATGTAATGTCTGCAATGACTGAGATCGTAAATTATTTCCGGGATTCTCTGGGATATGTGGTCTGCAATATTACGAAACGATAGGAAGTAGAAGCATGGAGCGAATAACGAAGGAAGAGCTGCTGGAAATGCTATTCCATGATGATTATGAACATCTGAAGGGGAAGAAGCTTCGTATGACTCGTGTGCGTGTACCGGGAAAGGAAGTTTGTCTTGCTCATGTGATCAGTCCTTCCCAATCTTGTATTTATGAAAATCTGGGACTGCATATTGGAGTTCATGAGGGGGAAGACCACACAGGAGAATCCATTGGTCTGATCCGTTTTACTCCCTGGGAAGCGGTTGTGGTAGCTGCAGATGTTGCCATGAAGAGTGCAGATGTACAGATCGGGTTTATGGATCGTTTTTGCGGTTCTCTGATCATTACAGGAGGATTGTCCCAGGTGCAGACTGCTGTGGAAGAGGTCGTACGTTTCTTTGACAGAGAGTTAGGCTTTAAAACATGTGCGGTTCACAGAAGCTGACAGATACCTTATGGCTGCGGGAACAGCAGCTTATGGATACGATATTATGATATGCAAATGTAAAAATACTGCACTGCTGTATTTTTACAAGTAAGGTTTATTGAAAACAGGGGAAATACAATTCGATGAAGAAAATTTTTTTGATGGGAAGAAGTGAGGCCGGCAAGACCTCACTGACGCAGGCACTAAAAGGCGAGGAGCTTCATTATATAAAAACACAATATACCAATTCCAATGACGATACCATTGACTCTCCGGGGGAGTATGCAGAGTCAAAAAGATTCAGTGTAGGACTTGCATGTTTTTCCTTTGAGGCAGATGTGGTGGCAATTGTGCAGGCTGCAGATGAGCCATTTAATCTGTTTGGTGCAAGCTGCCGCTCTTTTATCCTTCGTCCTCTTATTGGCATTATCACAAAAATTGATTCACCATATGCCAATATCCCTATGGTGAGACAATGGCTGATCAACGCTGGATGTGAACGCATTTTTATGGTGAATAATGTGACCAGAGAGGGAATTGATGAGTTGATGGAATATCTGCAGGAGGATACCCCGAAGCTTACATTGGAACAGGCGAAATTCAAACAGAGCCTTGGTCTGAACGAGTGGGATCCTCTTCCAGAGGGAGTGGCTTATCCGGAAGAAAAAGAGAATATGCTATAAAAAATTCCCATTCAGATTTTCCTGTTATCTGGATGGGAATTTTTATATGGTATGTTGCATATGTAAATTACGGTATTAAAGAAATGTACTGCTTTAACAGACAGAGGGTTAAATCCGGAACCGCCTGGGCAGCCGGAATCCCCACTGACGGTTCACCGATCATATTATATCAGATATTGGTGCAATAATTAGAAAATAGGTTAGCAACCACCAGTTGAACTTAAAATCTATGGTTTCGATATTCCCGGGGACTGCATCCCTTTATTTTGGCAAAAACTTTGGAATAATAATTGGGGTCTGAAAATCCAGCCTTGTCAGCCACCGCGCTGACAGGCTGGTCATCCTGCAAAAACTCCAGGCTGCGCTCGATCCGATATTCCTGCAAAAAGGCAAACAAGGTAGTATTCATATGACGTTTAAAAAGCCGGGTACATTCGCTTTCACACAGGTGGATGTGTCCGGCGATGTCATTTAAGGTGATCTTATTTTGATAATTTTCTTCTATGTAGGACAGAATCTTCTTGATTCGGTCGTATTCCAGAGAGTTTTCCCTGGAAGCCTGGGGTTCGTAGGTAATATGCTCCAGAAGAAGCCGCCACATGGATTGCAGGCAGATGGTAATGTCCAGCTCATAAAAATCCGGTTTCTTTTCATCCAGATCAATAATGCGGAGAAGATATTCGCGAAAAGGCTTGTGCCAGGGCTCACTCTGGTCGATACAGATGGCAGGGAGCATAGAATCCTGAATGACAGGATCTACATATTTGCTGTTGACAGTGCTTTGGAAAAATCCATAAATCAGCCTGGAATCAAAGGTTACAGGAATATAAGCGCAGTCCTTCTGATTTTCCATTGTGCCAGAGTGAAGGGCACCGGAGTTGTTAAATACAATATCTCCTTCTTTTAAGTGGTAAACCATATGGTTGACCTTGTAGCACATAGTGCCTTTTTGCACATAAGTAATCTCTATTTCCGGGTGCCAGTGCCACATAAAGGAACCAGACTCATATTCTGAAAGTTTCTGGTAGCTGACCAGGAATGGAAACTGTTCATTGCCGTGCTGTTTTAATTCTTTTTGAAACTGATTGGTTATGATCTGCATGCCAAACCTCCCGAGAAAAAATTTCATATCCTGTGGACTGTATAGAATTCCATATGTTCAAAAATAGAGAACTACAATAAAACGCATAAATTTACCTGTATTATACATCTGTTAAAGATAAAAACGCAATATATTACTTGTTTTTCGCAAGTTATTTAAGGTAATGCAAAGGAAATGCATGTAAAATGAAATTAACTTGATGAGAGATCCGGATAAGCACAGATGAAGCGGAAAATATGCACTGAGGCAGCTGGAGTACAGAATGTAAAATTATAACAATATTAACAAAAATAGGAGAATGAGACCATGAATTTACCAGAAAAAGCAAACCTTGAGAAAATCTATGGAGAGAACAGTGCCTGCGCAGCTCGTTTCCAGAATCTAGCAGACAACTTTGCCAGAATCTACAAACATGACCATGCAGATTTCTTTACTTCCCCTGGAAGAACAGAAATCATCGGAAACCATGTTGACCACAACGGCGGCAAGGTAATCGCAGGAAGTATCAATCTGGATACCATCGGCGCAGCTGCACCGAATGGAACCAACGTGATCCACATTACAAGTGAAGGCTACAGAGATGAGATCGTAGTTGATCTTGACAAGATCAGCAGAGCCAACTATCCGAAAGGAACCTTTGCCCTGGTTGCCGGTATGATGGAAGGTGCGAAGAAGAATGGCTTTCAGACAGCTGGTTTTGATGCCTATGTAAGCACCAACGTGATCGCAGCAGCAGGAGTAAGTTCCTCTGCATCCTTTGAAATGCTGATCTGCGTAATCATCGATTACTTCTTTAACGACAGCAAGATGACTTACACAGACTATGCAAAGATTGGTCAGTACGCAGAGAACGTATACTGGGATAAAGCTTCCGGAATGATGGATCAGATGGCATGTGCAGTTGGTGGTCCGGTTCTCTTCGACTTTGCAGACAGAAATGATCTGAAATACAGCAAGCTGGACTTCTCCTATGGAAAATTTGGTCACAAACTGGTAATTGTAAACACCGGAAAAGGCCATGCAGATCTCAGCCAGGAATACTCTGAGATTCCAGGTGAGATGAAAGCAGCAGCCAAGGTACTTGGTGCAGAGCTTCTTCATGAGACTACTCTTGAAAATCTGCTTGCACATGTAAACGAGATTCAGGACGACAGAGCAATTCTCCGTTCCATTCACTTCTTTGAAGAGACTTCCCGTGTAGAACGGGCAGCAGAGGCAATTGGTAAGGCAGATTACGAGGAATTTTTGAAGCTGATGGATGAATCCGGAAGATCGTCCTGGGAACTGCTTCAGAACTGCTACTGCATGAAAGACTGCCACGAGCAGAAGATCCCGTTGGTTCTTGCTCTTACCCAGCTGTTCCTGAACAAGATCGGCGGCGGTATCTGCCGAGTACATGGCGGCGGATTTGCCGGTGTTATTGCAGCTGTTGTACCGGAAAATGAGATGGAGAATTATGTAGAATACATTTCCCAGTATGTTGGCAGAGAGAACGTTTATCCAATGGATATCCGCGCAATTGGAGCTGTTCACATTGGATAATGACAATATTCTGAGTTATCTGAACTAAAGGTGACCTTTTTCGCAGCAGCTTTTCGCTATGACAGCCAGTTTAGAACTTTTACAGTCTTTTTGTGTTACCGTATTTGCGTAATATATACATAAAGAATCTGGACATATTTCCTTCTGACGTGCTATATTGAGTCTATCACAGAATTTTCGGAAATAAAGGAAAATACGAAAGAAGGAGAATCAGATGGAAAGATTGATTTTTCATGTTGATGTGAACAGCGCTTTTCTTTCCTGGGAGGCAGCGAGCAGAGTAAAGGCAGGTGAGCCGGATCTGCGGGAAATTCCGTCTGCAGTAGGCGGTGATCCCAGGACACGTACCGGAATCATAGTTGCGAAATCCATTCCTGCCAAGAAATACGGAGTACAGACTGGTGAGCCCGTGGCAATGGCCCTTCGAAAATGCCCGAATCTGGTAGTGGTACCTAGTGATTTTCGCCTTTACACGAAGAATTCCCAGGCATTTAAAGCAATTTGTAAATCTTATGCTCCTGCAATGGAATCCTTTTCTATTGATGAGGTATTTCTGGACATGACTGGAACTTCCCTGATCTACCCGGATCCCATAGCAACAGCCTGTGAGATAAAGGATAAGATTTATCAGGAGCTTGGATTTACAGTAAATGTGGGAATTTCCACCAATAAGCTGCTGGCGAAAATGGCCTCGGACTTCGAGAAGCCAAATAAAGTGCACACCCTTTTCCCGGAAGAAATTCCGGCAAAAATGTGGCCTCTTCCCATCAGAGATCTGTTATTTCTGGGAAAAGCTTCGGAAAAGAAGCTGGTTGATTTCGGTATCCGCACCATAGGGGAACTAGCTCGGGAAAGGGAGTCCACTATTCAGACACTTCTGGGAGAAAAGACCGGACATCAGCTCTTCCAGTACGCCAGAGGCATTGACAATTCTCCGGTTTTGGAAGTGCCGGAGGATAGTAAAGGCTTCAGCGTGGAGAAGACTTTCAATGATGATATTGTATCTATGGAGCAGATCCAGCCTATTTTATTGGAGCAATGCGATGTGGTAGCCACCAGAATGAGGCGGAAAGGAAAGAAATGTACCTGTATTTCTGTCACCTTCCGCACTCTGGATTTTAAGAATCGTTCCCATCAGATGAAGCTTGGAAGCGCTACGGATGTAACTGATGAAGTCTACGCAAATGCCAGAAAACTGTTCGCAGAGTTCTGGAAGGGGCAGCCATTACGTCTGATCGGAGTGGCACTCACCGGACTTACTGAGGACGGATTCGAACAGATGTCCCTGTTTGAGGACTGTGCGAAAAAGGAACAGCGCCAGAAGCTGGATGCAGCGATGGATGCCATCCGCATGAAATTTGGAAACGACAAGATCACCCGGGCCAGCATTATGAACAGCAATGCAGGAATCGGGCGAAAAGCCAAGGCGCAGATGGAAAACGAAGAAAATGGAAAAAGATTCTAAAAGAAATAGAAAAGAGAACATTGTCATTTCCTTTGCAGGGAAGTGCAATGTTCTTTTTTTTGCACAGGAAACACGGTTTTGTTCCTTATGTGAAAAAATGTAAAAAAACACTTGACGAAAATACAATTCTAGTGTACTATACAACTATGACAGTGATACAGAAAGAGAGGTAACCATGGAATATAATTCATCGCTGCCAATTTATCTCCAGGCAGCAAATTCTATAAAGCAGGATATTGTAACAGGCAAGCTGTCTCCTGGTGCGAGGCTTCCATCTGTGCGGGATCTGGCAGTAGAATATACCATTAATCCCAATACAGTCAGCCGCGTATATAAAGAATTGGAGATGGAAGGCGTCTGCTTTACCAGACGCGGGATGGGAACCTTCGTGACAGAAGATCCGGAAAGAGTGCAGCAGCTGAAGGAAGAGATGGCAGGAGCCCTGATCCGGGAATTCCTGGAAGGAATGGAGCAGCTTGGTTTTTCCAGAGCTCAGGCAATCGGACTTCTGGAGAAAGAACAGTCGGAATGACGAGGAGTGTATAAAAATGATCTTAGAGAGCAGAGAAGTAACGAAGAAATACGGCAGTAAGACTGCTGTGAATCAGGTATCTTTACAATTGGAGCCAGGCCTTGTATACGCCATGCTTGGCCCCAATGGAAGCGGCAAGACCACCTGGATGAAAATGGTAGCAGGACTTGTAAAGCCTACCAACGGTGAGATCCTTTATCAGGGAACTCCCATTGGAAAAGAGAGTAAAAAAGAAATTGCTTATATGTCCACGGAGCCTTATTTCTACAACTGGATGACAGTTTCAGATGTGGGAAAATATTATGAGGACTTTTTCGAAGATTTTTCCATGGAGAAATACAGACAGATGATTTCCCGAATGGAGCTTACAGAGGACATGAAAGCGAAGAAGCTGTCCTCTGGTATGATGGCCAAGCTGAAAATTGCAGTTACCATGGCAAGGGAGGCCAGGCTGTACTTGCTTGACGAACCGTTGAACGGCATTGACCTTCTTGCAAGAGACCAGATTATGAAGAGCATTCTGGAAGCCATAGATCCAGATGTGACACTGGTAGTTTCCAGTCATCTCGTAGACGAACTGGAACGTGTAGCAGATGCAGCCATTTTTATGAAAGATGGTATTTTGGCAAATCAGTGCATGGTAGAGGAGCTTCGGATCAATCAACACAAATCCGTAGTGGATCTATACCGTGAAATCTATGGACATGGAGGAGAAGAAGTATGTTAAAGTTGATGAAATATGAGCTTCGGAAAACAGCATTTTCCAAACTGGTTCTGTTGGTGATCACAGCAGTTGCAGAAATTGCATTTTTAATAGGTGTATTTTGGAAAAAGGATAATATTCTGGCAATGGGAATTATTTTCCTGGTCATGTGTACAATATTTGGTGTTATCTACATTGGTATAGAGAGTGTAAATGTTCTCCATCGTGACCTGAATACCAAACAGAGTTATATGTTATTTCTCACACCAAAGAGCAGCTATCAGATTCTGGGAGCCAAGATCCTGGAAAATGGAATTTCCATTATCATGGCAGGCGCATTTTTTGCAGCGCTGGCAGCCATTGATGTGACAGTTGCAACTCTTTACATTGGCGGTCTGAAAGAGATGATCAATCTGGTGAGTTCCTTTATGGAAGTAAACTGGTCCGTGACTTTTACTCCGGCAGAAGCAGCTTTCTATTTCTTTGGTCTTCTGGCAAGCTGGATCGTCTTCATTGTGAATGCTGACCTGTCCGTGATCTTATCCGCCAGTGTCCTTGCAGGCAAAAAAGGCAGCGGCATCGCCTGCTTCCTTATCTTCCTGGTAATATCTTCTGTTATTGGGAAGCTGCTGGATCTCATTCCGGTTCTGGAAAGTATGGAACTTACTTTTGTCCTGTATATTGCAGCATCATTTGCCATTGCGGCAGTGCTGTATGTAATCAGCGGCTGGATCATGGAGAAGAAGCTGAGCGTATAATAGAAAACGCAGGATCAGAAGGTTAGAGCGTCAAAAAAGATCTATTTCAAAACAGGGCATTACCTGCTTCTCGTTGAGGAGTAAGTAATACCCTGTATTTTTTTACTTAATCAGGCGTTTTTTGAATTAGTACTGACCACTCTGGCTGCTCTGTCCGGCGGACATGGATCTTTCCTGCGCCTCGATCATCTTTTTTACCATATAACCACCTACACTACCATTCTGTTTGGAAGTAAGGTTTCCGTTGTATCCGTCTGTAAGCGGCACACCCAGCTCATTTGCAACCTCAAATTTGAAACGATTTAATGCGCCCTTTGCTTCTGGTACAGCTGCTTTGTTAGAAGAAGTATTGTTTGACATAATCATTTTCCTCCTTGGTTAATTGTTGTTTTGTTTGATGTTACATTGCTAGTATGTACTCTGAAAATGAAAATACACTGGGAATAAATGGGGTGATCAAAAAAAAGACAACAAAAAAAATATGCCGGATAGCAAAATGTTTTAACTTGACGCTACATTCTCAGTGTAGAAATTCTTATATTGGGAGCATATCTTATTACAAGAACAAAAAATTGCATACACAAAAATAGAGATAGGAAGCGGGACTTCGTACTTATAATATGAAATCTCCCTATCCGGAAGAATTTAACAGGCAGGCCATTGGACTTACTGCCAGCTTGCATTTTGCACCGACCCAGAAAGCAGCGGATGCACTGCTGAAAGAGGGTAAGGATCCAGAGCAGATTTTTGTCACAGGAAATACAGGAATTGATGCTTTGTACTATACGGTGCGAAATGATTTTTATCACCCGGAAACAGAATGGGCAAAAGGCAGCAGACTGATTGCTGTGACAGCACACAGAAGGGAAAATCTGGGAGAACCCATGCGTGATATGTTCCGGGCTATACGCAGGATCGTGGAGGAATTTACAGATGTGAAGGTTATTTATCCTGTACATTTGAATCCGCAGGTCAGAAAAATCGCAGATGAGGAATTCGGTGGATGTGATAGAATACACCTGATCGAACCACTGGATGTGGTAGAATTCCATAACCTGATGAAAGCCAGTTATCTGATCATGACTGATAGTGGCGGAATTCAGGAAGAAGCTCCGGCATTGGGAAAACCTGTGCTGGTCATGCGAGATACAACAGAACGTCCGGAAGGTGTGGAAGCAGGAACCTTAAAGCTTGCAGGCACGAAGATGGAGGATATTTACAGAGAATGCAGAAAGCTTCTTACAGAGCCAGAGATTTACAGAAGGATGAGTGAGGCCAGAAATCCTTATGGTGATGGGACTGCAAGTATCAAAATCAGAAAAATCCTGGAGGATATAGATGCATGAGCATAAACACAATCAATGCAGAAGAAAAGTAAAACATCGAAAGAACGTGATGAAACTTATTATATTTTGCATAACTGTGGGAATTTCACTTATGTTCATTTATTATCAGAACCTGAGAAAAGAAATAGATGCCCGGCAGAAATGGCTGGAAACAGTCTTGACCGGAGAAAAAAAGTGGATTCTTGAAAATCAGGGGCCTGAGGGTGAATTTTACATGAATGGAAGTAAAGCCGGAGATGTTAATCCATACTTTGCATGTATGGCTGCACTGGGGCTTCTGGCAGAAACAAAGAACTGCCCCATTACTGAAACAGAGAAAAAAGCTGTTGGCAGGTATCTGGACTGGCATACCGGGATTTTGCTGGAAACAGATGGAAAAATGGGAATCTACAGGAAAAAGAGTGGGAAACTTATTTATAAAGAAAAGGCTGATTCCGAAGACGGGTATCTTGGTATGTATCTTTTTCTTATGGGAAAATATCTGGAAAAGACAGAAAGTACAGACCTGCCGGAATACTGGAAAAAGGGAATCAGCCTTGCATTAAAAAAGATTCAAAGCCTGATGCAGGATGGAATTACACAGGTCTCAGAAGAAAATACAACAGTTTATCTGATGGATAATCTGGAAGTATGGAAAGGCCTGTACGAATTAGAACATGCAGGACTAAAGGATGTGCAGGCAATCCGTGAAATGCGTAATAAGCTACAGGCACAGATAGAAAAGCTATTCTGGGATGATGCAAATCAAAGATGGAGAATTATTGAAAACAGTGATCTGTATCACCAGAAAGAATTTTATCCGGATGGAGTTGCTCAGATTTATCCGCTGATTTATGAATTTCCGGTAAAAGAGAAGAAAAAGCAAAAGATATTATATAAGCAGTTTACGGAAAGGTTTCAGTGGCAGAAGCTGAATAAAAAAAGAAATGGCTTTTTGTAAATTGCTGCAGAATATTAAATATGTACTCTTTAGACAATGACTTCAATTGTCCAGAAAAAAATCAAAGCATTGTTGAAAAAATTCTATTGTTACATGATTACGTAAATGATATACTTAAGTACAAGAAAACCGTGTGAAATTACAGCTTGCTTTTTGCACGGTTTCCTTTAAATTAGATAGTTGGTTTTGTCTAACACGATAAAAATATGACAAATTATAGAATAATAGATATTAGGGAATATAATCAACAAGCTATAGAATAAATACTATATCGCTGAAGATAATTACTTTTGCCAATAAATTTTTTCGAGCATATATGAAAGGAAATTTTATGCTAATAAATATTTTTGAAGGTATACTGATTCCATTTGTTGGAACAACGCTAGGTGCAGCATGCGTGTTTTTTATGAGAAAAACATTTAGCAAGTCAGTGCAACGTGCACTTGCAGGGGTTGCAGCAGGTATAATGGTTGCTGCTTCAATCTGGAGTCTTCTGATTCCGGCAATTAAACAATCTGAGAATATGGGAACTTTATCGTTTGTTCCGGCAGTTGTTGGGTTCTGGATGGGTATATTGTTTTTACTCGCACTTGATCATTTGATTCCGCATCTTCATGTTGGAAGTGATCAGGCAGAGGGACCGAAAAGCAAACTTGGCCGTACTACGATGATGGTGTTGGCAGTTACATTGCATAACATCCCTGAAGGTATGGCAGTTGGTGTAATGTATGCAGGATTTCTTGCTGAAAATGCACAGATTACAGCAACAAGTGCACTTGCTTTATCACTTGGAATTGCTATCCAGAATTTTCCGGAAGGAGCGATTATATCCATGCCGCTTAGGGCAGAGGGTGAAAGTAAAAGAAAGGCATTTCTGGGAGGTGTACTTTCAGGAGTGGTTGAACCGATTGGAGCAGTAATGACGATTCTTGCTGCACAGCTGGTAATCCCGGCATTACCATATTTACTGAGCTTTGCAGCAGGAGCCATGTTGTATGTCGTGGTTGAAGAACTAATTCCGGAAATGTCTCAGGGACAGCACTCGAATATTGGTACGCTTTTCTTTGCACTTGGATTTAGTTTGATGATGATCCTGGATGTGGCACTGGGGTAAGAGGAATGTTTCTTATGAGAATATTGATTTATGGTGCGGGTGTGATTGGATCCTTGTATGCGACTTTATTTGCAGATGACGGTTATGAATGGCTATGAGGCAACGAAAGCAATCCGCAGAAGTTCCCATGAACTGGCAAAGACGATCCCTATTATTGCCATGACTGCTAATGCATTTAAATATTTTTTTAAATACCCTTTAGGAATAGAAATAAACCTAAAGGGTATTTTCCTCGTAAGCGACATACAAGGGAGGGTTTGGTAGTTTCTATCTTAAGAGGGAAGCTTCCTGGTTGCAGTAAATACATCTATATTTTCCACTGGAGGACAATTTGAAGATGTGCTCGCAGTTTGCTTCCGTACTGGTAATGCAGCGGGGATTTTTGCATTTGATTACATTTTTTAAAGTTCTTGGCGGAACAGGATGATATTTTTTTATCACCTTTCCATCACGAATTACGATCAAAGTGACTCCATCGTTTAAATAACCAAGGACTTCAAGACGCTCAGGCTCTGTAAGCCCCTCTATTTTAATCAGATCTTTACAGCCGTATTTTTCACTTCTTACGGACTGCAGTAGGGCAATGGACTGCTTCTGGGAGTCCAGTTCCAACAGCTTGTAAATATCCATTCCTTTTCCAGCCGGGATATGGTCGATCACAATTCCATTTTGGATAGATTCAATCTTTAACATTACAGCACCGTCCTTCCTGTCAGCGGATCCGGGATTTCAAGCAGTGCCATAATAAGTGCCATACGGATATATTTTCCGTTTTGTACCTGGTCAAAATAAGCGGCTCTTGGATCCTGATCCACATCTGAGGCAATCTCATCCACCCTTGGAAGAGGATGGAGAACCGGCATATCCGGCTGTGCCAGATTCAGCTTCTCGCGGTTTAAAATATAGGTATCCTTTAACCGGACATAATCTTCTTCGTTAAAGAAACGCTCTTTCTGAACCCTTGTCATATAGAGTATGTCCAGTTTGGGAAGTGTTTCCTCCAGGCTGGTAACCTCTTTGTAAAAAGAATGGTTAGGCTTTAAGGTCTCTTCAATTACGTAATCCGGGATTTTAAGCTCTTCCGGGGAGATGAAGTAAAACTCATTTTCTGGATGACGTACCAGACTGTTTACAAGGGAGTGTACGGTTCTTCCAAATTTCAAGTCACCGCAAAAACCAACTGTCAGGTGATCCAGATGACCTTTTCTCTGGCGGATGGTCATAAGGTCGATTAATGTCTGGGTAGGATGATTATGTCCGCCATCCCCGGCATTGATTACCGGCACTGTGGCATACATGGAAGCGCGAAGGGGAGCGCCTTCCTTGGGATGCCGCATTGCAATGATATCTGCATAGCAGCTTACCACCCGGGCAGTATCGGCTACCGTTTCTCCTTTTGTGGCACTGGACTGTTCAGCACCTGCAAAGCCAAGGGATTTTCCGCCAAGGCTTAACATGGCAGATTCAAAGGAAAGACGGGTTCTGGTACTTGGTTCGTAAAAAAGAGTGGCAATCTTTTTCCCATCTGCCACATGGCTGTACACTTCTGGACTTTCTGCAATGCGGTCAGCCAGATCCAGAACTTTTGTAGTTTCTTCAAGGGTAAAATCAAGTGGATCGATCAAATGTCTCATAACCAGGCTCCTTTTGTTAAAAACTGATCCCGTCTGGCTCCGACGGAAATAAACTGGATTTCATGGTTCAGAAGCTGCTCCAGGATACGAATGTAAGCTTTTGCATTCTCCGGAAGCTCTTCATAGGCCCGGCAGCCCGAAATATCGCATTTCCATCCTGGAAGCATTTCTACTACAGAGGTATAACTATCCAGTTCATCCATAGGATCAAAATCGGTTACTATAACACCGTCACGTTTATAGCCTGTGATCACAGGAATCTCTTTCATGGAACTTAAGACATCCATTTTTGTCAACGCGATCTTATCTGCATTCTGGCATTTTAACCCATAGCGGCTGGCTACGGCATCAAAGGGACCTATCCTTCTGGGACGACCGGTGGCAGCACCATATTCACCGCCAGCTTTCCGCAACGCTTCTTCCCAGTCATCGGACATGGCATGTTCTGCCACAAAAGGACCTGCGCCAACACAGGTGGAATACGCTTTTAAAACGCCAATTACGTGATCCAGGGATTTTCCAGGGATTCCGGCACCAATGGGACCATAGGCAGAAATGGTAGAGGAACTTGAGGTATAGGGGAAAATACCGTAATCAATGTCCCTCATGGCTCCAAGCTGGGCTTCCAGTACCACCTTTTTGCCCTCTGACACTGCCTGTTCCAGATATTCCCCGGTGTCTGCAATATAGGGACCAAACAGTTCAGCCTGTTCCTCACACCAGGTAAGGAGTGCAGGGTAGGACATTGGCTCCTGATGATAACAGCCTGCAAGCTCCAGGTTCTTTGCCTCCAGCATGGTTTTTAATCTGGCTTTTACGGAATCCTCTTTTAAATGAAGGAGATCTCCCAGGCGAAGTGTTTTTTTACGGTACTTGTCACTGTATGCATAGGCGATTCCACGGCGGGTAGAACCAAAGGCACTTCCTGTCTTTGCAAGTCTGTTTTCTTCTAACTCATCCTGCACCTTATGCCATGGCATGGAGACTGTAGCACGTTTTGAAAGTTTCAGATGATCCGGTGTTACCCGGATTCCTTTTTTCTCTATTTCATGGATCTCCTGGGAAAGATGTTCCAGGTCAACCACCATTCCGTCCCCGAGGACGCACACCACACCTGGATGTAAAATACCAGAGGGGAGAAGATTTAAAACGAATTTGCCCTGGGTGGTTACCACTGTGTGACCTGCATTGTTTCCGCCCTGGTAGCGGACAACCACATCTGCCTGCTCTGCAAGAAGATCGATCACACGTCCTTTTCCTTCATCGCCCCAGTTAATACCGGTTACTGCTGTAAGCATTTGTTCCTCCTTTGAAAACTGGTCGGGCAGCTGTTTTCCTATTACAATAAACCGCTTTTTGCCCTACAACAGCGTTCTTTTTTGTTCGAGTACATAATACGCTTGACGTAGTAATAAGTAAAAGATATAATTGATATGACTGAAATAAATATATGACATGTCAAAAAAAGAAAAAATATTATGGACGTTAATTTCGAGTATTATAAGATCTTTTATTATGTGGCAAAATACCACAACTTTACCAAGGCGGCCCAGGCGTTAAACAACAGTCAGCCTAATATTACCCGGGCCATGAACTGTCTGGAACAGCAGTTAAATACCACTTTATTTATCCGTACCAACCGCGGCGTACAGCTCACTCCTGAGGGAGAACGGCTTTATATCCATGTGTTAAGTGCAATGGAGCAGTTCCAGGCAGCAGAAGAGGAACTGGCCGACAGCTCCGGATTATCCCACGGAAGTGTAGCCATCGGTGCCAGTGAAACTGCCCTCAATATTTTCCTGCTGGATAAATTAAAAAGTTTTCACATGACTTATCCTGGAATCCGGCTGAGGCTATACAACCATTCCACACCGGAAGCCAGGAACTTTCCCTTCGGGAGGTAAAGAACTATCCGCTGATTTCTCTTGGGCGGGAAACTATGACCTATAAATTCTACAACAGTGTATTTTTATCACATGGTCTGGATCTTTCCCCGGATACGGAAGCTGCCACTGCGGATCAAATTCTGCCTCTGGTAAAATGCGAGCTTGGGCTTGCCTTTTTGCCAGAGGCAGAATTTGATCCGCAGTGGCAGCACCATCCCTTCTGAAAAAAGAGATCGTACAGATCCCATTAAAAGATGAAATTCCGGAGCGCCAGATCTGCCTGGTGTATGATAGCCAGCATCCTATGGGAGCTGCGGCAAGGGAATTAAAAAATACCATTCTATTAGGGCATGTATAAAAACAGCGTATGGAAAAAATTTTGGTAATTAGAAAAAACTTGGAGAAAGTACTTTATGAATTACATAAAAGAAGCGAAAAAACTTGGTTTTTCAAATACGGCAATCATGGACACAAAAAAACTCGTATTCAAACCGGAATACCGACAGTTTTGTGAAGAAAATCAGTGTGGATGTTACAACGTGAATCCAGCATGTCCACCTGAATGCGGAACGGTAGAATCTATGAAACAAAGGGTATTTTCCTATGAAAAAGCGCTTATTCTACAGACGATACAAAGCAAGGATATGGACTATAAAATGGCGAAGCTTGCGCACAATAAACTCACCGAACAGTTGGCCGCTAAAATAATGGAATCTGGAAATACCGACCTGCTGATCATGTCCGCTGGTCCTTACAGGCACTATTCCTGCCTGTCCGCCTACTGTGTTGATGCCCAGGAAATGGCAGATGCGGTGGGAATGACCTGCTGGGGGACCGATGATAAGATACGGTATTTTTCACAAATTTTATTTCATGGAAACTTATAATGGAAAACACTTACAACGGTCTGTGATATGGCAGACATAAAAATATGATATGAAAAAGAAATCTCTCATCCTATTGCGGTATGACTATAACAATGCTATAATCCCTCCCGAAAAGAGACAGGTACAGCTCTCATTATGATCCAAACAGAAAAAGAGGCGTTTTAGTATGAAAACAGTTTTACCAAGAGAACTAGCTGTAGAAGATATTTTTTCCAGAATCCTGGCTTCCCCGGAGGCATCAGGAAGGCTTCGGAAAGTGTTTTACCAATATCTGGATGATGAACATATGCTGGTGGATGAGGATCCGGACCACTTTTTGCAGGTACTCTTTCACGCTTACCAGAACGGGGATGTAAGTGCTCTTCTTCTGGAATTGTGTGGAAAAAGTATGTTTGATCTGCTCCGCGAAGCCTACCTGATTCCAAGAAAATTCCATGGAAAAGCAGGAGAGAACCCGGTTCTTCTTACTAATGTGGAAGGAGAGCTTCTTCCAGAAGCAGGGAAGATGGTTTCCGCTCATGAATACGAAAAATTTAAAGAGACATTTGACAGGCATGAGTGTGTACCCAGGTCCGGGCTTTACCTTGCAGATGGATATGACATTGTACATTCTTACACGGACGGACTGGAAATTAAAGAAGAAAAAGAAGAACGCCAGCGTGGAATCTTGATCCTTTATGCACTCCCGGATACCTGTAAGCTGGGTCTTACAGAAGCCCAGACTTATGCCGTTGTATGGAAGACTTTCCAGGAAATCCAGCAGGCAGCACCGCATGCCGTCGTATTCTATGGACAGGAGACCGGTATAAAAAAAGAAAGTCCCGATAAACCCTTTGATGAGCTTGGCGTTCTCCTTCCTATCCATGAGTTTGAGAAGAAAATGCTTCAGCGCATGGAGGAAATTGATGGAATCGTCCTTGCCTGCAGGGAACGGATGATGGAACAGGCTGGAAATGACAGCCTGAAATTATAATGAGACTTTTTTGAAGGAAGTGGCTTTATGCAGTTGGAGAGGGTCAGAAAAAATCACATGGACGTGGAGTGGCATGAATACACCGATGAAAATAGTGAAAATACTCCCGTTATAAATGCGAGCATCACGGAAAAGGCTTCCATTATAGGACGTGTAGGGATTATGTTTTTATCCTGTGGAACTGGAGCATGGAGAGTCCGAAGCTCTATGAATGCCCTGGCGGAAGCGATGGGGATTACTTGCACCACAGATATCGGACTGATGTCCATTGAGTACACCTGTTTTGATGGGGAAAACGGATTTACCCAGTCGTTATGTCTTACCAATACAGGGGTGAATACGTCAAAGCTGAACCGACTGGAGCATTTTATCCGCGATTTTGAAACAGAGGGGAAAAATATGTCCGGGGAAGAGCTTCATAGCTATCTGGATGAGATTGAAAGAATTCATGGCCTTTATTCCCCGGTAGCCCTGGGGCTGGCTGCCGCCATTGCATGCTGTGGATTTACCTTTCTTCTGGGCGGAGGACTGGTAGAAATGTTCTGTGCTTTTGTTGGCGCAGGACTTGGAAATTTCTTTCGCTGTAAATTAACAAAGCATCATTTTACCCTGTTTCTTGGAATTGTTTCCTCGGTTTCTCTGGCATGCTTTGTATATGCAGGACTTTTGAAATTAGGGGAAATCCTGTTTGGGATTTCCATTCAGCATGAAGCAGGATATATCTGTGCCATGCTTTTTATCATCCCTGGTTTTCCCTTTATTACCAGCGGAATTGACCTGGCAAAGCTGGATATGCGTTCTGGCATGGAAAGGCTCACTTATGCACTGATCATTGTTCTGGTAGCCGCCATGTCTGCCTGGATCATGGCTATGCTCCTTCACCTGCAGCCAGTGGATTTCATAAAGATCCGTATGTCTGCTGCAATGTGGATCCTCACACGGCTTGCTGCAAGCTTTTTCGGCGTGTTCGGTTTTTCCATCATGTTTAACAGCCCAGTCAGGATTGCCTGTTCTACGGCAGTGCTTGGTGCAATTGCAAATACCCTCCGTCTTGAACTGGTGGATCTCGTAGCTTTACCTCCGGCAGTAGCTGCATTTATAGGGGCACTTACAGCCGGACTTCTTGCCTCCCTTTTGAAAAATAAGGTGGGTTATCCAAGGATTTCCGTGACAGTGCCTTCCATTGTGGTCATGGTACCGGGGCTTTATTTATACCGTGGATTTTATAACCTTGGAATCATGTCCTTATCCGTTTCTGCATCCTGGTTTGCAGCTGCGCTTCTGATCATTGCAGCGCTTCCGCTTGGACTAATCTTTGCAAGGATTTTAACAGATAAGGCGTTTCGGTATTGTACCTGACTTGATTCGTGCTTGTAACAAAGACCGTAATAAATGTGATTGGTGAAATTGTGAAAAGGATATCTGATATTTTCTTTTGACCGGTGATTTTGACCTTACAGGCATTGACTGGGAACCGATTGGAAATATGAATGATATGCAGAATCATGTACTGCCGTATTTGCAGAGTTTTTGCAGTCTGGAAGAAAAAGGTGTGAAGGAGAGACGAGAACAGCAGGTGGCAGAGAAAAATGAGAGCAGAGAAGCTGTGCCGAGAGCTGGTGTTGAAATAAATACAGCAGTTAAGGACGCAGGGAAAGCTGAAAGAAAGGCAGTAGCACAGAAAAAGACAATGCCAGAAAAAGAAAAGAAACCGTCAATCCATGAACGATTGGAAATCAATAAGAGAATCATCCAGGAAAAGCAGGGAAAAGATAAGCCGGAGAGAGGAGCTGATTTGGGTGTAAGGACAGTGTAGTATAAGCACAATGAGTCGGAGGTCACGGATGATAACGTGGCTTCCGGCTTTTTTGTTTTGAATGATACAGAAACGACAGACCTCAACGAGGTCTCGGTATTCTAACTCCAATGGAATACCATGACATGCTTATGGCAGCATAAAAATGCTACCCAGCATGATCTGGGTAGCAAAAAACCTATATTTTTTTTAATTGTTTACTTGACGGGGCGCATACCACCATAGAGGTGCAGCGGTCCTTTTTCTTTTCTGGAGAGCAGGTGGATACTATGCAGTTTTGGAGGAGTGTGGTAAAATGTGAATCATGTTAGGAGATTAGGAAGGTAGATGAAATGAGGACAATTTTGTTATTGGAAGATGATGAGAATCTGAACCGTGGAATCGCGCTAAAACTGCAGAAAGAAGGGTATCAGGTTTTTTCCGCTTTTCAGATTTCAGAGGCAGAAAAATTGTTTGATGAAAATAGAATAGATCTGGTAATCAGTGATATTACTCTGCCGGACGGAAACGGACTGGAGTTTTGCAGGAAGATTCGAAATAAGAGCAAAGTCTTTGTACTGTTTCTCACGGCAATGGATTCGGAAATTGATATGGTAAACGGCTATGATGCAGGGGCGGATGATTATATTACAAAGCCATTCAGCCTGATGGTACTGGTTTCAAAAGTTCAGGCATTTATGAGAAGAGTGGAAGGAGTCTGCGGACACAACAGAATCTTATCGGGAAATATCGAAGTAAATTATGGAGAAATGAGAGCGTTAAAACGAAATGCTGATGGAGTGACTCCTTTGACATTAAGTAAAAAGGAACTTCAGATAATGATTTACTTTATGGAAAACGCAAGGCAGATTTTATCAAAAGAACAGATTTTAGAGTATGTCTGGGATGTTGACGGGCAGTTTGTAGACGATAATACAGTTCCTGTAAATATCAGCCGATTGAAAGGAAAAATCGGGAATGATTATATACAAAATGTAAGGGGGATGGGATATATATGGACCGAAGAAAGCGTACAGGAGTAGCTCTGGCAGCAGGGCTGCTTTTTCTGTTTGTGACAGAGATATTGTTGCTGTTTCTGGCAGGAAATAGTTTATACAAGGAAGAGCAGGGGAAATTAGGGGCGTTAGTGCTGTCCCATCCGGAACAGGAGACGGAGTATATAGAGTTATTTGACAGAGGAAAGCAAAGAAATCGTCAGGAAGAGGAAGCGGGGAAAGAGCTGGAGGAGCGTTACGGGTATACTCCTTTTGATGGGAGAAGCGTGAAAACTTTTGCTGCATATGGAATAGGAATGGCGATGGTTTTTGTGGCAGGACTTGGAGTTTCATGGGTTTTGTTTTTGCGAAATAAAAGAGACCGGCAGCAAGATGAAAATAACCAGGAAGAACTTCGGGAAAAATATATAGAACTGCAGAATCATTTTGAAAAAGTAAGAGAAAAACTTTCCAGAGAAGAAAACAATACAAAATCTTTAATTACAGATATTTCCCACCAATTGAAAACACCGATTGCTTCATTGAAGATGAGTTGTGAACTGGCGGGGTCTGCCGATTTAACCTGGGAGGAACGGGAAGAATTTTATAAAAAGGAATGGGATGAAATTCAAAGACTGGAAAATCTTTTGGATTCACTGATTCATGTGTCCAGATTGGAATCTGGGATGATTCAGATTCAGCCAGAGATGGGCAGTCTGAAAAATACATTGGTACAGGCTGTAAACAGTGTGTATATGAAAGCGTATGAAAAATCCATAGATATTTCTCTGGATGAATTTCAGGATGTGCAAATTGTACACGACTCGAAATGGACAGGAGAAGTGTTCGTAAATATTTTAGACAACGCAGTAAAGTATTCGCCGGAGCATACAGAAATCCGAATTCGGGTAACAGAGCTTGCTACCTGCATGATGCTGGAATTTATCGACCAGGGAACAGGTATTCCGGCAGAAGAGGCGCATCGGGTATTTCAGCGTTTTTACAGAGGAAACCAAGAGTATGTAAAAAAACAGGAGGGCTCTGGGGTTGGACTTTATCTTGCCAGAAAAATTTTGGAGGAGCAGAAAGGCACGATTTGTGTAAAAGTAGCACCTGAAGGCGGTAATAATTTTGTGGTGACATTACCAAAGAAATAGATTTCTGAAAAAAAGATTTCTTACAAAATTGTTATGCTTTTTGTAAGCCTACTGTAAGACTGGATTGATAGAATGACATTAGCAAAGAAAGAGGAGGCTTCAAAGTTTATGAAAGCAATATTAGAAACAAGAGATCTTGTGAAATATTATGGAAAAGGCGATAATTTGGTGAAAGCTATTGACCATACAGATTTAATAATCGAACCAGGTGAATTTACAGCAATTGTAGGACGTTCTGGATCGGGAAAAAGTACTCTTCTTCATATGCTGGGAGGATTGGACCGTCCTGATTCCGGAAAGGTTTTGATAGAAGGAAGAGATATTTTTCAACTGAAAGATGAAAAACTTGCAGTGTTTCGCAGAAGAAAGATTGGGTTTATTTTCCAAAGTTATAATTTAGTACCATCCTTAAATGTTTGGGAAAATATTGTGCTACCCATTGGATTGGATGGAAAGAAAGTGGATACAGAGTATGTTATGGATATTATCTGTAGAATCGGAATGGATGATAAATTGAAATCCTTACCGAATACTCTTTCTGGTGGGCAACAGCAGCGGGTTGCTATTGCAAGAGCGTTGGCATCCCGCCCGGCGATTATTTTAGCAGATGAACCAACAGGAAATTTGGATTCCAAGACGGAGTTAGAAGTGATTTCTATGTTGAAATCCTGTGTTTCAGAATATGGGCAGACACTGGTTATGATCACGCATGATGAGACCATTGCGCAGATGGCTGACCGTATGATTGTCATTGAAGACGGTAAGGTGGTGAGAGCATGAAAACAGTAACAAAAACAGCGCTTGCCAATGTAAAACAGAACAAAGGAAGAAACTTTTTATGTGGATGCGCCATTGCACTGACTACGTTTCTGATATTTGTTGTTTTAACGGTGGGATATGGAATGATCCGCGTACAGCTTGCATCGGTGGATGCTTATTATCCAACTTACCATATTATGTTCCGCCAAGTTTCCGAGAAAAACACCAAAGCACTTCAGGTGCATAATGATATAGAAGAAATCGGTCTGAGAATGGATTTGGGACAGATTATAGATGATGATGCCACAATCATTATGACCGCTATGGATAATAATGGGATTCGGTTGAACAAAGCGGAGTTAGAAGAAGGAACTTTCCCAAAAAATGAAAAAGATATTGTTGTTTCCAAGGGAGTTTTAGAGGAACTGGGAATTCAGGGGAAATTGGGTGATGAAATCACGATTCCATACCAAATTTACGAAAAAGACGGTATGGGATATGCGAAAGAAGACACTTTCCGCATCTGTGGCTTTATGGAATCTTCTGATTTGAATAAAGAAAAGAAAATGTATTTTGTGATGAATTCCATGGAATATGCGAAACAGATGATACCGGAAGCAGACAGAGAATATCGTGTGATGTTCCGTCTGGCAGATGCAGAGCATATGACAACAGATGAAATCGAAGAGAGGGGAAAAGAAATCGGAGAGGATTTTGGTGTACCTGAGGGAAATGTGGTAGAAAACAGAGAGTATTTGGTTGCAAATTATACGGATCCGTCATTTGTAAAAGGAATGATCGTGGTAATCGTTATGGTTGTTTTAGCAGGAATCCTGACTATTTACAGTATTTATTATGTGTCTATGATACCAAAAGTACAGGAATATGGAAAATTAAAAGCCATAGGCTCCACCAAAAGACAGATTCGGCAGATGGTATTCCGTGAAGGAATGCTGGTTACGGCGCTTGCCCTCCCTGTAGGATTGCTTATCAGTAGTTTCCTGTCCAGATGGATTATGAAACAGATGATTACTTTTATGGCAGGCGAAGACCCTCTAATGCAGGTAGCAGCAGAACTTGTAAAAAATGGTGAGGTATCTTTGTTGCACTGGTGGATTTATGCGATTACCATTATGGCAGTGCTCTTTACTTCCGCAGTTTCTTTGGCAAAACCGATGCGAATTGCTGCCAAAGTTTCGCCCATTGAGGCTATGCGTTATCAGGGGTTAGAAAAACGTGGGAAAAAAGTACGGAAAGGCTATCAGAATCTCACGATTTTTCGTTTGACAAAAGCAAATATGGCAAGAAATAAAAAGAGGACTGGGATTACGATTGTTACATTAGGAGCAACTGGTATTCTGTTCATGGTTGTGGCAACTATTTTATCTTGCGCGGCACCGAAAGAAATTGCAAGAAAGGATATTGAATCTGATTATAAAATTGAATTGGAAACATGGGGTGGGGACAAAATGAATCCGGACAGAGACTGGAGACAGGTTCAGCAGAATAACCCTTTGACGAAAGCGTTTATTGATCAGGTTCGTGATGTAGACGGTGTGGAAGAGGTAAAGGTAAAAACATTTATGAATGGCGAAATTCCGAAACTATCTATGGATGGTGAAATTTGGGGCGCGGATATTATTGGACTGGATGCATCTTATGCAGAAACGCTGGAAAAAGGAGAGATACAAGGACATGTGACATATGAAGAATTGGAAAAAGGAGATAAAATCCTCATGTCTGCTAATATGCTATACTGGTTCCCGGAACTGAAAGTGGGAGATTCCTTGAAGATGGTTTTGAATATGGGAGATGATCAGGTAGAAAAGACTTTTGAGATAGGAGCCATCGGAGATTACTATGAAAGCCTTGGCGGAAGTTCATTTTATCTGCCCCAATCAGTGTTGGAAAAAATGAATCCCAATAATCTGAACTACACACTGGAAATCACAGTGAATGATCAGAAAAAGAACAGTGCATATCAGGAACTTCAGGCACTTGCCGACAACAGTGAATACCTGGTGACAGGAAGTTATGAAGAGCAACTTCAGAAGTGGGAAAAGAATATGCGGTTGATGAGCGTTTTGTGTTATGCATTTCTGATTATTCTGGGTGGAATTGGAATCATGAATCTTGTGAACACTATGATGAACAGTATTTACACAAGAAGGCGGGAGCTTGGAATGATACAGGCGATAGGAATGTCTGAAAAACAGTTGATCCGTATGCTGCAACTGGAAGGAATCATCTATACTTTGGGAACATTGGCAGTTTCTGTGGGCATTGGAAGTCTTGTAGGATATGGTGCATTTCTTTATGCAAAAACCAAACACATGTTTCAGATCAGTGAGTATCATTTTCCAGTGGTCCCAGCAGTGCTTTTGATTTGTGTGGTTGCCTTTTTACAGGTACTGCTCACATATGGAGTATCTGCAAATTTCCGAAAATTGAGTTTGATTGATCGGATACGATATGCAGAGTAATATATTAAAAACATCATATATACAAAGGGAAACGCTATAAAAAAACAGAATTGCCAAATATGATTAAAAGGACCGCCGTGCCATAAAGAAATCCCTTCTAAATAAACAAGATTTTATTATTTCTCTTGTCTACTTAGAAGGGAGCATATCATATCTTCACGCGTCATTTCTAAATTACGGCGGCTCTGATTTTTCTCAAAGCCGCCGCTTCATAGGCGCATGGAAATGTGTCTGCTGGACGACGGCTTTTTTTCTTTTGCCGTCGCCCGGCAGTTTAATAACTATTTAATATCAATTTATAATTGGCATCACTATAAGAACTTTCCTTTTCATCGAGCATTTTAGTTCAAATCCTTAGTTTCCACATTGTAAATCGAGAGAAACGCAAAGATTAAGGAAAGTATCATAAGTACAACAGGAAGAATGGCATTATCCGCCAAAGAAAAATCGCCCACATTAGCCTGTGTCAAAAAAATCAGCAGAAAAGATGATACGATGGTAGCTTTTGAGGACTTCATAGCCATACCAATAAACAAGGCGATAAAACTCATGGTTACAATGACAACGGACTTTAAGAGTAACTGAATATAGAACCCCATACTTGCCATGTTGTAGTCCAGTGGGAATGAGGAAACCATGAATTGTGAACCAAGTAAAATGCAGCCGTAAATCAATAGTTTTGTCAGCACCAGAGCCACAAAATTGAAAATCCATACAGCTAACATTTGAGAAACGAGAATTTTCTGTCGCTTAATTGGATACGAAAACATTAAGTTCATGGTTTTGTTTTTATAGGCGCTCACAATGTATGTGGACAACATGACACTGGTAAACACCAGAAAAGCCATGCTTGTAAACAGCTCGATAGAGGAAGAAATCGCACTGTTACCCGGCACCGCATCAGGAACACCCGTATCAGGATCATTGGCAATTCCCAAATAGCAAAGGGCAAATATGAACAGGCAGATCAGAGCCGACATGATAACCACATTGCGAATGTACTTGCCTACATTATTCTTTTTCCATTCCAGCCTAATGAGTTTAAGCATGATATTTCACCTCCCCGGTCAGCTTCAAGAAGTAGTCCTCCAGCGTTTCAGATTTCTTTCCAATGCTCACAACTTCAACATCATTCAGAGCCAGTATTTTCGTCAACTGCTGGGTAGACGCTGCATGGTCATATATGCGAATTTTACCGCTGTCAAGAATCTTAAAATTTTGCAGACCCAACTTTTCAGTCAAGACATAGGCAGCCCGCTTTTCATCCGTGACAGAAAGCTCCACATAATTGAGGTTAATTTCCTCAATATCTTGCATACGAATTTCTTTCATCATTTTTCCGTGATGGATAATAGCAACGGTATCCGCAATACTCTCCACTTCAGATAAAATGTGACTTGAAATCATAACGGTAATACCGTACTCCGAACAAAGTGTTTTTAATAAATCACGGATTTGTTTCATTCCTGCTGGATCAAGGCCGTTTGTGGGTTCGTCGAGAATAAGCAGTTCCGGCTTGCACATAATGGCTCTTGCAATTCCGAGGCGTTCTTTCATGCCGAGGGAATAGTTCTTGACCGGCTGATCGGCTGCTGATGTCAAGTCCAGCATTTGCAACGCACTTTCAACACTGTCAACATTGTAATAGCCCATATACTCACAATGAAGCTGTAAGTTCTCACGCCCGGTCATGTGGTCATAAAAGGTGGGAAACTCGATGATACTTCCCATTCTTTTTAAGACTTCATAGGATTTTGGAGTCAATACCTCTCCAAACACCTCAATAGTCCCACTGGTAGGTTTCCAAAGGTTAGTAATCATCTTCATCACTGTGGTTTTACCAGCTCCGTTAGGACCAAGAAAACCATAAATTTCCCCTTTGGGAATATGAATATTAACATCAGTGACAAGTGCCTTACTACCGATCTTTTTAGAAAGACCACTTGTTTGTAAAATAAATGGCATTGTCTTGCCCTCCTTTCTACTGACATTATAGAAAGTTCGATTTTCAAAACTCTTGAATAATTCTTACAAATTTCTTTCTTGAAAAAATGACCTATGGTTTAATAGGCCATTTTCTTGAGCGTAATAGTGAAAACTGTTTTCTGGTGCGGATGACTTTCTAAAGTAATATCGCCACCGAGTTGCAAGGCAAGATTTTTCGCAATCGTCAGTCCAAGACCATTTCCCTGCATAGCACTATTTCTGGAATCTTCCATCATAAACAGCCGATCAAAAACCGAATCGGCAAATTCTTTTTCAATTCCACGGCCCCTGTCCACAATGTCTATATAGATATGTGCCTGATCTGCCCACAAAAACATACCTAAATATTTTCCATCGCCGCCATAGCGAATTGCATTGGAAATCAAATTGAACATAATTCTTTGCAACGCATCTTTATTGGCATTTGCATACAATACATGATCGGGTATGTTAATTTCCACTTCAAAATTTTTTTGTGAAAGGAGTTCATAGAAATCCAAAATATTTTCCCGGCAGGCTTCGTTCACATTCAAACGCTCCAATGGCATATCTGTATCGCCAGCCTCTAATTTAGCAAGCGTAAAGAATTGTGTAATCAATCCCATTACCCGCTGGGCAGTGCTTTCTACCTTTTGCAACATTTCATTGCTTTGGGTTCCGTTCAAACGCATAATCTCCAAATAGCCAAGAATCACTGTCATGGGAGTTTTAATGTCGTGGGAAATGTTAGATAACATCTTTTTGGATGCCATTTCAGCCCGCCGATACTCAACTTTTACTTTTTGCCGATCTTCCAACATTCGATTGATTTGTGTTGCAAGCTCTATCAGTGCCTTATTATCGGTAAAGACTGTCACTTTTTCGTCGCTGTCGGTGTCAAGAAGTTCTTTCAATTTGCTGCTGATCTCATGTATTTTTGCTTTTGTTCCGTTATGGAATACAAACTGTTGGTACACAATGATACAGATTAAAATCATAATACAGAGGGTTAGTAAAAAGATAATTATCGCATTGCTCATTTCTGTTCTCCCAGCTTATAGCCAATTCCCCATACAGTTATAACAACTTGTGGCTTTCGTGGATCATCCTCAATTTTCGTTCGTAAACGGCTGATGTGAACATTGACGGCATTTTCATCCCCCATATAGGCATCATTCCAAATTAAAGAATAGATTTGAGCCTTTGTGTAGACCCTTTGTGGGTTTTCCAGAAGCAGCCGTAAAATATCAAATTCTTTTGCGGTCAGTTCGATAATCTCGCCTGATTTTGTGACGGTGTGATTTTCCAAGTTCATAACCAATGGGCCCCACACAAGTTTCGTTTGCTCTGGCTGTACGGCAGCATATTCGGTATTTCTCCGTATGTTTGCTTTAATACGCGCCATAACCTCTGTTATGGAAAACGGTTTTGTAATATAATCATCCGCACCGAGGCCCAAACCTAAAGTTTTGTCGGAATCCGAATCCTTTGCAGAAATGATGATAATTGGCACCGTACTTTTTTGACGAATATACTTCATTACATTCATACCTGTAATTTTGGGAATCATCAAATCCAACAAGACGATACTATAAGAACCAATGTCGAAAGCCTCACATGCCTTTTGACCATCGGTAGCGCAGACAACTTCAAAATTTTCTGCTATAAGATAGCTACATAACATTTCACTTATTTCTATATCATCTTCAATTAAGAGAATCTTCATTATTCTTTTTTCCTTCCTTTCTGCGCCTATCAGTCGGCTTCTCCGCAGTTTTAGGGAGCAGCCAAACACCGGCCATTTTCACAGCACCGGGGATACGCCCACCAGCACAATAATAATTTACCCTACGAGGTGTCACGCCCCACTTCTCGGCGGCCTCTTTCAATGTCATATAGTCCATTTCGCACCTCCACAGAGTACATTATAGTTCTTTATCTCGAACAATACAAGTTGGAGGCTGCATATTGATGAAATACTACCTTGTGTAAAATCTCATTACATTCTCATAACCCGACCCGAAATGTACAATGATATAGGGTGATATGAGAATGGACCAAGAAGAAAGAAGGTTTGACTTTCACGGCCTCGGGGCGGCTCTCAAACGAGCCAAAGAAGAAAAGGGATGGACACAAGCCTATGTTGCGGAATTAGTAGACCGTGACTCCCGTACCATTTGAATATTGAGAACAAAGGTCAGTATCCCAGTTTCGACCTTTTTGTTAAACTCATTACCATGTTTGACGTTTCAGTTGACCAGTTTATTCATGCGGACGGAGGGGCAAGGTCAAGCTCTTGCAGAAA